>Ga0315277_10005850_pt1 | contig 16161 bp, 11 predicted proteins | sample YL17G05_15_MG_FD_203695 | JGI IMG/M metagenome (GOLD analysis project Ga0315277, IMG submission 203695) | Sediment microbial communities from Yellowstone Lake, YNP, Wyoming, USA - YL17G05_15 | ecosystem: Environmental > Aquatic > Freshwater > Lake > Sediment | place: USA: Wyoming | collected... | reverse complement strand
GGGCCGACCACGCCGGGTCCGCATCGATGCAGTACCGCAGCGAATTCGTGATGTCCGGCTGCTTCGAAGACCAGTCCTTCGATGACAGCCATAACGACGCCTGGTGCAGACGCCACCAGAGTCCGCTGTCCCCCTCCGCCTGCCGCAGCTCGCCGACCAGCTTCTGGGCCGCGGCCGGGTCCTCCTGGATTTCCCGGATGCCCAGAAGCAGCGAGCGCGCCTGGATTTCCTGCTTGTCCTGCGATGCCAGTTCCCGCAGGAGATTGATCCCCGCCGCCCGGTCCCCATGCACGAGCTCCAGCAGGGCCAGCTTGATCGAGAGGGACCGTTTGTCCTGCTTCTCCGTGACGGTGCTCAGTCCCTGCTTGAGACAATTGCGGGCGGAATCATAATTCGCGTTGGCCACGTGCAGGTCCGACAGGGAAAGCCAGGGCTCAGTGAGCGCGCCGTGGCGCTGGCAGGCCGCCTCGCAGACGCTGACTGCTTCTTTCATGCGTTTCGCGCGGACGTAGTGGCGTGCCAGTTGCATCTCGGCCCGCAGCGGCTCCTTGCATTCCTCGACGGCGCGTTTCAACTCCTTTTCCGCCTCCTCCGGCTGGCCCAGGTAGTTGGCGATGACCGCCTGCAATACGCGCACATCCACTTGATCCGGCTGGGCCTGGCGTAAATCCGCCAGCTCGGCCCACAGCTTCTTGATCTCTTCGACACGTGTGCTATCACGCTGTCCGGCGGCCAGGTTGAGGGCCGCCCCGATGCGAAGAATCTTAAGAACCGGATCCGCGGAACCTGACGACTCCGCGATACTGGCGGTATCAAAGGCGTTCTTCCAGTCTCCCACTTTCGCGTACTGCCGCGCCAACTCCCGCATCGCCTGCGCATCTTGCGGATTCAACCGGCGGTACTGGACCAGAGCTTGCACGGCCCGCCCGGCCTGGCCGGTCCGGTCGTAGGCCTCGGCCAGCAGCCGCCACAGACCGGGACCGGAGGGATCGCTCGCTACTACCGGCTCCAGGGCCTCGATGACGGCGTAGGGCCTGTTCTCCGCTCCCGCCACCAGCGCCTGGAGTCCGGCGAGCCGGCGCGGGGACTCCGTGGCGCCTTCCTGGGCACGCAGAAGGCCGAGATATTCATCCAGAGAGCTTCGCGCTTCCGCCACTCTGCCCGCGGCCACGTACAGAGGGATGGTGGCGGGAAGGACCTGGACCCGGTGTCTTTTCTCCGTAAGCGATTTCAGCGTCTCATCCGCCAGAGAGGCCGCCTCTGCCGTAGTGCCTTTTCGCGTTGCCAGCTCCGCCGCGAGGAGGAACCGCGCTACGGTCCAGTCGTTGAGATCGAAGAAAAGCTCCTTCAGTTTTTCCGGCGGGAGCTTATCGACGGCCTGCAGCTCGGCGGCCGCCCGGTCCAGCTCACCGTGCGCCATCCATTCCGCACCCAGGAAGTAGCGGATGCGGGGGTCGTCGGTGCCTTTGGCGTCAGCAGCCTCGAGGTCCTGGCGGGCGAGTGCCAGGAGCGCTGATTTGTCCTGGTCGCTCGTGCCGGGCAGGTCCGCCATCCGACGCTGGAACTGTGCCCGGCTGACGAATACCTCGGCAGAGTCCGGCGCGTACTCCACCGCCTTGTTGAGCCAGTCCAGGGGCGTCGGAGGCGGCGGCGTGTTCGCATCCCCTGCCGTTGCCTGCGGCTTTGGGGAAGGCTCGCTCGCCGCGATCTGGCTCATCTGCACGCAGGCTCGCACGTATTCCACATGCTTGGCAGGAAGGGGCTGGAGCCTGCCCATGAACGCCGTCAGCGTCTGTTTCGCCTCCGCCGTCTTGTTCAACCGGGTCAGCGCCTCCGCCAGCCACAACGGGGCCTTGCGATCGTTCGGATCGTGCTCCAGCCGGGCTCGGGCAATGGTGGCCAGCTCTTCGAAATTGCCCACGCTGCCGTAGAGCATGGCGAGCTTCTCGCAGGCGGCGGCGTCGCGCGGGGCGAGTTGGATGACGCGACGGTAGGCGGAGATCGCCCCCCCGACCGCCGCGGCATCCAGCGGCCGGACGGCCAGACATGCCTCGCCGTACTTGCGCAGAATGTCCACATCATCGGGATTGCGACCGAGGTATTGTCGGTAGCTCTTGACCGCTGCCGGCCAGTCCTTGTTCCCGAACGCAGCCTCCCCGGCGGCCAGGGCCCTTTCCGAGAGGACAGTCCGGCGGGTCTGGCGGGCCACCACCAGGGCCACCACCAGTCCTGCCGTAACCACGATCAGAATGATAAGGAGCTTGACGTTAACCTTTCCACATCCGTTGCGATATAACATGATACATCCTTTCCAAAATACCGCTGAGCTACCGCTTCTTGACGGGTCATGCCGGTGACCATGAATCGCTGCGTAGAGTGGAACATGATCGCGCAGACCGCCACCACACCAACTCACACTTTGGCCACAGAGGGCACGGAGAACACAGAGAATTGCAGATTCTTGATTCTTACTCCGGGGCTTGGCGGCTTCGTGTGAGATCCAATCCTATTGAGAGGCCATATGAAGGGATATGATAGGCAGGAATACTCGCTTCCGGATTACTTCTTTCAGTCCATCGCACTGCGGTAAAATGGGCGCCCCCCGGCGAAGCCCGGGGAGCGGCGCTTCGCCGGCCATATCGTCAGTGATCCGTATGATCACCAGCTATGTCAGGCTCTCATACGAACTTGCGCAACTTCAGACCGGCGGCACCCAGGCCGAGGAAGCCCAGGAGCACGGCGGCCGGGACCGGTGTCATGATGAACGCGTCACTGCTGCCACCGTCGATTGACTGGACGTGCAACCCGATTCGCAGACTCGTGTTCTGAGCTGGGTCCGGGTGTACAAAGCCCTCGTTGATGGCCGCAATGACATCGGCAAAATACTTGTCGCTCTGAAGGTCAAAGAGTATCCCCACAGACTCTCCATCATGATTCACACCATTCTCTATAGTTCCTCCCTGTTTTGAGGCAGAGTCGGACGAAAAGTAATGCGCGGGATCCATACCCGTGATTTGCTTAAAGGGAGGGTCCAAGGTATTTCCGCCGGGAAGATCACGCGGGTTAGCAGGATCATCGGTGAATAGCACGCCGCCGGAGTTGTAGACATTGGCTATGTCGAACAGTGCCCCGTCTTCAAAATAGATGTCAGTAATCGAGGAAGTTACGCCCACGGCGTTGTAGAAAGTGAAGAGCACCTGACTACTCCCCACGGCCTCGACCTCGACAGAAAGCTGTGGCGCTACGGTGTAAGCTTCACCGGTGGTGTTTGTGATTGGTGCAAAACCATATATTTCTGCTTTCGCTGGTGCTGCAATTAGGCACAGCACCGCCAAGGGCACAGCCAATAGCACCTTTGTTCTCATACCTGTCACCTTCCACCAAGTAGGATGCCTGCCGGGGAAGCCACGCTCAAGGCTTCCCCGGCAGCCTTGTCACCAATCGTATACGAGTCAGCCTGCTACGAGGCTCTCACACGAACTTGCGCAACTTCAGACCTGCGGCACCCAGGCCGAGCATACCCAGCAGTACGGCCGCCGGAATCGGAACACAGACCAACATGTCCTGGGCAACGCCTCCGTTTAACTGCCACAGGCTCATGACCAAAACAGGGTAAGCTCCGTTATTGTTTGCCATCGCGCCGGCTATACCGAATTTGCCGACTACCGCCTGTCTGAAGATGTTGCCTGCGCCAGGATCGCTGCCTTCTCCTTCGAGCCACCAAATTGTGGCTTGGAGAGCCCCGGCACTGGCCTGACGGCCAGCAACATCATCCCACTCATAACCATCGAGCGTTTGATTTTGGAACTCATGGTAGAGCCAAGCCGTCCCGCGACTAATCGGATCACCAGTTGGGTAATTCTGGCCATACATCGCATTGCTGCCAAATGTTACATTATACGGGGTACCAGTGGAGAAGAACTCTGCAGTTTCTATACAAAATGTCTGGAAAGAACCAACATAGCCTCCTTGGTTGCTTGTGCTGTCATCGTAGTATTTCAGAGGATCCCAGCTCCAATTGGTAGGCACTGCCGTGAACTCGCCCCCGCTGCCAGAGGAATACCCCGTTTGATATACCTGCACAGTATCGGCGAATGCCGGCGCTGCCAACAGGGCACAAATAGCTGTCATAAACACTAATTTTCTCATTGTTTTTGACCTCCACCTGAGGTTCACACATGAACCTCGGGTTCTAAAGAGTTTTTCAGGCAAATTTACGCAATTTCAAACCAGCTACGCTCAAGCCGAGCATCCCAAGCAGTACGGCTGCGGGAACAGGAACGAGCACGAACCGTGCGGAAACAGAAGAAGTCATCGTTCCGCCGCCATTCACAAGCCCAGTAGTCCACCCCAACGGCGTTACGATGATGTTTCCGAATATAACCGGAAGACCCTCGTAAACATGGAGGGTATCCGAGGACGAAATAACAACATCCATGGGATTGGACAGCGACAGCAACTTCGTGACCCCGTTGACCGTGATGTCTCTTGTCAGGACGTCCGGGTCTGTCCAACCATAGTCAGCGTTAATGCCTACTTCGAAGGTCAAGGAGTTAACCACCACTTCCTGAGGCGTCCAGAGCTCCAAGGTCAGGGAGCCGCTAGCTGGGGTCAACGTGACTATGTCCCAATCATTGTCGTAGCCAGTGTTCCCTAGCTTTATCAGTTTCGCCCCACCGGTGGCCCAGTCCACCATATCGGCCTGAGCACTGACAGCAGCCAGAAGCAGGACTGCCGCAGCACACATCACTACTCTTCGTTTCATTTACCTTCTCCTTCCGACTTGTTCACACAAGTCGGAGCAAGATTCGCTTTGTTCGGTCAATTCAAGACCATGCAATTCCTTGATTCTCCCCGCACACAAATCCAAAAGGATCAGCACCTTTGCATAAAAAGACTTTAGATAAAGACTCCATGCCACACTAAGGTGCCGAGCACGGGGGAAATAGATTCATCTAAGACAGGACCGGAGGTCCGCGGGGGGCGAGGACGGCTGGCGTGAATTGTGAGTTCCGCCAGAGGGATACCACGGTTGCGAAGTGGTATCGTGGTATGGGATTCTCTGCTGTGCCGTCCGGCTGAATGAAGCAGTAAACCGGGGCAGAGCAGAGGCAATCGGGCGAAATGGCAAGGCTGTGGCCGACCTGGGCAGGACCGCCGTCGTGATACCAGTGCGGGATATAGCCGAAGGAGAACTTCTTCACGAGCGGAGCGGACTTGCACAAGCCCAAGCCGAGCAGGGCGTACAGGCACAGACTGAAGCTGTTCTGGCCATCCGTCAGGATCTGCACGGGCTGCGTCTCGCGGATCTGCCCGGTGTCACCCTTGGCATCGGGCAAAGACGCGACGGGCGGCAGACCCAGGTCTGTGACGCCGGGACAAGCAAACGGGCCGGACGGATTCATGTACGTCTGATCGGCAGTGACACCGGCGCGAAGCGACGGCCGATATCCGGCATCGGATGGGGACACCGGCATCATGTCGGCGCGAACGGTCGCACCGAGGGCCAGCACCCCAAAGACCGCAATGAGAATCTCTCTCCGTTTGATCATGAACCCGTCACTCCACACAAAGAACCACTCCATAGCAGAACAAGAAGCGTCCTCAATGTCAAGAAGAATCTCGGAAAAATTGCGATTCGGGACCAGATTCATCAGGGACAGGCACCGTGACTTGTAAGTCCTTTTCCGGCAAGGTCTTGCAGCTTCTTACGAGACCACAGCCTAACCGCGAAATACGCGAACCACGCGAAAAAGGCCACCGGCCGCAACCAAAGAATGTCCTCACACAAAGGCACTAAGACACGAAGAAGACGGACGCGGAAATGTCTCCCAGACTCTGTGGCTTTGTGGCTCTGTGTGAGAACCAAGTGCTTGTGTTTCAAGGATTTGCATTCCTGTCGATCCAGAATTTGCGCAAGAAAACAAGATTTGAACAAGTAGCAGTGCGAAAAAGGCCACCGGCCGCAACCAAGGAATGTACTCACAAAGGCACGAAGATCACAAAGAGGAGTGATGCGGAGATGTCTCCCTGACTCTGTGGCTTTGTGACTCCGTGTGAGAGCGAATGCGTTCGTCATTCCTGCGCAGGCAGGAATCCAGGCTTCTTCACCAGGAAAGAGACGGATTCACACCGATGAAGCCGGAATCAACTCACACGAAGACACGAAGGCACGAAGAAGAGCGCAGCCATAACGGATTCTGAACTCTGTGGCTTGGTGGCTTTGTGTGAGACCAATAGAGCCGGTCACGTACAATCCGCTACATTTCGGGAAGGCGTTTCTCGTCTCCGCCGGGCTGGTTTTGCTTTCGCATCCGCCTGTTTCTGCTGGGATTCAGACTCGGGCACGATGATTCCGTCCATCAGCCAGATCTCGCCGAACAGAATCACAACAGCGGCGGGCATCATGACATAGCCGGCAAAATCATGGAAGAACTTCTCCCCGAACTCCACGCTCACATACAACATGAGCAGCGCGGTCGCGAAGATGCGGACCATATTGCAGACCACCGCCACGGGAATGCTCGACGCCAGCAGGACGCCCTTCTGCCAGCGCGGCCGTTTCACCATATAGGCAATGAATGCCGCCACAATGATAAAGGCCATCAGCATCCGCAACCCGCTGCACGCCTCGGCCACCGCCATGGGCGTGTTGTCCCCCAGCATCACGACATTCCCCTGCTGGGTCACCCGGGTTCCAAAAGCCTCCAGCAGAAAGACCGATCCCGTAGTCGCCAGTCTTTGCAGCGGGCCATTGATCAAGTTGTGAACTCGCGCGGGAAAGGGAACCATAAGGACAAGGAACAAAAGTATCCACGAAAGGCGTTTGAACACGCTCCAGCCCGCCACTGTCAGGACCAAGCCTGCTATCGTGAGTATCAGAGAGTACCGCATTACCGATAGAGACATGAACAACAGACCATAAACCAGAACCGCTTGTGCCAACGCGAGCAAAGCCATGCCGCCCCACCAGCACGGTACCAATAGATGTAACCTTAGTGTCTTCCTCTCGCGCCATACAAGAAACATCGCCACCAGGGGAACAAGCTGGCCTGCAGAGTAATCTCTGCTCTTCTGCCACGCGTTGAGAAGACTGGTGATGATCGGCCAATATGACCATGTCGTGGCGGCCAGCAGAACCAGTATGGCAGAAATGAGCCACACGCGACCCTTCTCCAGCCTGCCTATGCGTGACGCATACAAAGTTTGTTGGCGGTGAGAATTCTGGTTGACCATATCCCTCCCATCTCATTGGCCCTGGAGAGACTCGCGACATTTCCCTGAGTCCCACCCTGCTGCCGTATCCTCAAATACCTGTGCTACCGCTGATGCCGAATCCACAGCAAAAGCAGAAACCATCTTCGTCGCGGCCTCTGCCGTCAGAGTGCCTGTGGAGGCAACGATCTGCACCTGCGTCACGTAGTCCACTGTGTTCGAACCTCGCCATGCTCTTGATCTTAAGAGCGAGATATCGCCACAATATTGGCCGTCCACGATATAATAGTACAAGACCGTTCTTCTTTCAGCATCCAACCCGCCCCGGGAAAACTGAAAGACGCTGCACGGCAACTTCCGCCTGTCGTCCAAAGCCAACTCCAAGGAGTAGTGGTCCATAAGCGTAAAGCCAGCCGCAATGTAGCAGACCTCAGGGCGGTGAGGCATCAGAGCACGTGCGTTGACGCCGCACGCGACATATAACGACACAGACGCCGAGCTGGGACGTGTATAGAGACGACTAATCTGCGCGTCACTACCTGTGGCACGCCTTGTTGTTTCATCCAGGGGGACGTCTCGACCCGTCCAATCACCAATCTGCAGAGAGATTCTCTCCACCGTGGCAGCGTCTATTGGAGTCCTATCGGGGGGAGAGCCTACTCGCACTGCAAGAACACGATAGGCCAAGCCGAATACGAACACTGCGAAAGCGGCTGCTAGCGCAGCGGCAACAACCAACCTGGGGTTTCGGTCGTCACTTTTCATCTGTCAAACCTGCACTCATCGGGGTACTAACGCCGATTCACCGATATCGACTCCGTTTCTAACAATCCAGTCTCCTCGTGGAATTCCCCTGTGTAGTAGACGTGGAATGAACGGCAGGCGCAGTACTCATGTGAGACTACGCCTGACGCTTGGGTCCAGAAGCTGTGTTACAGACAGCGGCCTTGTCTTTCACAACTTGACCTTTCTCTGATATCGTGGATTGTCCGGCGGAAGCACTCACAGCATGGGACCCAATTGCGTCCAATCCTGCCAGTAGTTCCCAACCGCGCGTGACCGGACATCTGCGATGCCGGGGTCCCTCCTGTCTGGGCCGTGCCCGTGTGTTTGGGTGGATGCGACAACATGACTGCTGCGCGTCCATCGTGGACCACGGTGGATCTGCCCATTGTATGTTGGAAGCTAACGGGTTCTGTCCATACCAAGTGGGCTGGCATGCTCTCTTGCGGAGATCCTGAAGCGCGCACACGACACGGAGAAATCGCAGGTCCTGCGGAAACCAGATGTGAGAGAGTGCTGATCCGCCGCACCTATCGTGCAGGACAGTAGGCCCGCGCCGACCCTTTGCCGTCCAAGTGCGCCGGACGGACAGACAGAATCAGTGTGGTCTGAAGTACGTCAGTTCCTGCTCGACCTTCCGCCTGATGTCGAATACCGCTTTACATCCCTGAGCCGCAGTGCGATCATGATCGCGGCGAGCAGCAGATACGGGACAAGGAACTCGACGACGCCGGGCATCCCGGCCACGGGCGATAGAGAGCAGCCCCCGCCGCCCCCGCCGCTGCTGGTGTCGCCGGTGCCGCCTCCATCAACGCCGCCGTCCACCAGCGCGAGGAGGACGTAGGGCGTGAAGTGCGTCGTCTGGAAGCGCAACGCGTGGGTCGTCGAGGATAGCGCCACATACTGAATATTGGTGATGCCCTGTTGGGTCACGGTGCCAGTCAGAGAATCGTGCCAGTACGGTACGGGTTGCCGCGCGCCGAACTCCGCGACCGCGTAGGGTATCGTGATCGTCACCGGCACATCAAACTGAAGCCCGCTCGGCCCGAACTCGTACGGCAGAATGTCCGTCCGCCAGCCCACCTGCAGATTCTCTATCTTCGCAATGGCTACAGTCACATCGTAAGGACAGGCGCCCGCCGGGATGACCACGGAAACATCATCCACCCGGGAGGGCGAAGCCACACCGACCGTTTTGCCGACGGCAGCGCTTACCAACTGTGTATCGAGCGGCGTCGGTTCCACGAAGGTGCTGGCCGCGTAGTAAATCTCAACGTTGGTGTTCCGGTCGTCCGACCACAACACGTACGGGTACCCCTGCAGATCGACACCGAGGACCGGCTCGTTCTGATTCGCCTGGGTGCCGCCGTCCCCGACCAGAAGATTCGTCTCGCCTCCCGCCCTGACCTGCACGAAGTACAGGTCCGTGTCCCGCCCATCCCTCACGTTCCTGCCGTCCTGCCAACATACAAACACCCTCGGCTCTTCTCCGACTCCTCCGCCAAGGGCCAGAGCCGGAGCTCTCTGGTTCGTTCCGGAAGTGTCATCGGCGATATTCATACCCGGCAAGGGGCTGGCGGGCAACCCGTTCGAGGACGCATAGCAGACATCGTCGTTTCCAGACGCGTCGCTCACCCAGGCAAGGTGCAATATGGAGCCGGTGGCCTCCGCGGCAATCACGGGCGCCGACTGGTTGCCCGTCCCCGTCACCACGGCAACATTGGTCCACGGCCCGCGGTCGGAGGCGGCGCCGTAGATGTCGGCCGCTCCGCTTCGGTAGTCCGTCCAGACCAGGTAGACCGCGTTCGACGCATCCACGGCAATCTGTGGACAGATCTGGTCGGAGGCATCGGAGGTGACACGCGAAACCGTTTTGGTGGCAAAACCGTCGTTCGAACTGGCCACGTAGATGTCCTGCTGGCCCGCCCGGCTGTCCTGCCAGGCGATGTAGGCACAATTAGACGACTGTGCGTTAACGGCAATGACGGGGTTAACCTCATCGCCGTTGAGGTCGGTTACCTGTACGGCCGCCGACCAAGTGACGCCGTCCGTTGAAGTACGGATGTAGATATCCCAATTTCCTCGCCTGTTGTCCTGCCAGACAGCGTAGAGTTTGCCGTCCGTCCCGATCGCCAGATCTGGATTGCATTGGTCGCCTGTGCTGGCCATGATCTGGACGGGGCTGTCGAAGTACGTGGCGCCATCCGTCAACTTGCTCAGGTAGACATCGCGCTGACCGGCAGGGCCGGCATGCCAGACCACCCAGATATTGCCAGTGTTATCCCGGACCGTGGCCGGGCTGCCCTTATCAAGACCTTCAAGCCCCCAACTGGCCCAATGGTTGCCGCCAAACGCCCGCATCTGCGTCTTGAAAGAATACCGCTGTGGGGTCATGACGTTGCCCGCGAGGTCGGCGGTATTGACCGTCACTGTGACCGTTTCGTCGAAATCGAAGGTGTCTGTCGCCTGGTATACGTAGGTGTAGTTGGCCTTGGTCCCCACCCGGCGGCATACGCCGGAAGCACGGCTGTCACTCGCGACATTGCCCGCATACACCGTACTGCCCTTGACCGTAATGGCGACGGTATTTGCATCGACGCCTTTCCCTGCATCGGATACGTGCAGCAGCACGAGCGCGTTGAGCGGGACCTGAATCGCATCGGGCTGCGGCGAGCAGCCGGAGAGCACGGGTGGGGCCAAGTCCGGAGCCACGGCGGTAAAAACAGCGGTCACCGACTTATCGCTGTCCATGACCAGGCTGGCCGGGTTCGCCGCTCCGCTGAGGGCCCCGGACCAACCGGCGAACTCATATCCCGCCGCGGCGATCGCCTGCAGACTTACCGTCTCGCCGTAGGTGTAGCTCGCCCGCTGCGGGCTGGCCACAACGGAGCCATGCGGAGCCGTAGTATTGAGCGTGTACGTATTCGCGACGAAATTCGCCGTCACCGACTTATTGGCGTTCATGACGATGTACGCAGGGTTGGTGCTCCCCGACAGATCGCCAGACCAGCCGGTGAAGTGACAGCCGGTACTCGGCACGGCCTGCAGGCTCACCGTCTCACCATATTCATACGTGGCTTTCTGCGGGCTTTTTGACACGGACCCGTTCACCCCCGCAACTGTCAGTGTGTACGCATTTGCAAGGAAGTTCGCCGTGACCGACTTATTGCCATCCATCACGAGCGTTGCCGGATTGGAACTGCCGGTAACACTCCCCGACCAACTGGCAAAAGTGTGCCCCACATCCGGCATAGCCTGCAAAGAGACCATCTCGCCGAGCCCATAGCTGCTCTTGTCTGGGCTCTTGACCACGATACCGCCCGATGCGGCAGTTGCCAGGGTGTAGCTGACAACTCCTGTGTAGACATAGGGGCCAATCTCCCAGCTTGAGCCCTGCAAGCTCTGGCTGCAGGTCAGCACGGAATTGGGCCACGTAGAACCGGGACCCACAGCATTCTGGTATGTCTCACCGAGGTTGGTGCCTGCATCGATACATGGCGATCCGGTCCGGAGAGAGAAGTCACTTGTGCTGGCATTGGCGAATTGCGGGTCGCTCGTGAGGGAGTGGCTTCCTACGGATACTCCTGCAGTGGCAGCGTCCGCTACGAAATCCGCGAAATTATCCGCCACGGCCGAATTGGCCCACTTGAACTGGTTGTTGCCCCCCGAGGTATCGGGATACCAACAGTTATAGCCCATGTCCAGATTGTAGGACGTTGCTGGCGGATCGACCCGGCAATGATATCCTCCCGTGCCCGGGGCATAGGAAATATTGTTGTAGCAGATATATTCACACCGGCTCTCGTCCGCTGGTGAGGACGCATGGTTCAGACGGATATTGGTATCGCAGCCCATCACGAGATTGCCAATGATTCGGACACGATCATCCGGATCGGTAGTCTTCCCGGAGCACATTCTTAAGCCAATTCCGTGGTTCGAGTCTGGCGCGCCGGGCCGATAGCAGTTCTTGATAACGTTGTACGCAATCAGCATGCCGGTGATATCATCCCCCGTGCCCGCTTCGTTGCCGATGCTCACTCCGATGCCGAAACTGTAATACGCGTTTCCGGGATCATGTATTTCCTGAATCCAGTTGCGCTCCACGTGGAAATTGCGTACCGTGTTATTGTGCGACGTGAACCGGAAGAAGAAAATGCCGTAGTCCACGGCCCGCGCAATATAGTTGTCGGTGATTTCGTAGTCGTCTCCCGGCTGGAGCGCTATGGCGCCTCGATCGCTCTCTCCCCGAAACGTCGCCCAGTAGGAATTGTATCCACCCGTCCCGCAATCCAGGTAGTTGTTCGAGATAGTCACATATTGTGGACTTCCTCCATAGTATTTGATGTAAATGCCCGATGTGAATTCCGTAATCGTGTTGTTCGTTATGGTCAGATGGTCGCCCGGCAGCCCATTGCGAATTCCATCCGTAGCGGCGTATTTCACGATGCAATTATCTATTACCCAGTCGTGAGACTTCGTAGGACACTCGCCAATGATGAGAAAGCCATCGTTGTGGTCCAGAGCGGCTTCCGTAACCGGTGATCGGTCCAAGACAATCGTGTGGGTGTCGGTCCATGTGCTGATCGTGTAGTATCCGGACGTGAAATGCGTGCCCTCTATGATCTCCAGCGTCCGGCCGACCATGGCAGACGTAAACCCGCCCGTCTTGGAATGAATTGTTCCATCCCCGCCCGGCGCGTTCACATCAGCGACATTCAAGGCGGCTCTATCAGTCTGAATGACTCCCCAGCTGCTTCCCCCGCAATAGCAGGTCAGCTTATAGAGAGTGATATAGCTGTTTCCATTCCCATAAACCGCCCAGAACCAGTTTGTGTACACGGTACGCGGGCTTGCCGGAGTCCCGGTAGGGTTGTACCACATCACATGATTCACTGTATCGCACCAATGCGAACCATCTGTTGCCAAGACCTCGGCAGCACTTGTGACGGGTTTCAGAGCATACTCGGTTCCCCCGGGCGTTCCCTCCCATGCTTCCGTACCAATCGCGGTCCACGGTGCTTGATAGGTTCCATCTCCGTTATCGGTCCAGGAAGAAATCTTCTTGGCGGCGATCAGCCACCCGGGATCGCCGGGATAATCACCCCGAATCGTAATCGGATTGCCAGCGGACCCCGATGCCTGGACCCACAAGAGAGCGTTGGGATTTGCCTCTGTATCCCTATCAAAGATCCCGCACATGTAGAGAGTGTCACCCGCACTAACGCCCCCGGCACCCCAGGCAATCGCATTGACGCCGTTCCAGGCCGTCTCATAACTCCGGCCATCGTGAGTTGCGCCCCCCGAACCCCTGGGTCGAACGTACCACGTGGCTGCGTGCACTGGTAGAGCCACTATCAAGCAGAGAAGTACAGATACGTTCCTCATAGAAATCCCCAGGAACTCTCCGCGTACCATACGAAGAAGTCACCCCTCGGTTCTCGGTGGGCATAGATTGCCACATTGCACATACCACATGTCTCTATAAATAATTGAAAAGGATTCCACGACAGGCAAATGACACCTTCGAATATTCAAGGGCGGGTTGTGCATATTTCTGCTGTGAACGCTTCATCCCGAGCCGCCGGGATGAAGGCACGGCGGGAACCGGCAAGCCGTAGCAGACCTCCGGGCGGTGACTCATCAGATGCCCCGCATTCACGCCGCACGCGACGTATAACAACACAGATTGCAGGGCGCTGCGCGAATATCGGTGGTTGATGCGTGCATCTGTGCCCGTTTTACGCACTACCTCTTCATCCAAAGGGACATCCTGGCCTCTCCAACCGCCGATCTGCATGGGAAATCGTTCCACTGCGGCAGGATTGATCGGGGTTTCGTTTGCGGGAGCGCACAGCCGTGCCGCCAAAATACGATGGGTCATCCCAAGAATGGCCATCAGAAGACTGGCTGCTATTGCAGCAACAATAACCGACTTATGATCTGGACTGTCGCTTCGCATGTGCTCAACCTTCACCTGCCAAGGTACCTCGCCAATGTGCCGGTATCTGAACCGCACGGGGACGTGTTTATGAGGAACTATTCCCTTTCCATTCAGGAATTCTGATGCCCGCTCCTTGCTCTCCCCCAAATACTGGAGCCCGTCCAAATACGGCGTCCAACACTGACTCGAACATGAAGAGGTGCGAACTGGATATGCGCTTCCAGCGCCATGGTTCTGTGCAGAGGCGATAGGACCATTCCATGCCGATTTGCCGCATCCACTTGGGGGCCCTTCTGACTGTGCCAGCATGGTAGTCAAAAGCGCCACCTACACCCACAATCCAGGGAATATGAAGAGCTTGGATATGTTGAGAGATCCATAATTCTTGTTTGACGACGCCCAGTCCGACCCATAGTATATCAGCATTCGAACTGTTTATGCAGCGAATCATGTCCTCCTCTTCTTCGTTCGACAACTTCCTAAATGGGGGGCAAAATATTCCTGCCGTCTGGAAACCGGAGTATCGGGATGAGAATCGCTCACTCAGCAGTTCAGCGACACCTTTAGCTCCACCGCAAAAGAAGTGACGCCACCCACGTTCAACCCCGTATTCAGCACACATCTCCATAAGCATGGGCCCTGTAAGTCGGTGGACTCTGACTCCGCGAATCAAAGCACTAAGGACCACAGCCATGCTATCACATAGGGAATAGCGGCAACTCCTGATGTAATCGGGGATGAACCTGATGCGACGAGCATTGTACATCAATTCGGAACTCGTAATGCTTATACGCGCCGACTCGCGGGCCCTTCTTATGTTACGACCTATCTCCTCCAGGATTTCCTGACGCGAAGGGCTGTGAATCGGTATTCCGAATATTTGGATCTCGTGTTTTCTATTTTTTCGGGTCGCATACATAGTTAGTTGCCTCCCCTAATTCGATAGATGCTTCTCGATCAATGCCTTGGTATCAAGGATGTGCGTTCTTGATGAAGCGCCAAACACTATGGACTTGATGTTCTTCAGGCTCGCGATGTACTCGACCGCTTCGTCTGGAGGTACAGCTCCCGACGCGAGAATGGACATGGCCATCGGACGGAACGACCGGGCCTTGATGGTTTCCTCATATGAGGACCTGTTTGGATGCATGAAGTAACCGATCTTGTTGATCGCCGAGCATACAACTGGGTTCTCGATACCACAGTCGAGCAGGAAATCGACGAGCCGTGGCATGTTCATCGTGTTGAAGGCAGGATCCACGCCGTAGGTGGAACGCACATGATTGGCAAACTCCACAAAGATCGGTTTAGCTCTCAGACCCAGGAGCAGGTCAGTGACTATGTTCTGAAGGAAAGCCGCTCTTACATTCAATCCCCTGAACATCCGCATCTCGGCGTCGATGAGCAGCTTCATAACCTCGATCATGTCCCGCCCGAGGATGCCCCGTCCACCACGAATGATGGTAGTGAGCGTCTCTCCTGCCGTGCGGCCTGCAAACACGAAATCACTGAGTGCCCCCACAATTCCTTTCTCATTGACTGCATTCGCGTATTTGTAGGCGTATGGCATGGAAGGATACAGACGCAGGTCAGAGTACCTATCGGGATTCGCCCGAAAATGATCGCACACCTGCGCCACTTTTTCATGCGTGTTGAACATGAAGGCGTGGATGCCACAGTCGTATGCCATATCCACAACATGAATGATGGCACTTACGTCCCTAAAACGCTCCGCCTGCTCCTGTGCCTTTTCCTCCGACATATGGTTGATGCCGAAGAACTGATTGTCACCAAAGATGAGCTTGTCCATCTCAGAAACACCTCCTCTCCGCATCCTGTCGAAGTCGGTCAACTACAATATCCGTTTGGTGGGCCTGCTCGAATGAGCACACCTGGCTCGGCTTACCCTGAGACATGCAGTTGATGAAGTGGTCCCACTGTCTCGTGAACTCAAAACCACGAAGATAAAACTGCACAGGCTGGAAGAAGTCGGTTATGTAGCGACGGTTCCATCCTTCTGCGAACCCGTTGAAGGACGCTCTCGCTTGAAGGAAGAGCCTGTACTCGTGAAGGTCAGCAATGATCTTGCCCTTTCGGCCAAAGGCTTCAAAGCGGTACGTCGGTTTGCGATAGGAGGCATCACTCCAATTGACAAGGAGGTTCCCTCGTATCCCCGACCTGTAGACAAAGGTCGAACTAACCGCATCTTCGACTGTATCAGA
>Ga0315277_10005848_pt1 | contig 16163 bp, 11 predicted proteins | sample YL17G05_15_MG_FD_203695 | JGI IMG/M metagenome (GOLD analysis project Ga0315277, IMG submission 203695) | Sediment microbial communities from Yellowstone Lake, YNP, Wyoming, USA - YL17G05_15 | ecosystem: Environmental > Aquatic > Freshwater > Lake > Sediment | place: USA: Wyoming | collected... | reverse complement strand
CATGATTTCAAGGTCGGGGTCGAGTACCTCCAGGGAAATGACAACGCGGCCACTGGTTACACGGGCGGGTTCAGGTACGCGGACAATTATTACGGGTACAGTTACATTTACTATGACTACCGCTATATTGATTTCGCCTATTCTTACGGCTATGACCTGAAGAGCAACGGCTGGAAGGCCTCGGTATTCGCCCAGGATTCCTGGAAGATCGGTGAACGGCTGACCGTCAACCCGGGAGTCCGCTGGAGCCGGTACCGGGGCTACCTGCCCAACCTCCAGGACGAGGCATTCTTCAAGCCCAAGGATGCGCTCGAGTTCCGTTTGGGACTGACCTTCGACGTCTTCGGCGATCACACCACAGCCTTGAAAGCGCATTACGGCCGGTTCCACGAGTCCTTCAAAACTTATTTCTTCAACTCCCTCGACCCCAGCATCGACGATTATGTCATCTATGAAGTCCTCCAGGATGGCACCAAAGCGGAGACCTACCGGCGGTCCTATGCCGTGGAAGGGACATCCGATCCCAATGTCCAGATTCCTCACTCCGACCAGTTCACCCTTGGCTTGGAGAGGACCCTGATGAGGGATACGGCTCTTTCCGTGACCTTCATCTACCGCGAGTATGAAAATTTCATCGCCCGGATCAACAGGGGGGCGACCTGGGATCTTTTCCCCTGGACCTACACGGATGAAAACGGTGAGCCGCAGACCATCGACATCTATGGAGTCGGCGAGAATTCGCAAGACCGGTTCGTGGTCTCCAACCCCCAGGAAGGCGCCTCCCAGAGCGAGATCCTGACGCCCAAGAACAAGTACACGGGTCTCTCCATCGCCCTGAACAAGCGGTTTTCCGACGGCTGGATGTTCCATATCGACTATACTTACAGCCAGACCAAGGGAAACCACACCAACTCTACGACGGCGGCTTGGGGTGGAACCTACTACGAAAATCCCAACCGTCAGATCAACGCTGCGGGATATCTGCCCTATGACGCCCCCCACGCCTTCAATGTCTACGGAACGGTGAGCCTGCCTTGGGGCTTGGTCTTAACCCCTCGATTCATCTACCAGAGCGGCTGGAACTGGACGAGGAACATCCGGGGACCGTCGGCTGCCGGGAGGCCGTGGATTTTCGTCGAATCGCGCGGAGCGCAGAGGCTCCCGGCCCAGATCAGCCTCGATTTCCGGTTGGAAAAGGTCTTCAATTTCACGGAAAAGATGAAGCTTGGGATCATGCTTGATGCCTTCAACATTTTCAACCGCGGTGTGGAGACGGGTGTCGAGTCCGACATCGCCTCTGTGAACTATGGGAAGGCGCTTTATGTTTGTGACCCGCGGTACTTCCGGATCGGAGCGAGGCTCTACTTCTAAGGGAAAGATAGGAGAGAGATTTCCGGCCTCAGATCTCCGTCTTATACTTTAGTCGGAAATGGGACGGTGTGATCTTTTCGAATTTCTTGAAATTCTTGGTGAAATGGCTCTGGTCGTAGTATCCGAGCTGGCCGGCCAGCGCGGCCAGCTGGATGTCGCTGTTTAGAAGAAGGTATTTTCCGTAATCGACCTTCATCTTGTTGATGTAGGCCGTCATGGTTATCCCCGTCTCCTCCCGGAAGAGGTGCAGGGCCCGGCCGACGCTGAGGCCGGCCTCCCTGGCCACGTCCCCGGCCGTGAGCCTCCCGGTGAAGTTCAGGTGGATGAAATCGCGCATCTTCTGGAACCGGACCTTCCGCTTTCTCTCCTTGCCCAAAGAGACCTTGGAGATGAAGTTCTCCAGAACGCGGGTGACGTTGACAAGCAGCTCCTCCAGGTCGGTCACTTTGCTGAGCTCGGTCAGGTAGGAATAGTTGAGCCCGAGGAGCTCCTGGGCCCCAACGCCCGCTTCGATGGCCGCCCGCGAGATGATGACGATGAGCTCGATGATCCGGACCTTGATCACCTCGAAGTTCATCCCGCTCTCGAAAAAGATCGAGCCCAGGAATTCGTTCAGGATCTCCCGGGCCCCGGTCCTATCCCCCAGCTTCACCTTCTGGATGATCTCGTCCTGCTTGTCCAGGATCTTTCGGGCGATGTCGGGGTTTTCCCTCTTCAGCTTCTCCAGGAAGTTGGCGATCTTGTACTGCTGGATGTATCTTTCGTTCCGCTCCTTCAAGAAGGCGAGGTCGTTGACCTTGTATTTCTGGGTCAGGGACATCAGCTGGGAGACGGCCTCCTTCGCTTTCTGGAGAGAGATCTTCCGGACTCGTTCGGCCTTGCTGCGGAGCGGCCGGACGGACGCGCCGAACCTGGCCAGGTTGGCGGAGACTTCTTCCGAAAAATCCTCTTTCATCTCGGCGAAGATGGCGAAGCCGCTGATGAGACCGCCCCGGAGTTTCTTGTGCTGGACTATGGGTACGGCGAAGAGGACCAAGCCCAGGGGGCAGGTGGTGATGTATCCTTCTCCCCAACGGAACGATTCCTCGATGGCCCGGGCCATCTTCTGGCGGCAGGTCTTGGCCAGCTTCTCCTCTCCGGCCGCCTTTCCGCAGAAGTCGCAATTCCCGGACTCGTGGATGATCTTCCCGCCGAGATCGACCAGGATGAGAGGAAGACCCGTCTTACGCCTGTAGTCTTCGGCCAGGAGCCTGAACACAGGCAACGCTATGGCTTTCCCCGTCTCCATTCTGGTATAATTCCGGTGAACAATTTCCAGCAAGATTATACAAGAGAACCTGGGAAAAGGCCATGCGTACCCTGACCGAGATCGCGGAGAGTGTGGAGGCCGGGGATTCGGCCAGGGTCAAGGAATTGACGCGGAAGGCGTTGTCCCAGGGCCAGCGCCCGGATAAGATCCTGGACGACGCTCTAGTCCCGGGCATGTCGGCGGTCGGGGAGAAGTTCAAGAACAACGAGGTTTTCATTCCCGAGGTACTGATTGCCTCCCGGGCCATGAATGTCGGCCTGGATATCCTCCGGCCGCTTTTCTCACCCGACCGTTCGTATCTTCGCGGCCGGATCATCCTGGCCACGGTCAAGGGAGACCTCCACGACATCGGGAAGAAGATCGTCGGGATGATGCTAGAGGGATCGGGGTACGATGTCGTCGACCTCGGAGTCGATGTCTCTGCCGTCAAAATCCTCCGGGCGGTCAAGGCCGGCCGTCCGGCGGTCCTCGGCCTCTCCGCGCTGCTGACGACGACCATGTCCTACATGAGGGAAGTCGTTGAAGCCGTCGAGCACGCGGGGCTCAGAAAGCGGATCAGGATCGTCATCGGAGGCGCTCCCGTGACGAGGTCCTATGCCGGCGAGATCGGGGCCGACGGCTATGCCCCCGACGCCGCCTCCGCCCTGGAGATGGTCAAAAGGCTGCTGGGCAAAATCTAAGGAGGGAAGATGAAGATCGCCGTGTCCGGAAAAGGGGGAGTCGGCAAGTCGACGATCGCCGGGATCCTAGCTCACTACTTTGTCCTGGGCGGCTACAAGGTCCTGGCGGTCGATGCCGACCCCGACGCCAACCTGGCCTCCGCTCTGGGCATTCCCAAAACCGAGGCGGCCAAGATTGTCCCCATCTCGCACCAGAGGGAGCTCGTCAAGGAGAGGACGGGCGCGTCTCCGCGCCAATTCGGCCAGCTGTTTAAGATCAATCCCCGGGTCGAGGACATCCCCGAGGAATATTCTTACCCATTCCGGGGGATCAGGCTTTTGGTCATGGGGGCTGTCCGCAAGGGCGGGGACGGCTGCGCCTGTCCGGAGAACGTCCTGCTCAAGAGCCTGCTTTCGGAGATCATTCTCCATCGGGACGAGGCGGTCATCGTTGACATGGAGGCCGGGATCGAGCACCTGGGCCGGGCCACCGCCTCGACCATACAAAGGATGATCATCGTGGTCGAGCCCGGCTCCCGGAGTATCGACACAGCCCTGACGGTCATGAAGCTCTCCCGGGACATCGGTCTCGAAGAGTTCGGGATCATCGGCAACAAGGTCCAGAATGAAGACCAGGAGCGCTGGATCCGGTCGCATTTTCCGGCCCCTCTCATCCTGGGCATGATCCCATACAGCGAATTGATCCGGGACGCCGACCGGAACGAGCAGGCGCTCGTCGATATCCTGGATGACCGTCTCCGGAAGGAATTCGCAGCCGTTTTCGCGGGGCTGACCAAGGGAAGGCGTCCGGGCTGAAACAGACGGCTTTTCTTTGGTCTAAAATAGCATAATTGTACAAATCCCAGGCCCCTCATTCCTATATTCCTCCGCCCCTCCATGTTATCCTAAGCCGGGAAGTTAGAGAGAGAGGTCTATCATGAGCTTCAACCCGCAGGGCTTGGCCACGGCCATCGGCAGCCTGCCCCACAAGAGCCCGGAGGCGGCCTGCCGGGTCATCCTGGACAGCATCCCGGAAATACCGATCTGGCCCCAGCTTCCGGCCACGGATTTCCGGGAGAGCATGGAGATCCAGTATTCCGAGGGTTTGCCCGGCGTCGTCTTCGACCCCGCCGCCGGGAGGATGCACTTCGATACCGCCGCTGACATCACCGCGGGGCTCGAGAAGTTCTATGAGAATTACATGGCCGAGAACCTCGACTACTTCAAGATCACTCCGGATTTCAGCCGGGGTATCTACGAGATGGAGAGAATTCTAGCGGCCCAAAAGCCGGCCGTTATCCGCTATTTCAAGAACCATGTGACCGGCCCGATCACCGTCGGCCTCGGCCGCACGGACGAGAACAAACGGGCCATCTATTACAACGAGATGATGAGAGATGTGGTGGTCAAGGGCACGGAGATGAAGGCCCGCTGGATGTTGAGGAGGTTCAAGGCGCTCGGGGTGCCGCAGATCTGCTTCATCGACGAGCCGATCCTCTCGGCCTTCGGCTCATCGACCTATGTCAGCGTCCAGCGCTCCGATGTCGTCCAATACCTGGGGGAGGTAATCGCCGCCGTTCACAAAGAGGACGGCCTGGCCGGGATCCATTGCTGCGGCAACACGGAATGGACGATCCTAGTCGACGCCGGAACGGACGTCATCAGCTTCGACGCCTTCGATTACGGGGAGACCATCGCTTACTATCCGGGTCCCATCAAGGACTACCTGGAGAGAGGGGGCGTCCTGGCCTGGGGCATCGTTCCGACCTCGGCCAAGATCGCCGCGGAGACGCCGGAGACCCTGCTCGCGAAGCTTCGCTCGGCCGTCGACCACCTGGCTGCGAAGGGCATCCCGAAGAGCCTGATCTGGGAAAAGTGTCTGGTCACGCCGAGCTGCGGAACCGGATCGCTTCCCGTGGATGTAGCGGAGAAGGCATTTGCCTGCTTGGGCGAGGTGAGCCGCAGGCTGAGGGCCTGAATCCGAGAGTGGACAAACTGGAGAAATCAGCAGGACAGAAGACAATGTCGAAACCGAAAAGCATTGATAAAACAGTCAACCAGATGCTCGAACACGCCAAGACCCTGGGCCTGGAAACGATCTGGGACCGGGCCGACGAGCAGAAGCCGCATTGCGGATTCGGAGAGCGGGGGGTCTGCTGCCGGGCCTGCTACATGGGGCCTTGCCGCATCAACCCGGCTGGAAAAAAGCCGCAAAAGGGGGTCTGCGGCGCGACCGCCGAAGTGATCGTCGCCCGGAATTTTGCCAGGATGATCGCCTCCGGGACAGCCGCTCACTCCGACCATGGAAGGGAGGTGGCGAAGACGCTCCTCCTGGCGGCCACAAACCCCGATTCCGGCTACGCGATCCGCGATGTCCGGAAGCTCAAGAGGGTCGCCCAGATCTTCGGGATTTCCAGCAAGGACAAACCCAACGAAAGGATCGCCCTCGAGGTGGCCGAACGCGCCCTGGCCGATTTCGGCCGGCAGGAGGGCGAGATCTCCTTTATTAAAGCGGCCCCGGAGAAGCGGCAGGCCATCTGGCGCAAACTCGATGTCGTGCCTCGTGGGATCGACCGCGAGGTCGTGGAGATGATCCACCGGACGGGGATGGGCGTCGATCAGGACCACCGCAACATCATGCTTCAGGGCGCCCGGACGGCCTTGGCCGACGGCTGGGGCGGATCGATGGTCGCCACCGAACTCCAGGACATCATGTTCGGCACACCGTCCCCGGTCCGGGGGCAGGTCAACCTCGGCGTCCTCTCGAAAACAGACGTCAACGTCGTGGTCCACGGACATGAGCCCATTCTTTCCGAAATGCTGGCCCTGGCGGCGACGGACCGCGAGTTGCTGGAACTTGCCCGGTCGGCAGGAGCGACCGGGATTGCCTTGGCCGGGATCTGCTGTACGGCCAACGAGGTCCTCATCCGGCACGGGCTGCCGATCGCCGGGAACGTCCTCCAACAGGAGCTGGCCGTGGCCACGGGTGCGGTCGACGCCATGATCGTCGACGTCCAGTGCATCATGCCCTCGCTGCCCCAACTCTGTAAAAATTTCCACACCCTGCTTATAACCACTTCTTCCAAGGCCAAGATCGAAGGGGCCCGGTCCGTGGACATCCATGCGGAGAACGCCTACCAGGGGGCCAGGACGATCATCCGGGAGGCCATCGCCAACTATGCCAACCGCGGCGCGGTCGACATCCCTGAGGAAAAGATGGACCTGGTCGCCGGCTTCAGCCATGAGGCCATCACCTATATGCTGGGGGGCTCTTTCCGCGGTTCCTACGTACCCCTCAATGACAACATCATCAACGGCCGGATCAAGGGAGTCGCCGGAGTAGTCGGCTGCTCCAATCCCAAGACTACCCATGACAAAGGACACGTCGGCCTGGTCGAAGAGCTCATCGCCAACGATATCCTGGTCGTTCAGACCGGCTGTTCCGCCATCGCCTGCGCCAAGGCCGGGTTTCTGACTCCGGAATCGGCCATCAAGTACGCCGGCAAGGGGCTGGCCGAAGTCTGCCAGGCAGTCGGCATGCCCCCGGTTCTCCACTCCGGGTCGTGCGTGGACAACAGCCGCATCCTGATCGCCTTGACCGAGATGGTCAAAGCCGGAGGTCTGGGACAGGACATCAGCGACCTTCCCGTGGCCGGCGCGGCGCCCGAGTGGATGAGCGAAAAGGCCATCGCCATCGGGCAGTACTTCGTGGCCTCGGGCGTTTTTACAGTCTTCGGCATCGGGCTCCCGATTACGGGAAGCGAGCTTTTTTGCCGCCACATCTTTGAGGAATACAAGGAGCTTTTCGGCGGGCACTGGGCGGCTCAGCCCGATGGAACCAAGATGGCCGGAATGATCATCGACCACATCAACGGGAAACGGGAAAAGCTGGGCATCAGCAAGGGCAAGGAACGCGTGCTGTTCGATATGGAGATGAGAAGACAGCTGGAGGTTTGAGCCGGACCGGGAAAAGGATCAGAGAATACCATGTCCAAATTAATTGCGACAAGAGCCATCCGGGGTGCCCACAAGCTGGTGGCCCGGGCCGAGCGGGAGCTTTTTGCGGCCATCGCCGAGAAAGGGCCGGAAACCCGGGTTGAATTCCCCAACACGGGCTATTATCTCCCCATATCGCACGGGATTTTGGGGCTCCGGATCGAGACCCTGGGCGGGCTTAAGGAGCTGCTGGCCGAAGCCAAGGAGCTGCTCCCTCCGATTCCCTCGGATAATCTCTGGCTTCCTTATCTCGGGAATACCCTCGACGCCGGAATGGCCACCCTCTTCGCCGACGAGATCATCGAGGCCGTCAAGTACACCCGGACGCCCCTGCCGTATCTTCCCGAAACCAGCCCCAGGGACGGCCATCTCTGGCTCGGCGCGGCCAACGACGTTATCATGCGTGAACGGGGCATCGAGTTCGTCGACAACACGGCGCCCGGTTTCGCCGCCTGCGTCGGGTATTGCCCGACGAACGAGATCGCGGTCAGGATCGCCCGCGAGCTCCAGGAGAAAAACCTCTATGTCTTCATGTCGGCGGCGACGGACGGGAGATCCATGGCCCAGCAGCTGGCCGAGGAGGGGATCGAGATGGGCTGGGAGACGCGGCTCGTGCCCTTCGGCGACGACGTCACGGCCACCATCCACGCCCTCGGCTTCTCCACCCGGGCGGCGCTCTCTTTCGGCGGGGCCCAGCCGGGCGACTACCAGCGCGTCCTCCGCTACAACAAAAACCGCATCTTCGCTTTCGTCCTGGCCCTCGGCCCGGTCGATGACGAGAAGCACGCCCAGGCGGCGGGAGCCATCAACTACGGGTTCCCGACGATCGCCGACACGGACATCGACAACATCCTGCCGACGGGGATCTGCACCTACGAGCACGTTGTCTCTCCGGTCCCTCATGACCGGATCGTCTCCAAGGCCATTGAGGTCCGGGGCCTCAAGATCTCGGTAACCAAAGTCCCGATCCCCGTCCCGTTCGGCCCCGCTTTTCAAGGAGAGCGGATCCGCAAGGAAGACATGTACGTCGAGCTCGGCGGAACGGATCGGCACGGGTTTGAGTATCTCCACGCGCAGAGCATGGAGGAGGTCGAGGACGGAAAGATCGAGGTCATCGGGCCGGAGATCGACGAGGTGACCGCAGGCACCCAGCTTCCGCTGGCGCTCTGGGTCGAGGTCGCCGGGCGCCAGATGCAGCCGGATTTCGAGCCCATCCTGGAGCGGCGGCTGCACGATTTCATGAACATGGCTCACGGCGTCTTCCACATGGGGCAGCGGGACATCAACTGGGTCCGGATCAGCAAGGAGGCCAAGGAAAAGGGCTTTCGGTTCCGGCACTTCGGGTCGATCATCCACGCCAAGATCCATGGGGAATTCGGGAAGATCGTGGACAAGGTCCAGGTGAGAATCTATACGCTGGAGAAAGAGGTCATGGACCGGATCGAGACGGCCCGGAAGGCCTACCGTCAACGCGATGAGCGCCTGGCCGGGCTGACCGACGAGGCCGTCGAGACCTTCTACTCCTGCACCCTCTGCCAGTCTTTTGCGCCCAACCATGTCTGCGTCATTACGCCCGAGAGGTCGGGCCTCTGCGGCGCCTACAACTGGCTCGACGGCAAGGCCGCTCACCAGATAAACCCGACCGGTCCCAACCAGCCCATCCTGAAAGTCCAAGCCGTCGACCCGGCCAAAGGGCAATGGCAGGGGATCAACGAATTCGTCTTCAACGCCTCTCACAAGACCCTCCAAGTCTTCAGCGCCTACAGCATCATCGATAACCCCATGACCTCCTGCGGCTGTTTCGAATGCATATCCTGCGTCCTGCCGTCGACCAACGGCATCATGACGGTTTACCGGAATTTCCCGGGCATGACGCCCAGCGGCATGAAGTTCTCGACGCTGGCCGGGACCGTCGGAGGCGGCCTGCAGACACCCGGTTTCATCGGCCACAGCAAGCGCTATGTCGCGAGCAACAAGTTCATCAGCGCCGAAGGCGGGGCCAGGCGCGTCGTCTGGATGAACCGCGAGCTCAAGGAGGAACTGGAGCCGGAGCTCCGCCGCATCGGCCGGAGCGAAGGGGTCGAGAATTTTATTGAGATGATCGCCGACGAGACCGTGGCCGGGACCGAGGAAGAAGTGTTGGCCTACATTACGAAAATGAACCATCCGGCTCTCGGCATGCCGCCCCTGTTTTGAACAAGAAGCGGAACAATGAAGACGATCGCCATCGCCGGAAAGGGGGGGACGGGGAAATCGACCCTGGCCGCCCTGATCATCCGCTGGCTGAGCGAGAGAAAGAGCCGGTCCATCCTGGCCGTGGACGCGGATTCCAACGTCAACCTCAACGACCTCCTGGGCGTCCGGCTCAAAGAGACGATCGGTGCCATCCGGGAGGAGATGAGGACCAGGATCTCCGACCTCCCCGGAGGGATGACCAAGCAGCAGTTCCTTGAATATAAGATTCAGACGAGCCTGGTGGAGGGTCCCGATTTCGACCTGATCGCCATGGGCCGGCCCGAGGGGCCGGGATGCTATTGCTATGCCAATAACCTTCTTCAGGACATCCTCCGGACATTGGCCGGGAACTATGACTACGTGGTGATTGACAACGAAGCCGGGATGGAACACCTGAGCCGGCGGACGAGCCAGGTCATCGATTATCTCCTTGTCGTCTCCGACGCCACGACCCGGGGAATCGCCACCGCCGGAAAAATCAGCCGGCTTCTCAAGGAGTTGGAGACGCGCATCGGCCGCAGATATCTGGTCCTCAACCGGGTTTCCGGGCCGCTGCCCGTCCCGGTCGAGGCCGCCATTCGGCAGGAAAATTTCGCCCTCCTGGCCGCCATCCCCGAGGACGCCGCTCTCTTAAAAATGGACGGGGAAGGGATTCCGATCCGGTCCATGGCCGCGGACTCGCCGGCCCGGCTGGCCGTCGGCCGGGTGATGGACGGGCTGAACTTGTGAGGGAGTCGAAGCATGAACTTTGAAGTTCCCAAGGAAACGAACCCCGGCAAGATCGTCGAAGTGACGATCGGGGCGACGGCCGCGCAGGGCGGCACGCGCTCCTGTTCGGTGACCATCGGCGGGGCGACGGCCCTGCCGTTTCATTTCTTTGAAGGGCAGAATCCCCATTCGCCCGCAATAGCCATGGAGGTCTTCGACAAAGTCCCGGCCAAGTATCCGGACTCGCTCCGGGAGTATTATGCCGACGTCCTGGATGATCCGGCGGCGATGGCCCGCCGCTGCGTCGGCGAGTTCGGGGCCGAGATGGTCAGTGTCCGTCTCGAGGGCACCCATCCCGAGAAGGGCAACCGGAGCGCCGAGGAAGCCGTCGAGGTGGTCAGGTCCGTCCTGGCTGCGGTGGACGTTCCGCTGATCATCACCGGGCACAGCCATTTCGAAAAAAATAACGAAGTCATGAAAAAAATCTGCGAGGCCACGGCCGGCGAAAATTGCCTGATCAACTATGTCGAGACGAATAACTACAAGACGATCGCCGCCGCCTGCCTGGCCTATCATCATACGCTTGTCGCCCAGTCGCCCATCGACGTCAATCTGGCCAAACAGCTGAACATCCTTTTGGCCGATATGAACTTCCCTCAGGACCGTCTGGTGATAGACCCTCTGACCGGGGCGCTGGGTTATGGACTGGAATACTCCTATTCTATTATGGAGAGGATCCGGAACGACGGTCTGGCCGGCGACCGGATGCTGGCCTACCCGATGCTCATCACCCCGGGTGCCGAATGCCTCAAGGTGAAAGAGAGCCGGGCGGCCGAAAAGGACTATCCCAGCTGGGGGGACGAGAAGAACCGGGGCGCCTACTGGGAGATCGCCACCGCCATGAGCCTGCTCGTAGCCGGCGCGGACCTTTTGATCATGGACCATCCCCGCGCGGCGGCGGAGGTCAGAAAAAAGATCGCCGGGATGTTCCATTCCACTAAGGAGGAGGGCCGTGGCTCTTTCCGGACTTGATATCTTCAAGCTCCTTCCCAAGACGAACTGCGGGGATTGCGGTGTCCCCACCTGCATGGCCTTCGCCATGAAGATCGCCCAGAAGAAGGCCGAGCTCTCCAGCTGTCCCCACGCCTCTGAAGAGGCCAAGGCGGCCCTGGGGGCGGCCAGTGAGCCTCCGGTCCGGCTGGTCAAGATCGGCGCCGGAAGCGGATTGGAGGTCGGAGGCGAGACCGTGCTTTTCCGCCACGAGAAGACTTTCTTCCATCCCGCGGGAATCGGGCTGGAGATCCGGACCTCGCGGAGCGAGGACGAGATCCGGGAAGATATCCGGCAGGTGGAGGGCTATCAGGTGGACAGGGTGGGCGAGGTCTTGAAAGCCAACCTCTATTTTATAACTCATGATTCGGGGGAGAAGGCGGCCTTCCTGAAGGCGATCTCACTGGTCAAAGAGAATTCCTCAAAGGGCCTGATCGTCGATTGTCCGCAGGAAGAGGCCCTAAAGGAAGGATTGGAGCTTCTTCGCCACGACCGGCCGGCCATCTACCTGAGACGGCCCCTGACGGAAGCTGATATCCAGACAGCCAAGGCCTTCGGCTCAAGCCTGGTCATATCCGGGGCTTCCTTCCAAGAGCTGGCTGATCAGGCGGAGAAGGCCAGGCAGGCCGGGTTGGCCGACCTCATCCTGAACTGCCCGGGAGATGGGCTGGGAGGTGCGGTCCAGAATAACGCCATCCTGAGGCGGAGCGCGCTTAAAAAGGGCTTTAAGCCTTTTGGTTTTCCCCTTTTTGCCCGGGTTGCCGACGAAGACGGTCTCGAGTCGCTCGCCTCCTCGGCTGCACTCCTGTGCAAGTACGCCTCGATCATCATCCTGCCCCGCTTTGACAAGGCTCTCCTTTACACCCTCTTTACCCTGCGCCAAAACATCTACACGGATCCCCAGAAGCCGATCCAGGTCGACCCCAAAATCTATGCCATCGGCGATCCGAATCCGGGTTCGCCGGTTTTCGTAACGACGAATTTCTCCCTCACATATTTCATTGTCTCGGGAGAGATCGAGAACTCGGGGACTTCGGCCCATCTGGTGGTCTGCGATACCGAAGGACAGTCCGTACTGACGGCCTGGGCCGGCGGAAAATTCGTCCCCGAAAAGATCGCCAAGTTCATCCGGGATATCAAGCTTGAGGAGAAGGTCAAGACCCGGAAAATCGTCATCCCCGGGTTTGTCGCTCAGATCTCCGGCGAACTGGAGGAGAAATTGCCCGGCTGGGAAGTCATAGTAGGCTGCCAGGAAGCCGCCGACATCCCTTCCTTCGTCAAGAGTGTGAAGCTGGTTTAGGACGGCGATAGGGACATGAAAAAAAGCAGCCAGGTCGAATTCCTGCCCTTCCGGACGCGCTGCTCCTGCGCCCGCGGGACCAACCTGCTGGACGCCATAAAAAAAGCCGGACTTCCCCTTAAGTCGGCCTGCGGCGGCAAGGGGACCTGCGGCGAGTGCCTGGTCCGGATCGTGGGAGGAGAGGCCAGGACCCGGACCTCGGCCGCCCTTCCCAAAGAGGTCCGGGAGCTGGGATACGCACTGGCCTGCCAGACTGAGATCGAAGACGATCTGACCGTCGAACTGCCGAGGTTCGAAGAACAATCCATCCGCACCGAGGTGGGCTCCCGTTTTTTCGAGGAGCACCGTGACCGGATATCCGGGGTTTTCGAAGTCAACCCCGTCGTCCGGAAGATCCAGGTCTCCGTCCCCCCGGCGACCCTCTCCGACAACTCGAGCGACCTCCGCCGGCTCCAGCGGAAGATCCAGAAAGAGGCGGGGGTCCGCTTCGCCCGGGCCGAACTCGGTGTCCTGAAAAGGCTGGCTGCCGCAGTGAGGGAACAGGAAGGCTCCGTTACGGCCGTCTTGGCCAAGTCCGGCGCCGGCTGGACTCTTGTCGACCTTCAGCCCTCTCCTTCCCCGAAGAAGGTCTGCGGTCTGGCTTGCGACATCGGCACGACCACGGTCGTCTGCGAGATCGTCGACCTCGAGAACGGCCGGGTTTTGGGCACGACCGCCGGGTTCAACCAGCAGTTGCGCTGCGGCGAGGACGTGATCTCGAGGATCGACTACGCCGGAAGACCCGGCCGGCTCGAGGAACTGCAGGCTCTCGTAGTCCAGACTGTGAATGCCCTGCTGGAGAAATCGTGCCGGGAGGCCGGGCTGTCGGGCGAGGACATCTATTACGTCTCCGTAGCCGGCAACACGACGATGACCCATCTGCTTCTCGGACTCGATCCCCGCTTCATCCGGGAAGAGCCCTACACGCCGACCGTCAACCTGGTCCCCGTGGTCAAAGCGTCCGACCTCGGTTTAAAGGTCAACCCGGAAGCCCTGGTCCATTGCGCTCCGGCCGTCGGCAGCTATGTCGGCGGGGACATCACTGCCGGGCTTCTCTCGACTCCCATCCTCCGGGACGCGGAAAAAACATCTCTGTTCATCGACGCCGGCACGAACGGCGAGCTCGTCGTCGGGAACAGGGACTGGCTGGCCACCTGCGCCTGTTCGGCCGGACCGGCCTTCGAAGGAGGCGGGACCAGATGCGGCCTTCCGGCTATCGAGGGGGCGATCGAAGACATCTGCGTCTCCAAGAACGGCGGCCTTGAATACCAAGTCATCGGAGGGGGCAAACCCAAAGGGCTGTGCGGCTCGGGCCTCGTCGACCTCCTGGCCGGACTCTTTATCCATGGCTATCTTGATCGAAGCGGCAAGCTGGACGAAGAGAGGGCTGGGAAGAGGCTTGTCCGGAACGGGGAAGGGACGGGTTTCCTGGTCGAAAAGGGCGCCCGAACATATTGGGGCCGGGACATTGTCCTCACCGAAAAGGACATCACGAACCTCGTCCGGACCAAGGGGGCGATCTTTTCCGCCTGCGCCCTCCTTCTCAAGAACATCGGCCTGACCTTTGACCGGCTCGATGCCGTCTACATCGCCGGAGGGTTCGGGCAGCATCTCGATGTCGAGAACGCCATCCGCATCGGCCTTTTGCCCGACCTCGGACGGGAAAAATTCCATTACCTGGGAAACACCTCCCTGAGCGGGGCCTATCTCATCCTGCTCTCGGAGCGAAACCGCGAGCTGGTCAATGCCGTCGCCGGGAAGATGACCTACATCGAGCTGAATACGGAACCCGGCTACATGAACGAGTACACCGGCTCTCTCTTTTTGCCGCACACGGACGCCGGGCTTTTTCCATCGGTCGCAAGATTCTTCGAAACCAAGAAAAGTCTTCCCGACCGGGATATTTCATAGGAGGATGAGAATGAGCATGACGATCCTGGAGTTGATCCGGAAACGGAACGTGCTTCTCGACGGAGGGTTCGGGACCGAGCTTATCCAGCGGGGATTTCCCCAGGGAGCCTGTCCCGAGTCCTGGAACGTGGAGCATCCCGAGGTTGTCAAGGAGATTCATAATAACTATTTCGATGCCGGCTCGGATGCCGTCTTGACCAACAGCTTCGGGGGGAGCGCGATCAAACTGGCCTCCCATGGTTTGGAAAAGAGGTGCTATGAACTGAACCGGGCGGCGGCGACGATCGCCAACGAGGTCAAACCCACGGACGGCTTCGTCGGCGGAAGCATCGGGCCCACGGGGAAGTTCCTCAAGCCGCAAGGTGAATTCACGGAGCCGGAGTTCGAGGAAGCGTTCGCCGAGCAGGCCCGCGGACTGGCCGACGGGAAGGCCGATTTCCTGCTGATCGAGACTCAGTACGACCTGCGGGAAGCGCTTTGCGCTCTCCGGGCGGTCCGGAAGGTCACGGCCATCCCGGTTTTTGTAACGATGACTTACAACCGGGTTCCGAGAGGGTTTTTCACCCTCATGGGAAACAGCGCCGCCCGGTGCCTCGAGGAGCTGGAAAAAGAAGGCGTTCCGGCGGTCGGAGCCAATTGCACCCTGGACAGCTCGGACATGGCGGATCTGGTCAAGGAGATGAGGGAAAAGACCCGGCTTCCTCTGATCGCCCAGGCCAACGCGGGGAAGCCATCGCTTTCCGGCGAGGGCGAGGTCTCGTATTCGCAGGGGTTGGAGAGTTATCTCCAGCATATCCCCAAGATCATCGAGAACGGGGCGAATGTCGTCGGCGGCTGCTGCGGGACCAACCCCGATTACATCCGCCGCATGGCCGCTCTCGTCAAGAAATAGGGTTGATATATCTTTCCGGTTGAATATTATGGTAATTTATTAGTTCGGGAAAGGAGCCCTGATGAAGAAAGAAGAACTGCTGGCCAGGATCGAGAAAGCGATCATTGAAGGAAGCAAGCCCGAGGCCGAGGACCTCGCTCGGGAGGCGATCGAGGCCAAGCTCGACCTCACGGAAGTCATCGAGAAAGGCTATGTGCCGGGAATCCAGAAAGTCGGCGAGCTGTGGGAAAAAGGCGATTACTTTCTGCCCGAGCTCATCACCAGCGCCGAGTGCATGAAAGCGGCCATGGTCGTCCTCCAGCCCGAGCTGGACAAGGCCAACATCAAAACAAAATCGAAAGGCAAGGTCGTTATCGGAACCGTCGAGGGAGACATCCACGATATCGGCAAGAACCTCGTCGCTTCCATGCTCTCGGCCAACGGGTTCGACGTGGTCGACCTCGGCGCCGACGTGAAGCTGGAGAAGTTCATCGAGAAGGCCGAGGAGACCAAGGCCGACTTCATCTGTCTTTCGGCCCTCCTGACCACGACCATGCTGGGGCAGAAGAAGGCGATCGAGCTGCTCAAGCAGAGGAACCTGTACGGGAAATTCAAGGTCCTTGTGGGCGGAGCGCCGGCCAGTCAGAAATGGGCTGATGAGATAGGCGCCGACGGATATGCCGAAAACGCCATGCTCGCGGTCAAGGCGGCCAA
>Ga0315277_10005847_pt1 | contig 16164 bp, 12 predicted proteins | sample YL17G05_15_MG_FD_203695 | JGI IMG/M metagenome (GOLD analysis project Ga0315277, IMG submission 203695) | Sediment microbial communities from Yellowstone Lake, YNP, Wyoming, USA - YL17G05_15 | ecosystem: Environmental > Aquatic > Freshwater > Lake > Sediment | place: USA: Wyoming | collected... | reverse complement strand
GACTACTTCCCTGGGCATGGGCTCGGACTTGAGTGGAACGTCGACGGGCACGCGGTAAGACTTGGCCTCTATCTTGGTGATCTTCACAACCATCAACCTCCTTGCCCGGGACTTCTATGAGGGGCGGGTATCGTCCTGCGGAGGATATCCGCCCACGTCGGACCCAGCCTCTGTACAAGCCTCAGACTGTTGGTCCGCCGGCGACCAACGCATAGCCCGTTGGTTCTCTGGTGACCAGTAGCCACCGCGAGGGTGGTCCTCTGTAACCGGCAATCCGCCCAAGACTGGTCCCTGGTGACCAACGCAGAACCCGTTGGTCCGCCGGTGACCAGCAATCGCCGAAGGGGTGGTCCTCCATGACCAGCCATCCGCCCAAGACTGGTCCCTGGTGACCAACGCAGAACCCGTTGGTCCGCCGGTGACCAGTGCCCACAGCGGGGGTGGTCCTCCGTGACCAGCCATCCGCCCAAGACTGGTCCCTGGCGACCAACGCATAGCCCGTTGGTCCGCCGGTGACCAGCAATCGCCGAAGGGGTGGTCCTCTGTAACCGGCAATCCGCCCAAGACTGGTCCCTGGTGACCAACGCATAACCTGTTGGTCCGCCGGTGACCAGCAATCGCCGAAGGGGCGGTCCCCCGTGACCAGCCATCCGCCTAAGACTGGTCCCAGGTGACCAACCACAAGAACCTTGGCTAGGGAATCTCCGGCCCGATTACTTCTTGGGAGCGGTTCCCGCCGTGGCGGGTTGCTGGCGTTGCGCCGATTCCTGGGGTGGTGACACTCCCGGCCGTGCGGCGGCTTTAGCGCTATACGCCTTGCACAGGTGAGCGAGGGCTTGGAAGTACGGCCCTTCCTTGTCGACGTAATTCAGCGGCAGTTCTGCGGGTAGTAGTTTCTCGAACTCGTCAGGCACAAGTTGCGACGCAGCCACTGTCACCAGATTCACACCGTGGTCCCTGCTCAGCGACTTCTTGATGAGGTCTCGTGCCTTGGCCTCCTTAGAGGCCTTGTCATCGGGGTACATCTCCGTAGGTCCATGGTGCTGGGGCCCGTTGAACTCGAATGCCACTCCCTCAATGTAAAGCCGGTCGTATTCCAGGGGCTGGTCGGTCAGCGGGTTCACCAGGAACTCTGGCCGTGCGTTATCTACGAAGTTATCGTTGTCAATCCACACGTCTAGCAGGCGCTTCATGAGGAACTCGCCCTTGTTGGAGGCAACCACGTACTGCTCCCGGAGCATCTCGGCCATCTTTTGCTGCAGGTGCGGTGGAATCACTGCCACCGGGCGGACCATCCTGGAGGATCCTTCAATTTTCATCCATCCGATGCTGGACAACGCCTTGCAGGTCGCCCTGATGACACCTCTCGGCATCCCGGCTTTCCTTGCCAGTTCCGAGTAGCTTCTGGGCTCATACGCCAACGCAAGGTAGAAGAGCGATTGTTTCTTGAAGTTGACTCCGGGCTGCTGTGAAAGCTGGTCAATCACGAAACGCGGCACTTTCACTCGATAACCATGTCTCCTCTCCGTGCACTCTTTCCAGAATATACCATGCGATCACACGATAACGGAAGCTACCCGGGACACGACAGTCGCCGGTGGTTGGACACCTCGCGAGTCGTGCTTGCCCAGCCCCCCGCGGCGTCCGCCGTGTCTTCGGAATCCGCTCCCAGGCTTGCTGGGGGTATGATAGGTTAGGCGTAGTGGATGCGACGTGTAGGGCCGGGTCATGGTTTGCGTTGCACGAATCACCCGAAACCAGGAGGTTTTTGGCATGGTGCAAGACTTCTCGCAAGCAGCAAGGGTGGACGCGAAGGCTATCGCCGGCATTCGTGGGGTGCTTGCATCCCTACCCGAGGTGTCACTGGCTTCCCTACCTGCTGAGAGGACAGCCCTGCTTATTGTGGATATGCTCCATGGCTTCACCCGGGAGGGCGCGCTTGCCAGCCCGCGCGCCCTCGCGCTGGTCCCGGAGATCGCCGGGCTGATGGAAAAGTGCAGGCGGAGAGGCATCGTGGTTGTAGCGTTCGCGGATATGCACTCGGAGCGCTCGCCCGAGTTCGGAGCCTATCCCCGGCACTGCGTCGCCGGCACCCGCGAGTCCGATGTCGTCGACGAGCTCAAGGCCGCTGGAGGCTACATGCTGGTCCCAAAGAACTCGACAAACGGCTGTCTGGAGAAACCGTTCCAGGACTGGATGAAGGCGAACCCGGCCATTGATCACTTCATCTTTACCGGCGTCTGCACGGACATCTGCATCGAGCAAATGTCGATCACCTTGAAAGCTCACTTCAACAGCCGGGATCGCCTATCCCGTGTCATCGTTCCCGTCAGTGCAGTAGACACATTTGATGCCGGCCCGCATGTTGGAGACTTCATGCACGCCGTCGCGCTTTACTTCATGACGCAGAGTGGCGTTGAGGTCGTCTCAGCGGTGACCTAGCGCCGGCCAGCCGCCGCCCGTAAAGCAGGCCCGCAAGGTAACGCTGCGAGGTGCCGGTGAGCCAGCATATGTGCGGTAACGCCACAAGGTAACGCTGCGAGGCGCCCCAGCCCTGAACACTGTGGCCCCGCTCGATACGGGGCCACAGGCTGCTACTTCGCCTCGCAGAGTGTCTGCCACAACTTGTACCAGGTCCCTTTGGTGTACGGCGGCTTGTATGAAGCCTTCACCTGCCGGGCAGTGGCTGCGTCGTCCCAGAGCAGGTCGATGGTCGCGACGGCGAACTGCTTGGCGGCGCCCAGGTAGAACAGGTCGGGGTCCACGATGGCGTAATTCTCCGAGTGCCCGACGCCCTGCACCCCGCCTATGCTGAATGACGCTACAGGCATCAGGTGCGAAAGGTCCCCCACGTCGGACGAAGCCGTCACATGCCCGCCCACGCGCACCACGTCGTCACCCACAAGCCAGGCCGCGGCCTGCCTGCAAACCTCGTTCAACTCAGGCGACGGCACCCTCGGCAGGTAGCCGGGTAGATTGGTGATGTTCAGGTCCGCGCCTATCGCGAGCGCGCCCGCCTGCAGCGCCCTGTCCACCTTCTTGTTTGCATCAAGCACAGCTTCTGTGGTCTTTGCCCGGACAAACATCTCGATACGCACGTCCGCCGGGACGACGTTCACCAGATCGCCGCCCTTTGTCATGATCGGGTGGATGCGGACATTGTCGCTGTCCTTGAAGGTCTCACGCTGCGCGTGGATGGACAGAAGCCCGATCAGCGCCGCGTTCAGAGCGTTCACCCCCGCGTGGGGCGCAGCGCCTGAGTGTGCCTCCTTGCCCTTGTACCGTATGTACTTCGCGATAAAGCCGTTGTTCGTGCCGCCCACGCCCATCTTGAAGCCGGGGTCCGTCTGGGCGTGGACCGCCAGGACAAGGTCAATGTCGTCGAACGCGCCCTCAACGACAAACTGCTGCTTGCCACCAAGAAATTCTATCTTCCCCTGCTCGCGCAGACGGTTGCGGAACTCGAGTTCCACAGCCTCCTCGGCCGGCATGGCGACCAGCGCGACATCGCCACCGAGATACTGCATGGCCCCCGCGTCAAGCAGGCCCATCCCCGCCCCAATGGTCGCCGCGAGCTGCCCGTTGTGGCCGCACGAGTGCGCCGCGCCCGTCTTGGGGTCGGCAAAGGGATGCCCCGGGCACAGCACGGAATCCATCTCCCCCATGATGCAGACGCTGATGTCGCTCGTCTTTCCGGTGAGCCGCGCTTTCAGTCCTGTCAGCGCGATACCCTTCTGGTAACGAAGCCCCATCTCGCGGAATTTCTGTTCAGTCTTCTCGGCGGTGCGTTCCTCTTTGTACCCGAGCTCCGGGTGCTGGAGAATGTCGTCGCCGAACTCTATGATTTCCCTGCCCCGAGCGTCTATGGCCGCACAGACCTTCTGTTTTAGCTGCTCCTTGTCCATGGGGATGCTCCTTTCCAACCGGGTACGGGACCACCGCCATAGGCATTCAACCAGCGCGGGCAGTTACCTTCCGGGCGTTGCTCACCGGCGGACGACAAGCGGTGGCGTGTCGTCGCCGGTGGACGACGAGGCGAGATGTCGTCGGCAGTGGACGATACAGCTCGCACCGTGTCGCCTGGCGGCGTTCCTCGGTGGACGTGGCCCATGCGTGGTGACCGGCACCAAGTATGAACCAGCAGATCAAGACGCTATGAGCAGGAGCTTTGGCGTACTTCCAGAATCCTCGTCTCCGAAAGGAGCAGGTACTATGCCAGCTAGACCCGCCGTCAACAACCTGGAGATTATGGAAGCCGAAAAGGCCAGCCCCGGCGTAGTCTTTACCAACGCGACTGTGGTTGATGGCACAGGCGTTCCTGCAATGACCGCAGATGTGCTTGTCTGCGGTGACGCCATTGCTGCAGTCAGGCCGGTTGGGCCGCTGGTGCTTGCCGCGCCTCAGGGGCTGACAGCAGCATCGGAATCGACGCTGCCGTCCACCGCGCAAGCCGAGGCCGGCGCCCGCAACCGGCTGTACTCCGGTCTGCAAGTGATAGACTGCACAGGCCTCGTGCTCACCCCCGGCTTCATAGACATACACAACCACAGCGACGTGGCGCTTTTCGCGGAGCCCGGCGCTGCGAACTACATCACGCAAGGCGTCACGACGGTCCTGGTGGGCCAGTGCGGCATCAGCGCCGCCCCGGTGGCACCAGCCCCGGTGGCAGATGCCAAGGCGGCACCAGGCCTGGCGGCACATGCCCTGGTTACGCAGGCCCTAGCCGAGCAGGCGGCGGACCCAGGCAATCCTGCAGCCGGGCGGATTTTTGCGACATTTGCCCAGTACCTTGACGCCCTGGACCACCTGCCGAGGACGGTCAACGCAGGCTCGCTTGTGGGCCACGGGCAGATCCGGCTTGCGGTCATGGGCCCGGACGACAGGCAGCCCATGGAACCCGAGATGGACCAGATGAAAACGCGTGTCGCAGAGGCCATGGAAGCAGGCGCTTTCGGCCTGAGCACCGGCCTGATCTATGCACCCGGGGTCTATGCGAAAACTGCAGAACTCATCGAGATGGCGCAGGTAGCAGGCAGGTACGGTGGGCTATACGCCACCCACCTGCGGAGCGAGGCAGACCTTATGGTGGACGCGGTCATGGAAGCCGTGACAATCGGGCGAGAATCAGGCCTCCGGGTCCAGATCGCCCACCACAAGGCAAGCGGCAGGCGCAACTGGGGGCTCGTAAAGACGACCCTGGACATCATGGAGTATGCCCGCAGGAATGGCCTCGAGATCACCTGCGACGTCTATCCCTACGCGCCTTCTGGAGCAAGCATTTTCGCCCTGATGCCTGCATGGACGAGGATTCACGGGCCCGCAGGTATCAAGGATTTCCTGTCAGACCCCAGGAGCCGCGAGAGAATCCGCCACGAGTTGGCCCGGCCGAGTCTGACCTGGGAGAATATCCTGTTTGACGCGGGTTTTGATGGTTTGTTGGTAACGCACTCGGAAGCCTACCCGGAGTATGTGGGCAAGAACATCGCCCAGGTGGCGCGCGAGCAGGGCAAGGACCCCATGGACCTGCTCCTGGATATCGCCGCGACTGATGTGAATATGAGCATGACCGCAGGCGGCATGAGCGAGGACGACATGCGTTACGTCCTTGCACACCGTCTCAGCATGGTCTGCAGCGACAGCAGCGCCACGCGCTTCGGAGAGGGCCGCCCCCACCCGCGTAACTACGCTGCGTTCACGCGTGTGCTTGCCACCTACGTGCGCGAGGAGGCGCTGCTCACCCTGGAGCAGGCAGTCTACAAGATGACGGGCTTCCCGGCCTGGAAGCTAGACCTCCACGACCGCGGGGCAGTCAGGCCGGGAGCCAGGGCGGACATCGCCGTGTTCGACTACTGGACCCTGGACTCGAAAGCAACCTTCGGAGACCCGCACCACTACTCCAAAGGCATGGCTCATGTCATGGTGAACGGCCAGTTCGTGCTCAAGGATGGGAAGATGACCGGGGCAAGGCCCGGCCGGACACTGCGGCGGGCGTAGCTGCAGCCATGACTGTGACCACACCCAGCACCACGGGCACCTTGTGCACCGTTAAAACCTGCCTGATTCAGGCATGAATATACTTGGCGAGCATCGTCAGGCCGGATTCGGCTGCCGCGAAAGGCGTCCACCAGGCTCTGAAGCCACGGCAACAGTTTTCAGGTTCTTTTTCAGGAAGTGAGTGAACAACGCCTGTGCGTGGGGGATCGAGCTCAGGCACCGCGCCTACCGAGTAGTCGAACGAAACCAGAACGGCGCTACCATTCGGCAGCTTGTCTATGGCGCCGAATGTGCCCTGTGTCTCCACCACGATAGCTATTGGCATCCCAGAGGCTTGATCAGCCGTATCGCGATGAAGACCAGAAGGACCGCGTGGGCGATAGCAGCGGGATGACAAGACAGAAGTGCTAGAGACCCAGCCTCCTCACTGGTCCAGGGTTACTGTCCCAGACCACGTACCATTCCTTGCCACAATGGGGGCAACGCACGGGCATGCTATATCTTCCCGGCGTTTTCCGGAAGTAGAAGGGTGCATAGTCGCCGCCGGTTGGCCACTCCTTTACGGCGTTTACCTTCGAACAGTGCTGGCAGAACAGGTGGCTGGCGAACTGAGAGACGTGCACACCAGTCCCTCCTTTGCCGAAGAACCCTGGGAACGCCTCCGGTGGCCAAGCCGTTCGCCATAATTGTCTCTATTTCCTGTCTACTCGCCCCTCCTCCGGGCACCGGGTTGCTGTGGGCTAACAGGTATCGAACAGCCGCTGCACCTCGACCGGGTCCTGCGTGATGGCAAGAGCCAGCTGCAGCAGTATCCTCGCCTTCTGTGGGTTAAGGTTATCTGCAGCGACCGTCCCGGGGAACTGGTAGTTGTCATCGGCGACGACGCGCCCGCTCCCGACCCGGCTGCTGCGGACGACTACGACACCCTGGGCGATTGCCTTCACCAACGCGTCCTTCATGCCGCCGACTGCACCCGCTCCTGAACCCGCCACTACCAGGCCCTTTGCACCGAGTCTCACCGCCGCGTCCACGAGGCCCCCGTCACCACCGAAATAGTCATAGAGCACATCGACCCGCGGCACTTTCTTGAAAGTGTCCACCGTAAACGGCGTGGCCAGCGTGTGCAACCGCTCCGGCCTGTAGTAGAAGACGACACGGTCCGCATCGGCGAAGCCCATCGGGCCGAGCGCAGGAGACTGGAAAGTCCCGAGCCTGTATGTGCTGGTCTTCGTGACGTACCGTGCCGAGTGGATCTGGTCGTTCAGCGTCACCATGACCCCGCGCCCGCGTGAAGCCGGGTCAACAGCCACCCGGACAGCATTCACGAGGTTGAGCGGGCCGTCGGTGCTGAGTGCCGTGATCGGCCGCTGTGCCCCGACGACAACGACAGGCTTGTCAGTCTTGAGCACAAGGTGCAGGAAGTATGCGGTCTCTTCCAGCACGTTGGTGCCGTGGACGATGACTGCCCCGTCAAGGCCTGCGCCGGCGTCGAACAGGTGCTGCAGGCGGGCGGAAAGCTCGCTCCACTGTATGCGCTGGCCCGGCCTGGGCTCGATCTGCGCCCAGTCCAGATCCGGCTCAACCTGCGCAAACCTCGTCATCTCAGGCACGCGCTCAATGAGCTGGGACGGCGATAGGGAAGGTAGGCCGCTGTAGCTCCGGCCGTACTTGGCGAGATCGAGTGGCTCGCGTCCCTGGGAATGAAGTGTTGCCCCGACGTTGAAAAGCCTGACTCTAGGCATGCGTCGCCACCTCCCGAACTATGTCCTTCCGGGCCCAATGCCGTCCAGGCGGGCCGTCAGTCCACCACCATGCCCAGGTTGTTTTTCTTGTAGCGCTTCATCTCGTCCTTGAGCGATTCCGGGATCGTCCTCTCGAACGGAAACTTCATCGCCCCGGTCATCCTTCGCAAAAACTCCAGCGAGAAGTCTCCTATCATGGCCAGGTGGGCTGCGTCGACGTAGTCCAGCGAGTCCTGTGAAGTGTGCATATACTGGCTGAGCGCGCCTCCGCTCCGCGAGAATCCGACTGTAGGGATTCCCACGTCGGCAAACGGGGTCGAGTCACTGGACGCGACTTTTGCCTGGCATTCGAGGGCCATGCCGTATTCTGCTCCGATCGCTTCCACATAGTTGCCCAGTTTCTCGGGTCCCGTCACAGTCGCGAAGTTCTGGGCAATGATCCCGCCCCCGATGTCCAGATTGAACATCATCACGGCTTTGGCCAGCTCTTCACGGTGGGCCTCAACGTACTTGAAGCTCCCCACCAGCCCGAGCTCCTCGGTGCCGAACCAGGCGAACACCATAGTCCGTCGTGGTGGGTTCTGCACGAAATGCCTGGCCAGTTCAAGCACTGTCGCCGACCCGGCCGCATTATCGCAGGCACCCGGTACGCCGGGCACACTGTCCAGATGAGCGCTGATGTTATCCGGGTCGTCCCTTAGCCTGTCAAACGTGAACTCGCTGGTGTTGTGGAAGTTCTGCTCCGCCACGCGGTTGAGCACAGGCTCAAGGTCTTTGATCTTGCTGTCCTTCAGCAGCGCCAGCCTCTGGAGTACCTTCTCCTTCGTAGGCTCAAGCACACAGTCAAGGCGGCGGAGCACGGTCATCGGCAGCATCACATCTTTGTACTGAGGAGGGCGATAAGGGCCGCGGAGCAGGTCTGCAACCGACCAGATGAAGCTCACCATCTCGTTGAAGTTGTTCACAGGACTACACCTTTCAGGATTGTGGTGCGTTGCATACCGATCGTGCGTTCTACTGCTTGGGAGGGATATCCTGCAAATGGCTTGGTTCTCCATGGGAGAGACGCCCAGCGGTTTGGGATGTCGCGTGCTCAGAATGGCGGGCGGACGCGACATTCGAGAGGTCAGGAGGAAAGAGGTAGAAAACGGCGGATCATCACAGACTCGGTGTGGTCCAGCGATGGCTTCTTGAGTTGCCTCGAGGAGCTCTAGACTGTCTCCCCTGGCAGCCTACTGATATCCACCAGGACATACGCTACAGTCTCATCGCCAGTAACGGGGTTGACCTCGGTTATCTCCTGGATCTTAGCATCAACGTCATGCGCAGGTACGAGGAATCGGAGGCCCTTTGTTCTTACACGGTCAATCAGTGAATCGTCGAGCGTACCCTTGAACCAGTCTCCTTCATCCGATACGAACTCGAAGACGGTGCGTCCCTTGCGCTTTTTGGTCTCTTCCACAATTCGAATGAGTACCAGACTGCCGTGGGTCTGGAACTCATAGACTGAGTCCTCCTCATCCCCACCCATGATCTCCATGATTCTTGAGACCTGACCGAAGGCCACATCTGCATCTTCTCTCGTACCCAAGGGCGATGCCCATACTGCGCCAAGTCCTGAACCTGCCTTATTGAGCGACCGCAGCAGGAACCGATAGCGCCGTCGGGCACCCTTTCTCAGTCCGGGCAGAATCGCTCCCAGGGCTTCGGGGTCATCGCCCGCCTTCAGAACTCCGATGAGTGCAGACAACGAGTCAGCGGTATACGTTCCTGCAAGGTCTGCGGGATACTTGGATTCTAGCGTCATGCCGACTGAACCTGAGAACAGCCCGACGAGACACAGGGTGTTCACGTCAGCGACAAGCCTCGTGAGTCTCTTTGCCGCCGGCGCCGCCAGTAATCCAACAAGCTCTTGAACTCCAATGAGCACACGGGCCGCATGGTCGGCGTCTATCCGTTGTCCGTGGTTCTCACTCTTCACCGTTACGAGAAGCAGGTCACGTTGGGTGCGCTGAGCAAGGGTGACGGGGTCATCTGAGAGAACGGGAAGCCTGCGCCCGTGCGCCGCAAGCCGTATACCCTCCGCGGGCAGGTCATCTTCTGGCAAATCGACAACCGAACGAACAAGTGCCTGAGACTGCTCTCCATTATGCGGCAGCCTTAGGTCCCAGAACCATCTGGTCTCTGCCAGAATGATCGAGCGACGCAGATCCAAACCACCCGTCCTGACTTTCTCGAGTCTCTCAGGACTCATCGGCACCAGGAAGTAACGTGTGAAACGGTCACCGCAGTCTACGAGATGTGCCAAGTAGTACTGGCCGGTCATATCGACGCAGCTGAAGACCTGAGGCCCGTCATAGCAAAGGAAGACCTCAACAATCCTCAAGTCCCCTACTGGAGTCTCGAATAGATCCTCCATTCCCGCCAGCCTCCTAAGACATTACCCGGAAGTCATTATGCACCGAGCTTCCGGGGTAAATCCAGTAGGTTATGTGGGGGGGTATGCTGTCAGACGGGGTATCCAACACGAGCCCGCAGTCCATCCTGGTGCTGCCCAGAGCCAGTTTGGCGCGCTTTCGCTTGAAGTACAGAGTGCCGAGACTCCTCTCTGCGTCAGGGCGTTCGGCAATCAATGATGTGCCGCAAGCGATACATTTGTCGGCGAACCGGCGGTTTGGCTGCATTACTTTCGGGCAGGTGAAATCCGTCTCATCAGCTGGATCGTGCAACACAAGCCTGGGCCACTCTTTCCTGCGGAGAGGCCTCGCGTGGAGGGCAATTCGGCGGGAAGTAGTACGGCCACATGGAATGTCTCCTTCCCGAAGTTAATGGCGCAGTAGCTATTCCCTTAAGCCGACCATTTTCCCTTCACGTCATATCCAGATATTACAGACCGAGTCCCTCAGGGCCTCAGCCCCAGCGCTGCCCGCAAGGCGTCTTCCACCGAGCCCACAAGCACGACATTCAACCCGGCGCGCGCCTCTTCCGGCATCCGGCCCAGTTCTGCTTCGTTTTCCTTCGGGAAGATGACTGTGGTCCTGCCGTGTTGCTGCGCGGCGTGCAGCTTGTGAGATATCCCGCCGACGCCGGTGACTCGGCCGTGCAGTGACACCTCTCCGCTGACAGCCACTCCTGGCCGCACCTTGACACCCGTGATCGCAGATATGATCGCTATGACAAACGCGAGCCCAGCGGATGGCCCCTCGCGCGGCGTGCTGACGGATACTAGGTGGACCGCGATCTTCTTCGATCTTATCAGGTCGATGGATATACCAAGCCGCTGTACATGGCTGAGCACGAAGTTGTAGGCGGCGCGCGCCGAGTCCGCCATGTCTGGCCCGTGCTTGCCGACGACCTCGAAGCCGCCTCCTCCACGGTCCAGTGCCGAGACCTCAATGATCTGCACGCTGCCGCCTATGGTCTCTCCGGAGGCGTTGACACGTGTGGTCAGGGCCGTGATTTCCCCGGTCCGGGCCTCGACGTTGAGCACTCTGTCCCTGGCGGACAGCTGACCAGTGGCCTCCAGGTCCGCGGCAGCAAAGAGAGGCGCAACGCCATCCCAACCTACGGCGCGTGGCCGGAATTCCCCAGGGTCCAGGATGGTCAGCTGGTCATGGATGCGTTGCCGCAGTTCAGAGGCCATCGCGAGCACCAGCCCGGCGCTCTCCGGCGTGACTTCGCCGTCTGGATGCAAGAGCTTCAGAAGCCCACGGCTCATCCGTTCGAGGGCGGTCTGATCCCGCCGCGTGATGCCCGGTAAGAACTCCCTGCCACCGAGTGCCCTGTTGAGCACCGAATCAAACGGCTCTTCCCTTAGCAGGTTCAGGACTTCCGCGAAGTAGTCGGTCAACAGGCCGTACCCGTCCGCGAACGAAGACGGGGTCAGCTTTGGGATCTCCCAGCCTGGGATGAAGCCGTGAAGCCTGTCCGCAAACGCTGAATCTTGGAGTTCCGCGGGTAGCTCCTGAAGCAGATGGGCGTAACCAGAGGCCGGTAGAGCGCCTTCTACCGCCAGGTTGCCGAGCAAGACGATGCTGGCGTCCGCGGAATACTGCTCTCTGCCTCGGGTGAAATGGCCACTCTCCATGAAATCCTTGAGAATGGGCACGGTGGCGTCCGGGTCGGAGAAGCGCAGCCGGGCCACTTCGTCAAACACGATCGCTCTCTTATACCCGACCACTCCGAGCTGGCGAGTCGCGAGGTTGACGAAAAGGTTGGCTGGAGTGGCCTGGCCGCCCGAAATCACAAACGCATGGGGAGACAGGTTACGGAGCAGGTATGTCTTACCCGTATTCTTCGCTCCGAGCTCGATTAGGTTGACGTTTGGCTCCACAAGCGGAACCAGCCGGCATAGCAGCAGGAGCGCGGTCCGCAGGGACGAGTGGTCACCGTCAACCACGCTGCGGGGTGTATAGCCGGCCGACGCGAGCAACAGGCCTATCCATTCACGCAGGCTGAACTGCGAACGGCGAGAGACAAAATACCCGAGGTCAGCTCTACCCGCCAGGGGCTCGAAGCCAGTCACCTCTACCGGATACGCTCGACCCGCGATCTCAAACGACTCATCGTAAAGGAGAGTTATCCTCCCCCATTGCCCACCCTGGAGCAATCCCTGGTGCTTCGCCGCCAGCCTACCGTCGACACGAGCGTAGTGTTCACCAAGTGAAGGCACGATCGCCCAGTGGAGGCCCTGGCTGAGGTCGACTCGGACGTTCAGCGAGTCGAGTATGACAAGTTTCCGCTGGGTGAGCAGACGGTGTCTCAGCAGCTGGCGGTCCTCCGGTAGCGGGCAGTACTCGGCGACCTTACTTTCGACTCTGGATAACGCTTCGGTGAAGTCCGCCGTGTCCTGGACGCTCATCCCCAAGAGGTATTCGGCCACGAACCGCGGGACTCGCCGGAGAGTTTCCGCCCGGCGGACAAGGCCCTTGGGCACCGCTGCCGGCCCAAAGACGTCCCTGATCTTGGCGTCCAGCAGCTCGAGACGCATGCTCATGGATGTTCCCCGGCTTTCAGAAAACCTCGCTACTTTCAGAAGATCTTCCGTCTGAGCATCGGACCGGAAGATAATTGCTCCGCAGCCGGCTCCAGCCCGCCCTCCGTCGGCGCTTCGCTGAGGTCGGTGTCGCTCAGATCGTGGTACTTCAGAGTGGGATCTTGACCGTACTGGAAACGGATGTCCAGCCACCATACCGCCGCCCTGATCAACGTGCGGATCTTGGCGTCCACGTTTGTCACGACTGACTTGACGCGACGGTAGAGACCCATCCCATCCATCCCAGGGTCCCAGCCATATCCAAGCGCATGGTCCGCAAGGACCTGACGTAAGATGCCCACAACGTGCTCCTCGGAAAGTGGCTCCAGGCGGACCGCATCGGACTCCAGAAGATGTACTGCGTCTCGAGTCGCGGTTGCCAGATCATTCTCGCCACGGTCTTCCAGCCATTGCGGAAGCCGGCCGGCCTCCTCTCTCGCCGCGATGACCTGGCCATAATAGATATCCGCGAGCGCGCACACGACGTACGTGTGGCGAAGTGCACCCCGGTTGAACGTGAGCAAGTTGGCGTACGCACGGGCACGGGCCTTGCTGCCTAGTTTCCCAACCAGTTCGAGCTCGTCGAGGAGTATGAGCCACCCGCCCCGGCCGTACTGGTAGGCAAGGTGGTCCATCAGCCTGAAGTAATCGAAGACATCGGTCTGCTTCCTGAATGGTGGGAATTTCGCCGGTTCGTGGAAGTTCAGCCGGTGGATGCCCTTCAGGTCGGGTGCCGTCAGGAAATCACCCGACAGGTCACGGTAGAGCCCGTCAAGCGAATCAGTGCCGGCTCCTTCGATGATGTTGCGCATGACTATGCTGAGTTTAGGGTGCAGTTCCGACCCGGCAAGGTTGAACAGGGCATCACCGGCAGGACTGTTGGGCTTGATGGCCTCCACAAGACGGCGCAAGCCTGGCTGCGCCGCACCGGGCAGGAAGGTATTCTCAATCATTTTCCGGTAGACAGTGCCGAGCTTATCGAAAGGGGTCTCTCGACTCAAGGTCGCCCAGCTGACCACCCACCGCCTCCGGACGGCCTCGTTCCAGATGGCGTGCAGCATGTGGCTCTTTCCTTCCCCATACGGCGCGCGCAGTATGCATAGATGCCTTGAGGGCTCTGCCTTCTCTAAACAGTCCATGTCGTGCGCTACCCTCGTGAGGATAGCCTCATGCCCCATGGAATAGCGTGCAGAAACCAGCCTAGAAGGAATGCCCGATCTGAGATGCTCTATGGCGGTCCTTGCGAGTGACTCTTCTGCCATATCAATCACCGCCTCGCCGCATGACTTGATCCACGATGAGCTTGACGGGCGAAACCAGACCCAAGTAATCGTAGCGACTGAACTCGTCAGGTTCGTTCGCCTGTGGTGTTCCCTTCTCCGCAACGTACGCCTGCCAGGCTGCTGCCAGCCTGCTCCTGTGTTCAGGCCATCCGCTGCTCGCTTGCCAAGCCTCGTCAAGGTCAACCACGTCGGCGAACCGGTTCACCTGCTCCGCCGCGATCTCGTTCTGAATCCTGGCGTGAAGGGCCTCATAAGACCGTATCCCTGCCATCTCGTCGGACAAGATCTGTGGTCTTGACGCAGCCAGGATGAACAGACCGGGCATGCTTTCTGAGTCATCGATTATCTGCCGGAAGCTTTCGTAGGCGTCTTCTCGCTGCACTCGTGTGTAGCGCACTCTATCGGGCTGCCTCACGCTCGAAAGAAGCGCCTCCAGCCCGTCTACGGTCACGAGCAACCCTGGGTATTCAAGCTTTCGGAGCAGGAACAGCAGCGATCGGAGCATGTGGCGCGCGCTATACCTGTCGATGGAACGGTGTAAGAAGACCGGCCTCAGCTCCCTTGCAGGTATGGATTCTCCCTTGAGCCATCTGAGGACAACGTCCACGTGCTCGGGGGATATCGGTTGCCCGAGGTGGGCCTGAGCCAAAAGCATTATCGCTGTCGCAAAGCTGTCAGTGAGGTTGGCATCACGATACAGGCCCTGCAACTCTTCCCTTACCTCGCGCCTCAGCCAGGTCGGGTCCCTGCCTTGACTCGCTGCCCACTGGAAAAGCGTCTCGCCCTCAGGGATTTCCTCAGGGTCATATCCCAGGCGCGCGATCACTCCTGTCTTCGCCAGCCTGTCCACGAGTTCGTCGAACGGGACTTGGACAGCCACCGCCCGGTACACCTCGTCGAACCGCCCCAGCCTTACTCGCGACGCGTCGAGACGTGCCACACAAAACCCCAGGTCGGTTGCATCTTCACCAACATGTTGCAGCAGAGTGGTCTTGCCGGAACCTTCCATCCCTAGAAGCAGCTTGAACTTGGCCCCACCTTGCTTGATGTAAGTCTCTAGGTAGTGCGTCTTGATGAATGCCGCATAGCTGGACGGGTCGATGAACGGAGCCTTCAGAACCTCTTCACTCAATCAAATCACCCTCCAAGGGCACCATCTCGAGGTAACCAAGGTTCTCGTAATGCCCCGGCGACGTCGGCACAGGCACGACATCACTTGCGCGGCGTGTGTTGACAAACGACAGACGTCGTCCGGAATATGTGAGATCAGTCGATGACCGCAGTTTGTAGATATCGAAGGCAAACTGCCGCAGATTATACGCCGAAGGGCCGGTACGCATGGTTAGAAGTTCGTGGATCTTCTTCAGAGGTTTCTGGCCGGCCGCGGTTGCACGGCCCTTACGCATGTTGCTCATCAAATCGTAAGCCGTGCTGAGGGCACGCATGAACCGTTGACCATTGAATGATGCAGCGTGAGTCTTCCTGTACTCGCTGATGATGATGTCGGATAAGGCCTTGGGATCAAGCACATTGACTTGGCGGTTGTTGATTCGAGCCAGTTCTCTGCCGAGATCGATGGTGATCTCGATGGGAAAGGCCACATACTGGGGGAACCTACCCTCCAGCAGGATACCGGCATGCACCACATGCTGTTCGATGGTCTCAGCGTATCTGCTTAGAAAGTCCGGGGCCTCGCTCGGAATGCTGTACCCGGAGAGCGCCTGCTCGGCAAGAGAGACTCTGTCTGCGAGGTCCCGCAGCCCTTGCGACCATTCTGCGAGTCCACCACGAAGCGCACGCAGGTCTCTCGAAGGTATCGAGCCAAGCATCTTCCGCGACGACCGTCTGACCCCTCGCTCGAGATTCTCGACCTCACGAAACAGGTCAGCTGTGCTCGCATCAAGCACATCCCCACTGTCGTTCGTTTCTCCCACTCCCACACCCCCTAAGGCATCTGGGGCCACAAGGTCAGGCATCGCGCCCTGGAGCAGTCCCCGAACTGCCATTCGCCGCATCACGCATCAAGACCTGCTCCAGCATTGTGAGCAGGTCCAGTCAGTTGGGGATAGTCAGGCAGTACTCGGCAGACACCGGGGTAGCCGTACAGCGT
>Ga0315277_10005846_pt1 | contig 16165 bp, 8 predicted proteins | sample YL17G05_15_MG_FD_203695 | JGI IMG/M metagenome (GOLD analysis project Ga0315277, IMG submission 203695) | Sediment microbial communities from Yellowstone Lake, YNP, Wyoming, USA - YL17G05_15 | ecosystem: Environmental > Aquatic > Freshwater > Lake > Sediment | place: USA: Wyoming | collected... | reverse complement strand
CGCGCATAGAGACGACCGGATCGGGGTAGATGCCGCCCACTCCGGTGTCCGGGGCCCCTCCATCGGTGCTATGCCGCCACCGCGCATAACGGCCGAAGAGGATGTTCTTCTCGGAGAAATGGTAATCAACTTTGAGCGTGGCTTGCCGCGACGAGCGGGTTTCCTTTGCGTTCCGCCCGTAGTTGTTAGTGTTCGTAAACAGATTGGAAGGTGTTCGGTTCGGCTCCGGGTAAAATTTTTGAATGTTCAGGGCCACCTTGTCGAGACGATCTGCAGGGACCAGATTGTTGGGGAAACGGCTGCGCACGTAACCGGAGCCGGCCGGGTTGCGCGCGGTGGTTGCCGGGTCATAGATAGGAATCAGGCGGCCGCTTGTGTCCTTGAGATCGGAAAAATCGCCCAGCCGTTGCAGCAGCGTGGGGAAGCTGCCGATCTTCGGGACCTCCTTGCGGTATCGCCACTCCTCCCAGTTGGCAAAGAAGAAGAACTTGTCACGCACGATCGGGCCACCCGCCGAAGCTCCGAACTGGTTGTAACGAAAGGCCCCTTTGGTGGCGGCGAACGTGTTGCGTGCGTCTACCAGGTCGTTGCGGAGAAATTCGTAAGCGGTACCATGTAGCCGGTTCGTCCCGGACTTGGTTACGATGTTGATCACCCCGCCGGCCGTATAGCCGAACTCGGCCGACATGGTGGCGGTCTGCACCTTGAATTCCTCCACCGCGTCCACCGCCGGGTTTATGTTCACCTCCCCGATGTGCGTTTGGATATCGCTGCCGCCGTCGAGGATCAGGTTGTTCCACGAATTGGGACCATTGTTGATGCTCATGGAGCTGAGCGAGACGCCGCGGTCACCAAACCCGCTGCTGGCAACTGCGTTGGAGCGAACAGCCGGTGTGAGCAGCGTCAATGCCAGTGCGTTTCGACCGTTCAGAGGGAGTTCTTGGATTCGTCGGTTCTCGACGACTTTGCCGACGGTCGCGCTGGCGGCATCGACGAGTGCCGCCGTCCCCACCACCTCGACCTGTTCGACGACAGCACCCAGTTGCAGCACGATATCGACCGTGGCTTTCTGGTCCACCCGCAGCACCACTCCGCTCCGCAACACCCGCTTGAAGCCTTGGGCCTCGGCCGCGATCTGGTACTCGCCAACCGGAAGGCCGGGAGCGGTATAGAAACCGCTGGCATTCGTGGCCGTGCGGAAGACGGCGTTTGTGCCGGCATTGCGAATCTCGATGTTTGCGGCCGGCACCAGCGCGCCTTGCTGGTCGGTCACAGTTCCGGAAATCGTGCCGCTGCCCTGCTGGGCATAAACCCCCGCAGCAAGCAACAGCACCAGAATCAACTGCCCTGTCAATCTCATATTTCCCGTCATAGAGCTACCTCCTGATTCAGTTGTGAGGCTCCGGATCTCGCGTCCGTTCCTCCTTAGCGTGCGCCGTCACCGATACGCTAACGTGGCGATGTAAAGCCGCTGTAACGCGGCGCTCATTTCAGCGTCATCTCTTGATGCACAAGTTTACAATCTCCCAGGGCCGCGGGCTTCCTTCTATCGCGCAGCCATTGCCAGACGGCACAATCCTGACCGCACCGGCGTCATTCAGCCTCTGATCAAAGAAATTCGTTTCCCAGGCGTTTCCGAACTTCTTGTCCAGCTGAACCTTGAAGTGGGAGGGAGCACCGCTTGTCTCGTAAAAGCGAAGATAGAGATGATCTTGGTCCGCCCCAAGCGCGCTTAGAACCAGGTTAGCTGGCGTAACATCCAGGAATCCGTGCTGCTGGGGCAGCGAACCGGACACGCGCCGTGTGCTTTCCCGTGGCGCCGCTGGAATAGCTACAAACGGATCAGCCGCTGCCTGGCCCCTCTGCCACACTCTAGCTTCCTTCCAACCCGAGGCATGCGGGTACAGGGTGAGCTTGAACTGGTGCGTGCCGCCTCCCGTCCAGGCCGGGGACCGTTCCTTGTAAAGGGTCGAGGAACTCATGTCCACGCAAGGGAGCGTCGGGTGACGCAGAATGACGCCCCTGTTCGCCGCATCTCTCACGATTGCGTATTTGCCCCGGCCTGGTTCGTTGATCACCGTGACGCCGGCCTTCCCGCAGGACACATCCACCCAGTGCCTGCACCAGAACACATCAACTGCGCTCTTGTCTTCTACCCCGAAAGGGGTGTCGGCCGTAACCGTAGCCGGGAATGCATCACCCAAGGCAAGGGGAACATCTACGACGTATGCGCCGCCGTATCCGCCGTGCGTTGTAACCTCGAAGTTCCAATCAATGAGCGGCGAATCCCGGTAGAATGATATGCGTTCAGTCAGGCGATCTTCCACGCCCTTGATCCGAACGGCGCCCGCAGCGGCGATTTCCGTTCTTGTCGGCCCTTGCCGAACAAACGCAAGATCATGAACGGGTTCGATCCTCTGCCCGGAGCGCTCGGAAAACGCGGGAGATGTGCGCGGCTCTGGAAGGTTAAAATAAATGCCTACAGCGCCGCTGCCGTCGATCAGCAACGTTTTGGAGCTCTTCTCCAAAAGAAAGAGGAGGCGACCGTTGGGCGAGACGGTCGCCTTGTACCATTCGTTTTCAAAAGCAAACGCCTGCGTAAGAGGAACTTCGACGGGGTGCGAGAGGGTTCCCGGAGCAGGCTTAAGATAGTGGACCTTATAGCCCAGCGGCGGTATCGTGGCCATAAATGCGAGATTGACGCGTTCAATGCTTCCGTCGCTGCGCCGGCTCACAAACTCCGCTTCGGAAGGTACCCTTCCAACTCCGTCGGTGACCTCGACACTTGCGGTGGTCCCCCGCGGAAGATCGACCGTGACCTCTACCTTGTCCGTTCTCTCCCAACTGCTCAGGTTGAAAACGACGAGCGGAATTGCAGCATTTTCACCAACGGGAACGCGACGCGAGATTGCCGTCAGAGTGCGGTGGAGGGCCGCCTGGGCCTGATCGTGCACCTTGCCGATCTTGGCAAACTCTCTATCGAAATCCGCGCTGAAGACGCACCACTTGGCATGTCCGGTGGTGGAGCACAGATCGAACCAGAGATCGTCGATCGCTTTTCCCGCCACGACCGGCTCCATGCCCGCAAGACGGAGGAAGGCGTTGGTCTTTTCAAGAGAAAGAAGCTTCCTCTCTGCCCTGCCCCACCACCACTGGAAGTCCTTGCTTCCCAGCAAGCCGTTGCCCGGATCTCCTTGATCGGCCCACTTGACGATTTCCTTCCCGACCACAGGAAGCTTGCTCCTGCTTGCCTCGACTTTGGCAAAATATTCCTCGGGCGTCGCAAATCGCAGCGTTATTTGTTCTTTCTCCTGCCACTCTTTCAAGAATTCCTGTATGCCCAGGTAGGTTTCCGCGGAATCGGCAAGAACATCATAGCGGCCGTAGCTTATGGTTGGTGTCCGGCGGCGCAGCGGGCGCGCATCATCGCTTCCCTGAGGGACGGCGATCACTCCGGCCTTGCATTGATCGACAATGTCCTTGATGGCATTGCCCGGTGAGTATTGTCTGTTCCAGAAGTAGTCGACTTTTTCGTCCCAACTAGTCACCGCGGGCGGCACGATATCCGACATGAGCCCGCCGTAACCGACACGGCTGGCGATGACCTCGGTGCCGTCAAGGCCCTTGAAGATAAATTCTCGCGGTATGCCGTCTTTCCACATTTCCCCGCCGCCCTTGAACGGGTCGTGCACGCGGGAGAACCACCAGTATTTGTAGCCGGCCAGCCTCAAGATCTGAGGTATCTGCAAGTAGCCATAGCAATTGTCAAACGTGCTGCCGACGACGATGTTCTTCTCAGGGAATAACTCTTTGTACCTCTTCTTCCCCCAACCCAGATTCCTGATATACAGTTCGCCTCCGACTTGGTCGGGCTTGGCGTTGGCTAGTTGGCCCCCGTGGATTCCGATTTTGTTCTCTCTCATGTAACGCTTCGTGTCCGCTATTCTGCCCGGAGATAGCCTCAGAAATGGTTCGAGGAAATCCCAATAAGCGTCAAACATGTACCGGAATGACGAGTCCGCCCTCAACAAATCCAGGGCTTCATTCAGGACGAGGTTGTAGCGCTTCTCGTGCCAATCCCTGGGATGTCCATACGCAAAATCGGCATGGCAGTGAGGCAATATGAGAATCTCCGAGATCTTGGCCCGCAGAATGTCCCGTGCTGCCGCCGCCCCACTCGACTGCTGTCCGTACGGCCAACACTTGCTGGCCGAGAAACCGCCTGCTGCGCAGAGCGCGAGGAATCTCCGGCGACTGAAACATCGCGCAATCACGCGGTTCATTCGTTCCTCCCGAGCGGCAGCTTCTTGGCGACCAAGTACTCGAAGGCGCCGAGCGCGAACGGTACTTTCCCGGAAGCTGGCAAGGAAAGGGATCGCTGGCCGATCAGGTCACGTAATTCATGGTACTCGGCGGTGGGCAGATCCACCATTCCCGATAGTTTGCGGTTGGAGAGGTTGATGACGACCAGGACCTCTTCCCTGCCTTTCCGCCGGACAAAACTGACGGCGCTATTCGGTTCGCTGTTGTCCAGCCAGCGCACCTCGCCAGCGGTCAGCGCCGCCTCTTCCCGGCGCATCTGGAACAGCCGCTCGTAAAGCTGGAGCCGCGCGGCCTGGCGGCGCGAACTCGCGGACGGATAACGCCCCTTGGGAACATCAATATCCCATCGAATCGGCACGTGGGCCGGGTGATGGGTTGGCGTCGTGTCCGCGATCTCCTGGCCGTTGTAAACGAAGGGAATCCCGTCGAGTGTGAAATTCAGCACGGCCGTTGCCGCCGCGCCTTTTTCTCCGAACACCACGTCGGCCCGCTCCCGGTCATGGTTGTCGCTTAAGTGCAACAGGCGCGCCCCGCGCGGGAAGCTGGCATGCGCCTTCTGCCATTGGGCGCGTATTCGCAAAGCCGGCTCCCCGTCTCGTACGACGGCCAGCAGTGCATCGTAGTAGGAGAAGTTGTAGTTGATGTCGAAGGCCTTGAGCTGTTGCGCCGGCTCATCCGACTCGGCCAGCATGATAAGTTCCCGGTTGACTTTGTCCAGTTCCGCGCGCGACTGCTCCCAGAAATCCACAGAAAGCCCCCCGGCCACGTCGCAGCGAAAGCCATCTACGCCTACGTCTTTCGCCCAGTGCAAGAGGTTGCCGATCAGATAGCGCCGCAACTCCGCGTTCTGCAGGTTCAGCCGCGGCAGCTTCCACCGGCCCAGCAGCAAGCTCCCATCCTTCTCGTGCATGTAGAAGTCAGGCCGTTTCATCAGGACGCTGTCCGGGCCGGTGTGGTAGAAGACAATGTCCATAAGGACTTTGAGCTTGAGCCGGTGTGCCTCTTCGACCAGCGCGCGCAAATCGGCCTCCGTCCCGTACTCTGGGTCGATGGCGTCATAATCCGCGATGCGATAGGGGCTGGTGTAACCGCCGAATGTTGCCAGCGTCTGCCGGTTGATAGGGCTTAGATAGACGATGGTCGCCCCGAAATCGGCAATGTAGGGCAGGCGGGCAGTGACCGCCTCCAGCGTGCCCTCCGGCGTATAGGAGCGCATCCAAATCTGGTAGATTGCGGATCGGGCCAGAAAGTCCGGCGACGGCCGCGCTGGTTGGGATGCTACCGGGCCGTGAGCAAGCAGACCACAGCCGGCTAAAACGACGAAAACACAAAGCACACGAAGGACGCAAAGACGACACGCTCTCCGTAAACCTTGTACCCTTCCGGGCTTCGTGGTGAGACTATGAGGCTTCATGGCTCATCGTCCTAGAGCGAATAGCGCAGGACCAACTGGATGATGCGCGGCTGGTTGCCCTGTGTGGTGACGCGGGCGAAGGTGCCTCGCCGGACCACCACACCGTTCTGTACGAGGTCGCGGTTGCTGACGTCGCGGCCGGGGGTGCCGAACACAACCATGTTGAGAGCGTTCAAGAACTCGCCGCGAAGCTGCACCTTTTGCCGGCCGTCGCGGAACGAAAAATTCTTCAAGAGCGAGAGGTTGACGTTCTTGTAGGTGTCACGGCGGGTATCACTGGAATTGCGGGCCGCACTGCCCAGCGTGTAATCGGCTGGCTGCGCGTAGGCGTCCGGATCAAAAGCGAAGCGGCCGGTGCGGATGTTGGCGCGCATCTCATCGCCGGGGATCTTAGCCGAGACGCCGGGTACGCGGTCGGCACGCCGCGCCCCGTACGCCAACCCGAAGCTGGGCGCGGTAACAGTAATCGGAGTCCCCGACTGGTACAGAACGCTGCCGCTGATCTGGTAGCCGCCCATCAGCTTGTTCGCCATCCCTCCCCACTGCCGCCCAAAGCGCTTCGTTTGACCGACGGGGAGGTCGTAGCTGAAGCTGGCCGTAAAGCGGTGTGGCACGTCGATGTCCGAAATCGTGTAGTCGCTCGCGGGGTTGTAGATGTCTTCCAGTCTGGTTCCGCCGCAAGCGACGGCGGAATTGCCGGAACAGGCAATGTCGATCAGCTTGGAAAAAGAGTAACTGGCCATCGCCGACAGGCCATTGCTGTACGTCTTCCGCATGCTGACTTGGAGGGCGTTGTACTTACTCGCGCCGACCAAGGGCACGGCCAGGTTCGGATCGTTGTACTGCGGGAAAGGCTTGAGCAGCTGATCGCGGCGGACCGTGCGGCTGGCGAGCGCCGAATTCGGATCGGTGATGACACCATAAAAGGGGTTTGCTACCTGCTGGCTGAAGAAGGTGGCGACGCTGGTCGCTGCCGCTCCATTGACGTCTCGGGCCGTGCGGTAGTTCAGGCGTCCATAATCCAGGAAAGCAGGCGGTAGTTGATTCAGATTGTATTGCGGAAACGGCAGGCGCACGCCGTGCGCTCCCACGTACGCCACGTCGAGAACGAACTTAGCAGGCAGGAGGCCCTGGATCACGAAGTTGTACATTTGGATATAGAAGGTCCGGCGATTCGGGTCCACCAGCCCCGGGTTTTGCCCGATGAGCGTGTCGGGGCCCAGGCTTCGTCCCGGCGGTGTCCTCAGGCTGCCGCGGAACGGATCGGTCAGGAAAAAGGTTGGTGCTGCGGCTTGACCCGCCGGCACCACCTGTCCGGAGGAGTCCGTGCTTTGGGCTGAAGTCGTGGTGAAATTCACGCCCAGAGCGCCGCTGTTTGCGAGTCCCTGCGGCACAAAACTGATGCCGTACCCGCCGCGCAAAGTGGTCTTGTCATTCAGCCGGTAAGCAAAGCCCAAGCGCGGCGCGAAGCGATTGAAGTTGGTGCGCGTGTTCGGCCCATTGGGAAAAAACAGCAGGCCCCGCAGGTCCGTGAAGTTCGGTCGCAGCGCCTGAAGGATAGCATCTCCCGGCATGGGGACGCGGCCGTTTAAATGGGACTGGGCCGCCAGGTCGAAGCTGGTCATCTGGCCGTGGGTTTCTCCCGTGCCCGTCTCGACGTCCCAACGCAAGCCGAGGTTCAACATCAGGTTCGAGCGTACGCGCCAGTCGGTCTGCACGAAAGCGGCGCCGTAGTGGTGGTAGAGCGAGGTCGGGATAATGGTTTCGATGGACGCACTGGCTGGCAGGCCGAGCAGCAGCGAGGCCAGTGATGAGCCGGCTTCCGCGCCGAGCGTCGGCGTGCTGGTCGGCACTGGCCCGCGCGTAAAAGTCCGGTTGAAACCGAACGTGCCGGTAGGGTTCCAGGTCTGGTTGTAGAAGAACCGCGGCAACCGGTATTCCACACCGGCCTTAATCGTGCGCCGTCCCCGCAGCAGTGTAACGGTATCGGCCAGTGTGGTTGTATCGCGCGGCTGGTTGTTGCCCCCGCTTCCGATTTGTGAATTCGTGATTTCGCCAGCGACGCCTTGAGCTTCCGGGCCACCCGCAAAATTGAAGCTTGGAAACCCGGGCAGCGCCGCATACTGGCGAATATAGGAAGGAAGCCCAAGCGTGGCCGGGTCGAAGCCCGCTCGTTGGCTGGGTGGCGCTTGGTTAGCGTGGGCACGTACGTAGCCGGCGCGAAAATTGTTAATTGCGCGCGGCGTGAGCACATAAACGTCGTTCAGCGTGATGTTGAAAAACGTATCGTGCATGGTACGGGCCAGGGTCGCCACGGAGTCCAGAAAATTAGGCGGAATCAGATATCGGCTCTCGTAACTGAAGCGGCCGAACAGGCTATGATTCTGCGAGAGCGTCTTGTCAATGCGGGCCGTCATGATGTCCCGCGTGAAGTTTGTCGTCCCCGAGTAGAGGTAATTATCGGCGAGGCCCGGCTGGTTGGGGAGGGGCAGGTAACCTAACACTGCCAACCCAACCGGGTCCAGGCAGGTGGCCGTGTGGAGACCCGATCCGCATTTGGGCAGCAGGTCCAGCCGGTTTCCCGGAATGGTATTGCGCACCAGTGTCCCATCCGGGTTTCGGACAAGTGCTCCGTACGGGTTATAAATCTGGCCGAATAGCGGCACGCTTCCGTCGGCGTTGAGCGGCACATTTCGCCGCGCGACGCCAGGTTGGAGCAATTCCGATAGATCGCCGGTGCGCATCTTGGCGGTCGGCATCGTCAGGATTTTCGAGAAGGGATTGCGTTCCCGCCGCCCTTCGTAGTTAAAAAAGAAGAAGGTGTCCTGCGATCGCGGCCGAAACGGGGGCTTCACCGGACCGCCGATGGAACTGCCGAACTGGTTCCGCTTGATGGGAATGCGCGGCAGCGCCGGGGTTACGCCGTCCGGCGCGTAGCCGGCTCGATTGCGCTGCCAGCCGTTGGCGTTCAAGTCGCCGTTTTGGAAGTAGTCGTAGAGGCTGCCGTGAAACTTGTTGCCACCCGATTTGCTGACAAAGCTGACCACTGACCCGCCGGAGCGGCCATACTCAGCCGAGAATACCCCGGACATTACTTTGAATTCACGGACCGAGTCCTGCGGCGGAGAGATGGCAATCCCGTTGAAATCGCTGGCGGTATCGGCGACTCCGTCCAGCAGCACATCATTGGTCGAAACTCCACCCCCGCTCACGGCGAAGTTGGCGTCACGGTAGCCGCGGTTGCCAGGGCTGCCGATCGGGCCTTCAGCCATGCCATTCGTGTTCAGGCCCTCGCCTGAAGCCAGCGCGAAACCTATGTCGATGACTCCGGGTAAGCTGTTTATGAACGACAATGTGCTGCGTTCCGCCGCAGGCAGTTCCTCGATCAGCTTGTTCTCCAGTGTGGCCTCCACGCCGCCGGTATCGGTGTTCAATAGCGGCGCGGCTTCCGCCGTAACTTGAACGGTTTGCTGAACCCCCGCGACGGTCAGGGTGAAGTCGAGCAGCGAGCCTTGGGCCACCTCCAGGCGCACTCCGGAACGGCTGCTCGCCGTGAACCGGTCTGCTTCGGCAGTCACGGTGTAGATCCCCGGCTGGAGGAACGGAATGGTATACCGGCCTTCCGAGTCGGTTCGTGTGACTTTCTTAAGCCCCGTTTCCGCGGAAGTGGCGGTCACTGTGGCGGCAGGAATCGCCGCTCCGCTCGGATCGGTAACTGTTCCGGAAAGCGTGGCGGTGGTCGACTGCGGCCACGCGGGCAAAGCCACCAGGACACCGAAGAACACGGCGCCGAAGTACCGGAACATTATTCTCTTAGCCATAAACGTGCCTCCTTCTGCAAACGCGGCTCATCCCGCCCTCTTCCATGCGGAGAACAGCGTCGCCAACCGCTGGTAGGATTGCTTGGGGCTGAAGTCGGGATGCAGCAGCCCGCAATAAGGAATGGCGGCGGGGTCCGAAAAACTCCACCAGGAAATGGCCTCGATTTGCGGCTTGCTGTAGCAGATCGTGTAGAACTGCTCGACCCAGTCGGCCTGGACCTCCTCAGTCCATTCCGTTCCGTGCCACACGTTTCGACTGGCAAAGGTGATACTCGCCGTGGGCGGGTTCACGCCCCCCACCCTGTCCAGCTTGCTGGAAGACGGTATGCCGATTTCAGTGATGTGAACCGGCTTACCAAAGGCGAAGAACCGCTCGATCTGGCGCTCGATCTCCAGCATGTCGCGGCCAGGGTTGTAGAGCTGCAATCCCACAGCCTCGTACGGCACGCGCGCTTCCTCGATTGCCCGAACATAATCGAGCGGCGTCCAAAGCGAGCGGTTCGATGGGGCTGTATATGTGCGCCGGCTCGCAACGTATTCACCCCAGATGTTGTGCGAATTGACGATGCGGTAGGCGGTCGGATCGGCCAGGCGCGTCGTCTCGGCCGCGAAGCGCGTCATCTCCACCAATTGCTCCTGGCTCAGGTTCAGATCGTTGGCCCAGTCATGCGCCTCGTTGATGATTTCCCAGGTGTGGATGCGGGAACGAAACCGCAGCACCGCATCCAGAATGTAGTCGCGATGGCTCTGCCGCATCTGTTCCCAGGATTTCGCCTTCATGAACTCCGGCAGGGCATAACGGTGGAAAAACATCAGCGGATGCCCTTTGGGGACGATATTGGTTCCTGCCATCTTTTCGAGAATGCCCGCGGGACGAGAGAAATCCCGCCGCCCTTCGGTCTTTTCGACTTCCACCTGGTAGAAGGGCAGCGTGGCATAGTTCATCAGTGCCGCGTAGTGGCGGGCATAGGTTTCGGACCGGGCAAAACTGAACGCGTTCGATCCGAACAGGAAGCCGGGCCGGGGGCCCTGCCGCCGGATGCGGTGGCCTGCCCGCTCCAGAGCTGCCATCTCGCCCGCCCACATTGTCTCGGCCAGGGAATCATTGGAGTGTCCGACTATCTCGGCGGTGGAGCGGGCGGCCATCGCACGTGACAGCGCGGCCTCACCGCGCTCCAGCCTATCCCTCGTTGCAGGGCCAAACGGCACGCCGTCCCGCCTCGCTGCCTCGATATAGCGGCGCACGAAGGCGGCTCGGCTGCGGGCGCATTCGTAGTTGAAAATGATTTCACGTCCGGACAGCTTGCCCGGCGCATAGTATTGTCCGGCGTTGTCGGCATAGGCATAAAGCCGGCCAAAGCCGCGCACCGGAAACACCATCATCAGCTCGAAGCTCCCGCGGGGAGGCAACCCGATAGTGGCCACGCCAGGAGACTCCACCGTTGGGAGAAGTTCGAAGGGCCGTGCGGCTTGGTTGACAAGAAGAAGCGATTTCAGCTCCCCCTCGCCGAGCGGAGCGCCGGCGGCATCGAAAGCGCGGACTACGAACTTGCCGGGCGCGGCGGATTCAGCCCTGGGCCCGATGACGTTCATCGCTGCAACGATCGCGCCGGCCTGACCCAAGAAATGTCGTCGAGTCGCGAAGTATGGTTTCATAAATGACTCTCAGTCCCTGAGCGGCTGTAAATCCCGCGATTCCGCCAAATAGCGACGCAGCGCGCGGGCCAGATCGGCGCCGAACGCCCTGGCCGATTCTGCCGTGACCGGTCCGCCGCCGGCACTGGCGTACGGAATCTCTATGGTCGTCGCTGCGAAAATCCCGGGCTGTTCTGACGCCCACTCGTCGAACGGCTTCAAGGAGGCATTATTCGCAGCCGTGTTCCAGCCTGCCCCGAATGGGGTGTTGTTCTTTGTGCTGTAAACGAGCGGGCCAGTTTGAACCGACTCCAGAATCCGGCAAAACTGCTCGACCCGGGCCCACACCGCCTGGTTGCTCACGCCCGAAAACTGAAGGTCTTCAGCCCGGTTGTCACGCGCGGCTTCCCAGCCGGTTGCACGAATCAGGGGACAATGCATGTCGAGTGCGACCCGCAGGCGTCCTTCTGACCAGCGCGGCACAAGCTCCCGCAGGGCACGGACGGAAGGATGGATGCTCTCGCCTTCATAGTCGCGGTTGTGGTCGCGCGGCTTGCGATTCTTCCCCTGGTCTCCCTGTTCGACTCCATCCTTATCCATGAAGGGAACGACCAGAAACTCGACGTGCTCGCGGAACCACTTGCCATCATCGCTGTCGGCCAGAACAGAAGCGAGGAGACCTTCCAGGCTGTAGCTGGCGATGGTTTCGCAGGCATGATGGCGGGCCGTGATCACCACGCGCTGATCGCACTGGCCATCCAGCCTGCCGAGATGCAGAAGCTCGACGCTTCGCCCCTTCTTGGTCTTGCACAACACGTCCGTCTTCAGGTATGGGTTACGCCGATAGCGTCTGAGGAATTCGGTGAGATTCCTTTCCACATAGGGCACCGTCATGCAAAATCGGACTTCATCGGCGCCACGCGGGAAAGTGAAGCGGAAGGTCGAATCCTTCACCGCGTCGGCTCCGAGCCAACGCCAGGTCCGGCCCCGATCCACGCTCACGGCCGGTCCGCGGACTCCAATAACATTTCCCTTGGTGAACTGGAAGCTGAGGGTCCGTCCGGCCGCCTTGCGGACTCGAAAGTACCAGTAGAACCAGTTCCCCTGCGTGTCCCGCAGATCCTGGCGAAGCAAGACAGTGTCGCCCTGGATCTGGTCCACAATGATGTTGCCGCCGGGGAAAGCACAATCGATCCGCGGAGCGGGCAGATCACGGGCCCCCAGCCAGCAGCTTCCAAGCAGAAGCGCCAACCCAACCGCTTTCCATTGATGTGGCATACCGTTCACTTCACCATCCCGATATTGCCAAGCTGAGTGGCCGGAGCCCGGCCGAACCCGACGTTCAATCCGCCCCGCATCTTGCGTACACCAGGCGCCAGGATGGTCAACGCCAGGGTGCTGCGGCCATTGAGCGGCAGTTCCTGAATCCGCCGGTTTTCGATCACCTGACCTAGACCGGCCGCATCGGCCTGAACCAACGGCGCCTCACCCTTGACCTCGATTTTCTGCTCAGCGACGCCCAACTGCAGGGCGAAATCGACGCGCACGCGGTCGCCCACCTGCAGCAGGATGCCCGAGCGAATGGCAGTCTTGAACCCTTGCGCGGTCGCGTTCAATTCATAACTGCCAATCGGTAGAATCGGGAAGACGTAGTTCCCGCTGGCATTTGTGATCGACTCAAAGCGCTGGTTGGTCGCGGTGTTCCGAGCAGTCACGGTTGCGCCCGGAACTGCCGCGCCGCTCGGATCCGAGCACGTGCCAACGATCACGCTCTGGCTGACTTGCGCCGCGACCTGCGTCGCCGACGGAAAAAACGCGACAGAGAGGAACAGCAGGATGACCAGCCGCCTCCCCCAGATATGCCCATTATCTAGATCTACAAACGCCATTTTTCTCCTATCTTTTCTGAGGTTGCTCACACGTCAACGCCGGCGGGCCGGCACGCTATTAGCGGCCAGGCCGGCACCGTCCAGATCTCGCTCCGCTGGCCGACCCGCACGCAAGACCGGCGCGTTCCGGGTCAATCCGCGGCATACGAAAAAAGCGATGGGATGCAGGAAAGCCATGATGATGAAAATCCAACCGTACGAGCCGTGTTCCACAATCCTCCCGGTAAGGTTGGTGAACAGCACGCCGCCGAGCCCGCTGCCGAGCGAGACAATTCCGCAAACCGAGCCCACGACCGCCGCGGGGTAGATATCGTTGGTGATGGTCATGAGGTTGGTTTTCCAGGCCAAATGGCAGAAGGTGACGGCGCAAATCAGCAGCAACGCTGCCGTCGACGAGCGCGTGAAAGCGATCGCCACGCTGAGAGTGGTGAGCAAGGCGCAAGGCAGCATGGTTCCGAATCGCGCTTTCAGCGCCGGCCACCCCCGTTTGACCAAGTAGCCCGATAGGAGGCCGCCGGCAATGGCGCCAAGGTCCGCGCTCAGGTAAGGGAGCCAGGCCAGCATGCCCATCTGCACCATGCTGAAGCCGCGCTGCTCCACAAGATACTTCGGCATCCAGAACAGATAGAACCACCAGACCGGATCGGACACGAAGCGGGCGAGTAACAGGCCCCACGTTTGCCTGTATTTCAGCAATTCAAACCAGTGCATCCTCGCTTCATCACCCGGTGGCGAAACGCCGGTGCCGCGGATGTGAGCGAGTTCTTCCGGGGTAATGCGTGCATGCTTCTCCGGCACGTGATAGAACACCAGCCAGGGCACGAGCCAGAGCAGGCCGAAGCAGCCGGTGGCGGCAAATGCCGGGCGCCAGCCGTAGCGAACTGTGATCCAGGCAACCAGGGGCGCGGCGACGACGGCGCCGAGCGCCGAGCCGGCGTTCACCAGGCCGTTCACAAAAGCCTTTTCCTTCGCCGGGTACCATTCGGAAATCGCTTTGCCAGCCGCCATGTAGTTCCCGGGCTCCCCGACGCCCAGCAGGAACCGGAAAATCCCCAGGTGCAGCGCCGTCCGGGCAATGGCGTGGAGAATGTTGCTCACCGACCACCAGCACATGAAGGTGGCCAGCGCCCTGCGGGTGCCCCAGCGATCCACCAGGATCCCGGAGACCAGGTACATAACCGTGTAGGCCACCAGGAAGGCCTGCAGAATGTACGAATACTCGATGTCGCTGAGATGAAGCTCCTTGGTCAGGACCGGAGCAACGACGGAGAGCGTCTGGCGGTCGATGTAGTTGATCACCGTCGAGGTGAACAACAGCGCTGCCACGTACCACCGAAGGTGCCGGATCCGCATGGATCGTCCCCTCTGAGAATTCTCCTCAGGTGTAACAACGGATTTCGAAAACCCTGCCCATCTCGTCGCCGTTCGCGGCGATCACGTGAACGCGAATGGTGTGCCGCCACCCCATTTCCGGGGGAAGCCGTCCACGGGGTGGTGGTTCTCCTTGTTGGCGAATTACGCGGACCGAAACAATAGCACTGGTCTCCCCACCAAGGGATAACACAATCCAACCCACCTCATCACGAACGGTTCCTCTGGTGTATCACGACTACCGCGAAGCGGCTCAGAAATTCTTTGTTTCCTGCAAATACCGCCGCAATGCACGCGCCAAGTCAGCACCGAGCGCCCTGCCCGACTCCGCCGTCACCGCAACACCGCCCGCGTTGGCGTACGGGATCTCGACTGTAGTCGCGGCGAGAATGCCGGGTTGTTCCGAGGCCCACCTGCTGAACGGCTTCAAGCCCGTATTGGCCGGCGCGCCCGGCGCCGGCTTGTTCCACGACGTGCCGTACGGCGTGTTGTTTTTTGTGTTGTAGACCAGCGGGCCTGTCTGAACCGACTCGATAATCCGGCAGAAACGTTCGACCTGTGCCCAAACCTCCTGATTCCGCACGCCTACAAATTGAATGTCCTCGGCCCGTTCGTCGCGCGCGGCCTCCCACCCAGTCGCACGAATCAGAGGACAATGCATGTCCAGCGCAAACCGCAAGCGTCCGCCGGACCAACGCGGCACAAGCTCCCGCAGGGCACGGACCGAGGGGTGGATGCTTTCGCCCTCGTAGTCGCGATTGTGGTCGCGCGGCTTGCGATTCTTCCCCTGATCTCCATCTTCGACGCCATCCTTGTCCATGAAGGGAACGACCAGGAATTCGACATGCTGCCGAAACCACTTCCCATCGTCGCTATCGGCCAGGATCGCGGCCAGCACTCCTTCGAGGCTGTAGCTGGCCATGGTTTCGCAGGCATGATGGCGGGCCGCGATCACCACGCGCTGATCGCACTGGCCATCCAGCCTGCCGAGATGCAGGAGCTCGACGCTTCGCCCCTTTTTGGTTCTACACAGCACGTCCCTCTTCAGGTATGGGTTACGCCCATAGCGTCTGAGGAACTCCCTGAGATTCCTTTCCACATAGGGCACCGTCATGCAAAACCGGACTTCATCGGCGCCACGCGGGAAAGTGAAGCGGAAGGTCGAGTCCTTCACCGCGTCGGCTCCGAGCCAGCGCCAAGTCTTGCCTAGGTCGAGGCTGATTGCGGGACCGCGCACGCCAATCACGTTCCCATTGGTGAACTGGAAATCCAGAGTGCGTCCGGCAGCCCCGCGCACGCGAAAGTACCAGTAAAACCACTGCCCCTGCGTGTCCCGCAAGTCCTGGCGAAGCGATACGGTGTCGCCCTTGATCTGGTCCACAATGATGTTGCCGCCGGGGAAAGCACAATCGATCCGCGGAGCGGGCGGATCACGGGCAGCCAGCATGCAGCCTGACAGGAGCACCAGCACAGCCAACTTCCATTGATGACGCATAGGCATCGGATCCACCTCACCAGATGAGCTTCAAGCCGAACTGCAACGTGCGCGCATCAGACGCAGCGGTAATGGTTCCGAAAGTGGAACTGGAGTTCATTCCATTCGGGCCGGCGACGAAAGTTCCATTCGGTTGCGCCAGGTTAGTCAGGTTGCCGAGATTAAACGCTTCCGCCCGGAACTGAAGCTTGAGCTTCTCCTGAATAGGGATGTTCTT
>Ga0315277_10005845_pt1 | contig 16165 bp, 16 predicted proteins | sample YL17G05_15_MG_FD_203695 | JGI IMG/M metagenome (GOLD analysis project Ga0315277, IMG submission 203695) | Sediment microbial communities from Yellowstone Lake, YNP, Wyoming, USA - YL17G05_15 | ecosystem: Environmental > Aquatic > Freshwater > Lake > Sediment | place: USA: Wyoming | collected... | reverse complement strand
CTGGAACTCTTCTGGACTATTCGACTCTGCATTGAATTTCGGGGCGGATTACAATTACGTGGAGGTGCCCCACTCCTCAAGCATCAGCCCCACCGACGCAATAACAGTTGAAGCCTGGGTGAATCCAACCAACTTCTCCTATTGGTCAACAGTTTTGATGAAATCGAATTCTAGCTGGAATGAGGGGTACGGGCTCGCCCACTACCTTGGAACGAACGATATCAATTTCTTCGTCAATTCATACACCGAAAACTACGTATCGGGCACTCTAGAGATGAACACCTGGTCCCACATAGCTGGCACCTATAATGGAACTAACATCAGCCTCTACATCAATGGAGTTTTGGCAAGCTCGAAAAACTACAGTACCCCAATTTCTTACACCTCAGACTACCCCCTTTTAATTGGAATGGGCACTGGCGGAAGCGGAACGCAGCTTCTTTGGAATGGTACCATTGATGAGGTTGCAATCTACTCAAGGGCAAAATCAGCAGCTGAGATAGCTGCGGATGCAAATCTGATATACGTCTATACTAACCTAAAGGATTCTCTCAATAACTCCATCCTTCTAAGGGGTTCAGCTACGGGGTATGTGAATGGAGGTGCCAACAATACTTTCTACGTCAAAACCAACGGCGGAAGCCTTAACATGACCATAGGAGCATATTCCGGCCTCTTTTCTTTGAGAGCCTATGTAAACAACACCCAGGTGGATATTATTACGACAATACTCGAAAACGGATTTTCAGGCATGCAAGCTGTCCTGCCAATCCAGCTGCGAGTATACCAACAGAATTTCAGTAATCTCGTGATAGCTGAGAACTAATGCTTGTCTACTCAACGTCCTGTCAGTAGTATAGACTTCAGAATATAGCCGTGCATCAGCAGGAAAACAACAATAGACACTACAAGCAGGTACAAGGTATACCTCAGTCCATTGAGCTCCTTGCCGTCATGTATCACCCCGATAAGTATGCTCACGGTAACCGAAGTTGCGATTATTGCTAAAATTGAAACATTAAACAGGAAATCTGCCGATATGGGCGTTCCCATAACCAGCCCAACCTCCCCAGTCAGCGATGTTTGGGCGCTCTGCTGTTGAAGTGAGCCTATCATATCAACGAATTCAATGGATATTGAGAGCAGTACAGGCATTCCGATGAGAACGGCGAACAGTATAAAGACGATATACATGCTCGTCCCTGTTATAAGTTGCCTTCTCAGTTCCTGCCCCTCCATAATATCATCCGCAGCATTCTCAAGCAGAACCGCCAGACTCCCCCCTGACCTCATGCTGACTATGAAAAGCGCAACAGTTCTCTCAAGAGTTTCCGATTTTATTCTCCTTGACATCTCCGTCAGAGCATCTGTGAAGGATTCAACCCCAAGCGATTTTGCTGTGACATACTTTACTTCCTCTTCAAGAGGCCCGAATTCGGGCCTAGCGGATGTCCTCAGAGCTGCAAGAGGTGTCAGGCCAGCCCGTATGTTTGCTGCAATCAGCTGGAGGGCATCAGGCAGTACATTTTCAATTCTTCTCTTCCTGTCCTCTACCCTGAAGTGCAGTACGAGGTAAAGGCTGAACAGTACGAATGCAAAAGCGGCTAATGAGATGAGCAGCAGGACGCTTACCGAGGTAATTTCGAGTACAATCCAGCTGAAAAGAAGCCCTGTTATGCCGAATAAGAAGGAGAGCAGCAGAACAGACCCCATCCAGACTCTTACATCCATATCCGCTCCAGAGTATTCCAGCATCTCCTCTATATGCCTCTTGATTCCTTTAGGTGAGAAATTTGCGAAAACATAATACAATTTTCTCAAATCTTTGGTATCCATATAATCACATGTGTGTTACGGGTCTCCTAGATTTTATGAACTCCACAAGTGCAACCTCACAGAAAATACAGAAAGCAAGCAAACCTAAGATGAAGCCCTCATTGATTGATATGCTTCCGAATGTTGAGAGGATAACAAGCAATGTTATGCCCAAGCTGGGTATAGCAACTGAGATTATGACGAAAAGCAGCACCCATAAGTTCAGTTCATAAGTATACGATTTAACCTGCGAATACTGGTATTGCTGGAGATTTCTTATAACGCTCTTCAAAGCTGCTTGGAGGCTCGCTCCAGATTTGAAAGCAGTCAGTATCTGGCGTATTGTCCTCCTCAGGAATTCCGACTCGGTTCTCAGCGCCATCTTCTCAAGCGCCCTCTCCTGCATCTCGCCAGCATTTATATCCTGCACAGTCCTGCGGAACTCCTTTGATATGACGCCGTAGCCGGATTTCGATATGTTCACCATAGCATCAAACAGAGGGACGCCGGAGCTTATCTGCAGTAGCAAATCTTTCAGAGCATATACCAAGTCCTTATCCACATCCTCCACAGTCTTTTTCGCCAGAATTCGTGGGTAGTAGCTGAAAAACGAGAAGAATACAAAGAAGACCACTATACCCCCCATAATCGTCCACCTACTTGCATCTACTAACTCTCCCAGTCTACCAAGAAATGAGAGCTCCAACACTCCCCCACTTCCGATTTTCTCCAAGCTAATGCTACCCTTAGCATAGTTCAGCGCAAACAACAGCAGGAAGATCATAAGTGCCCAAGCAATGGCATTTGCAATCGAAATGGCTACATACTCTCCCTTGGCAACATCGCTTCCAATAACGTCCAAGTCATACTCCAAGCCAGGGAGGATGTAGCTCACCTTAGTCCCAATTCCCGTAAAAGCTCTTCCTATGCCTCTTGCAAATCTTTCAGGTATGATGAAGAACAGCAGTCTTATGCAAACACCCTACATAACCTCGCTCAAAGGAAGTTTCTTCTCAGCAGCCTTGAGCACAACTTCCGGACTCTTGTAATAAAGCCCAATAACCGCTCCAACTTCGTCAACTGACCTTACATTCGAAGCATTCATCCACTCAAGAATCTTAAGTTTCTCTTTGATGTCCTGCTTTATCTCATTGGAGTTCATTCCTGTATGAAGGTTCAAGTCCTCCAAGACTCTTGTGCTCTCGTTGACCTTCTCAAAAGTGTCCGTCCTCGGTTTCCACTTGAACAGAGAATTGAGTACGACCGCCTCAATTGGTGATATTATCACCTCGCTTATCTCGTATACCCGCCTTATCTCCTTTCTTCTGTCCCTATACTGCACAACTATAAGCTGCAGAGACTCCAGCTCCGTCATTGGGAGCTCTATTGGCGGATGAGTGAGTCTTCTAAGAACCTGCGAAGCTGTATCGGCGTGCATTGTGGAGCATACAGCATGGCCGGTGTGCATTGCCTCGAACAGCACCTCCGCCTCCCTTCTCCTCCTTATCTCACCAACTACTATCCTGTCTGGCCTCATTCTCAGAGATGTCATCATGAGGTCCAGCATCCTGACCCCCCCCTGGCCTTCTGGATTGGGGTTCCTAGTGGTCAAGGGCACCCAGTTCCACCTCAAGTACTTTGGAAGGCTGAGCTCCCTTGTATCTTCTATAGTCACTGTCCTGTTGCTCGGCGGTATGAGGGCGCACAGAGTATTCAGCGTGCTTGTTTTACCCGAGGCCGTACCACCAACAACGAGCATATTTATCTCGTACTGCATGCACAGCCAGAGAAATGCAGCCATCTCCCCGGATAGGGTGTTCATCTTTTTATCTATGAAATCAACCAGCGTCCATGGGTTCCTTGAGAACCTTCTTATGGTGATAGTATTCCCCAAAGTCGATATTGGGAACAGGGTAGCATTAGCCCTATCCCCGCTTGACAGATGGGCATCCAGTATGGGTGCTAGGAGTGAAATCTCCCTGCCTGCCTTCCTGCCAATCTGTGATGCGTAGTTATATATCTCATCCTCCGACTCAAGATGTAGATTTGTCTTCATCCAACCGAACTTTCTGTGGTATACCGAGATAGGCTCTGAGGATCCATTCACTGCGACCTCCTCAAGCCAGTCGTCAGCCATCAACATCTCCAAATCCCCCAACCCATACATCCTGTGCAGCAGCATTCCAGCCATCGTCTGTCTCTTCTCCTCATCAAGTTCAGGTAATTCCTCAGAGAGCTGCTTGAAAGCTGCGTTGTAGAATTTATCACTCACTCCGCTGAACTTCCTAGTATCGCTTATCTCCTCCCCTCCTATTGTGACGACCTGGGCGAGATCGTCCCTCACTTGGTCCATGAACGCTTTCGTATAAGGACCGAGTAATGGCGGTGTTACATAATACAGCGGTCTGGTCTCCCTCCCAACATCCATTATGCAAACAGAGGAAGGTACATGGTTCACTTCAATCTGATACCTGTCGAGTATCTTCCCTTCCGGTTCGGAAATCTTCTCTGCCTCTAGCTCCTTTTTAAGCTTTAGCTGGGGTCTCTGCAGTATGTTAACTGGGTAGATTATCTCGACAATACCCATCTTCTGCATTTCTTTACCGAGTCTCTCGAGCTGGGCAACTTCGATTCCAACTTCATTGGCCAGGATGGACATTTCCATCGTCTGGTCCTTCTCAGAAACTAGCATCTCGCATATCTTGTCAATTTTAGTTGAAATTACCTCCCGCTTAGTTTTCATAACTACAAATTTTCTTTGTTTAATATAAAAAGCTATTGCTGACGAGGGTCTTATTTTTATTCTTATCTTGCATTTCCTATAGCATGATAAAAGTAGTAATACTCGGCTCCGGGGGAGCAGTGCCCTCACCTGCCAGGTCACTGCCATCGATAGGCATACGCTACTTCGGGGAGGTCTACCTCTTTGACTGCGGAGAGGGGACGCAGAGGCAGATGATGATACACGGGCTTAGCTACTCGAAGGTAAAGATGATATTCCTCACCCATCTGCATGCAGACCACTTCCTCGGCATTGCAGGTCTGATGCAGACCCTCAAGATGAATGAGAGGAAGGAACCCTTATTCATTTTCGGCCCGCCTGGAACCGAGAGGTGCATCTCATCCATTCTCATGGGCACCTACCCCTTCCAGATATGCATCAAAGAGATAGATGAAAACTTCTGCCTGAAGAACGAGAAGTTCAAGATTTCGGCCTTCAAAACAAGTCACAACGTGCGGGGCATAGGGTATATATTCCAAGAAAGTGATTCCTGGAATTTCAACAAGGAGAAGGCTGATAAATTGGGCATAAAGGGTGCGATGTTCAGAAAGCTGGAGAGAGAGGGGGAGATAGCTATAGGCAAAAAGAAGGTGAAGCTGAAGGATGTTACAAAGCCGAAGAGGGGAGTGAAGCTTGTCTATACCGGGGACACCGTGCCATGCCAGGAAGTTCTGCTGGCAAGCAAAGGGGCGGACCTGCTAATCCATGACGGGACATTCTCCGAGCAGCACAGGGAAGATGCAGCGAATAAGATGCATTCCACAGTTTCCCAAGCCGCGGAATTAGCAAAGAAGGCCAAGGTGAAAAACTTGGTGCTGGTGCACATGAGCAACAGATACAAAGATACATCTTCCCTTGAGAAAGAGGCAAAGAAAATATTCAAAAAATCACAAATGGCATTTGACGGAATGGAGATATCCATATGAGGTTATCCTATGAACAGAGAAATCCACTCCAAAATCCTGAATAAACTGGCCTTCCTTGAGGCGAACAGGGAGAAAATCGTAAACAACCCTGATGAGCTTGAGAGAGTTGATGGAGAAATAACAGCTTTGAAATACACGGCAGAGAATAAGCCAAAAACAGAATTCGTGAGAGGGCTCATGCTGGGGTACCAGAAAGCCCTTGAGTTAATAGAAAATAAAAAAATAAAATAAAAAAAGAAGATTCTAGGCGTTCTTCATCTTCGCCTTTGCTACGTATCCGCCTTTATCAAGATAATACATGTATCCGCGTTCCTTGCTTATCTTCTCGTTACCAACTTTCTTCTTTCTCCCACCAGTCTTGTGCTTCATGGGAGCGGCCCATACGTAGCCATCCTTACCGACGAAGTAGAGGTAACCCTCTTCTCTATCTATTTTTTCCTTACCTATTCTCTGGCCCATCAGCTCACCTCGTATTTTTTATCTGTAGCTTGAAGCTACGAGAGAGTTATCGTCGGTGCTATTTATAAATCTATCGTCTGAACACCGTCTATGAATAGCTTTTTCTCATCCTTCTAACACTTCTGACAGCAAGCCAGAAGCAGATGAAACTCAGCAATGCAAGAAGAAGCATACCAATAGCAATTCCCTCGTCTGGATAATTGGAAGCAGTTCTCGCTATCAATATGGTCGGCAGATAAGCGGATGCGGAGGAGCTCGGCAGCAGTATGGAGAGCACCAGCGCCATTCCCGAAAGGGAAGAAAGCACATTTGCCTCCTGCATGCTCCTGGCAATTGATGAAATAATGACGCTCAGCGAGACCAGAAGCAGGGAGAGGAACAACTCCGCAAGCACGAGCAGCAGCGGGTTGTATACGGGTATCTTCTGCGCCACTATCGCTATCCACGCCGCCCCGCAGATTGTCGATGACAGAACGTAAGGAATGGTTTTTGAGAATGCAAGGTCGAAATCAGAGATTGGTGAAACCAGAAGCAGCTCAATAGTTCTCTTCTTCCTCTCGCTGAGTATGTTCTGGATTGACAGGGATAACCCGACCATGGCGGGCATCACCACTGCCATAGGTATTATGAGCCCATAGCCCATCTGCACAAAATCAGTGTTTCCGCTTGCAAGCCCAACAGATGAATAAGTGAAGTTACTTTTTTCAAGCGCTTCATCAAAAGAGACTGCTTTCGAGACAGAGCTTATCTTGGCTATCGCGAAACCCGAGAATATGTTGCTGGGATCGGTCTTTATCTCCCCAGAGCTCGTGTTTATCACCGCGTTAACCCTCTCAATTGTAGACTCATTAGCTAGGACAACCCTCACACCGGATTCCTCAAGCCTGTTTATGAGGGCGCTGTCATTGGTGTCAACAGATATTGTTATCTTCAGGTTGGGCGAGTGCATCACCTGGCTGTAGGTGTCGTAGAGAAATAGCAGCATTGAAATTGTTATGAACTGGATTAGCACGCTACCTATAAACGCCCTGTCCCGGATGATTTCCCCGAACTCCTTGTCAAACAACTTCACAAGCTCACCTGAACTGCCACACCAGGTACATGTTGTACGCCATATGCAGAGCTATTGCAATGAGCAATGCCAGAACGAACTGTTTCTTTGCGTAGCCCGCACCCACAATGCCACTGCTCACCGAGTGGACCAGGATTGGAACCACTCTGACCAGCACCATTATTTCAATTACTGGGGCAAGAAGCAGACTTTCGCTTACGCCAAAAGCCAGCCCAATCAAACCGCCAAGGATGGCTCCCTCCTTCACTTTCTTCGGCTTGAGCACGTGTATGGCAACTGCCTTCAGCAGTTCCTCAATTACAGTAAGCGACAGCAGAAGTATGAAGACGCTCGGGCCGATTATGAAGAACACCAGCCCGATTGCAACAAGCTCAAGCGGCATTGTAACAGAGAATGCTACGAAGCCCATCGCAAATGCAGCTTTTCTCTTGCTTTTCAATATCTCCAGCATTCCCTCATAGAGCTGGACTAAACCTGGTTTTATGGAAAAAGCGAATGCCTCTGTTGAGAATGCTGACAGGGTCAGCAGGAAGGCTGTTGCGGTTATTATGTATATCACAAGCATGAGGTTGAACGGGAATGGGGTGGATTCACCTGAAACCTGCTCAGCTATATACGTTGCAGGTGACAGTTTTGCCGCAATCTCAGTTGCGGGGAACACCTTCAGAATTGCAATTGAGAAGAACATCGTTATTATCACAGTGGACGAGATGCTTGAAGCCAGCGTTGCCTCATTGGGGTTTGATGCAATTGAGGAAACAAGTGCGTTCATGGTTATTATAAGCAGAGCCATGCTGCTCAGGACTATATACACGCCCAATGGATTGCTGAAATTCAAGCCAAAGAACTGCACCAGATACATCCACAATGCCCCGAGTACCATTGCAAATATGAGGTTGGTCAATATCTTGGATGCCAGAATCTCAAACCTGCTTGCAGGTGTTGCGAACAGCACCTCAACCACCTTATTATCCCTCTCGTAGGCTATGCTCTGTATTATCGGCAGGGACCAGATGAAGAGCGGAGTTAACATGAGGAAAGGCGCCAGAAGGCTTCTGAGGAGCCCCTCCAAACCCAGATCGGACTTGAGGTTGAACGAAGACTTCACGTCTTTCCTGAGAAACTTGTCCACTGCGTCTTTCACTGCGGACTCTGCAAGGTTCGAGAGCGGGACCCCACTTCCAATGAAGCTGCCTCCGCTTGAATCCACAATGAAAACTCCATGCACCTTCCCCTCCTTCAGCAGGCTCATTGCGGTTGCTTCATCAGTGCTCACAACTTCCACCATGCTGTTCTTCTCAAGCTCGGAAACAATCGGATGCTTTCCAACAACGGCAATCTTCACCATGCCGGCAGAAATCGGAAGGGCAGAAAGAAGGTTTCCCTCCTTGAAACTGCTCACGGCATTCATCAGAAGCGGAATCGTTATGAGCGAGATGAGCATGCCAACCGCTATGCTAAGAAGGAATCTCCTGTCCAAAACTATCGTCCTCAGCCCCCACCACACCATTGTGCCTAGACCCATCTTCCCCCCTTTGTAACTGCAACGAAAACATCATCAAGGGAAGGTTCAAGGGTTTTCACGGACAGAATAGTTGCGTTGAGCTTCTTTGAGGCCGAATGCACTTTCGCCACTGTGCTGTTAAGGCCTTTCACCCGTACTACAATCCTGCGCCCGTCAACTTCCCCCCCAATTTCGTCCGCAAGTTTCTTCGTGAGTGCATCCTCCTTTATTACAACACTTAGGTATCTCTGCTTGGCAACCTTGGCTTTGAGTTCCTCTGGCTTTCCAATGGCGGCTATTCTCCCCCTGTTTATGACTGCAAGCTTGTCGCACAGAAAATCAGCTTCATCCATGTAGTGGGTGCATACCAGTATCGTCTTGCCGGCCTTCCTCATTTCCTTGACCCTTTCCCTCACATCCCTTGATGATGCGGGGTCAAGCCCCATGGTGGGTTCATCAAGTATGAGCACCGGCGGGTCGTGTATGAGGGCTCTTGCAAGCGATATCCTGTGCTTCATTCCCTTCGAGTACTCCCCTATCTTCCTCTTGGCATGCTCGCTCAACCCAACAAACTCAAGCAGCTCTGGAATCCTCTGCCTGCCATTGCCGTATACATCCGCGAAGAAGGTGAGGAACTCCTCAGCAGTCATGTAATCATACACCCTGGGCTCCTCGGGCAGATATCCAACAATCGAACGCACTTTCTGGGAGTCTTTCACGATGTCCAAGCCCATTATGGCGGCAGTTCCTGATGTGGGGGCGAGTATGGTGCACAGCATCTTTACAAGTGTGCTTTTCCCTGCCCCATTCGGCCCGACAACCCCAAGTATCTCCCCTGCTTTGACGCTGATGCTGACTCGGTCAACTGCCGTAAACTCGCCGAATTTCTTAGTCAGCTCAAAAGTCTCTATCACAAATAAATATTGCAGCCTAAGTTATAAATTCACTGCGCTTGATTTGGTTCTGTCCTCATCTTGCTTCCTTGAGGCCTCTCTCTCCTCAAGCTCCTAATCAGTTCCAGCGCCTTCTTGAGTTGTCCTGCGTCTATATCCTTCATAGTTATCTCAAAATCTGTCTTTGCGCTTGCAGTATCAAACTGAAGGTTTGCGAAGCCGAAGATTATGCCAAGAAAAGACCGGTCCACCTTCATGTTGGTTATTTCACTTATTGGGACAAGATTCTCATCAGGTGCAAAAACCCCAAATCTCCACACCACATCGGAATCCGTTATCTCATACGTAGTGTACATTCTCCTGTAGAACTGCTGGATTATCATGAACACAAAAAGAAGAATGAAGAGGGCTGCAACGAGCAATATCAGATAGCTGTAATCCGTATATATAGCCGCAAGCACTGCGGAGATTATCACTACAACAACCGCAGCAACAATTGTAAGAATTATATACGGTTCTATCTTTGGTTTTATCGTCATCAGGACTTCCATGAAGCTATTTCTCTTGCAGGATTTAAATTTATGCACCTGCAAACTCCGCAAGCTCTTCAGCGCGCCGTACTTTTCCCATCTGCAGTTATACATCCTCAATTCCTTTTGCAGTGACTTTGAATATTGCCTCTCCCTCGGGCATTGAGGGGCTGTCAACAAGCCTTGCAATTCTCTTCTCCTCTTTCCCCTTCCTGAAGTACAAGCGGTAGACAGCTGCATGAGCGAGCACATGCCCGCCTATTGGGGTTGTAGGGTCGCCAAATAGAATTGCGGGGTTATCCATGACTTGGTTCGTAATATAAACCGCAAGGTTGAACCTGTCTGCAAGCTTCTGCAGCGCATGTACATGCTTGTTCAGCTTCTGCTGCCTCTCGCTAAGAGCCCCCCTCCCGATGAAGTCCGTCCTGAACATGGAGGTAAGGGAATCTACTACCAGTAGCTTTATGTTGTTCTTCTCTATAACCTCATCCGCCTTATCAACAAGGATCATCTGGTGGTCTGTGTTTACCGCCCTGGCAACATGGATGTTCTTCAGAATTTCATCAGCGTTGAGTCCCCTTGACTCTGCAATCTGCTTCACTCTCTCAGGTCTAAAAGTTGACTCCGCATCAATGAAGAGGCACGCCCCCTCCAAACCACCTTTGTCCTTCGGCAGCTGGACATTAACCGCAAGCTGGAAGCCGAGTTGGGTTTTTCCCGAACTGAATTTCCCGAAAGCCTCGGTTATTGCCTGACTCTCAACCCCACCCCCTATGAGGTTGTCCAATTCCTTGGAGCCAGTGGTTATCTTCCCTATGATCTTTCTCCTCTCAAGAATCCTATCTGCTGTCTCATAACCCATCTCCAGCGCATCCCTTGCTGCCCCTATAGTTTTCTTCGCGGTCTCAACTCCTATCTCTGCAACCTCCTGCAATTCGTAAGGGGATGATGCAGCTATCTTCTCAAGTGAGTCGTAACCTGCTTTCCTAAGCTTCTCTGCAGTTGCCTCACCCACTCCGGGCAGGTCTTCAAGATTTTTGATTTTCTTCTCTTCCTTTGCCATAACAACACCTCATATCCCATTATAAAAACCATTGTCGAGCCTGAATTTTGGAAGAGTCTTTTTGATTCTACTGTAGAAAGAAACGAACTCCTCCGCCTCCCTCCTCACATACTCCGATATTTTTTCGTATTCTTCATTTAAATACCACTCTGGGACCTTCTCACCATCACTTGGCTTGTTGCAGAATTTGTCAAGCCCGCTTCCAGCAAACTTGAACCCGTTCATCCCAAGGCAGATATCCTTCAGGTCTATCCTGGGGAGCTGGCTGAACAGGAACCATCCGTCATACATTACCCCATACTTAGCAGCGCGTGCCTTCAGCATGCCCAGGTCAAAGGTTAGATTCTGCCCGACTGGAATGAACTGCCATACCCTCTTTGGGTTGAGGAGTTTTGAGAATCCTTTTATCATCTCCTCCTCCCCGATCTCCCACTCCTTCAGCACCTGCAGTGGTCCGGCAGGATTTCCCGCATCATCAAGCCTCTGGAACTGAATTGTGATGAGCTTGTATCTCTCAGGATGCAGTTCGCTCTCCCCTCTTATGAAAAGCTCGTACTCCTCGCCCTCGCATGCAACCTCTGTGTCAAAGTAGTATTCAGGCATCGATTAGTTCAAGTTGGCTGCCTTTATAAATCTGAGGAGGGGGTAACTTTCCAGCTTCCCTCATACAATTCTGCTCACAAAGAGCTCCAGCTTGCCGGTATTCTTATCACTCCTTGCAGTTCCGCTCACAACGATTCTTTTGCCGATCAGCTCGCTCCCTTTCAGCTCAAGAATAGTTTCTGCCTTGACATCTCCCGGAATTCCCTTGACTCCCAGAAAATCCTTTCCATGTCTGCCAGAAAGTACGCACAATATCTCCCCACTGTCATCCTTTAGCAATACATTCACAACAACTTTCCCAGCAATCTCCTTTGAACCACATTCTACGCACGAGCCGCCATGCGCAATCCCCTTGCACTTGCTGCAGGTTTCCTCATAACGGGCTGCGGCGCTTGCAATACTGCCCTCAACTTCAGCAAGCATCCCCTCCTTGAGCTCGGCTATTTTCACTCGGGCAACTACGCCTCCAACCGGAGGCAGCTTCACATTGCGCGGGTTTAGAATCACCCTGCTTCTCCAATCCGCATGCAGCTCCTTACCTGACAGGCCTTTTTTCGCATATGCATTCTCCACCTTTATAACATCACCGCTCCCTGCCCTGTTAACCAGCTCTGCATTGCTATCCCATAGCGTGAGCCTTGCCTTCCCGCTTCCATCTGCAACAAGTATTGATGATACCTGCTTCATCCTGCCCTCTTTCTCGAAGGAGTTAACCGCTCCCACTTCAAGGATTTCTGCAACGAAATCCACCCCATTCATTCCCTCCTGCATCTCGCTTATTTTCACGAGTTTGCTTGCCACCTCAGGTAGCTTCTTCCTCTGGCTGACTTTTAAAACTTGACCTCCCATAGGAAGTTGCACCTCTCCTATATCCTCCTTGACATACCCTCCAAGCACATCGACTATATCCCCCTTCCCTATAACGCATTTATCAACAAGCTCCACATCCTTGTTCCAGAGGACTAGTTTCGCTTCACCAGTTTCGTCTGCCACATCAATATTGCAGACCCTCCCTCCCTTGCCATTCCTCTCGAACTTTCTGGGAGCAAGAATTCTCATCACCCTGACATGAAGGTTTACATTCTCCATGCATGGCGACAGTTCGGAAATATTCGTGAATACCAGCTCCCCCTTCTCAAACCTGACTTCCACCCCAAGCTCCTGAGCTATTGAGTAGAGCGCAGCAGCCTCATTTATCAGCCCGTTGAACTGCTCCTGCCTACTCCTCACCATTTCGGAAAGCTCCTTCTCGCTTATTTTTTTCTCTTTTGCTACTGTCCTCCTTATCCTTGCTGGGTCCTTCAAGAATTCGAGCATACTGGATTAATAACCGAAAAGTAATAAATCCCTTTATGAAAAGGATTGCGGAGAACCTGCTGATGATTGCAGGGGCGGATCTATGTTCCAATATCTACCTGCTTATCGAAGGGAGAAAAGCATTGATGATAGATTCCGGGGATGGAAGCACCTTGGATGAGATAGAGAGAGCCCTCAGAGGAGTGGAGTTGAGCAGGGTTATACTCACCCACGGACATTTCGACCACATCGGCGGAATGCGTTATGTTGACAGGACAGGTTTACTGCATAGAGCCGACCTCTCCATAGTAGATAAGCTAAACTCCCCCTTCCCAGATTATTCCAAACCGCATAAGCTCGCTGAGCTCAATCTCAAATCCCTGAAGTTTGGGATGTTTGATCTGCAGGTGATCCACACTCCGGGCCACACCCCCGGCTCCATATCCCTCTTTGACCGAAACAGCAAAACCCTCTTTTCAGGAGACACTATGTTTGCAGATGGATTTTTTGGCAGGACAGACCTTGTGGGCGGTAACGAACGTGAGCTTACAAAATCTCTTGAAAGACTGAGGAAGCTGGACTACAAAATGCTGTGCCCAGGCCATAACCGGATAGAGTGCACTGTCTGATCACACGCTAAGCGGCGCAGATTTAAATATCCAGATAAATTGAATATGAACGCGTCAACTACCATCCATCGAAATGGATGGCTTGCTCAACCCTTTTGGGAGCAATAGGCTGGTTGACAACAGCCCGTCAGCATGGTGTATTTATGCAGGATATTCTTGGCAGCATTGAGGTCTGCATGGAGGACAACTCCGCAGGCTTTGCACCTGAAGACAGGGCCTTGCCTCTGCCCTCTCCTCAAACTTCCGCAGGCGGAGCAGGTCTTGGATGTATCTTTGGCAGGAACAAATTCAATGGCAGCCCCAGTTTCTTCTCCTTTATAGATAAGGAACTGTTCAAGCTGGTAGAAAGCCCAGTTGGAGAAGAGCCAGTTCTGTGCCTTCCTGTGCTTCATGTCTCTGATTCCATTCAACTTTTCCAAGACAATCACTCCGTCTTTTCCTGCACTCTCAATCAATTTCCTGCTGATGCAGTGGTTGACATCCCGCATGAAACGTCTCTCCCTGCCACGCATCTTAGCCAGATGCCTCTTGGCAGAACGAGTGCCTTTGCTCTGCAACCTACTGCGAAGACTAACATAATGCTGTTTGACTTTGAAAACATGGATGCTGTCATAGAGCCATCCATCAGAGGTGGCTATCAGATTGTTTATTCCCCTGTCAACGGCAATTATCCTTCCTGTCTTCTTGGATTTGATGGAAGTCCTTTCTATGGAGACCATCAGCCTGAACTTACCATCCCTGCACTTAACAAGATTGCTTTCCTTTGCCTTCCATCCAGCAAACTGCCTGAAATATTTTGGAATCTCAAATTTGACTTTGATGCGTCCTTTTATAGTGAGGAGGCTGACCACACTCTTCTCAAGATTGATAGTGCAACTTCTTGCATCGTAATGGATGGATTTGCCAGAGAAAACAGGCTTCCTGCCTTTTCTTTTTATGGAAGTCTTGACAGAGGCACAGGCATACTTATTGGCAACAACAGCCAGTTGGGATGGCAGACCAAAGTCTTGCCTGAGCTTGCTATAAGTCCTGTGGTGGACTCTGAATGTGTTGGTGTCCTCGCTTTCATAACAAACATCAACGACAAAATTCTGGGCAGAGGACATCTTACTGAGAGTATCCTCAAGGATAGTTTTTTGAGAGGCATCCTCCAAAACAACCGTCTGCATGGTTTTCATCATAATTGTATATTACACAAAAACGTATTTATATGCCTATGTCCAGAACAATATTATGAAGAGACAGGAGAAATGCAATTCCTCCACTGGCTAAAGCCAGTGGTCTCCTTGCGAGGGATATTATGAAGAAAAACATAGAGGTCGGAAAGAAGCCCCTCTCGCATAAGCCACTCGTGTTGGTTACCGGAGCTGGCGGAAGGCTGGGCAGACACCTGCTGAAGATGCTGCTCGATGGCAAATACCGGGTGAGAGTGCTTGCAAGGGCAGGGGCGGAAATCTCCTTCCCAAAAGGAGTTGAGATTTTCCCAGGAGACATCACGCATATACAAACAATACGCCATGCTGTTGTAGGTGTGGATATAGTATTCCACCTAGCTGCTTTGGTCGATTATGCAAGCTCACAGGATAAATTATTCAAGGTGAACGTTGAGGGGACAAGAAATCTCCTAGAGGCATGCGTTGAGGCTTCCCCCAGCCTGAAAAGATTTGTCTACTGCAGCTCGACTTCCGTGATGGGCAAGGAGCTTGCCGAGATACCCGCAGATGAGAAGACTGAATGCATACCTACTGATGATTATGGGCTTTCCAAGCTGATGGCAGAGAAAGTCGTGATGGAGTACAGCAAAAAGCTGCCAGTCGTGATAGTGCGCCCCGCAGTCATATACGGGGAGGGGTTTGATGAGGGCTATTTCCCAGTCCTTAAACTTCTCAAGCATCACAGGATGAGGGTGATTGATTCCGGCAGCAATGTCATACCCTTCGTCCACGCGAAGGATGTTGCAAGGGCGTTCCTGCTTGCCGCGGAGAGCAAAAAGGCAGTTGGGCAGACTTACATAATAACCGGCGGGGAGCAGATGACTCAGAAGGAAATTTTTGAAATTGCAGCAAAGGAGTTTGGTGTTAAACCGCCCCACAGGAATATACCGCGCTTCTTCCTTGAGCTGGAAGTGCAGCTCTCATCTTTGAGGAGTTTCCTGGGAGGGAAAAAGCCAAGTTTCACGATGGAGGACATAGCAGTCCTCTCCTCACACAGGGTTTTTGACATTTCAAAGGCAAAGAAGGATCTAGGGTATACCCCCCAGGTCAGGCTTGAGGAGGGTATAAAAGAGATGGTGGAGTATTACAGAAGAGGTGCGTTCTATGAGGAGCATGGGAAAGGTGGAAAAATACATAAATGATGGTATCGAGAGGGATGGCGCCCTGCTCTTTGTGCTGATAGACCCGCTGGACTATCCAAGCCTTGGGAGGGCAGTCGATACTGCGAGCGAAGCATGCGAGGCCGGTGCCGATGTCATACTCATTGGTGGCAGCATAGGCGTCCAGGGCAATATACTCGATGAAGTGACAAGGAGGATAAAGGAGAAAGTAAATGTGCCAATAGTGCTCTTCCCGGGGAATACCGGCACTCTGACAAA
>Ga0315277_10005843_pt1 | contig 16170 bp, 13 predicted proteins | sample YL17G05_15_MG_FD_203695 | JGI IMG/M metagenome (GOLD analysis project Ga0315277, IMG submission 203695) | Sediment microbial communities from Yellowstone Lake, YNP, Wyoming, USA - YL17G05_15 | ecosystem: Environmental > Aquatic > Freshwater > Lake > Sediment | place: USA: Wyoming | collected... | reverse complement strand
GGGCGACTATGCATCGTTCAGGATGCCGGGCGGCGGCCGTCTGTATCCTGCTCATCAGCAGTCCTGAAGAGCTGCTCGCCAGCGGCGTGTCAGCTGGGGCATGCTCATCCATCTCCTTGTAGACAGCCCTCTTTGCGTCGTAGCTCTCGTATACCGACTCGACCACGAAGGAGGCATCGCGAGCCCCCTCGGCTATGCTAGTAGCTGTAGTGATGCGATTCTTCGCTTTCTCAGGATCTTTACCCAAGCCAGCGTTAACGAGGAAATCGATATGGGACTCGACCCGAGCTGCGGCTTCTTCAAGCCTCTTCTCGTCGACATCGACGAGCATCGTTTCGTAGCCGTTCAGGGCGAACAGTGTACCCCATCCTTGCCCCACGAGCCCTGCTCCGACACAGGTAACCAGACCTCTACCCAACGAAGATCAACTATTAAAAGAGGTCCACGACATGGCTTAAGACGTTCGGGGAGTAACCAAACAATCTACACCAACATGTGCTCGATGGAGTATTGTCTCAGCATCTTATCTCTCATGTCACTGAGTAACCCTTTCTATCACAAGAATAAGTAAAAGTATTGTATTGTTGACTGTATAAAATATAATTATCCCAGATATCTTACCCCTCAGATGGAATTATATTCATAGGAGAGCGCGCGCTTATCCTCCGAGGACGCCATGCGCATGGAACTTTAAAATATCTTTAAGAGGTAGTAAAAATTATATTCTTTAATTAAATATTTAATCTAAATATGTCCAAAAAGAATGGGGGTTTTGTAGAAAGTTTAATTACTTTATCTCAAAAAAAAGCTGAAAAAAATTCTAAATTTTTACAATCAATAGATAATTTACCCTTTATGGAACCTCGATTAAGATCTCTTTATATTGAAACACATGCAATAACATTGCTGGGTTTTGCTAATGCATCTATAATAATTCAAGGAGTACTCCTTGAAGCAACGTTGAAAGAAATAATATATTCTCATGAAAAGAGAAATTTTGAAGGAGAATTAGGGCCGGCAATAAAATATTGTCTTAAAAAAGGATATATTGAACAAAAAGATTATGATTTTTGTGAATCTTTCAGGAAAGGATATAGAAATATGTATCAACATTTTGATGTAGAAGAACAGGTAGAAGGATCTCATGTAATGGGTTGGCAAATAAAAATTGATAAAAACGATGTAGCTGGATCAATATTACGTGGAATAATTAACATTAGAGAAGGTATTGCAGGAGCACCAACAAAAATTACTCCAAATGAATTAAGACCGGTTGCGGATATAATCAAAGAAACTAGAGATAAAGATATTTATATTGAATCGTTTTTAAATATTGCATATTTTGTTAGAAAAATGGCTCGAAAGCATTTTCCTATTAATTGATTATTATAATTTAATAAATCTCTAATATCATGGGGGTCAATCACCAGTATTCGCGCGCGCGACCTATTTTTGCCCGGAGGAAACCTAGAACTGAATGTGATAAATGATGCTTAGCTTTCGGCATGGCTGAGGGATGAAACTGGAGGTCCTTGGCGCACGCTTCATAAGCTGAACTCACAAGAAGAAAAAATAGGGAAAAAAGGGTTATGGGATTATACTCCAAGTCCCGAATGGCTTGTAAGCGTTACCATTCTTAGCCCTGTCGACCAGTACATCCAAATACTGTCGAGTAGACCCAGGCCCCGCACTCAATGTAAAGCCGGAACGCAGGTAGTATCGAGTCGTCGAACCGTCGATAACTATGTCGACTGAGCTGTTCGCCTGACCATCATTAAACCACAGTCTAGCCGTTCCAGACCTATGTCGACTATCTTGAGAGACACGGACGTATAGTTTATACTCTAATGTTTGTTTCTGAAGTGGCTCAGGGTTAATTAGGGTCAAAAGTATCTCGCGGAGTCGAGCGTTGTTAAATCCGCTACTACCCCCTGTAGCATTCAAGAGTTCACCGGAGCCAACCAGCACCCCGCCAAGGTAGAGTTCCGCTTTGAGGTCGAAGTTGGTACCGACATCGTCGCTGTTCTTCAACCCGATCCATGAATCTGATGGGCCTACGCCGCTTAGCGTGCGGACGCCACCTGATCCGATGCAATATACATTGCCATTGCTCGACCCCATGTAGACTTTCCCATCAGCAATTGAAGGAGAAGTGTAAGTGGATACTGGTATCCCGTAAATCCAAATAAGACTTCCATTCGTTGCATTTAGAGCCACAATTTTATTTGCCCCCTCTATGTAGACAACACCGTCAGCGACCACGGGAGCGTATCCGGAGCCATTACCACTTGGCTCGGGGTCATTGTAAGTCCATACGAGGGAACCAGTGTCCTTGTTTAAGGCCCTGAAGACACCGTCACTCGACCCTATGAACACTTTTCCATACGCCACGGCTGGCGAAGAGTATATTTCGCCCCCTGTACCGTAGTTCCAGATCTGCGCACCTGTGTTGGCATTGAAGGCGTAAACGCATCTATCTTGGGAGCCGAAGTAGCCCACGCCATCTACTATGGCAGGTGATGAGCGGACTACAAAACCTGTGTTGAAACGCCACAGTACTGAGCCTGTGAACTCATTCATGGCATAGATGCAGCCCTCCCAATAGACCCCGATATACACAATCCCATCAACGATCGCCGGCGAGGACCATATAAGAGAAGAACCAGTAGGTACACTCCAGACAGGGGCTCCCGTAGTCACGTTTAGAGCAACGATCTTTCCCCAATTATATGTACCAAAGATTACTAAGCCGTCTGCGACTGCTGGTGAGGATATTATTAGAGTCTCTCCCGGGGAGTATGTCCAAAGGATGTTACCTGAGTAGGCGTTAATAGCGTAAACCTTAGCATCATAGGTCCAATCGGCGCTATGTCCACACCCCACGTAAACTACTCCGTTTACGATCGTGGGTGTTGATGAAGCGGGAATTGAGGATTCAAGTTGACGGGACCACATAAGGACTCCTGTGCTGGCGTTTAGAGAAGTTAGATAGCCATTTGCGGATACAACGTAAACTCTACCGCTATAGACGGTTGGTGTAGAAATCACTTGTGCACCAACTGAGGAAACCCATACTGTATTATTTGTTTTTGGCCCAAGAGAAGAAGAATAACCACTATTCATCAGGTCGTGGCGGAAACTTGGCCATTCATCGGGGGCACTCGCGCGCGAGTCTGCTGCAATTTGCTCGGAGGTCCGTGCGTAGTTGTATATTTTGACTTCGTCGATTGCTCCATTGAAATATACCCAGGACCAGCTCCCGTGCCTGCCTATCTGAACATCGAGGGCGTTGCTTCTCGTCGTCTGCGGCGTGCAAGTCCCTGAAAACACCTGAGTACCGTCCACATATATGGCGTAACTGCTACCCGACCACGTTCCGGCGACGTGATACCATTTCCCAGCTTCAGTCACCAGCCGTGAGGTACTTCCTGAGAAAATGGCAACGCCGTTATCGGTCTCAAACCCTACTCTTCCGAAATCGCCTGTGCAGAGTAAGTATTCCGCGTTCACGGGTGGCGCCCAGCCATCGCACTTACTGACTATTCCTTTTAGTTGTTCTGTAATACTATCCTCTTTGATCCAAGCTTCTATTGTAATCTGAGACAATGCTGTAAGAGTTGAGCTACTGGGAATCTGTACCCAGCTATCGACCCCATTGAATTGCAGAGCACCCCCGACTCTCCCAGTTGTCCAAGTGGCGGTGTGAATGATTCCATCATTTCCGTTTCCTGAAGAATCGTGTGCTATGTTCCCGGAGCCTTCATCAAACTTCCAATAACCGACGAGACCCCCGCTCGCGAGTGTAGCGCGCGCGGGGGGGGCACTCATGTAATCATTTAGGATTGGTACTGATACCATTGAGAAGACGATTATCAGCATAACGATAACGGACTCTAGTTTTCTCATCTAAACCGCCTAGAACATCCAATAGAAACTTTTCCTTACTACAGTATTAGTTTTTTGTGAAGGAACTATAACTTATAAAGGTATTAATCTTTATATTAAGTATTATTTTGCACCTGTAAAATTTATAGAGATGTTAAAAGGGCTTCAGCGTCGCACGATATTCGCGCGCGCGAACACGCATAGAACAGACGCCGAGAACTCAACTCAGAAACAGGCGGGGCTGAGCAAGGGTGAGGCAATGAAGCCCTGCCCTATTTAGAGGCATGGCCCGTCGCGCGTGTGTCGATTAGTTGTGGGCCTCGAAGCTTCTATAAAGGCGCGTGTTGAGAGCGGAGCTTCTCATCGGGCCCCACGCGTGGCAAGGGATAAATCACGCGTGAAGGAATTCTGTCTTGTCTATTTTTATAACATTTACGTTTTAAATACGACTATTATTCTTGTTTTAGTTCCAATAGATACGCATGTGAGGGTATAGGCGCGCGCGAGAATATAGTCCATTTTCATTCTCGCCTCCTCTAAGGAGATGAGCTCACCTTAAGAGCTGCTGACCTAGGCCTCGAGGCGTGGATCTCCTGAAGAAGCGTGACGTCTTCCGCTTAGTGGAGCTTCTCGCCTCAGAGTGCGGCCTCAAGAACTTAGCTCCAGGCTTGGGCTGCTTCATTGAACCTCCCCGCCTCTGGGACCCTGAGGCTGAGGGCTTCAGGATCCTTATCGATGCAGAGGTCTTCATGGACACCTCCCTTGAGAAGGCATCGGCCTTCTTGGGCTCTCTGGGCCTCAGAAGCAGGAGAACCACAACCAGATATGGTCCATTTATCGAGATCTTCAAGCCTCGACGCAAATAACATATCCCGGGACAACCCATTAATCTATAGGATAAGACGGTTTTAGGATCAGAAAGCCTTCGCTCTTCTAAAAACAAGGTGAGAAGGAGAAGAGCCTCAAGAACCTAGAGAAGACTAAAAAAAGATTAAATATAGTGTAATTTTGTAAATCTCGACGCCAAGTTATCATGTAGAGCTAAGGGTAAGATTATAGCCCCAAACCCAAACCCACTAGCTTTTTCCCCAGATCAGGTATGCGCTAAAAATTTATTTACATCTCTGAATAAATCAAATACGCGCACGCACGCGGACCTCCAAGGTGGGTGATCGGATTGAGCGAAAAGGAAGGTTTTCCCCATAGAGAAGTGTGGGCGTCGGTCCTCAAACCGCTTGCGGTTTTCTTGGCTTGCACAGTTACTAACATCGGCTTAGGACAGATTCCGGGCGGTGTAATCAACGGGCTTCCCTTTCCACTCGGCCAGATCCTGGCGCTGCTCGCTCTGGTCACTTTCTTGGGATGAGTCTTAGCGGGTGCCTATTCCTTCATCCTCGTCATCCTAATCATACTCAGGTACGCTGCGTACTACCCAAGGTGGGCCGGAATGTGGATCCTCTCCTTCTTTGCTTGGACATTGTGGGGGATAGGAATGAAGGGATTTGGGGTGGACATTGCCACCGGAGGCTCAGATGCAGCCATCTACGTGGGGCTCCCTCTCCTTTTCGTGCTTCCGACGGTGACTACCCTCTTACTTTGCAATCTATGGGCGCTAGTTTCTCGTCTGAGACGAGGTAGTAGCGGATAGTCAACCCTCAGGCTGGTCCTTTCTCTCCCGCGCGCGCGAGAAGAGTCCTGTAGACACGCACCCCTCCAAGTCAGAGGGGTCATTCTCTGGAGGTCCCCCCCCCCCGGTTGTGTGATAGGGAACCCTCCATTACAGTATCTTACGTAAATTAGGTCTCATAATGATCAGTTCTGGCCTAAATCTGCTATTATAGGGGCTCTGGGGCCCTGAGTAAATATATAGATTTAGAGGATGAAATGAGCTTAGTTCATCTCTTCAACTCCTCCTTGTGACCTCTCCATTCACCTGTATGGTAGTGAGCTAAAGTACTGGGGTTCTTGACACCTCGATCCTTACAGACAATTATCGTCGATCGTAGAAGATTCAGGTTGTGGGACAAGCTTTGAACTCTGAACCTCGCGCGTGTCCATTATCGGAAATAGTTAGGGTGTTTCGCGCGCGAGGCCATCTTTCTGTCTTTCAATGGATAGAATTTTTACCTAAGGCATCTATCTTAAAGGCATTTATCTTTTCTCTCATTCTATGAAATCATTTAGACATCATGCCCTTTAGGTGTGAACCCTAAGGCCTGTGTGTTCCAATTGACTTGGCCATTCACACCATTGTAGTACCCATATAGTATGTTCTGCACTGGTGACCCACCGTAACCCCAGATGTCATAGTTGCAGGAGCATCTATCGCCGTCGGCGTTGAGCCGGCACCAGCCACTAGCCCCCCACAAATCATAGCAAATTCTAGGAATTATCTGGATGACAGTTCTTACATTGGTACTCTGAGCTTCCAAAATCGCTTTAGCAATTGCCCAAGCAACGTCGTATAGGCAAGCAGAATAGAAGCCAAGAGGCTGTTTGATTAGCTGATAATACCTATCATATAACTGGCCATATTTATCTGAGCTTGAAGCAGCAGCAAGCGTACTGAAGATGCGAAGACGAGCAGATTGTTCAGGCGCATCGTCTATGAGCTGCCGAGTCATGCTCGTGCCGTCGCTTCCGAACCATGGTACGTTGTAGATCGTCGGGTAGTCCTTCGCCTGTGTGACGATGGTCACAGCCTCCTGGAAGGAGATGAGCTCGACGCCGATCCTGTCGGCTCCGTACTTCGCCTTAGCGGTGGAGAGGGCGTTCTCGGCGGCCTGCAGGTAGCTACTGAACTCTGTCACCTCGGCGGCGTAGCGGACACGTTCGAGGATGACGCCTCCCCTCTTCTCGTACTCTGGCTTCAGGATGTTGAAGATGCCGTCGGCCCACGCGTCTCCACGCTGGAGGACGATTATGGCCTTGATCCCATAGCTCCAGAGCATCTCGGCGATGGCTGGAGCCTGCACCAAGTCTGTAGCACACATCCGGAAGAAATTGTCATTTGGAATCGCCAATAAAGGAGATGTTGAACTATGGCTGAAAAGCAAGATTCCATTTTCATTGCAATATTGAAGAGAAGCCGCAGCTTGACTTGACCAACCCCCACCAATAATGAAGTTAATACCCATCTCATGTAAACCATGAACAATTGCTAAATGCTCAGCTGCATTCCCTTTAGCGTCTCTTATGACAATTTCGAATTTTGCATCATATCCTAACTGTGATGCGAATGAGTTTAGATCCATCTCAATAATATTCTTTAATAAAGGTACAGCCGTTTCAAGCCCTGTTGTTGAAGAAGATATATATCCTATTCTTATTATTTGTCCATGTAATGGAGATATTTTAGATTCTTTCTCAGAATGAAGCCTATACATTAAGTTTGTTAAATTAATTTGTGGATAAATTGTTTCTAATTTAATAATTCTAGGATTAATATAGCATAAGTTACATCCATGTACGGGAGGTAAGCCCACTCCGCTTTCTATTTTACTTACGTATCCAATTAATTCAGCTCCAAACTTAATAGCTTGTTCAAAGGTAGATTGTTTCAAAGAAATTCCTAACTGTGGGATTATTGAGGTATGCATACCTATTGCATAATTCAAATTAGGATTAAGCTCATTAGAGACTATATTTGTTATTTTCCAAAGTTTAATTATTTGATTTGTATTTTGAGCCACAAAAAATTCTAACGATTCATCAACGCCAGACACCTTTCTTATTTCATAATACGTTTTTTTAATTATATCACTAATTTGAAAATACGATAAATCTTTTTTTCCAGCTTTTATTTGATCAATAATATTTAGACACAGTTCAGTAGGTCCAGAAAAGCCAATAACTGTATCAGAGGAGACCCGAATAATCTTATCAACTTCTGTTTTTTGTCCCGTATATAACAGATTTAGTCTATCTGAAATCAACAAGGCTCCAGAATTAAAAGGGATATATAGAACAAGTGTCATATCTTTGTCAAGATAAAATGATTTATAAGATAAATAACACTTTTCAAGCTCGATAAATTTCTAGCAATATGTATTTAACTCACGGATGTGGTTTTATCACATTTAGTGCTCTTTTAGCGAAATAGGCTTAAATTTTGGAGCTTTTTATTCTCTTAATGGACGTGGCGCGCACATAGGGGTAGGATACGCCTTCCGTATCGAAATCTGGGAAACTAGTGAACCTCCAAGAGGAGTGATTATTCTACCCTACTATAATAATAAAACTCGCCTTTTTTTCCTAGTTTCATCTTTCCTTTATCAATCTCATCGTTAATTCTCATTTGTAATACGGATAAATCGACTGCATGAAAGAAATTTGTAGTAAATAATTCCGCCCATATTTCTTCGTTACTCAAGTTATCAAGAACTAATTTTTCGTCGATTTTCTTTTTATAAACTATTTCATAAATCTCATCCATAGAATACCATAAACCCGGTTTAAGTAGTTGTAGACCTTTTTCCGGTTCAACAATTTCTTCAATTTCAGCTCTTGTTATCGGTATATTACCCACAGCCAATAATAATGATTCATCTCAAGGTAAATAAAATGATTGATAATCCATTTATGAATCTGGAGAAGCATAGCTAAAAATTATACATCAATAATTCGTGCGCGCTGGTCTGTCCCTAAATAGCTACCAACACCTCTAAGGCGCTCAACGAACGATACAAAACCCCCCAAGGCGAAAAAAGGCGCATCAGCAAACCGAGCCAAATCCACCAGCCGGGCCGGCAATTGGCCTCAAAACAGGAGAAGCCAAACAGACAAGCCCAGCACCCACTAACCACCACCCAGGCAAACCAGAGATGGGGACACCTCAGACGTTGAAGAACGTCGGCGAAAGCGCCTTATCCGGCCTCCCCATGTTCTCCGCCGCCTCCCGATTCAGCACACAGCACAGCACGCTAAGCAGGGCATACACCGACACGTTCAGCAGACCCCTCACCCTGTTCACCGTCAACCCGAACTGGGTCTTCATGAACGCGAACGAAGCCTCCACGGCGGGCCGCTTACGGTACTCCTCCACCTCATCCTCGGGGCCGTGGGTTCTGAACCACCTGTCCACCCGCAGCACATCCTCGCCACGCATCTGATTCGACATGTACGGGATCACCGAGTCCCCGACCAGCGACCTCACCTTCCGGCTGCTGTACTGGCTGTCCGCGATCAGACACCTCAGCCTCGCACCAGCCCTCCCCAGCACCATCTGAGTCCTCTCCACCAGCGTCGGCGCGTGCCTCTTCTCGTTCTCGTTCGCAGGGGCCATGACCGCCGCCAGTGGAAGGATACGCTTCGGCTCCACCGATGTGTGGAGCTTGTAGCCGAGGCCGAAGCTCCTCCCGCTCCTGCCTACACGTGCATCCGGGTCCGAGAGGCCGGTTCTGCTATTATCGGGATGTCTTGTGCTCCAAGCCTTGACGAAGCTGGCGTCAAGGACAGCGTCCACCTCCTCCACTCTGCTCCTCCTGAGGAGCATTATGACCTTCTCCTCTATGATGAGTCTGAGCGTCTCGGCTCCGACCCTGCGGGTGAAGCGGCTGAGCACCGACCTTGGGTAGCTTCCCTCGTCTTTCCTGATCAGGCAGAGCCTCCTAAGGCGTCGGTCGATGTCGAGGATCCTCGTCAGCTCCCTGATGCTTCGGATGGCCTTCATACGCATGACGATTAGTGCTCTGAGGATGCCGATGGGGTTCCTCGGCGGCCTGCCTGGTCCCGTGGTGTGGTAGCAGCCGAGGAGCTGCTGTTCAGCAATGCTTAAGTCGATGTTTCTGAATAGGGTTTCAAGGGTCTCGTGTTCATCTTGTCCTAAGTGAACTCACCTCCTGTGGTGGGACAGACCATGGAGGACGAGACCCTACTTGTTTAGATAAGCTTATTTTAATAGTAGGAATTTAGGGACAAGCCAGCGCGCGAAATGTGATTATCTCAGCTTCCAAATACTGGAGTTACCAATTTTAAGCGCACGCGAATAGCCATATCCATTAATTTATCTTCGGGTTCACACTCGCGATCAATTAATGAAAAGTAAATATAAAATAGGTGTGTGCAAATAGAATATTCATGAATAATGCTCACGTATGTGTTGATTGGTTGATTAGCGATATTGATAGATTTGATTTAGATATTGAAATTTTAAGGCTAACTCCTGAACGATTAGATAAAGGACTCATTTTTTGGCAATGGCATTTTAACTTTAAAGATGAAGGCGGATATATTGGATTTCAACTTGCTGAAAATAGGAAAAAGGCGATTTTTTCAATTTGGCAACCGATCAAGGGATGTATGGGAGAATTGATAGAGGAGATGGGAAAACCAGTCTATAAGTGCTTACATGATTATCCTTGGGAATTAAATCAGAAATATATGCTAACTGTAAAAATAGATAAAGAAGAAAATAGTGGTTTATGGTGGATAGGAGAAATTTTTGATTATAAAAACAATACTTTGACTACAATTGGAAAAATACTTATCCCAAAAAGATTTGAAAAATTAAAGGAACATAATTATTATATGTATTGAAACAGGCTATTTTAAAGATGATAATATAATCCCAGATATTAAAGCAAAATTTTCAAATAATTTTGCATATATAAATGATGAAAAATATGATTTAAAAGAAAAACTAAAAAAGTTTACTGTACTCATGGCCAATAAAAGTGAGAGATCAAAAGTAGTGATTAATAATGATTTAAGTTATATACTAGAAGCAGGAGGACGCGTAGCTAGCTAACTCATTTTTGTGAACCACGTATGCGCGCGCGTAGTGATCAGAGATAGAACCCTTGAAGCGGTCACGCGCGCGAAGATATTCTCACGTTCTATGTAATGCATTTTTCTATTCTTTTTTTATAGAAACTTGAGCATCTGATATTATACCTTCTTTAAGTTCAACCCAGTGACCCTTAGTTGTATGACCACAATTATCGCAAATATATTCTTTGTAACCTTGCTTAAGGCTACCATCGACCTTTTCACGATGTTCTAATTTACCGGAGGGTTAGAGTTTCCCTTTATTACATTTAGGGCATGTATCTCCTGTTCTATAATCGCGAGTTGGGTGAGACATCGAATATATAATTATTTGACAAGTTTATCTAACTTTTGCGCGCGCAATAACAAACCTTAAAGGCTTAATCATTAATCTTTTTTTTGCACTAAAGTAACTTTAGGACAAGGTGAATATTGTGGCATTATTCCCTTTTTTTGTTTTACGTTTTGTTCAAGTATTTTTTATAATCTTATACATAATTATAGGCGTTGTCGTTTTCATTGCCTATTTCTTTTTACAATCAATGAGTGAAAAAGATCAACTCAAAGCTCGGGAATGGCGCGATGAAAATAAAGTCTTGATCAAGCCTAAAGATGATGATAATCTTAATCTAGAATATGAAACTCTCAACAAGAATGTTGATGAAAGAGGTAATCAAACACTACTATCTGGTTCAATAATTCTAGTAGCGTCTTTTTTAATAATGTTGGAAGCACTCAGGTTAGATCCAAATAGCATTGTGCTATTGCCATTTGTTATTCTGATTTCTATTTTACTATACGGATATTGGTTGACTCTATTTGCATCAACTAGAAAACTTGATTCCATCTGTTTTGAGCGTATGAGAGCAATAGAAAAGATCAAAGGCATCCAAGTTCATAGACTTTTATATAAGACTCAAAAAAAACCGGAATACCAATTTGGTAGACTTTTGTACATGCAAGTAATATTCGGAATTTTGATTTTATTTGGAATAATAATTTTGCTTCTACGCTTCTAAAATTCGCGCGCACGGAGTTGAGCCGCCTAGCCCTCATCTCCTTAGAGGAGCTGAATATGAAAAATGGACCATAAAGAGAGGGGTATTTTTCCTCCGCGCGCGCAAAGTCTCTGATCGATCTCCGTCTGTCTTTCCAGACTGAACTTGAAAGGGCATCCAATTCGAAATTGACGTAGCGGGCAAAATATACATAGCAGTCGATCGCGAAACCTATTCTTTCGCCAGATTGATGATTCTGTATTGAAGATCAACTTCTCCGATGTCCAGAAAAGTATGCTCCGAACCGTCAGATAACTCCATAAGATCTTGTTTCTCCAACTCTCTGAGGAGCCTTACTAACTCGAATACAGTCATAACGGATATTCCTTCTGACATAGTGGGGATCTCGGGGTATTGCGTCACCAATAGAGAATAGATGAACCTAGACTCTGAGAATTTGGGATATCTTGTCAGGAATTCCTCGAAATTGTGTTGCAGAACGTCGATCTTGCTCTTGTGATAGCCGCAATCCTCAATCAATGTACCGGTTCTTTGTGCGAGACTTCTGAAATCATCGGGATCCTCAAGCAACTCGTAATCTTTGCAGTCAATGCATACAAGCAAACTGCAATATTTGAAACATAGATCAATCTCGAATCTCCTAGTCTCCTCACCAGGTCCTGGCAGATAAACGAAGACATGTTGTTTAATTGGGATATCTCCCAACTTTGATATAATGTAGTCTTTCACGAAGTTCTCAAAACTGGTTCCGATGCTTTTACCATGCTCCTTACGCCTGATAGTCCACACAAAGCGAAATAGGGCATCATGCACAATAATCGGGGTAGTTAGGTATGTTACTTTCCCATCATTATCCCCCATCTTTATGAAAGGATTGTATTGAGAATCTAGAATCGCCAGGTTGTCAATAACCTCCGAGATCTCTTCGCTACTATAAGTCAAAATATAATAGAAGCTGGACTTCTCTAGGACTTCTGACAAAGTTCTAAAATCCTCATAGTAGCGTTTCTCAATCAGATCACTGTATGGAATGGCAATTTGCTCATCTACACTGCTGACATAGTGAGTCTGAAGTCGTAAGTTACGTATTTCAAGTTCTTTCTGGAAAGGATAGTTCCTCAGCTGTTTGGAGTTTGGAATGAGAACCCATAATGAATCCGAACCTATAATGTCCATTGGAATTCCTATGCTCAGATGATACATAATTGTCTCAATGTTCAAATATGAGTATACAGAATCGACTATTCGTATGAAGTCGGGGAAAGAAGGCTCACGATTCCCCTTACCTTTCTGAAAGAATTGCGATAGGTGCCCTACTAAAGTTCTTGATAAATCACTAGCAGCGATGATGACCTGTCTATAAGACTCGCTCAAAATTTCTTGTTCTATTTCCGAAAAGTGAGGACCAAATGCTTTGTTTGAAAACATCTCGCTAAGTACTTTATCAAGTTCCCTATTTTCCCAGGAAGAACGAAATATTCTCAATCCTATTGGGTCTTCTCTGAACAGTACTCTGCTTACATTCAATGTCATTTGACCAAGCACTTGAATCGGGTCAAAGCGGTCCGAAAGGTCCCCTATAGTTTGTCTCAACCTACTTGCAATTCCTTGAAACGTAGCGATTTGTGTCCTATCATAATGGTTGATAGCGCTTGATTCAAAAAAACCGGAGAAATCAAACGCGACGCTCTCGAATACGTTTTCCCTAAGCTTCATGTTAGTCCAGAACCCCTTAAGATTAGTTATGGTCGCCTCAATCTCTGCGATTCTTCCTGTCAATAGTTCGACGATGTCCCGATTGTCAAATCGGCTTATATAGGAGACGAATACTTCCTTTTGCTTATCAAGATAATATCTTAATACTGCCTTGTTTAGCGGTTCTGGAAATAGAGAACTGAGGACAAAGGAGTCAGCCACACTATAAGCTAAGAGCATAGCTTATGATACCCCTAAATAGACATAGATTTCATATTAGGCATGATGATAAAAAGTGAATGGTTGGCGGGGACCCCTCTCGAGCGAAAACTTGGTGATCCCGGGTTAGCCTATAGAACGACTATTGACTATTCACAAATCAAACTCTCCTCAAATCCAGAACTCCTCAACAGGGCCATCATAAGAGAAGTTGAACTTCTATGGTGCTTGAAAGCTGAAATAACTCCGATCATTATTAGCGAAGACCATATTGTGGTCAAGATTAAACACGAGACTGTTGAAGAGATTGCCCATGTATTCGAGAAGAACCTAATTGATTATATTAGGAATGAAGTTACTGTTCCGAGAGAACTTCAGTTAGCTATTAAAACACGTATTGCACTTGCAGACCCAAAGGTATACTTCAACGAAATAAGGCACATTGAACGAAGCGGATGAAAATGATGGGATACTTGGATTGTACTGGTTTCTCGCACGCGCGAAACTCAGGATCCTCTTACCGTACCTCTCCACCTCCTCCCCAGTCATGAGGACGTGGTGCACCGCAGGCTCCTAATCCGCATGGAGCACACGACGGCTTAGACGACCACCACGCTGTAAAGACTGGTTCGGCTACCTTCTAGGAAGTCGACCTGAAGTACATTTCCGCGCGCGCCTCCTCACACCATGTAAAAATATTTAAATATAAAACTCGATTCGAGCCCTAATACGATGAACGGAAACATAGAGTACGACACCGCTGAACCCGGCCTACGAGCCGTCCTCAAGAACTACCAGGAGCTCGCCCTCCGAGCCATCTGGGCCACCCCCGAGGGCCTCGGCTCCAAAGCCGTATGGGACCGAGTCAACGCCGAACTCAAGCCCAACACCATCAGCCGCGCCAGCGTAATCAACTTCCTCGAAGCCATGAGGGAGGCCGGCGTCCTCAAGGGAGACGAGAAGACGGGGAAGGGAGGCCACCACTGGATCTACTACCCGGGGATGGATGAGGCAGGGTTCAAGCAGTACATCGCTGAGACGATACTCGAAAACCTGAAGAGAGATTTCCCAGAGGAGACAAAGCTAGCAATTAGAAATAGAGCGGGAACTTAATTTTCTGCATTGTTACCCAGCTATCGAGGGAGATGTCCGAAACATCATTACTATATCGTCAAATTTTACCCTATGGATAGAGTTAAATAGTATAGAGATAATTCCTCTATGGATGCGTATGAAGTTCATAATTGATGGTACGGCGGGGCTAGTAATGCACCCTGCTAGATATCAGATCCTACAATGTCTTCGGAAAACTAACGAACCTCTTTTCGTGGAACAGATAGCAAAATCAGTGAATATTCATCCACGAATGGTATCTCACCACCTCGACGTATTAGAGGAAGGGGAGCTCGTTGAGAGCAAGTATGAGTTAGTCAAAGTCAACGGCTCAAAACGGGGGGTTGCGGTTAGACTGTGTAAAGCCACTCCGAAAGCAGAGGAAGTTTTTCTGGACATTAAGGAGTCAGTGACCTAAAATGAACATAACAGGGTCAGATATGTCACGTCTCAGGACTTTAGGAGAGCGTATTTATTTTCTCACTTTCCGAGTCAGAACTCTGATCCTGTTAAGTTTAGTCATAATGGGGATCATCCCTGGGACATTCATTACTTCTCTACCTTCGACAGCGAGATGGGTATATGCGTATGTGTTTGTAATCTTCACTCTCGCAGCAACTTACTCATTTACGAACGTTATCACTGTCCAAGTCAAGCAAATGGTTGGTCTCGCAATATATAGTCGCAAATACAAACCCGAAAAATACTCGACTTCGAAATTACAGCAGCTTCAAAAGAATATGGGGTTCAAAAAAGAGGTTGAAGTATTTGTAACAGATAACCCTTGGGCGTCTAGTCCGTTTGCAAACTTATTTACTGGAAAAATCTGCCTGCCTAAGGATTGGGTTGATGCTCTACATGAATCCGAGATCTTGTCTACAATAGGTCATGAATTAGGGCATCTGAAAACAAGATCAAAATATTTCCTTGAAACAGTAACGATTCTTAGCATATTAATTGCTTTCACTATTTGGTTATCTTTTTTTACATTACAAATAATTTGCCAAGTAACTGCTTTCGCTCTGGAGATGCTTCTATTTACTTATATCTCTCGGAGAAACGAATATCGTGCAGATTTATTGGGAGCCAAGTATGCTGGACCTGAGGGATTAATATCTGTATTTACTTGGCTACAAACCAGCATGAAGAGGGATGAGGGCTCTGAGACACATCCTTCTCTAGGTAGTAGAATAGAGAAACTTAATGCACTCTTAGATTCTCCAAGTAATTCGGCGGATGAAAAGGAGCATTGAAATTGGTTTCTTTGATTGAACTTGTAGGATTAGGTTTATTCTTAATTAATCTGTTCACGCGCGAACTCGAAGGTTCCTGCAGATACCAAGTATCCATCCGGACGGGGGTATTACTTTTAAATATTCCAAAAAGAAATGATTTCATGAATTTAAATGAATCTGATATCGGGACCTGGCAATTATGTCTTAAGTAAAAATATCTCAAGAACCTTAAACAT
>Ga0315277_10005840_pt1 | contig 16171 bp, 12 predicted proteins | sample YL17G05_15_MG_FD_203695 | JGI IMG/M metagenome (GOLD analysis project Ga0315277, IMG submission 203695) | Sediment microbial communities from Yellowstone Lake, YNP, Wyoming, USA - YL17G05_15 | ecosystem: Environmental > Aquatic > Freshwater > Lake > Sediment | place: USA: Wyoming | collected... | reverse complement strand
AGGGTTTTACGGACCATGTCCATGCAGCATCCCGACCTGACGCCCTTTGTGGTGCCGATTGTCAGCTTGTACGCCATCTTCGTTCTCTTGACCTGGGTCGCCGACCCCATGTTCAATCTGGTGCTGCGGTGCAACAAGTACGGCCGATACGCGTTGTCTACGAGACAGAGATGGAGCAGTTCCATCTTCGGCGCATTGCTGCTGGGCGTCATGGTATCGGTGGCCTGCGGCATGATAGCCGGGTTTCCACACCTCTATCTGCTCGCGTTGAATCTGGGACTCCTCATCATTCCCGCCACTCGGATCTTCGAGAATGACGACGGCAAGATCAACCCGAGGGCTCTGACCGTGGTCGTCGGCATGGCGCTGTTCGGTATCCTCGCCATGCTGTCGTCGATCCTGGGATATAAAGAGGCCGCGGCCGCCTTTTCCGCTTTCAACCTCCTGGGACTGATTGTGTTTAGCTGGTTCGGAGCGCTCATGGGCCTGCAGCGCAAGAAGGTCTGAGGGCGACCATGGACGCGGAAGGCACCGGCGCTGCGTGCCCTCCACGTGCTTGTTATTCCTGCGGCAGGCGGGCGAGGTCGGCGTCGGAGCCGGCGACCATGAGGACGTCGCCTTCATAGACCACCGTGTCGGGTGCGGGGACGGTGATGATCGAGCTTTTATCCGCCTGGGCGGCCCAGCTTTCGTCGCTGCGCTTGATGAGCACGAGATTGACGTTGTACTTCTGGCGCAGTTGCAGGTCCATGACCGTCTTGCCGCCGAAGCTGGGCGGGACCTCGATGCGAGCGATGCTGTAGCCGGGGGCAAAGTCGATTTTCTCGCCGATTTGGGGCGCGATGAGCTTGTACGCCCAGCGCTGGGCCGACTCGATCTCCGGGTAAATGACCTCGGTGGCGCCGACCTTGGAGAAGACCTCGCCGGCGACCAGACTCTCGGCCCGGGAATAGATCTGCTCGACACCCATCTGGCGAAGATTGACAACGGTCAGGACCGCCGACTCGAAGCCTTGGGCCGTGCCTTGGCCGATGCCGACAATGGCGACGTCCACCTTGTCGATGCCCTGCGACTTGAGAGCTTCCACGTCGGTGCTGTCGAGCCGGACGGCGTGGGTCACCTGGTCCCGAATCAACTCCACCTGCTCGCGGTCTCTGTCGATGGCGATGACCTCCGCGCCGCTCATTGCCAGAGCGATCGCGAGCTTCTGTCCGAAGCGACCCAATCCGATTACTGCAAAGCGCCTCATAACCAACCTTATCTTCTCTCGTCTGTGTCTGAGGTGAACTTTTGCAAAATGGAGATTAGGCTTACTTGAGGAAGGGAAAATCACGAAGATGATTTTTCCTTCCGAAGCGGCAGAGACGCGAAGTTTTGCGTCTCCACGCGCGACCCGTTCGCCGGATTATTCAAGGGAATCCCGAAAAACGATTTCCTTGAATAATATAAGCCTAATCTCCATTTTGCAAAACTCCTATCGGACGCTTTACGCGGCGCGCGAGCCCTCAACAGCAGCCGGGCCCATCAGCCGACGACAACGGCCTCCTCGGGATAGTTGTACCGGGCAGGCTTCAGATTGAACGTCACGGCCGCCAGCACCGTCAGGGGGCCGAGTCGGCCGGTGAGCATCACCAGGATCATAATGAGTTTGCCCGCGGCTGTCAAAGAGGGCGTAATGCCCGTGGACAGGCCGACCGTCCCCAGAGCCGAGGCGACCTCAAAGAACATCTGCATCATGGTGAAGCGATGGGAGGCTTCCGTGATGCACAGGGCCAGCGTGGCGCTGAACAAAACCAGGACGAAAAGCACCGTGACGGTAATGGCCCGGCGGACGATCACGGAGCGCACCGAGCGATTGAAGATTTCGACGTCATCCCGCCGGCGCAGGGTGGCAACGACGGCCATGATGACCACGGCTAAGGTCACCGTTTTGATTCCCCCCGCCGTGCCACCGGGGGAGCCACCGATGATCATCAGCAGAATCAGAATGACCTTGCCGGCATCCGACAGAGCGCCGATCTCCACGCTATTGAATCCGGCGGTCCGGGCGGTGACCGACTGAAACAGGGCATCCGCCATGCCGAAGCTTCGGGCGCCAGGACCCTGACCCGTCAATCTCTCGAAGGCGAACAGCGCCAGCATGCCTCCGAGGATGAGCGACGCGGTGACAAAGAGCACGACCTTCGTCTGGAGCCACATCCGTTTCGGGGCTTGCAGGAACACGGCGGATCGCCGGCGGAAGGATTTCTTGCATGCCCAGGAGATGCGGGCCAGAGCGACGCCCCCCAGGTCGTAGAGCACGCCGAAACCAAGCCCCCCGAGAACGATGAGCGGACAGATAATCAGATACAGGCCCCAGCACCGGTTGTAACTGACGAGATTATCGCTGAACAGGCTGAAGCCGGCATTACAGAAGGCGCTGATGGCGTGAAAGATACTGTAGTACCATTGCTGCTGGATGTCCGGATTTTGGCCCGGCACATCATTCCACATGTGCAAGAGGGCGGTGGCTCCGGCGAACTCGATGAGCGCGGTCGCGATGAAGACAAAGACGATCATGCGGTTGATGCGGCCGAGCGTGCGTTCACTGAGCAAGTCCTGCATGGCGGCGGATTCCCGCACGCTGAGCGCCTGACCCAAAAGCAGGGCCAGCACTGCCCCGAAAATGACGATCCCCAGACCTCCCAGTTGAATCAGCGTGAGGATGACCAACTGTCCCATCAAGGTGAAATCGGCGCCGGTGTTTCTCACGACCAGTCCCGTGACGCAGGTCGCGCTGGTGGACGTGAACAGCGCGTCGACCAGCGGCAAGGATGCTCTGCCCGGCGTGGCTTTCGGCAGCATGAGCAGTCCGGCGCCGGTCACAATGAGCACAATGAAACAGGCGGCCAGGACGCGGGTCGGATTCCTGCCGGTGGCGGCCAGCCGGACGGAAAGCATGAAGAACTTGATCGTCACATCGATGATGAGATAGATGGCGATCGCCCAATGCCGCACGTGGCCCGGATCGGTCCGGGCGAACCACCGCCCGGCGCCGACGAGGACGACGCCCAGCGCGACCAGCATGGGGATCTCATACCAGTTGGCAACGAAGTACTCTCTCTTGGATTCGGCATTGAGCAGTCGAACAATCTTGCCGGCGAGAAAAATACCGAGCATCAGAATCAGAATGCCAATCAGGATCTCCGGCGGCAGGGGGGGCTCGTAGAAGCCGAAGAGGAGGGCGAAAGAAACCACGATGATGAGCGAGGCTACAGCCTTGACACCAACCAATACCTGTTCGAGCGAATCGTTCTTGTAAGCGATTTGCATAAAATGTCGTTCTGACGCGGGCAGCGCCTGGTAAATAGCGGCTCTTGTACACTTTTTGCCGACCGAATTCCAGCAAAATCACCCTGGCCTCGAACGGAGGTACGGCAAGAATGTGGCAGGGCCGGGGGGCGGTGGGTGGCACCCTCAAGCGCACAGCCTGTGTCACAATATTAGGACTTGGCGGCTTTTGGCCTCAATTCTGAGCCCAAAACGACGCTCAGTTGCTCGATTTTTGAATTGTGACACAGGCTGGCAGCTTGGGGGTGGCTTAGCGCGATCCACGTCGGACCATCGCTAAGCCCGAGGCTGCCAGGCGTGCGCATCAGGCGACGTCGGCCAGGCCGAGAGAGCCACCGAACTTGGCCAGGAGCGCCCGGCGGATGTTGCGATGCTCGGGCCGCTCCAGTGCGGGATCGCTACAGACCAGCTCGAAGGCGTGTCGCCGCGCGAGCACGAGCAGGCCGAAATCAGCCACGATATTGGCGATCTTGAGGTCGGGCAGGCCGTGCTGGCGGGCACTGAAAAGCTCGCCCGGTCCGCGGATGCGCAGGTCCTGCTCGGCGATTTCGAAGCCGTCGTTGGTCTTTGTCATAACCTCCAGCCGGCTCTTGGCGGCCTCGTTGTCCGTCTCGGCAAACAGCAGGCAGAAGGACTTGGATTCACCGCGCCCGATCCGGCCGCGAAGCTGGTGCAGTTGGGCCAGGCCGAAGCGGTCCGCCGCCTCGATGACCATGATCGTCGCGTTCGGCACATCGACGCCCACCTCCACCACAACGGTGGAGACCAGCACGTCGATGTCGCCCTTGCGAAAACCGGTCATGATCCGCTGCTTCTCGGCCGAAGGCATCTGGCCGTGCAGCAGGGCGACGTTGAACTCGGGGAAAACCTGCTCGGACAATTCCTTCCAGGCGTCCGTGGCGGCCCCGATCTCCTTGCTGGTCTCCTCGACGGCGGCGATGCGCGGGTACACGAAGTACGCCTGCTTCCTGGCCCGGAGCCGCTCGCGAATGAACTCGTACGCCCTCTGGCGGTCCTTCCGGTCCACCCAGCGGGTGACGACCGTTCCCCGGCCGGGAGGACTCTGCTTGATGATCGAGACATCCAGATCGCCGAAGGCCGTCATGGCCAGCGTGCGCGGAATGGGCGTGGCGGTCATCACGAGGCAATGCGGGGCGCTGGCCTTGCGCAGCTCGGCCCGCTGGTGGACGCCGAATTTGTGCTGCTCGTCGATGACGGCCAGACCCAAATGGCGAAACTCGATATCCTTCTGCAGCAGGGCAACCGTGCCGACGACGATGTCCATCTCACCCCGCTTGATCCGGGCGAGCAGCTCATCGCGTTTCTTGCCCGCCAGGCCGCCGGTGACGAGGACCCGCCGGACCTGGCTGTCTTTGAGATACCGCTCGATGCTGAGAAAATGCTGCGACGCGAGGATTTCCGTCGGCGCCATGATGGCGGCCTGCGTCTTGTTGGCGATGGCCAGCAGAGCGGCGTAGAGAGCGACTACGGTCTTGCCGGAGCCGACGTCGCCCTGCAGCAGGCGGTTCATCGGTTGCGTCCGGCTCATGTCCTCGGCGATTTCCGAGATGCAGGCGTTCTGGTCGTCCGTCAGCAGGAAGGGGAAGCGCTTGCGAATCCGGCTGTCAATCTCGTCGGTGAGGGTGCACGGCGTGGCGGAGGCATAATGCTGCGTCCGGTACCGCCGCAGCGCCAACCCAAGCTGCATCAGGAACAGCTCATCGTATTTGAGCCGGCGCTTGGCCTCGGCGAGCTTTTGCTCATCCGGCGGCATGTGAATCCAGGCAAACGCATCCTTGCGACCGATCAGGCCCGCCTCCTTGACAAAGCTCTCGCTATAAAACTCGCCGATCAGCTCATCAAGGTGCTCCAGCACCGGCAGGATGATTTGCTTGATCTGTCGGCTGCTGAGCCGGCCCGACGCGGGATAGACGCCTCCGCTGAAATGCTTCTCGGGCTCCGTGTGCTTTTCATCGATGACCATGAACTTGGGATTGGTCATTTGCAGTTGGTGCTTGAAGACGGCGGGCTTACCGGAGGCCATGATGACCTGGCCCAGCCGGATTTGGCTGCGCAGGTAGCCTCCATGGAACCAGACGATCCGGCAAACGCCAGTTTCGTCGCTGACGATTGCTTCAAACATGGGTGTCCGGCGGTAATCCTGGTAGTCGATCGACTCGACCAGTCCGATAATCGTGGCCGGCTCATCCGGCCTCAGTTCACCGATGCCGGTTCGGCCCGGCGCGAAAACCCAATCCCGCGGGAAATATTCCAACAGGTCGCCGGCGGTCCGCACGCCCAGTTTCTCGAAGACTGCCGCCCGTGCCGGCCCAACGCCTTTGAGGTACTGGACGGGAGTCGTGAGCACGATGTTCTCTTTGCTATGGGCTTCCTTAGAAGCGATACTTTGCATATTCCCAAGAGCCTTTGCTACTGCAACTGCCACGGCTTACAGGTAAACGTGTTGCTTGCCATGCCGAGCCCTACTTCCCTTTTTGTCATGTCGAGCGGAGCGAAGCGGAGTCGAGACATCTGGCTGCGAATTTGGCGCGTCTCTCATTCGCAGCCAGATTTCTCCGCTACGGCCCGCTGGGCGGGCCGCCGGTCGAAATGACAATACCTGCGACGTATTCGCGCGGCCACGAGCATCTGTCGCACTTCGTATGGTGGACCTTGGAATCCACCTGTAATCCGTACCAGGCCGATTCATCCTGTCTGTGAACGATCCTTAGTTTTCATTTTAGTCAATTATTATATCATGTTTGCCAGTTATTTACCAGCGAAAGCTCCAACCTTGACGGCTGCCTGCGGCGTCATTATAACAACCATAGCGTGTTTTCGTCCCAAAACGTGAACCAGGATGTAGCGAACCGTGCCTGCGAACTTAACACCAGATTACTACAAGGCGGAGGAGTGGTATCGCAGCGCCCAGACGAACGAGGAGAAGATCCTCGCCTTGGAGCGCATGCTGGCCGTGATGCCCAAACACAAGGGTACCGACGGCCTCAAGGCGGACCTGCGCCGCAAGCTCAGCGTCCTCAAGGAATCTGCGACACAGCAGAAAAAAAGTGGTAAGCACGCGGACATCTTTCACGTGCCGCGGACCGGGGCCGGACAGGTCGTCCTGCTGGGCATGCCCAATACCGGCAAGAGCAGCCTGGTGGCGACGCTGACCAATGCCAAGGTCGTTGTCGCGGACTTCCCGTTTGCCACGCACGCGCCGGTGCCGGGAATGGTCAGGTACGAGGACGTCCAGATCCAGCTTGTGGACATGCCGCCGATTACGGCCGATTTCGTCGCACCGGGCCAGGTGGGCACCTACCGCAACTGCGATATCATCGCACTGGTGATCGATCTGTCACAGGACGTCGAGGAGCAGTGCCTCATTCTGCTGGACTTCCTCGAATCCCGGAGCCTGCTGCTGGACGACAAGATTCCGGCTGTGGATGACCGGGGCAACGCCCTGGCCAAGAAGGTGGTGTGCTTCTGTACGAAGGCCGATATCGCACCGGACGGCGCGTTCGAGCTGGCGAAAAAATCCTGCGACAAGCCCATGGAGTTTCTGAAGGTCTCCACGCAGACGGCCGAGGGTCTCGACAAGCTGCCCGAGCTGCTGTTTCGGCAGTTGAACATCATGCGCATCTACGCCAAGCCGCCCGGCAAGCCGCCGGATATGAAGGACCCCTTCACGATGCCCGTCGGCACCACGGTCCAGGACCTGGCGACGGTGATCCACCGCGAACTGGCCCAGAAACTCAAATCCGCCCGCATCTGGGGCACCGACGTCTACGCCGGCCAGAGCGTCCACCTCACCCACGTCCTCCACGACAAAGACGTGGTCGAACTGCATTTCGGGTGAGCTATGCGTAAGGTTGAAGTGAGCGAGACATTAGGATGCAAATGCGTTTGACATTACCGACGCTGACCTATGGCTGAGCAGAGAGAACCGCGTGTTTGCGAGAGAATGACCCGAAACGGGGTGCTGTGCAAAAACCATCCTATGAAGGGCTCACGCTATTGTTATTCGCACAGTCTCGGACGCTTGCGGGGGGTGCCACTTCTGAAGAATGCGACTTTTCACGCTTTCTTGGGCATAGCTGGGATAGGCGTGTCGTTGTGGTTTGGATTAGTTCCGAGCCAACAACAAAAGGAGCATATGAAGATAGCCCGCGAGACCGAGCGCGATGTCAAGTCCATAAGAGAGATGTTACGGGTTACGGAGCAGCGTCAGAACCAAGTACTCCTACGCAGATATCCAGCGGGCTATGTCTTGTTTGGAGTCGATCGGTCAGTTCGCAGGACAGAAACGGTGATCCCTCGAAATAGCAGGATATTGGCAGAATATGAATTTGACTGGGAGAGAGTAGGGGTTAGCAATCTGACAGCAGCATCTCTGACTATTGAGATGCCAAACATCCATTATAAACCACTCAACACGCTTGTTACTGGAACAGCGATGGGCCTGACCAGAAGACCCCCCGGAAAGCAATACAGGTATCCCATAAGACCGCAGGGATCGAGACACAGAATCTTCGTCGAACTCCTTGAGGACAACAGTTCACAGTTTGTGTTTCTGATCGGATTCAAGGAAGAGTGAAGAACCACGAAGCTGTTGGACCGCGGACCTGCTTGGAGTGTTGCCGCACTCTCTGTGACATCCAGTTCGGCAACACCCTACACCGCACGGAATTGTCGAGATCGGGTGTGCGTAGCCGGTTGAAGGCAACTTTGCGCGCAAGTCGGTCGTATAATCATACACTGTGTTGCGGCGAGCAGTGCGTGTGTGTTATGGAGACATCAGGTTTCTACATGAGTGGGAGGTCTGGTATGACGGCGAGAAGAGTCTTGGGGGTCGTGGCCGTAACAGTCCTGTTGGTTCGTGTCGGTTGGCCGGTGCCGGTGGGGCAGGTGGCGGCCCACTGTGACACGATGGATGGTCCCGTGGTCAAGACGGCCCAGGCAGCACTGGAGAGAGGCGACGTAACAACGGTTTTGAAGTGGGTCAAGCCACAGCAGGAGGCCGAGGTTCGCGAGGCGTTCAAGAAGACAGTGGCGGTGAGGACATTGAGCAAGGACGCGAAGGACCTCGCGGATAAGTACTTCTTCGAGACGCTGGTGCGGCTCCATCGGGACGGGGAAGGGGCGCCCTATACGGGTCTGAAACCCGCCGGCGCTGTAGAGCCGATTGTGGCGGCGTCCGACAAAGCCCTCGAAACCGGCTCCGTGGACAAGCTGACCCGGGAGATCACGCAACGTGTGACGGAAGGGATTCGCCATCGCTACGCCGAGACGCTGGAAAAGAAGAAGCACGCCGACGCGAGCGTTGCGGCGGGTCGTGACTTCGTCAGTGCATACGTCGAATTCGTGCACTACGTCGAGCGGCTGCACACCGATGCGGTCAGCTCGGCCGGACATCACGCCGCGACCGAGGCCCCCAAGCCCAGCGAGCCCGGTGCCCATCAGCACTGATACGCCGTCGCTGCCTTCAAGGACCGCCGCCGGTCGGCAGGACTGAGCTATTGCTCTAAGTGCGCGGGGCCGAGCAGGTCGTTTCCTTTGGAGACTTCTTCGGCGGCCTCCTCGACCCTCTCTTTGTTCTGCTCGTCGATCTGGCGAAGCAGCTCGCCTGCGGCAAAGACCCCCGCACCGATGGCGATGCCTTCGGGACATTCATCGGACTGGTGCCCCACGATGCCTCCGATGGCTGCCCCGATCACGCCGGCCACAAAGATATTGTGGTACCGAAGGCTCTCGCAGCCGCCGCACAGGCCGACGCACAGGGACACGATGATGAGAGTGATGAACGCCTTGCGATAGTTCTTGCGCATTTCTGCCCTCCAGAAAGAGACTTTCCAACACTTGGATTCCATTCGTTTCTGGTTTCCGCCAGTCGCGACTATCTTAGCAGGTTGGCGGAGGGCCGCAAGTACCCGGGCGATTTTTCCCGGCGGAGGGGTGCACGTCACGTTTGCAGGTAATGTGAGCCCATTACCGGCTTTGTCATGTCGAGCGCCGCGCAGCGAAGTCGAGACATCTGGCCTCGAATCCGGCGTGTCGTCCCTTCGCGGCCAGATTTCTGGGACCCCAAACGCGTTGTTTGGCGTTTGGGAACCCTCTCCACGCGACCGTCGGCCTTGGTCGACATGACAACCCCATGGGTCTCCCGCCGGGCTTACCTACAAACTTGATGTGCACCCCCGGCGGGGCCCATGCCGATGGGGGCGCAGTCGCTTCGGATGAAGGCTTGAGGTTTCGCGGGAATATGCTATGGTGCATGACATGGAAAGATACGTTGACATGTCCGAATAGCAATGGGGACCACTATGAAAACGATTGCCGGCGTCACACGATGCGAGTTCCTCCGAGCGCGGAGCAGTCAGACCAACAGACTATTGCGGGCAGGCATCCTGATTGTGGCTCTGATCGCCTGTGGGGAAGGCCGCGGCGCGATGGCAGATGCCGGAAAGGTCGTCACCTATCCCGCGCCGGCGGGCGAGGCCTTGTCCGCCGACTACAAGGTGCAGGCGGGCGGCCAGACGGTGGCTGTGTACACGGCCCGCGTGCTGGATCCGCCGTTCGCGGGCAAGGAGTACGACTACGGGGGCCCGTACGCGTTCGCCAGTTTCGACACGTCGGGACCTGTCGTGGTCCGCATCGCGTCCGAGCGGTCGCTGCGCGAGACGGTGATCCGACCCGCGTCGGCCCCGGTCCGGATGACCGTGGAGGACGACCACACTCTGAGCTTGACGTTGGACCGGCCGTGCAAGTTCAGCGTGGAGCCGGACGGCAAGAAGGGACCCCTGCTGCTGTTTGCCAATCCGCCGGAGACGGAGGCGCCGAAGGACGGCGACCCGAACGTGGTCTATTTCGGCCTCGGCGTGCACAAGCCGGAAAAGATCGTTCTGCAGAGCCATCAGACCTTATATCTCGCCGGCGGCGCCGTCGTGAAGGCCGAAGTGCTTGCGGAGGGCACGAACATTCGGATTCGCGGGCGCGGCATTCTGGATGGCTCCGATTGGGAATGGCGCAAGGGACCCGTGGGCAACCTCATCGGGATTCGCAACAGCGCCGACGTCGAGGTGCGCGACATCATCCTGCGCGGCTCGTCCCATTGGACGATCGTGCCGCGGAATAGCCAGAAGGTGACAATTCGGAACGTCAAGATCTGCAACTCCCGGGTCCAGAATGACGACGGCATCAATCCGTGCAATTCGCAGGACGTGCTGATTACCGATTGCTTCATCCGCAGCGACGACGATTGCGTCGCCCTCAAAGGGCTCGACTTCAGCGCGCCGAACAGCAACGTCGAGCGGATCACGGTGGAGAACTCCATCCTCTGGTGCGACCGGGCCCGCATCTTCCTGCTCGGGCACGAGAGCCGGGCGGCGTTCATGCGCAACGTGACCCTGCGGAATCTCGACATCATTCACTTCTCCATGACGCCCTTCCTGCTGGAGCCCGGCGAGGACATGCACCTCGAAGACGTCATCGCTGAAGATATCCGCCTCCACGGCGAAGGCCAGAAGGAGTTCATCCGCCTGCGGCCCGTCGTGAACCAGTATATGCGAACGAAAGTGCCCGGCTTCATCCGCGGCGTGCGGTTCCAGAACGTGACGATCGAGGGACAGCCCGGCGATTACCTCGTGCAAATCGCGGGGGCCGATGCGGAGCATGATGTCCGCGACGTGACCTTCGAGAACGTCTCGATCCTCGGCTCGCCACTGACGGAAAAGTCCGACCGAGTCCGCCTCGGGGAGCACATGGCCGATATCCGCTTCCCTTTCACCGCCACGGTTCGACTCACGGACCGGGTGCTCAACACGGTCAATCCCTGGCTCTTCGGCGACAACGTCGAGTGGGTGAACAACGGCATGGGATTATGGCTGCCGCAGGAGAAGGAGTTTCGCGTCGACCTGGTGGAGGAGCTGCGGGCGGCCGGCGTGACCCATCTGCGTTATCCGGGCGGCACACTCTCGGATTTTTTCGATTGGGACAAGGCGGTCGGGACCCAGAGACAACCAATCCCCAATCCATTCGCCGAGCCGAAGGGCAAATCGGAATACCCGCATTTCGGGCCGGACGAGTTCATGGCGCTTTGCCGGCGGCTCTCCATCCCCGGCACCATCACTCTGAACGCCGGCCGCAGCGGCTCGCCCGAGCAGGCCGCCGCGTGGGTGAAATACTGCCGCGACCGGGATTTCGCGGTGACCGGATTCACCGTTGGCAACGAGCTTTACATGGCCAAAACCTTCGGCGAGCCCATCCCGTCCCTGCCGATGGACAAGACGCCGGAGCAGTACGTCGAGCTGTGCCTGGCATACAAAAATGCCATTGAGAAGGTCGCCCCCGGCACGAGACTGGGAGCCATCGGGCTGCACGACACCGGCGCCATCCGGATGAACCACTATCCCGACTGGATGGAGGTGGTCCTGAGCCGCCTGGCGGGCCAGATCGATTTCATTGACGTGCATTGCGGCTATGCTCCGGTTCTGCGGGCGGGCCTCGAGCCCAACGCGCCGGTTGCCGACGACGATACCTTTGCCCTGTGCATGATGGGCGCCGCGCAATACGTGGCGGCGAATATCGAGGCGACCAAGGGCGACATTCAGCAGTACGCCTCCCGTGCGGCGGAAAAGATCGATATTCACATCAGCGAATATGGGCCGCTGGTGTACCCGTTTCGGCCGAAGTATGCCATGGAGGACGGCGCCTGGAACCGTTCGCTGGCCGCCGCGTTGTATCAGGCGTGCCTGTTCAACGTGTTTTTGAGAGAGCCCAAGGTCACGTGTGCGAATCATCTGCCCCTGTGCCAGGATGTCTTCGGCGCTCTGATCGGGTATCGTCTCGCCTCGCCCCGGCCGGTATCCTGGCGCAACGGTGTTTTCCACGTCTTTCAGATGTACAGCCGGATGAAAGGGCGCGACGTCCTGGCGGTCCGCGTCGAATCGCCCGTCTATGCCACGCCCGCGATCGGCATCGTGCCGAAACTGGACGAGGTCCCGTACCTGGACGCTGGTCTCTACCGGACCAGGGATGGCCAATCGATGAGCCTGTTCCTGATCAATCGGGATGTGAGACGCGAGGCACAGTTGCAGGTCGAGCTCGCCTCGTCGGATTGGTCGGCCCCGTCGATCGCCACGTTGACCGCCGATTCCTATAAGGCGGCGAATTCTCCGGAGGCCCCAACGAGCGTTGCTCCGCGGCACGAGACCGGCGCGTCAGCGAAACAGGACGGCAGGAGTCTGAGCCTGGTCTTGCCGAGGCATTCGTTGACGGTCGTCGAGCTGCAAAAGGTCAAGAGGACCTGATCGCCGGTTCGCAGCGTTCGTAACCGGCATCGCAGCAGTGCAGCGGCGGGATGCTTTCAGGGTTCTCCAGGGCGAATGGGATCTTCGCTGCTCAGGGTGCGGGGAAGCCGAGGTCGTGGCCGGGGTGGGTGGCGAGGCCGATCTGCTCGACGCTTCCCTGGCGGCCGTTGTACCAGAGGAGCCAGCGGTCGCTCTGGGCGTCGAAGATCGCGAAGGGCTTGTAGCAGGCGTCGGCGTCCCAGGCGCCGGCGACGGGGAAAATAATCGGATTGGCCGGGTGGCGCTGCCAGCCGGTGACGCCGTCCCGCGAGCGGGCCAGTCCGATCTGGGCGCGGTTCTCATCGCGAAAGCCGATGTAGAACATGAGGTGCCATTCGCCGGCGGGAATGACCTGGCACGCCGTCACCTTGTGCTGCTCCCATCGGTTGGCGAGATCGGCGGCAAAAATGGGATTGGCATTATACTTGGTCCAGTTTATCCCATCCGTGCTGGTGGCATATCCGATCGCGTTGGGCTCGTACTGCTGGCCCGCCGAGTACCACATCCGGTACAGGTTTGCTTTCTCGTCCCAGAGCACGTGCGGGCACATGACGGCGACGTTCTCCCACGGCTGCTCGGGCGACAGCACCGGCCTGGCCGAGCGGCGTGTCCAAGTCCGGCCGTCCGGGCTGGTCGCGTATCCGAGCCACGATTGGGTGGGGCTCTGGCCCGTGTACCACATGTGATACGTGCCGTCGCGCCGGAGCACCGCCGGCCGGTTGATGCGGCCTTCCCAGTTGGTGTCGGGATGGGGCGCCAGGACAATCTGCGGCTCGCTCCAGTGCATCCCGTCGCGGCTTTCCGCGAGTGCCACAGACGCCTTGGGGCGCCACGAGAACCACATCCGATACTTGCCGTCCTCCTGGAGCAGAGCCACATCGAAGCAGGTGCCGAGCGCGCCGCCCAGCACCGGGTTTCCGGCGTACTTGTGCCAGCCGGCCGAGGTCCCCTGATCGCCGGCCCCGGGGCCGCCGGTTCGCTCGGAGTCGCTTTGCCGCGCGATGGTCCCGCCGGCGGCTGCGAGCATGGTGATGAGAACGAGCGCTCGGGATGCGACATTTGCCCTGGATGAAGGAGTCGGATTCATATTCTCCTGCTCTGAAGCCCACCTGTGTTTGCCGTCTGTTCGTTGAAGTCATCCGCATCCTGATCGCCATCAGGCGGAAGCTATACCAGAATAGGCAAAACGCCGATGGAGGGAAAGCCAAAACTCTAAAGGACAAGGAAAAGAAGTAACCGGTAGCCGGTACAATTCGCTGATGCTCAATGCACCATGTCGTAGCTGATGATCTCGGAGCTCAGATAAGTTCCGCCGCGGCACGCGGCCTGCATGGCCTGGAGAAGCTCGTCCACATCGCCGTTCTTGACGACGTAGGCGCAGGCGCCCACCTCGAGCATTTTGGCCGCGTACGCCCGCGATACGTGCACGGACAGCCCGATGACCCGGGTCCGCGGGCACTCCTGTACGATCCGCCGGGTGGCCTCGATACCGTTAAGCCGGGGCATCACCACGTCCATGATCACGATGTCGGGCCTGAGTTCCCTCGCCAGCCGGACCGCGGCATCGCCGTCCGACGCCTCACCGACCACCTCCACATCAGGCACACACTCCAGCACTCGAGCCAGACTCTGCCGCATCACGGCATGGTCCTCAGCAACTAGAACGCGCATATTTTCCACCTCACGACTCCCCTTCTGGATTGCCTTCCTTGGCGGCCTGCAACGGTCCCGTCCCGCACCCATCCGTTGGGCCGGAACTCACTCGACGTAGTCCTTCGATTCTGGTACCTCGTACTATACGGCTGGCGTGGCAGGTGATGGATCGGGGATTTGCTTAAAGTCACCCCACCGAATTCCTTAGCGACACCGTGTGGAGGCACTCTCGAACTGCTGAGAGGTTTGTCCCTCAAGAAGGTCCGGTCGGCATTATTTCACGTGCCGTGACGGAATACCGAAGCAACGGTACGGACTTGCCTGCTTTTCGGGGCCGAAAGGGCCGTTTGATGAAACCAACCGAGAGAAATTGCACCGACGGCCTTGGCGAACTGGTCCCCGGGCAGCCAGGGCCTGGAGCCGAGGCCAAAACATGAATAGCCAAAAAGAGCGGGGGTCCGTCGCGACAGCAGTTGCTCGCCGAGATCGAGGACCTGCGCGCCAGATCAAGCGGCACGTGCCCGAGATGCGCGTGGTCGCGCTCTCGATGTTCCAGGAGCCCGAAATCGCCGAGAAGATGTGCCGAGCGGGAGCCGAGATTTTCCTGCTCAAGACCGCCCCCGCCGAAGACCTGCTCGCCGCCATTCGCGGGGACACGAAGAGAGAATAGGACCGATGGGACCTATTTCCCGATGGCCTCGCGGCGGGCTTTGAGCTCGCGCCACGTCGTCAGGACGATTCCCTCCTGCCGGAGGAAGGCGCGGATATCGGGGTCGAGCATCAGGTGCAGTTCCGCCGCGCGGGCCGGGCCGGAACCCGAAATGTGGGAGAACACCTCCGTTGGGGCGGTGCAGTGCACGATGATCTGCGTGATGCCCGGCTTCAGGTCGGCCAGCAGCTTGAGCATTTCCTGCTTTCTCTGCTCGTACTCCCGGGCCTGGGTCGGCTGGGTCACGAGATCGTCAATCACCGGCAGACCCGCCCGCCAGACCTTCTCGGCCATCATGTGGAGCACGGGCCTGAATGCTCCGACCTCGGTGCCCACGTGCTGCAGGTGTCCGTCGAACATGAGGATGGGGATCTTTTTCTCGATACCCACCTTGATATAGGACTCGAAGAACGGCTCGCAAAAGCACGTCCCCATGTGGCTGTCGAGGTGAGTCGGCTGGAGACCCAGGGCCAGGGCGCGGTCGATCTGGGCGCGGATTTCCGTCTCGAATTCCTCGGCGCTGGCGTGGGCCGGCACGTCCATAACGCTGTGCCAGAGGCAGCCTTGCTCATCCACGAGGCCGGGCACACTCGGCTTGCCCGCGACGGGACCCCACCGATAATCCTTCCACTCGGAGTTGAGCGTCAGATGAACGCCGGCGTCTACCTGCGGGTGCTCTTTCAGCCAGGCGGCCATCTGCGGGACCCACGGGCACGGCATCATCACGCTTAGCGACGTGGCCACGCCCTCGGCGGTAGCTTTGATCGCCCCCAGGTTCGAATCATACGACATGCCCGCGTCATCGACGTGAAGAATGACCGCCTTCGTGCCTTTGGGCCATCCAAGCCGCTCGGCGTACGTGCGCTCTTCGGTCCGCCCGGTGGCGGGTCCCATGGGTGTGGCGGATACAATCAGAACGGCCCAGACGGTGTGACTGAACAACATGCAGTTCCCCTTCCTGAGTGAACTTCTGCAAAATGGAGATTAGGCTTACTTGAGGAAGGGAAAATCGTCTTCGTGATTTTTCCTTCCGAAACAGTAAGTGCTTGATGCGCAACCAGTCAGGCTGATTATTCAAGGAAATCCCCAAGCCGATTTCCTTGAATAATATAAGCCTAATCTCCATTTTGCA
>Ga0315277_10005839_pt1 | contig 16172 bp, 15 predicted proteins | sample YL17G05_15_MG_FD_203695 | JGI IMG/M metagenome (GOLD analysis project Ga0315277, IMG submission 203695) | Sediment microbial communities from Yellowstone Lake, YNP, Wyoming, USA - YL17G05_15 | ecosystem: Environmental > Aquatic > Freshwater > Lake > Sediment | place: USA: Wyoming | collected... | reverse complement strand
ACCGCTCCGCCCAACTGCCATGCAGTTGCCCCACTCCAAGCCTGAACCCTGAAAACCGTATCAATTATGCGTGTTCAACTGAATCGTTCCGGCTTAGAGGGGGCAGATTCCATACAACGCGCTTTGCGCGTGGTTCTTTATTCGTTAAGCCGGCTTTGGGAGGGCGCCCAGCGTTGATCCAAGAAAACGAGTTGCTGCTGTCCCGGTTTGCCCACCAAAGCCAGCGGGCGATTCGGAAAAAGCGCAAACAATTCTTCGTCGGTGATGAACTTTATGTCCCCGCCCCTGGCGTGTGGTCCGGGGACGACCGCCGGCGGTGGATTGGCGGAAACGGTCAGCCGCCCGGAAACTTCGGGCGCGCGGCGCGACAGGATGGCAACGGCAAAGAGCAGTGGCACCGCCACCAGCGCGCAGATTCGCACGACTCGCCGGCGCCGCTGCTGCTGCCGCATGACTTTGAGTCCTTGTTCAAGGGAAGCTTGGCGGAAATCTGTCAGTTCATCTCCGGCAAGGATTTCTTTGAACAAGTGGTCTTGTTCGGGAGGTTTCATGGGGAGCGAAGTTTGTTGAGTACGCGTTCGCGGAGGTAGCGCCGCAGCCGCAGCAATCGCGATTCGACGGCTTTCTCCGTCAAGCCGGTGTGCGCGGACAGTTCTTTCACCGATGTCGCGTCAAGGTATTTGCCTTCGATCAAGCGACGGTCCTCTGGGTCCAGTTCGTTCAGGCTTTCTTCCAAGATGATGCCGAGGCGGTTGTCCTCACCGGGAAATTGCTCGTCGGCGAGGTCGCGCCAGCGGAGCGCGAATTGTTGCAGCATGGCAGCGTAGCGCTGCTGTTTGCGTCCGGCGTCGCGGGCGGCGCTGCGGGCCAGCGCCTTGAGCCAGCTCCAGAAGACATCTTCCGATTCAAAAACGCGCACGTAGCGGAGCACGCGCAACAAAGTCTGCTGCAGGGCTTCCTGCGCCTCGTGTTCCTGTCCGCGCGTGACGACCAGCAGAAACTGATACAGCCGGTCGAAGTAGAGCGCGTGGAATTTCCGAAACGCCGCCTCATCGCCTGCGGCCAGCCGGCGAGTCAGGGGCGCGACGGTCGTGGATGCTGGTTGCGGCGTGGAATCTTCTTCCACGGCTTTGGCTCCGGTTAGTCGAAGTGCGAATGACAAGTTGGCGATTGGCGCGGTCACCGGACTCAACGGGGTGGAATTGGGGCCGGTGGCGCTGCCGGCGCCGGAGCCGGGCCGGGCGCTCCTGGCCGGGCCAAACCGTACCGCTGTCTGAATGCCTCTTGGGCTTCCGGACTCATCCCCGGGCCGCCAACTCCACCGAAGCTACGACCGCCGCCGCCGCCTCCGCCGCCTCCAGAACTCCCGAAATCTGTCTGCCCCGGCAGGGCATTCACCACTTTGCGCGCGACCTCTACGGCGTCTCTCGTCCCGGTGACGATGAGGAGATTCGCCCCGCGATGAAACTGAAACTTCGGATATTCCACGGAACTGCCCTGTTTGAGACTCTGCAGCGTTTCGGCGACAATCTTCATAAGTTCTTCCAAGCGTTTCTCAACTTCTTGCTCACGGCGATCCTGCGCTTCCTTCGGATCCTGCTTCTCCCGCAACCACCGGAGATACGGGTCAATGTTGAACGCCTCGACGGTGCGTGTAGTTTCCGGGGTCGGCGCCGGTTCGCGCAGAACAAACAGACCGGTGTCGAGCATGCTTGGAGCGACCGCGATAGGCAGCCCTGTCGTCGAGTCAACTGGCTGTACGCTTGAACCGGGAGGCATATTTGGCGCGGCAGAGCCTGGCCCCATCCAATCGAATTTCGAGCCACTGGCCACGCGGATCGCTTCCAACTCGTCCGCCAAATGGCCCGCGCGCAACTTGAGATCCGAAATCTTCAGCTTCGCCAGGCCGGGCGACATGACGATGTTGGCCTTGGTGTATCTGTCGCGCAGTGCATCCACCACAGTGCCCAAGGTGGCCTCCAGCCCGCGTCCTTTCAGTGCGCCCGCCAGTTTTCCATCAATGATTTCGAGGTCGTACCCCGGCGGCGCGGGCTCGGCAGACGCCGACGTGGTTTTGGGGCGTGCCGTTGGTTGGTCCTGAGCACCCACATCTCGTGGAAGGAACGCCAGGGCGGCGGCAAGACTTAAGGCGGTGAGGAGAGGTCGAGACAAGGCGTGTGTTTTCATGGCGAACCGATTTTCTATGGGTTTGGTTTCATTTGCTCACCCACAACACGTCTGCCGCCAGCCAAATCACGCAACTATCTGTCGGCACTTTATTTTGAACTGTTTTGGTTTCCGGAGGATACCACATTCCTGTCAGATCAACGCGGCGGAAGTTCAACTTTCTCGCCCGACCAACGTTCGTAGAGCCGCACCACGTCCTCCACGCGGGTGAACTTGCGGTACACGGCGCGGACGCGGAAGCTGAACTCGCGGTTGACTGCATAATCGCGGCGGAAGTAAACGAAATCCCAAGCCGGATTGCCTTTGCCGCCGCCGGAAGGCGACTGGGCGAAACGCAGTTCACCGCCTGGGCGTGGTTGTTCAAACATCAAGACGAAGACGTTGTCACCCGACCGGCCAAAGTAGAACGGGTAGAGATATTCGAAATCCGAAATCCCCTTCACCAGATCAATGTTGAAACCGTCGTCCACTGGCGGATCCCAACGGCTGCCGGCGGGCCGATGATTGGCCGCCACGCCATGCTTGTCCGGCAGGTGTTTGATCCAGCGCGGTGTCGTGTCGCCGCGGCCAGGACGTGAGCGCCCGATGAACTGAATCGCCATGTCCTCCGGTGCCTGGATGTACGAGGCAAAGAACACGCCGATATAACCGTGCTTCCTCCACACGTCCTCCAGCGGCGTGCCGTAGTAGGTGAAATCAATCGCATCTCCCTTGACCTCGTAAACCAGCCGACTGCGCAGCGGCCAGTGTTCGGTCCGCTTTTCGCGCAGCTCTACCCGGTTGTTCGGACGACGGATCAACTGCATCGGGGCGCGGCGCGGCTCGAAAATGTTCCATCCAAACGCCGCCGCATCGCCGCTGAAGATGTGTTCGAGATTCAATCCGGCGTAGAGCGGCACGAACAGATTCGTCCGGTCCCACCCGCCAAGTCGCAGTTCAGCCACTCCGTTGTAACCGGCGCGATGCGTGGGCGCGTGGGCCTCGTTGTCGGCGATCACCGCGACCAGCTTGCTTGTCTCCAAACGGGTCATGTGCTCCGCGGGTGATGCCGCGGACGCGTGAAGCAAAACCGCCAGAAGGCCCGGGCCGGCCATCGGAAAGACGCGCGACCGTCGTTTCCCGGCTGAAGCACGATTCATTGTGGATTCTGCCATTCGGTTCCTCCGCAAGTCCCGCTCATCTCTGGCCCGCAGGCTGGTCATGCTTGGCCGGGAGCAATTGTTTGTCGAACCAATCCGCCATGACCATGACTTCCTGGAAAATCGTCATCCACGGGTGCCCGCCGCCCTTCTTCACGATGAGTTCCGCCGAGCCGCCCGCGGCCTTCACCGCCTCCACCAGCTTCTGCGATTGCTGCAACGGCACGAGCGGATCAGCGTCGCCATGAATCAGCAGTAACGGCACGGTTGGACCTTTCACCAGGCGCGCGGGCGAAAGTTGCGTGGCGCGCTCCTTGATTTCTTCTTCAGAATGCCCCTTGGCCCCGCCGAGGAACAGCAAATCGCCGAGGAGTTCCGTGCTGGCAGGTTTGCCGTTCCAATCCAGGAAGTCGGTTGGCGGAAAGAAAATCGCCGCCGCCTTCACGCGGGTGTCGAAGCGCTGGAGTTCATCTCTCGCATCCGGTTTGCCGTCCTCCGGCGTCACCAGCACCAGCGAGGCGAGATGGCCGCCCGCGGACGCCCCGGTCAATCCGAGCCGCTCCGGGTCAATCTGGTAATCCGCCGCGTGCTGCTTCACATAGCGGATGCCGGTCTTGACGTTCGCCAGCATCTCCGTGCCGGTGTAGCGCGTCTTCGATCCGGGACGGACGGCGAACACCTTGTATCCGTGCGTGCAGAAAATCGTGTAAACCTGAGCCGTGATGTGGTCGCGAATCTTCCCGCGGTCCGAATACCACGCCCCGCTGACCACATCCACGATGCCCAGGCCGTTCGTCTTCCCGGTGGGCGTGAAGACGTCCATGAGCAACCCCGTGCCGTGGACCTCGCCATAGACCAGATTCTTGTGTTGTTCGTAGGACAGCTTGGGCGCGTCCTCTGCGGCCGCGGCGCCTGCCGCCGCCAATCCAAGCAAGATACCAGCAAGGAGGAGTTTCATGGTCTTTATTTTCGTCATAGGAACGTGTGCGTTGGACTCAGAAGAAACAACTCAACCACAGATGGACGCCGATGGACACGGATGCCAAGCATCGCCACCAAAGCCCGGCCTCACTTCACTTCCGAGCTGGGCGAGACGCACCGCCTCAAATCCGTGTTTATCCGTGTGCATCCGTGATTTCAAACTTCTTCGTCCGGTTCCATTGCGGATTTCAAATTCAGGTCAGCGGCTGACGCAAATACTGGTCAAACCAATTTGCGAATTGCCGGATGTCCCACAGCATGCTTAACCAGCCATGCTTCCCGCCGTGGTGAACGACGACTTCCACCATCCGCCCGAGCTTGCGCGCTTCGGCCTGATACCGCTGCGATTGGTCCAACGGCACGAGCGTGTCCGCGTCACCGTGGTAGATCAGCGTGGGCGGCAGATTCGTGCTGACATGGAAGATGGGCGACATCTCGCGCCCGATGACTTTCCAGACCTCAGGGTTGGTTGAATTGGGACCGAAAGCCTTCACGAAGCTCTTCGGCGGGCCGCCATCGTGGAGGTTCTCCGTCGAATCACCAAGGTTCAGCAAATCCGTGACCGGATAGAAGATGGCGACCGCCTGCACGGCGCTGCTCTCACGGTCCACCGCGTCCGGGGCATCCGCCGGGCCGGGGCCGCCGCGCGTGGCCAGCATGAGGCTGAGATGTCCGCCGGCGCTGCCGCCGGTGACGCCCAACCGCTGCGGGTCCACCCCATACTCGCGCGCGTTGTGCCGAACGAAGCGCACCGCGCGGTTCATGTCCTCGACGATTTCCATCACGGTCGCCTGCGGCTGCGAGATGTGGTACACCGGGAAGATGGTGTAGCCGCGGCGCAAGAGCGGCGCCGCCATCCACGGACGGAAGGCGTTTGTTCCCGACTTCCAACCGCCGCTGACCATGAGCAGGACTCCCAGCCCGTTGGGCTTGGCCGGGCGGACGACGTCCAGCGTGAGATTCTGACCCTGCCGGTGGCTGTAAACGACGCCGTCCGTTCGCTGAACGGTCGGACGAAAGTAAATCCAAACCGAGCCGACAACGAGCGCCACGGCAAGCACAATCGCCGCAACCGCAAGCAGGAAGTACCGGAGGAACCGTGGCAATCTCATGGGAGAAATCAATCAAGCCTTCGGCTCCACCACAAGGCAGAAACCAGACGCTGAACAGGGACCGCGACTGCGCTGCGGCGATTCACTCGACGATCTTCGGCACGATGAACAGGCCATTGGCTTGCGCCGGCGCGTTGCGCAGCGCGTCGGCGTGCGGAAGCGAGGGGCGGACATCGTCGGCGCGCGTGACGTTGACGCGCGGGAGGGCGTGCGCGGTGGGTTCGACACTGGCCACGTCGAGTTCCTTGAGCTTCTCGATGTAGCCGAGGACATGGCTGAGTTGTTCCGTGAACTGCTTTTCCTCCTCGGGCGTCAGTTGCAGGCGCGCGAGGTGCGCCACGTATTTAACATCAATCTCCACTGCGGCCATGGCTATTCCTCGTCGAACTTGCGTTTGACCAGTTGCTCGATCTCCGCGACGGCCTGCACGGCATCCTGGCCTTCGGCGCGGACGGTGAGTTTGCTGCCCGGACCGGCGGCGAGCATCATCAGGCCCATGATGCTCTTGCCGTTGATGGTCTCGCCGTCTTTCTCGACGAACACATCGCAGGCGAAGCGGTTGGCGGTCTTGACGAACATGGCGGCGGGGCGGGCGTGAATGCCAAGCTTGTTGGTGATCAGGAGGTCCTTCGTCACCAACGGGTCTTTGTCGTCCGATTTTCTCGCGCTCATCAAGTTCGCGGACACTAGTAAACCAGCGACAGCGCTTTGGCGAATCGAAACTACAGTTTCGGCGCGCCAGCCATCTGGGCGATGAGGCGATCGTTCATCTCCTTGGCGGGGTTGCGGCCGGACGCCATGAGTTTGGTGTGGAAGGCGGCAACTTCGATCAGCCGCGCCAGATCGCGGCCCGGCCGCACCGGTATGGTCACGTTTGGAATGTCAACGCCCAGGATCTTCACAGTTTCCTGTTCCATGCCCACGCGGTCCACATCCGGCACGTGCTCCCATTGCTTGAGCGTCACCACCAGGTCGAGACGTTTGTCGAGCCGGAAGCTGCGGATGCCAAACATGGCGGCGACGTCAATGATGCCAATGCCTCGCACCTCCATGTGTCCCCGGGTCACCGTGGAACTCGTGCCCATCACATCGCGCCCGTCGAGCAAGGTGACCTTCGTGACATCGTCGGACACGAGGCTGTAGCCGCGTTCGATGAGCGCGAGGACGCTTTCGCTCTTGCCGATGCCGCTGTCGCCGCGAATGAGCACGCCAACGCCGAGGATGTCCACCATGCTCCCCATCTCCGTGCCGTGCGGGGCGAACATCGCTTCGAGCGCGAGCGTGGCGCGGTTGATGAACTTCATCGTAATGAGCGGGCACTGGAAGGTCGGCACATCGTGTTCTTCGGCCAGACGCAGGAACGCCTCATCCGCCCGAAGGTTGCGGCTGAAGACCACCGCCGGCATGCGGTGATGGAAGAATTCCCGGTATCGCTGCAACCGCTTCCGTTCGGTCAGCGACTTAAGGTAGAACGCCTCCGCGTTGCCGATGACTTGGACGCGCTTGTTGGCAAAGTAGCGCGTGAAGCCGGTGAGCACCAAGCCTGGCCGGTTGATCGTCGGTTCGTGGATGACCCGCTTTAAGCCGCCGGCGCCGGCAATCAGCTTCAGCTCCAGCGTGCCGGAGTGACTGGTGTAGAAGCGCTCGACCGTGACGATGTCGTGTTTCATGGCGATCACATGTTAAACTCCGGTCCCAAGTAAATCTCCCGAGCCTTCGGGTCCTCGACCATCCGCGCCGCGTCGCCTTCATAGACGACCTCGCCCTTGTGGATAAGGTAAGCGCGGTCCACCAGCTTCAGCGTCTCACGCACATTGTGGTCGGTGACGAGGATGCCCAGCCCTCGCTCCTTCAGCCGTCGGATGATTTTCTGCACTTCGTACACCGCAATCGGGTCAATGCCGCTGAAGGGTTCGTCCAACAGCAGCAGCTTCGGGCTGGTGACCAGCGCCCGCGTGATTTCAAGCCGCCGCTTTTCGCCGCCGCTCAACTGGTAAGCTATACTCTTCGCCAGCGGTGTCAGATCGAGTTCATCCAGCAAATACTTGAGTCGCACCCGCCGTTCGGCCCGCCCGATGGCGCACGTTTCGAGGATGGCCAGGATGTTTTGCTCCACCGTGAGCTTGCGAAACACCGACGGCTCCTGTGTGAGATAACCGATCCCGCGCCGTGCCCGTCGATGCATCGGCAACCGCGTGAGGTCGCGGTCCAGAAACCGCACGCGACCACCGTCCGGCCGCACCAAACCCACAACCATGTTGAACGTCGTGGTCTTGCCTGCACCGTTCGGACCGAGCAGGCCGACGATTTCGCCGGCAGCCACGGTGAGCGAAACGCCGTTCACCACCCGGCGCTGGCGGTATTCCTTCACCAGTTTCTCGGTGGCGAGGAGCGGACCATTCGCGGTGGCGGCGGCTTTCTGATTTTCGCTGGTTGAGTTGCTCACGTGGGTCAAAAGCGTCACCGGTTCATTTTTTGCGCCGGGCAGGCTTCGTCTTGAACGGCAGCGCGGGCGCGTTCGTCGCGGTGCCACCGGGCACGACGACTGAACTGCGAATGCCTCGCTCGGCTCGCACCTCGCCAGTCGTGGGGTTTAGCAGGATGACATCGGCAGCAAAAGTGTTCGTGTTGGTCCCCACATGTTGCCGCAGCACGGGCGCGCCGGTCAGCGCCAGCATGCCGCCCCCGGCGGCGTAAACTGCCCGCACGCACGTGACACGGCTTATCTGGCCGTTGGTCTCTACGAGGCTCATGACCACGTTCTGATCAGCGGTGATGCTCACCACGTTCGTTCCGCCAGGCGCAAGTTTCAGGGTCAGCGAGTCCGTGGTCAACTGCATCTGCGCGTCGTCCACTCGCACGCGCCCGCGGAAGGCGACCGTCTCCGGTGCGAAGCTGTATTCGTCGGACGTGATGCGGGTCGGTGGCGGCGGCGACGCGGCGATGGTGTGCGCAGGCTTGTCCGCACGGTTCGTGGCGCCGCCGAGCAGCGCGCCGAAGAGGGTTTCCGACTGCGCGTGCGGCAGGCTCAGGCTGGCGTTGCCCCGCAAGGCAAACTCCTCGCGCCGCAGATTCGCCAGCAGAACCTCGCCCTGGCCGGAACGTTCGCCATCGCGCCATTCCGGATTGCCGGTAAGCTCCATCTCGCCCGTGGCGCCGTCGTAAGTGGCGTGGGCGCCGCTCAAGCGCCGCTCACCTTGCTCGATGACGACGTCACGGTTCGCAACGAGGGTTTGCAACTGGTTGCTCGGCCCAAACGTGGCGAGCAACGAATCGCACGTGAGGCGGCTGCGCACCTCCTCGCCCGCGCGCTCAATCGCCTGCACCTCGCCGCTAAAACTGACTTGGTTGGTCTGGAGCTCGTAGCGGGCGGAAGTGATCGTGGCGACGCGGTTCGCCGCTTCCGCTGAAGGTGCCGAGGCAGTGCTGCGCTGTGGAATAAACTCCGCGTTGCCCAGCGGCAGTTTCAACTCCGCCCTGCCATTGACACGGAGCGAGCGCGAGACGCCATCGAGCAGCAATTCTTCGCCACGGCCTTCGCGACCTTGCGCCTGCCAGGTCGCACCGCCCGAGAGCTGCATTGAGCCAGCGCCCGGCGCGTAAACGGCGCGGTCACCGGCGGCGTGCAGTTCGCCAAAGTCAATCGCCACGTCTTGTTCCGCCGTCAGATTGTCCACCATGCCCGCGCTCTTGGTGGGCAGGCAGAAGCTCAAGCGCTCGCAGGCCAGAGCCAGGTTGGTGCCGGTCACGCGTACGTGCCCGCGATAAACCGCCTGCGTCGTCTGGCCGGTGAAGCTGAACTGGTCCGCCAGGACCTGCGCGTCGCCCAGCCCCGGCGCGGCAGCCTGGGACGCGAACCAGCCGCCGCGAATGGACGTGCGGACGCGATTCGAAATGACGAGCAAGGTGTTGGTGTGTTGCCACCAAAAACCTTCGCCTTCGAGGGTGAAGCGCCCTTCCTGAAATTGCATGCGCAACGAGCCGGGCGAACTGGCTTCGCGCGTCGTCGGGTCGAAACCGCACTCAGGCAGTTCGACCAGGAGTTCGCGCGTGCCGGTTTCCAGAAACTTCTCGAGCGTCACGCGTTGCACGGCGATCTCGCCGCCAGGTCGCGGCCGAGCCTCTGCGCCTTTCAACAACCAGCGCAGTTGCCGCTCGTGCGGCGGCTCATAAAAGTCCGTCCACTGAAAATTCTTCATCACGGTGACCGCCTGCGGCTGGGCCAGCGCCGCAAGGCCGGACGTCAGCAACGCGAATCCGAGCAGGAAAACGCCAGAAGGACGAGAGCTTGCCTGCGGAAGAATGCAAATCTTCACAGCGCGCTTTCCGCCGCAAGATTGAGTCGTGGTTGCCTCCACAACTTCGCTCAGATCACCGTCCCGTGCGGGATGATGCCCGCCTTGGGGATCACGACGATGCCGTCGCGGATATAGTAAAGCTCGTGGTCCACGTTCTCGGGTTTGCCGGCGGGCGTGATGACGACGTTGTCGCCGATGCGGGCGTTCTTATCAATGATGGCGTTTTCGACGCGCGTGTTGCGCCCAATGCCGATGCGCGGGCGGCCGGCTTTTTCGGCCTCTCGAATGGACTCGGCGGATTCATAGTAATCGCAGCCGAGCGAGACGACGCGGCGCAGTTCACTGCCCTCGCCCACGATGCTGCGCAGGCCGACAATGCTGTGCGAGATGCGGGAGTGATTGATGATGCAGCCGTCCGAAACAATGGCGTGATCCACGTGGGCGCTGTTGATCTTCGACGCGGGCAGAAACCGCGGACGGCTGAACACCGGCGAGGTCATGTCGAAGAAATTGAAGCGCGGCAGGTCGGACGTGACGTCGAGGTTCGCCTCAAAGAAGGCGCGGATCGTCCCGATGTCCTCCCAGTAGCCCTGGTAGATGAAGGAATACACGCGGCAATCGCTGATCGCGGCGGGGATGATGTGCTTGCCGAAATCCGCGAGTGTGTTGTCCAGGAGGCGCTGGAGGATGTCGCGGTTGAAAACGTAGATGCCCATCGAGGCCAGCAGGAATTCGCTCTGGCCCTGAATGCCCAGCCGTGTGTACCACTGCGGATCGAGGTGCAACGAATCCAGCACCGCGGGGTCTTTCGGCTTTTCCACGAACCGCTGGACGCGCCGGTCCTCGCCAATCTGCATGATGCCCAGCCCCTGCGCCTGCGGGCGCAGCACCGGGATCGTGGCGATGGTGACCTCGGCGTTTGTCTCGAGATGCTGCGTCATGATCTGGCGAAAATCCATGCGGTACAACTGGTCGCCGCTCAGGATGAGCAGGTAATCCCAGTCGTGGTTCAGGAAGTGCGTGATGTTCTTGCGCACCGCATCGGCCGTGCCCTCGTACCAGGAAGCGTCGGCAAATGTCCGTTGCGCCGCGAGCATCTCGACGAACCCCGCGGAGAACTGGTCGAACTTGTACGACTGCGAGATGTGGCGATGGAGCGAGGCCGAATTGAACATCGTCAGCACGTAAATGCGACGCAGGCCTGAGTTGATGCAGTTCGAGATGGGGATGTCCACGAGCCGGTATTTGCCGGCGAGCGGCACGGCGGGCTTGGCGCGGTACTTCGTCAGCGGAAACAGCCGCGAGCCCTGACCGCCCCCCATGATTACGGAAAGAACGTTGCTCGAATTCAGTGACTGTCGCCCGGTGTATGACATAGGTATTCGCGTCGCGCCGCTAACCGCACTCTAAGTCCACGATGGCAGTTTGGGCAAGCGAGTTTGCGGTGAACCGCCCGTGGACACCGCTGCAAATTCCGGTTGCCGCGCAGCATCCGGCTGGCGTAAGTTCCCGCCATGGTTCAGGGTTCAACAATGAGAAAGGAGAATGCCATGATCACAGGAATCTCGCGTCGTTGTTTCGTCAAATCCACCGTCGCCGGTGCCGTGTCGTGCGGCGTGCTGGCCAGTTTCGCGGAACGGTTGCTCGCCACCACGGCGCCGCCCAGGCTTGGGCCGACCTCCAGGGTGCGCATCGGGAAAATCTATCTCGGCTACGCCCATCCCGGCTGGCCATCGTCCACCGTGGACGTGCCCGCCGAGATGAAACGCTGCGAAAGCGAGCTGGCCAAACTGGGTCCGCGCCTGGCGGACGTGGAATTCGTGGAAGCGGGTTTGGTTCAGGACAACGCGGCACTCGCGAAAGCGAAGGAGCAGTTCAAGAACGTGGACGGCATCCTGGTCATGCACCTCACGATGGGCATCGGCGGACAGGTTGCCAGCCTGATGGAGATGGGCATCCCCGTCCTCTTGTTCAGCCTGCCCTATACCGGCCACGAGTGGCACACCATCGCGAGCTGGCAAAAGCAGGGCAAGCTCATCGAGGTTTATCCCACCAGCCGGTTCGAGGATGTGCTGGTCGCCATCCGTCCGTTCCGCGCGTTGCACCGGCTCAAGGAGGCGCGGATCCTCCACGTGAACCAAGGCCCCGCCGACGCCGCTTATTGCAAGGCGATCAAGGAAAAGTTCGGCACGGACATCCGCAACGTCAGCCTGCCCGAGTTGCAGAAGGCATACGACAACGCGGATCGCAGCGAGGCGATGGCTGATTGCCGGCGCTGGCTGAAGGAGGCGAAGAAAGTTGTCGAGCCGACGCAGGACGAGGTGCTGAAATCTTCGACGATGTACATCGCCATGCGCGATCTGCTGGCACAACACGAGGCGTCGCTGGTGACGATGAATTGCCTGGGCATGAATCTGATTGGCCGTGGCATGGGCTATCCTTGCCTCGGCTTCGTGCGGCTGAATAACATGGGCCTCGGCGGCGTGTGCGAAGCGGACCTCAAGTCGAGCATGACGCACCTGATCTTCAGCTACCTGGTCGGCAAGCCGGGCTTCGTGAGCGATCCAGTCTTCGACCTCTCGACGTCGAGTATTATCCACGCGCACTGCGTGGCGGCGACGCAGATGGAAGGGCCGAACACGCCCGCCGCGCCGTATCACATCCGCAGCCACCTGGAGGACGGCAAGGGCGCGTCGCTCCAGGTCAGGATGCCGATCGGGCGCAAGCTCTCGATGGCGCGGCTCATCGGCACGGACAAGCTGCTCTTCTCCACCGGCGATGCCACGGACAGTCCGTTCGTCGAATGGGGCTGCCGCACGAAGCTCACCATGAAGGTGGCGAACGCGGAGCGTTTCCTCGAGAACTGGTCCTGCGGTTTGCACCGCGTCGTTTTCTACGGGGACCACACGCAGGACATCCGCCGCTTCTGCCGTTTCGCGCAGGTGCGCCTGCTGGTCGAAGGCGTGGACGACTTGCAGAAAGTCGAGGGATTGGAGTGGCAGCCGCATGTGCACGCCTGAGCCGTGACGATTTAGTCTCACAGAAGGCAACGAAACGAAGCTCTGAAGAAAAGTTCGTTTTCGTTCCCTTCTGTGAGTGGTTTCGCCGCAGCTTACCGCACCAGTTCAAACGCAAACCCCTTCAAATACTCCGTCTCCGGGATCATCGGAATGATCGGGTGATCCGGCGATTGCGTGTAGGTGGCGACGCGGCGCAGGACCTTGCGCGTGTCGTAGGCGGCGGCCAGCACGGTGTCCTGGAACAGGCCGGCGTTCACGTGGTGCGAGCAGCAAAACGTCGCCAGCACGCCGCCGGGGCGCAGCAGCTTGAGGGCGCGGAGGTGAATCTCCTTGTAGCCGCGCAGCGCATCCGGCACGGACGCCCGGTTGCGCGTGAACGACGGCGGGTCGAGCACGATGAGGTCGAACCTCGGCACGAGCTTTTCGTGCGGGCCGATCTTGGTCTGCGCCTTCAGCCAGTCGAAGACGTTGACCGTTTCCGCCGAGCATTTGTCGGCCAAGCCATTGGTGACGGCGTTGCGGAGGCAGGCCGCGATGGCGTCCGCGCTCTGGTCGAGCAGGTGAACGTGCGCGGCACCGGCCCGCGCAGCGTGGAAACCAAAGCCGCCGAGAAAACTGAAGCAATCCAGCACCTGGGCGTCCTTGGCGGACTCGGCGACGAGCCGGTAGTTCACCTGTTGGTCGAGGTAAAGCCCCGTTTTGTGGCCGGCGGATAAATCAGCCTCGAACTTCAGGCCGTTCAAATTCACCGCCACCGGTCCGGCGAGTTCGCCGTCGAGCACGCCGTTCGCTTCCTCCAAGCCCTCAAAGCGGCGCGATGACACGTCGCTGCGTTCGAGGATGGCGCGTGGCGTGAAGAGCGATTTGAGCGCGGCGGCGATTTGCTCCTTCCGCTTCTCCATGCCCAGCGCCGAGATCTGCACCACGAGCACGTCCTCGTACTTGTCCACGATCAGGCCGCTGAGGAAGTCGCTTTCGGCGTTGACGACGCGGAAGGAAGTGGAGCCGGGCAAGTGGCGCTGCCGCACGGCCAGCGCCGCGCGGATGCGTACCTCGAAAAACCGCTGGTCCACCTCCACTCGCTCCGGCGCGAGCATGCGGACGTGGATTTTTGATTTCGAGTTGAAGAATCCGACGCCGAGCATCCGCTGGCGATGATCCTTGACTTGGACGAGTTCGCCGTCAGTTGGCGGTACGGTGACGCGGAGGATGGAGCTTTGGTAAACCCACGGATGGCCGGCGACAATGCGGTCGGCGTCGCCGGGTTTCAGATAGACAGTCGGCAGTGCGTTCATGTTTGTAAACAGTTCGTCAGGACGCTGCACACGCGCAGAATTCCCGAACGGCTGATATGAACACAGAAGTGGGCAGGGGAGGAAAGCAATAGTTTCCGCCGTGACATCACAGCCGCGCGCCGCTACAACTCTTGCGCCGTCCGAATCCACGGCACGCAAATGAAACTGCTGATTTCCGTTGCCACGTTGTTCGCCGCCATGCTCACGACCACTCCAGCCGAACCGCCTTTGCTCGCGCCCGACCTGCTCATCCTCAACGCCGCCGTCCGCACAATGGATTCCTCGCAGCCCAAAGCCGAAGGCATCGCCATCGCGGGCAACCGCATCGTCGCCGTAGGTTCGACGGCGGTCCTGCGCCCGCTCGCCGGAGCAAAAACGCGCGTGATTGACGCCGGAGGCAAATCCGTTCTGCCCGGCTTTAACGACGCGCACGTCCATTGGCTTAGCGGCGGGTTCTCGATCACGAACGTGGACTTGCGCGATGCGGCGTCGCCCGCGGAGTTCGCGAGGCGCATCGGCGACTACGCGAAGAAACTCCCGAAAGGCCGTTGGATTCTCGGCGGCGATTGGGACCACGAGAAGTGGCCCGGCACGCCGCTGCCGACGAAGGAGATGATTGATGCCGTGACACCAGACCATCCGGTCTTCGTCAACCGGCTCGACGGCCACATGTCGCTAGCGAACAGCCTCGCGCTCAAGCTTGCGAAGGTTACGAAGGAGACCAAGGACGTGGACGGCGGCGTCATCGTGCGCGATACGAAGGGCGAGCCAACGGGCATCCTCAAGGACGCCGCGATGGCGTATGTAGAAAGAGTTATCCCGCCGCGTTCCTGGGACGAGAAACTCGCCGCCGCCCGCGCCGCCACCGAACACGCCGCTTCGCTCGGGGTCACTAGTGTGCAGGACATGTCTGCGGACGACGACGTCGGGCTTTACCAATGGCAACTCGAACACGCCGAGTTGAAGACGCGCATCTACGCCGTGCGCTCGATCGTGTCATGGGAGGTCTTGGGGAAAACCGGCGTGCGCGGCGCGTTCGGCGGTGACTGGTTGCGCATGGGTGGACTGAAAGGTTTTGCCGACGGCAGCCTCGGCTCGACTACGGCCTATTTCTTCGAGCCTTACAACGACTCGCCGAACACGCGCGGGCTGCTGTTCGAGCAGATGTTCCCGGAAGGCATCATGCTCAAGCGTGTGCTGGGCGCGGACAAAGCCGGCTTGCACATCATGATCCACGCCATCGGCGACGCGGCGAACAAGGCGATCCTCGACATCTACCAGCAGATCGCCGAGCAGAATGGCCCACGCGATCGGCGCTTCCGCATCGAGCACGCGCAGCACTTGCGCCCGAGCGAAATCAAGCAGTTCGCGACGCAGAAGGTCATTGCCTCGATGCAGCCGTATCATTGCGCGGACGACGGGCGCTGGTGTGAGAAGCGCATCGGCCCCGAGCGCGCGAAAGGTACTTACGCATTTCGCTCACTGCTTGACGCTGGCGCACCACTGGCGTTCGGCACGGATTGGACGGTCGCCCCATTGAATCCGATGGAAAGCCTCAAAGCGGCGGTTACGCGCCAGACGCTCGACGGCAAACATCCCAGCGGCTGGGTGCCGGAACAGAAAATCACACTGGAGGAAGCCATCCGCGCTTACACGGTCGGCTCGGCCTACGCTGAGTTTCAAGAACAAGTCAAAGGCTCGCTTGCGCCCGGCAAGCTGGCCGACGTGGTGATGCTCGACCGCGACATCTTCGCCATCCCTCCACCCGACCTCGACAAGGTGGAGGTTGCGCTGACAATCGTGGATGGACAGGTGGTTTACGGAACGAAGCCGTGACGCGACAGGCTCAAGTCGCCGCGAGGTCGGCGACACAACGGAAGCCGATGGTTGAACAGCGGTCCAGGCCCGGCCACATCAGGAGGAACTTGGCGGCGTAGCGGCAGGGCAGGGGACCACCGTCGACATACCAGACCGAGCCTTGCGCCTTGAACCAGCTTCCGCCTTTCAGGATGCAGAAGCGTGTGCGGCCGTCGCGCCGTTCGCCGTCGGTCCACTGCCAGACGTTGCCGCACAGGTCGTAGCAGCCGAATGCCGAGCGCCCGGCCGGAAAACTTGTTACGGCGGTCGTGCTGCCAGTCGA
>Ga0315277_10005838_pt1 | contig 16173 bp, 17 predicted proteins | sample YL17G05_15_MG_FD_203695 | JGI IMG/M metagenome (GOLD analysis project Ga0315277, IMG submission 203695) | Sediment microbial communities from Yellowstone Lake, YNP, Wyoming, USA - YL17G05_15 | ecosystem: Environmental > Aquatic > Freshwater > Lake > Sediment | place: USA: Wyoming | collected... | reverse complement strand
ACAACCATAGCGCCGACTGGAAGCATAAGCATAATCGCTGGCTGTTCTTCAGGAATCGAGCCGATTTTTGCGATTTCGTTCATAAGAAACGTGCTGAGCGGAACAAGACTATTCGAAACCAACCCACTGTTTGAGATGGTGTCAAAACACAGAGGGTTCTACAGTGCCAAGCTTCTAGAAAAGATAGCTACGACGGGCTCGTTGCTGAAAATCGATGATATCCCAGACGACGTTAGAAAGCTCTTCGTCACGGCCTTAGATATTCAGCCAGAATGGCACGTTAGAATGCAGGCGGTGTTTCAGAGGTACACTGATAACGCCGTGTCAAAAACTGTTAACCTTCCTCGAGAAGCGACAGTTGATGACGTTAGGGGAATCTACGAGCTTGCTTGGAGACTGAAATGCAAAGGGGTCACGGTCTTCAGGTATGGAAGCAAGCCTGAACAGGTTCTGTACATTGGGGAAGTCAAGACGGAAAAGGGAACGTTTGTCACGGCTGAATCAGAATACGCAGGAGGCTGCCCGATGCAAACTTGTCCATTCCCAGGATAATCTTGCATGTGCTTGGGCGCAAACAAACAGAAGTCGCTTCAAGCTCTTCCGCTAAGCCAAGCTGAAAGCAATCGCAGGATTATTTTTGAGGAATGGTTCTTTCTAATGCCTCAGCTGCCATGCCATAGCTGAAATTCCACGTTTCCCCTTTGAACATCTGGTAGATCTCCACGTTATCCCAAGTCTTGTGTGCCAGATCTCCCCACAGCAAATGCGATTCCTTAAGATAGCCTTTCTTCGCCAGCTCTATGATTGATTTCCAAATATTCGAGGCTTCATGTGAAGGCACCATGAATCTGACAAACAACTCATCCCTACCCAAGACCTTTTCATAGGCAGTGTTGTATGGAAGATGGCTTAGTCCAGCGGCGAATCTTCTCAGGCTGGCGCTGTTTGTGAAGGCAAGATGATACATGAGAAGCAGCGTTGCCGCAATCGGATGCGGAACCAAGTACGCGCGGTAGCCTCGGATCAAGCCTCTGCGCGTGGTTATGTCTCTAACTCGTCGCGAGACGAGCGACACAAGCCGTGTATCTTCCCTGTCCTTCAGGATTCTTGATATTTCCTTAACGATTTTTCTCTGGTTAGTTCGAGCGTTGATCTCTAGACATCTCAAGATTACTAGATCGTACAAGTCTAGCTTGATCTTTTCATAGTTGGCAGGTTCAACTAGTTCTTCTTCTCGAAAAGTGTCAAAGTCGTTAATCCACCTATCCCAATCAAAAAGCGGAAAGCCATCTCTTTTGCAGTAAAATTCTAGGTTCAACAAAGGATAGTTAGGGCTCGTCGTTGGTACAGTCTGGAAATCTGAGACTAGATTCCTGTTCTTGATATCATTCATGAGAGTGTTAAGGTCTCTTTCCCTGTCTGGAGGAATAGCATAACGCACGTAGTTTGCACGTTTCCAGCCATCCACGATTGCAAGGTACCTCCAAATCGGGAAGCATGTCATCGCGCGGCTTGAGAGATCCTCTTTGCCCAATGGAGTAGATGCTATGACTGTGAAGCTTTTCAAACCCAGCTTTGCCTCGTCAACAAGGGCCCTGAAACGTACGATGTCTTGTTTATCGAGTTTTCTAGAGTGATAACTTACCGTTTGTTTTGGAACGCCAATAGACGTCGATAGCTTACTGAGATTCGAGAAACCATGCTCATGCATTGCCTCTATTATTTTGAAGTCCACTGGGTCCAATAGTCTGAACTTCTGAGCATACTCATCCATTGAGGGAATTAGTTGTACATAACTCATTCAGGCGACACCGAGCACGCGTGTGAAAACCTCTTAAATTGGCCTATGATAAAAACGTTTTTGTGTTTGAAGCGTTACTTCTACCAATAAATTTATAAGAAAGTTGGCCAATATACCAAATTACGGGGAGAGGAGCGGTCATGCAGGTTCCCATGTTGATTGCCATCCTTCTGCTTTTTTCCTGTATTATGCTTGTTCCAGCAATAGTCGCAGCATTTCCTACAGCTCAAAATAATCCAGGTGTCGAATCTGTCCTCAAATCGGTTCCGATTGCCCAGATAGCAGGTTCAATTCATCCAAATGACCCGGGAAGCGGGGGTGGCGGCGCAGGAGTCATTTGTTAGTATCAACCGCAACATGCTATCATCCTCTGGATAAGGAGCGAATACCGCTCATAGTTGGTTTCGTTCTACATCTTCTCTCCTTTCTCCCTTGAAGATCTTGGTGTTCGTTCATCCATAAGAGTATGAAGCCTCAGACCAGTGTTGCAACCTCCAAACGTCAATCTGGCTGAGATACGTTATCGGTTTAGTCCAATACGACAAAGGTGGGTTTTTGGGTCGGAAACAGACAGCTATAGATGGCGCACAGAAGAGAGTCGAACGAACCTATTGTTTTTCGGTTCGTATACTATATTTTGTTTTTACGCCTGCTCTTTCAAAGAGTATACCGACAGGACAATTTTTCAACGTTAGTTTGTGAAGTCTTTCGATTCTATCTGCTGATGCGTCTGCTTTCACAGTTATGTCAAAACTTTCCTCCGTTATCGTTCCTGCTTCCTCATATTCGACTGCTTCAACTATGACGTCAAGCTCCTTCAATGGGACTCTCATTTTCTTCGCTGTCAATGCAAATATAATCGCGTAACAACCTGCGTGGCTCATGACGCAGAGCTCAAGGGGTGTTGATCCCATGTCAGACCCTGTGTCAATCGGAAGGTCGACGACTACACTGTGCGACCTGCCATTATCCAGCGCTATCCTAAAGCCCCCTATCAATTGTGCTGTTGCACGAAGTTTTCCCATCCATCTTCCCACATTATACATTGAATGATAGCATTATAGAATTTTCTCTTCGAAGACAACCCAGCGGACACGTTTGACGCCAGTGACAGTATTGTGGGTCCGAGCTGAGGATACGAGAGAATTGGCAAGACTAATAGCTGAGAAGATCGGAAACCTGAAGAGGAGGAGATTGGTCTCAATATCTAGAGAAATTGGAAGGGTGGAGCAGGTTAGCTCCAGTGGTGACATGCTTGAGTATGATACCTGATGAGCATAGGGAACGTACAAGGAATGAACTTGCCGAGAAATTGGAGAAACCTGTGAAGATCATAGTGTTTACACAGGAGATTGAGTGCAAATTCTGTGCAGAAACAAGGCAGCTAGTTCAAGAGTTGGCAGAGCTGAATGACAAAATAAAGGTTGAGGTTTACGATTTTGTCGCGAACGCCGACAGGGCTGGGGAATATGGCATTGACAAAATTCCTGCACTGGCTATTATAGGCGAAAAGGATTATGGTGTGAGGTTCTACGGATTCCCGTTCGGTTACGAGTTTCGAACGCTCACGGAATCCTTGGTGAACGTTTCGAGAGGAAGGACCGACATTTCAGACAAAACAAGAGAATTGCTCAAAGAAGTCAGAACTCCCATTCATATTCAGGTTCTCGTGACTCTAACCTGTCCGCACTGTCCAGTAGCCGCAACCATAGCCCACAAATTCGCTATAGAAAGTGATTTGATAAAGGCAGATGTCGTTGATGCAAGCGAATTTCCGCATCTAGCCCTTAAGTATGCGGTCATGGGGGTTCCAAAGGTAATCATAAACGAGAAAACAGAGTTTGTAGGCGTTCTTCCTGAAGATCTGTTCCTCGAGCATGTGATCCTAGCCACTGCTCAAAGCTAGCTTTGAGCAGTGGACTGTAAGGTTAAGAAGACGTGACGCAGCCGCGCATGCAGCATCAGTGGCTAGAACGTCCACCCACATATCTTGTTGGGCTTTTGTCAAACGTGACTTTGCATGATTGGTTGCAGAAATAGAAGGTTTTGCCCTTGTATTCAGACTTAAATTTGGCCGTTTTCTCGTCTACGTTCATACCACAAACCGGATCCTTCGTCACGTTCCGTTCTCACCTCCAATACTTTTGATTGTTTTCATTTGCCGCGAAGCTAAGCTTTGCTGTTCCGGCGCGTCTTAGTGCGCAACGGTTCTATGTTGTGTCTATCGTGCCAAATCGCATAAGAGAAACCGTGGAATAGTCTGGCTCTTGTTCGGAGGGTTGCACATACATATTTGTTTGTCAATGCTCATTCCAGTCGTTTGATGTGATACACTGCCTATAAGTTTAGATACCTTTCCCTTTGGTTCCGTTCGCATTAAAGGACAATAGCAGGATTCAGACCTAAAAGGATTGTTTGTACGAGTGCTGAACCTCACCAATGCTTATTCTGGTTCCTTCTTATCGTACCCTGCATTTAAATGATTTACCTTGTACACTAAGCGTAAGTTTTGTAAGCAGCCTGCTCCCATTGTTATAACAACCGAGGCCAACAAAACTGACAACAGAGAGCGCGGGCCTTGTTGTCTTGGGGTTTCATGAGCATCGTTCCGTTCGGCTACTTTATTATTGTTTGCCACAAAACCACGCGTGGGCTAAGTCGGGACTCCGTGCGCGTCGTGTTGGCGCCTTTCTTGTTAGGAAGACCAGGACCAGTGTGAGGCCTATTAGAAGCGGCGCGGTTACGGATGCGGGGAATTCTGGCACCCACTGAGTTCCAGTCCAGCGAATTATCGTTCCTTCCTCGCCTACTGTCCAACCGTCGCTGGCGCCAAGCATGAACACGGAGTTAAGACGCTTGGTTGTCAGGCCTGTGACGTTTGTCCATTGAATGCCGTTCCAATGAATGATCGTTGCTGGGCCACTTCCTACGGCCCCACCAGTCGTTGGAGTCAACCATATAAACTGAGCTGAGCGCTGCTGTTGTCGGGCTCGTGACTTCTGTCCAGCTGGTTCCGTCCCAGTGAACTATCGTTCCACTTTGGCCTACTGCCCATCCGTCAGCGGAACTGATCATGCTCCCCGAGTTGAGCCAGTCGGCGGTCGTTGGATCCGTGAAGTTTGTCCAGTCAGTCCCATTCCAGTGAATCATCGTTCCAGGCATAGCTTGAGCACCACCTACGATCCACCCATCGTCGGAGCTAACCATACATACCGGCTTAGCGCATTTGTTGTTGGGCTCGTCCAAGTCAGCGTTTCGATTTCTGCCTTCGCAGTCGGCAGACTCGTGCAGAGCAAAGCAAACACCGTCATAACGATCAGACCTGCCCTCAAGACAGACTCCCCACGCGATTTCCTGAGACTCAGTAGCCCGTTTGGTACCTATATAAGATTTTTCCGCATTCGCGGCTGATGCTTCTGCCATCCTGAACCACAAGCATGCTTATTCCGAAAACGGTAAAAACGGTTCTTTTTCTTCTTCTGCCTATGCGCGTTTGACATGGATTTGTTTCACGCGTAGATCTTGGTGGTCTTGAAGCGAGCATTGCAGGAAGGCAAAAAAAAGCGGATGGGCTCCTCAGACTGCTCCAAAGAAGCTCTGGAATGGATGAACACCATTCTTGATCATTCAAGGAGCACACGTGCGCGCCAGGATGTCCCGCTTTGCCGTGAGACCCAAGTTAGGTGAGTGTTCAAGCTCTCGGCACCCGTTCTGAGGCCTAGAAAAGCTTGCATCGAAGATTGCTCAGTTACCACAAAGATTGTTACGTAATAGAGGGGAGCACGGGAGCAGTGAGAGACGAGTGACGTTTTTGCCCAATGCTTGTCAGCAGTCGTAGCTCTCCCCAAAATGTCGTCGTACAATTGCCAGGTCTGCTCCATCAATAACGCAATCGTGGTTCAGGTCAGAAAGATAATCCCATCTTGGGGACGGCTGCGGCTCTTCCCACGATCCAAACCGCCAAGCTACAATGCAATTGTCACTGCCGTCGACCACACCATCCACCTCTGCATCTCCCTGCCCCCTATAATCTATGCTGTTCTGGAAAATGGACAGGAGAGTGGCCGTCCAATCTTCGAGTTGCGCGGCGGGCTTGAGACCTTGGCTGTGGTCATAATAGGTCTCGTTCCACAAATTCCAGAACATGCGCAGTCCATACACCCCCGAACTGCACACTACGGAAGTCGTGTCCCAAGTGCGGACGAACCCATCTGAAAGGTTCTCATAATTCCAAGGTGAAGTGTCATTCTGGGAATCATAAATGTCCCATAAGGCGCCTGTCACCCGACCTATAACGGCATCGCCGTCGTTCCAGCCTGAAGTAGCCCAAGACTGATTCTCAAAATCGATCGGTGACTCGTAATAGGCCTCGTAGACTCGATCTGCTGCAACTGCAAGTGGAAAGTAGTAGGCCCAACCTTCAGTCCACGCCATAGTCTGATTCACGACTGCATATATCGAATAGTTGCCTGTGGCGTTCGGCGGCCACCACCAACCATACAGCCGATGCATCACATAATGCGCATACTCATGAAGAATCTCATCACTATAGTCATAGGTTTCCACGGGAAGATACATGCACCGGTCTTCCTGAAGGTACTCGGGAATTTGACCGTAAGGGTAGAAGGCTGTTGCATTCAGCACGTCGCTACCAACAGTGTTGTATATGTAGTACCAGCCCTTGTTGAGACCGGAATGAAGCGAAAAAACAGTGAACCATTTGTTGTCGTCTCGGAACTGTATGGTGATTGTCTTGTTTTGATTAGGCTCGACAAATATGGGATAAGTGTCCGCGGAATATGTGTAGCTGGTTTCTGGGTTGAGGACTGTTACTCTGGGACTGCATGTGCTAGCGCTGCATATTACCGTTGCTCCAGACTCGGGAACATCTATCGCGGAGGTGAAATTCCCATAAGCGTCTGTATATGTCCGGTCAATAAGAGTATTGTTAGTGTAGCGTACTTCCACCTGGGCAAAAGCAAGTGGCATCCAATTGTCGAACTGCCCATTTTTATATTCAAAATGACCGATCAAATAGCTTGCTGAGGACATGGCGCTGGGAGGCGATATGACGTTGCCACTCGGGAATTCCTGAACGCTCCTTGATGTAGTGTTGCTGTCTTTGGGCGCAGGATGCGGGCACGCTGTTCCGAGCATCAATAAGCATATTGCAGCAATGGTCCAATTTCTCAGTTTATTGCCCAGCATGGAATACTAGATGTTAACGTGTCCATATTAAACTTTTGATTCTCGGAGAAGGTTCAACAGACGTGCAACCACAATGCACGACCACAAAAAGCCTTACAGTGGTTCAAGTCATGCGGGAACATCTATGCTATTGGATGTTCCAAAACGGTGTCCTCAGACACGATGAACTTGGTGGCTGTCGGGGGACCGAGCAATATTCCGTCTTTCTCCGCGTAGGCGTAGATGAACCACGTCCCTATCTCGGCAAACCTTACGCTTGCCGAGAGGCGCACTTCTTCTCCCCGCGTGACGTTTCCAGTCCACGCTGTTTGTCCATCAAGTGGGACTATTCCCTCGGACGGCATGACCAACTTCAACGTTACGTCCGTTTCGTTGAACCCAAACAGGCTGACGGAAACGTTCATCTCGCTTCCAACGCCGCCCATTTTTTCATAACTGGTGGATATTGAAAACCATCCAAAAGGATTGGACAGCGGGTAAGGCCATTGCGAAAACACCAACACGTTGCCGGGAACTACCATAAAACTCAAACACACAAGCCCGCAAGTGTAATCGCCGGTGCTTGATCCTATTTTAACCCTTGCAACGAGATTCCCGATGCAGATTCCTGTGGCTCTTATTCTGTAGTTGAAGCTTCTTGTGCCGTTAGCTTCGATACTTCCAGTCCAAGCCCATTCGGAACCTCCGTCCACAAAACTCAGTCCAGTGAAGTTGAGTAGTTCTTCGGGCGTGAAGGCCTGACTCGGGCCCGAATCCAACTTAGCGTCCACGTCGAAGACTTCGGACATGTTGCGTTTTGAAGTTAACGTTATCACAAGGTCCGCTTCGCTGCCAGGCCCCAGAGGCGCGGAAAACTCATATAACGTAACGTTTAGGATGCAGTCTGGAGGTGATCGGCGAGGCTGGTAGTATGACGCTCCTTCAGGTCCTTCCAGTCTTAACAGATCATTGTCGGCACCGCCGACGCTCACGCCTAGGAGTACGTTCTGCGGCGGCTGTGTCTGTACGAAAATGACCAACGTAATGGCGATAGCTGCAACCATGACGCCCGCTGCAGCAGAGCCGGCCAGTGTTCTTTTTCCATGAACCATTGCAGTTCACACCACTACTGGACTTAAGGAATTGCGATGGATTTAAGCTAACGCTTTTATACAGACTGTTTGAGGTTTTGTACGCTAGGGTTTCTCGCGCCATGTCTTGATTGTTTCGTACCAGAAAATGGCCGATCCCAGAAGGCTCAGGACGAGAGCAAGCAGGCTCAGAACTGCCGTGTTTTTGAGGTTTACTGCGGTGTAAATCAGGAACGTCGTGAACATGGTCGCATAGAACAAGTGTCGAGGAAGCAGAAACCTGCCGACCCTCAAGAAATGCTTCAGAACGCCAACCCTGAACTCTTTGGTTAGGAAATATTCGCCCAGCCGGTTCTCAGCCAACCCGACCTCCTCAAGCTTCTCCAGATGATAGGCTGCGAGCCTCGGACTCGAAAACCCCAAGGCCCGCTGAACCTCTCTGACCCCCACGCCTGACTCGGCGCCATGTTCCAGCAGGTACATGTAGACCTTGAGGGTCCTGCCTCGGAGCATTTCCTCAATTTTCGCATCATCCGTCTCAGAACCGTGCGAGATGCTTCTTCACCAGCCCTCGGAAGGCAAGAAACAATCATTACACAGACAATTTAGCTCTTTCCCGCAACTGCAGCGCGTGATCATGCCGGATATCTCGTTTGTTGACTGAAAAATTGTTTCATAAGGCTTATCTAAGAGAAAAACCAAGAGAGCCTCGTTGGAACAGAGAACAGTCTAACGTTTCTTTCACAGGCTTCGCTTGTTGATATCAGGCTCATGGCGGGCGCGGCTTGTCCTGAGCGGTTTGGTGTTTTCCGAATAGAACTTTGTTCTAGAAGATTCTTCCATAAGGTTTATGGACCAGTTTTTGCCGCTAGAACTGAGTAAGAAGAAGAAAAGGATGGCAGCATCGTAAGCAGGGGAGGGAGAAAGGAGAGAAGGGAGTCCCCTTTTTTGCCGCCATCCTTTGGTTCAATTGGGTTACATATTAGATTTAACCTTTTGCCTGATTCTCGCGGCTCTGAACGCTCATCTAAGCCTGTACGCCTGAATCTGTCTTCCTCAGACCTCTTCTCTTGAACTGCTTTCTCCATGCTGGAATTATGGCTCTGTCGGCTAGTATGACTATTCCCAAGGAAACGAAGCAAAGCTGCACGTCTACGATCAGCCCCTGCGCAACGAGCACCAAGCCGTTGATAAGCCGGGGAACGACAAGGCCGACTTGACTCAGAACAGGCGAAGCGCTCCAGAGGATTCGTTCAGGTCAATGCTTATGTCCGAAAACTGGTCCTCAGCAGGCCCAGTCTGGTTCACTATTGTCTCTGTGACGCTCACGGCGATGTAGGTGACCTTTCCATTGTCGCTCATGATCTTCCTCACGCCGAAAGTGAAGTCAGTCACGTTGTCCGTCGGAACCCTACAGCTCATGGACCCGCTCCGGTACTCGTTCCCGTAGACCATACTCAAACGCGGGACCATGCCGCCGAACTTGAAAGTCAGGTTCTTCACGCCTCCGACCACCGCTTCAAACGAGTCCCTCCTCACTTCCCCCCGAATGTTCTCGCTGATAGTCTCCTGAACGCTGCCTGAAAACATGCCCACTGGCTCCGAAGCGCCCTGCAGAGATTCAGCCTGGCTCACGGAGCTCCTTGTCTGGGCCCCCAAGAGACTGTTTGTCGGTGCCGGCTGACTCATGTAGACAGCCGCGGCCGTAAGGCCCAAAGCCAGGTACAGTTTCGACTACCTCTTGAAAATCATGGATAAGAACGTGTTAGATGCAAGAGCAGAGAAAGATATAGTTGAAAAGGCGCTTGAGCCCTTCAAAGATAAATGCGAGAGGCTTAGAACAGCAAAATGAAGAGAAGAGACTGGAAGAAACAAGGGCTCGTAAGAGGGAAATCCAAGAACTCAAAGAAGAATACCACGCTAAAGAAAAAGTACTTGAAGATACCAACAAGGCACTAGAAGTAAGAGCCGTAGCCGCAGAAAACCCGTTATCGCATGTTAGAGGCCAGTTTAAAGGAAAATCCAAAGATACCAAACAGACAGTGGAGTACTATGATGCTAAAACTTTATACGAAAATTTAGCAAAACGAGGAGGAGCCATCAGAAATATGCTTGATCGTCGGCTGGAAACCCACGCTATAAGGCCCCTATAAGCGCGCGCCTTTCTAATCAACAAACTTACAATCGCCTGATTATGTGGTATCCGAATTTTGTTTTTACCATCCCTGAGATTTGTCCCTTGTCAAGTGCGAAGGCTGCAGTCTCAAACTCTTTTACCATTTTTCCTCTACCGAAAGTCCCGAGGTCTCCTCCATTTTTCTTTGATGGGCAAAGTGAGACTTCCTTGGCTATGGTTGCGAATTTTTCGCCCCTGTTAAGGCGTTCCAGTGCCGCTTTGGCTTCTGTTTCTGTTTTGACTAGGATGTGAGCGCAGTGGACTTTGTCTGGCATGAACGGAGATTAGGCTTTCTTCAATTTATAACGTTTCTTCTGTTTTGCATTTGACTATCCATGGAATGCCTAGCACGAAAGCCTTTGCGTCGGTGGCAGAGAATATGCTCAGTCTTTGTCGCGTAGAAGTTGTATTTGTGAGTCGCAAAGTTTTAATTTTCGCTCCAGAACACGACTCTAGTCTGAGAAGGTTACAGTCTTGGTTACGTTGAATCTTAACAAGATTTTCAACCCCAAAAACATAGCAATAATCGGTGCAAGCGACGAAGCTGGAACTGTCGGTTGCGCCTTGATGAAGAACCTTGTGGAGCTTAGGTTTGACGGAGATATTTATCCAGTTAACATTCGCAAGACGGAAATTCTCGGCTACAAGGTATATGCCTCGGTAGATAAGATCCCAGAGCATGTTGACTTGGCTGTAATCGCCACGCCTGCAAGGACTGTCCCAGACATCGTAGAACAATGTGGAAAAGCCGGAATAATGGGTTTGGTGGTAATTAGTGCTGGTTTCAAGGAGATAGGTCCTGAAGGCAAGGCGCTCGAAGAAAGAATTCTTGAAATAAAGAGGAAGTATGGCCTGCGCATAGTAGGTCCCAACTGCCTAGGTGTCATTCGACCTAGTGTGAATCTCAACGTCACCTTCATAAACCGGATGCCGAAGCCAGGTAACATCGCGTTCATCAGTCAAAGTGGCGCGTTGGGCTCGGCTATTCTGGATTGGGCAATGCACGAAAACATCGGCTTCAGCAATTTCGTCTCGATAGGCTCAATGATAGATGTGGATTTCGGGGATCTGATAGACTATTTCGGAACGGACCCGAAGACCAAGAGCATCCTAATGTACATTGAAGGGTTGACGGATGCTCGCAAATTCATGAGCGCTGCAAGGCACTTCGCTAGGGCCAAGCCCATAATTGTGGTCAAAGCCGGCAAATTTGGCGAAAGTGCTAAGGCTGCCGCTTCACATACGGGTTCGCTGACTGGGGAAGACATCATTTACGATAAAGCTTTCAGACGCGCTGGAATAGTGCGCGTGGACGAAATCGCAGACCTATTTAACTGTGCAGAGGTTTTGGGGACACAGCCGCTCCCAAGAGGCCCGAACTTGGCCATAATTACAAACGCAGGTGGGCCTGGCGTAATGGCAACAGACGCCCTCATAGCTGGGGGTGGCAAGATGGCGACGCTGAGTCCTAAGACTATGGAGGCACTGAACAGTTTTCTGCCGCACTATTGGAGCAGGGGCAATCCTATCGACATGCTTGGGGATGCAAAAGCGGACAGATACAAGGCGACTGTCGAAGCATGCTTAAACGACGAAAACATTGATGGCATCCTCATCATCTATACGGCCCAAGCCATAGGGGAACCCGCTGAAATCGCCAGGACAATTGCAGAACTCTGCAAGAGCCGTGCATACCAAAACAAGACGATTGTGACCAGCTTCATGGGTTATGGGGCTGTGGAAGAGGCAAACCGCATCTTCAACCAGAACAACATCCCAACGTATTCAACACCTGAGCAAGCTGTAAAAACCTACATGTACATGTACCAATACAAGAGCAACCTTGACCTGCTCTATGAAACGCCTGAAGAACTGCCAGTCGACGTTGCACCGCCTAAGCGGCCGCTCATGGTCATAATGAGGAACATGGCGAAAGAAAACCGTGAAATACTCAACGAAGCTGAGGCCAAAACCTTCCTCGAATACTACAACTTCCCTGTTGTGAAAACCAAGATTGCCCAAAACCCGGATCAAGCCGCAGACATAGCCAAAGAGATAGGCTATCCCGTCGTGCTAAAGATACTTTCTCCTCAGATAATTCACAAAACTGACGCTGGCGGCGTGGTCCTCGACATAAATAATGAAACTGAACTTCGCGAGGCCTTCGATCGAATCATGCAACACGCGAAAAAATACAACCCTGAAGCTGAAATCCTAGGCGCAACCGTGCAGCAGATGATCAAGAAACATGGTTATGAAGTGATAATCGGCGCAAAAACTGATCCGCTGTTCGGTCCAGTCATTCTTTTCGGCATGGGAGGCGTGGGAGTAGAACTGTTCAGAGACTTTTCGCTTGGGTTGCCGCCATTAAACCAGACCTTGGTTAGGAGAATCATGGAAGAGACGAAGGTCTACCAGCTTCTGAAAGGCTACAGGAACGTGCCGCCGGCCAACATCAAACTGCTCGAGGAAATAATGGTTCTGTTCAGTCAACTGCTTATTGATTTTCCGCAGCTTAAGGAAGTTGACATTAATCCACTTTTCATAAACGAAAAAGAAGCCTACGTTTTTGACGCGCGCATTGTAGTTGACAAGAACAAGGTGTTCGAAAAGCTTGAGCCTCATCAGCATTTAGTCATAACTCCTTATCCGAAGAAGTATGAAACAGTGTGGAAGCTCAGAGACGGACGCACTGTGCTGCTTAGGCCAATTAAGCCCGAAGACGAACCAATGTGGCTGGAAATGTTCCAGAACTTCTCGGAAGAATCCATACGCTACAGGTTCTTCCAAATAATCAAAGACACACCACATGAAACGAGAGTCCGATACTGCAACATCGACTATGACAGGGAAATTGCCATCGTACCCGAACTAACTGAAAACGGACGCAGAAAGATACTGGGTGTGGTCAGAGTGGGCTTGGAACCCAATGGTAAAGCAGGCGAAATCGCTTTCATCGTCGCCGACCCATGGCAAGACTTAGGCCTAGGAACAAAACTAGTGGATTACGCGATTGAAATCTGCAAAGACATGAAGATAGAGGCTCTTTATGCGATAATGCTGCCAGACAACTACAGGGCCATAAGCCTCATGAAAAAGATGGGATTCAGCATAACTTACTTGGAAGATGGAACAGCGAAAGGAACCCTTAGCCTAAGAGAAGAAGAACTCTGCATTCAGCGCGAAGAACCAAAGAGCGCTGGAGAAGCGGAGACTCAGACTCAACTAATGAAAATAGGGCAGAAAGAACCCAAAGCAGAAGCGCTGGCTGAATGATCAATCGAGGTTTCGCAGAAAATCAAGTCTTAGCTTCTTATGGTGAACCATAAACAAGTTGGTCATCTCGCTCGCCCATGATTGATACTTTTCCGAACTGGCGCATCGCAACGAGATGCCGAAACAGCTTAGCCTTGTCCATGCCCGTAGCCTTCGCCAGCTCATCTATTGTTGATGCCCCTCTATTCTTTATCTCTTGCACTACCAGAGTTCTTTCCTTGTTCCGTTCCTGTATTTCCCTTGCCTTTTCCGTGTCAATCTTTGACTTTTCAGACAACCTGTCTCACCCCATTCGAAGACTAAAACCACATTGAAGATATATATAAGAATTCTTCGAGTAGTATTCGTGAGGATCCATACAAATATATTCTTTGATGCAACTAACTTAGATGGAGAGGTTCTTGAAGGATTTATTCGAAATCACATTTGAGGACTTGAAAGATAAGGACTTTGAACTGATCAGAGTAGTTGAAATGCTATGCGAGGTTTGTGAAAAACCATTGAGCAAGAAAGAAAAATTTCTTAGAAGAATCCAAATCACGAGTAAAGAGGATTATCAGAACCTTTTAGATAGAGCAGGCGTTCACGATCGGGCCGAAGTTGACATTGACAAAAGTAAGATCTATTTCTTTGATCACGATTTTCCAGGCGACGTTCATTCAGAATGCATAGACAAGCTGTAGGCCTCAGCCATCCTAAGCGAGCTTGTATAAGTACTGCTTGTTTTTCTCTCCAGCCTCGCCTATGGCACCATTTCTTCTTAGGGCCATCAAATGTCGCACTATCAAGTTTGGCTGAAGGTCAGTCAGCTGGGCAAGTTCCTCCACTGTCAGAGGGCCCTTTTCTCTCAGGGCTCCAGTTATCATGTGTCTCTCAATCTCGTCCTTCATTATTGAATCCACGACTTTCTGGTATTTTTCTTCGTCAATCTCCATTTTTACCTTTGATCTTCCAGTTACCCACCTAAGCCTAAAAGACTTGAAGGCTTCTATCGACGCATCAGTTCTTCTCTTCAATTTCTCCTTCTCGCTCATTTTCTCACCTTATTTGGGCTCCTGAATGGTTCTAAATGGGTTTGGTCCCAACTGTCTTATCTGCTCAGTAGTCTCTCGGATGAGAGCCGCAAACTTTCCTCCTTCGCTTGCTGAGATCCATTCAAGCTTCACGCGTTCAGGCTCAAACCCGATGGTCTCCACGGCTTTCTTTATGTGGGCGAATCTCTTCTCCATCATGAAGTTTCCTTTTTGGTAATGACAATCACCAGGATGGCATCCAGCGACTATCACGCCGTCGGCTCCATCTCTTAAAGCTTCCAGAACAAAAGTTGGATCTATCCTCCCAGTACACATCACTCGAACTATCCGCACGTTTGTTGGGTATTCAAATCGGCTAGTGCCAGCCAGGTCTGCGCCTGCGTAGCTGCACCAATTGCAGCAGTAAGCCACGATTACTGGTTCGAACTTGTTCTGACCTTTCTCTTCTTCAGATGTACCTTTAACCATTTGGAACTTCAGCCTCCTTCATACCTGCGGGCATCAAAAGGGCTTTTACCTGTGCCAGAACCTGATGGTCCTTGTAGTGTCGCATAGTTATCGCTTGACTAGGGCATTCTGCAGCGCATGTACCGCACCCTCTGCACAATATTTCTCTGATCTTTGATTTTCCATTCTCGATTTTTGGCGCTCCATATGGGCATATTTCTTCACACAATCCACAGCCAACGCACAGGTCCTCATCTGCAAGCGCAGTTATGGCGTCCGTTTTGACTTTGCGGTTACCCATGAGGATCGACGCTCTTCCTGCTGCTGCCTCGCCTGATATTATGCTTTCAGAGACATCTTTTGGTCCTGAAACTGTGCCAGCGATGAACACTCCGTCCACGTTAGTGTCCACTGGTCTTAGCTTCAGATGGGCTTCCATCATGAATCCGTCAGTGCCTATAGGAACCTTCAGCATTCTTGCAAGTAGCACCTCGTCCTTGTTTGGAATTATCGGAGTGGAAAGGACGACCCAATCTGCTAGGAACTTGACTTCGAGTCCAGAAAGAGAATCGTAAGCCATGACCTGAAGTTTGCCCTCTGATGTCCGGGTTATCTCTGGCGGGGCTTCTTCTATATGCCTCACAAACCGCACTTCGAGATCTCTGGCCCTCTTATAGAAATCCTCGTATTCCTTGTAGACTCTTAGGTCTCCGAAAAGCACTACGATGTCAGTCTTCGGGGAACTTTCCTTCACGAGTATGGCATTTTTTATGGCGTTCATGCAACATATCCTTGAGCAGTATGGCCATCCTTCTTCCTTGCGCGCTTTGAGAATCTTTCTCAAAAGCTCCGCAGTGTCTGACTTCGGAAATGCTTCAAGTTCGAAAGGTCGGATCTCACCTTTTCTTGCGCCCACGCATTGTATCATGACAATTCTTTCAGGCTCTCCGATCTTACCTTTTTTCAGCATCTCATCCAATTCTCGTTGGGTAACGACGTGATCATATATGCCATACTGGTAGAGTCCTTTTGGCGGTGTGTAGTTTGATGCGCCAGAGGCCACGATTATTGTTCCCACGTTCACTTCTTTGTCTCCATCTGGGCCAGTCAAAGCCGCTGTGAAGTTTCCAATATATCCTGAAACGTCTTTCAAATCTGTTG
>Ga0315277_10005837_pt1 | contig 16180 bp, 15 predicted proteins | sample YL17G05_15_MG_FD_203695 | JGI IMG/M metagenome (GOLD analysis project Ga0315277, IMG submission 203695) | Sediment microbial communities from Yellowstone Lake, YNP, Wyoming, USA - YL17G05_15 | ecosystem: Environmental > Aquatic > Freshwater > Lake > Sediment | place: USA: Wyoming | collected... | reverse complement strand
CCTACGGGACTCTCTGGGAGGGTGGCGATCTCGTTCCCAGGAATCAATTCCTGGGCTATTTTCAACCATCCCTATGGGATTGAAGAATGGCGGTTTGTAAGAACAAATGGTTGAAAACCATGAGCCGGTGGAGAGGGATCGCTTCCCATTCCCGTGGGAGCGCGCTTCAGCGTGACTTTTCGAAAGCTTTAGCGCTCTGTCACGGGTGGGGGAAGGCGCCAACGGTGCTCAAGCGGTTCGAGAAGCCATGCTGAAGCATGCTGGGTTGGAGCAAAGGGAGGCGGCCAGATTCCCCCGCCTGAAGTCGGGGGCAATGAGGAGCCCCCTGAAGGGGACTGAGCGAACTGCGAAACCAACAAGGGGCCAAGCGTGTGGCTGGAATCCAGGTGGCCGTGCGAAATGACCCGATCATTCTGGCCTCTCATTTGTGTTTGCGTGTACTAAGCTGCAACGAAACGAGGCAGCTCGGGAAACAGACGGCGACTTTATCAGGAGGGCGCGAACGATGAAAATGCTGCGCTGCGTCATTCAGCCTTACAAATTGGACGACCTCCGGGCGGCTTTGGAAGGGGTTGGCCTGCAAGGGATGACCATTCATGAAGTTCGGGGACACGGCCGCCAGAAAGGGCACAGGGAAATCTATCGTGGCAGCGAATACCAAGTCTCGTTCCTGCCCAAGATCCTGGTGGAAATTGCCATCCCCGCCGCCCAGGTGGAAGAGGTCGTCGCGAAGATCATGGAAACGTTGCGCACGGGCAAGATCGGCGACGGCAAAATCTTCATCTCCAGTCTGGACGATGTGATCCGGATTCGAACCGGTGAGCACGGTCCCGACGCGCTCTAGTTCACATCCCCCTTTCTTTCCGGCGCCGACCAATCTTTCCAAAGCGCCGCCCGTTTTCTTTCGCGCCGTCCTTGACGTCCAAAACAATTCGCGTTAGTGGATGTAACCACAGATTTCACAGATTCCGCAGATTGAAAAAGAAATCTGTAAGAGGCAACTTCTGGTCATGGCCGATCGTCTTGACCCGGTAAATCAGATGGTGCCGGCCTTTACGGACCTGCTCGTCCTCGTGTCGGCGCGCGACAGCTCAAGCATTCTGTTGATCGAACAAATCCCGCCGTGGGTGGCCCAATGGGTCGGAAAAACCCCGCAGGAAGTCGAAGGCGAACCAATCGGCCGCCTTCCCGGCGATCTCATGGATGCTCTTGCGGCGGTCGCCGATGACGTGCTCACGAGCGGCTTGCCGGTCGAGAACTACTCCGTGGAGTTCCGCGACATCGCCGGCCGTGAACATGCCGTCACCCTCTCGGCCCAACGCGTCGAGGATTATCGTCTCTCGCCGGCCAGCCGCGCGCGCGACCACGCCAACGAATCGGGACCCGCCGTTTTGATCCATCTCCAGGACATCAGCGAATCGGTGCGCCAACGGCGTCGCTCCGCCGGAATCGGCCTGTTCCACGGCATCGTTGGTCGCAGCAAACCTATGCTCGCGGTTTTCTACAAGATCGAGGTGTATGGACCGACCGAAGCGCCGCTGATTATCACAGGCGAGACGGGGACGGGCAAAGAGTTGGTGGCGCGAGCCCTTCACGAACGCAGCTTGCGGCGCGACAGGCCGTTCGTCGCCGTCAATTGCACGGCTCTCTCCGAGGAGTTGTTCGAATCCGAACTGTTCGGTCACGAGCGCGGCGCGTTCACCGGCGCGCTTCGTTCGCACAAGGGCCGCTTCGAGCGCGCCGACAAAGGAACCCTCTTTCTCGACGAGATCGGCGACATGTCGCCGCGCACCCAGTCGAAACTCCTCCGCGTGCTCGAACAGGGCACAATCGAACGCGTCGGCGGCGAAGAGGAACGCCGCGTGGACGTGCGCACCCTGGCCGCCACCAACATGTCGCTCGAACAAATGGTGGCGATCCGCCGGTTCCGCGCCGACCTCTATCACCGGCTGTCGGTTTTCCGCATTCATGTCCCGCCGCTGCGCGAACGGCCGGGCGATTTGCCTCTTCTCGTGGAATACTTCCTCGAGATGATCGGCCAGCGCTATGGCCGCCGAGGCCTGCGACTGACGCCCGACGCCATGCGGTTGCTCAGCGAATACCACTGGCCGGGCAATGTGCGCGAGTTGCGCAACGTCCTCGAACGCGTCTATGTGGAAACGGGCGGGCAGGTCGTCGGCCACAATGCGTTCAAGGAATGGGTTCGCGAGAGAGATTATCTCTCGGCGGGCGGATGGAACCTCGAACGGCTTGAAAGTCAACGGGCTGCCGCGCCGGTCATCATCACGCCCCCGGAATCAAGCGACCAACCTCGGGTCTCGGGTTTCGGGTTTGGGGTCTCGGATTCTGCTGATGCCCAGACCCCATACCCCCTTGCGTTTCCGCGCGGGACCTTTACGCCCGGCGGCGGTTCAACGATTGATGCCGTCTATAGCGTCGAGCACCCGCCATCGCGGAAGCCTAAGGGGCTGACAGAGGAGATCATTCGCAAAGCGTTCGCCGATGCAGGCGGCAATGCGACCCGCGCCGCACGCTTGCTTGGCGTCCACAAAGCCACCCTCTATCGTCGCCTGAAGATGCTTGGACTAAACCGCAAGGACCTGGAGACAAATCCCAGACCCGACACCCACCCAACCCAGGAGCCAAAACCGTAGCTCAGCCCCTCGTGGGCGTTTGTTCACACCCCATTTTGGAGCCAAAGCGATGAGCGACGAGATCGAACAACTGATTCATTCACACACGGGAGTGGTCGTGGTTCAAATCACCGAACCGGTGCTCGAAACGGATCAGCCCATGGATTGGGTGGCGACGGAAATCCGGCAGTGGCGATCGGATGCAAGCGTCGTACAGGTGGTCTTGTCGCTCCATCGCGAATGGGCGCTGCGCTATCGCGTCCACGGCTCGCCGTGCACATTGGTTTTCCGTCATGGCGAATTGTGCCTGCGCGTCAAAGGGCGCTTTGGCCGCGAACGCCTTCGCGCCGCCCTCGAACGCGCCGGCCTGCTGGACCTCTCTTGAGAAGTCCGACAGGTTGCCAACCTACATAAGATTCATCCCCGCCAGTCGAGCGATGTGGTTTTGCCATTGTCCTTCGTATTGGACGCGAACGCGCGCAGTGTGAAATCGCCGCCTTCGGCCGACAGGCGCGCGTCCAGCCACCCCACCGGGTCGCTGTCTCTGAAGCTGTAGGCAACAGCCGGCAGATTGATCAGATGAAGGCCCTTGATTCGGCTATACCGATAGACGTGCGTGTGGCCATAGAAGACCGCCTTCACTTGCTTGCGCGGCAGGACGATTTTGAGAAACCGATCGGTGTCGAGCAGGCAACCGTCCCCTTCTCCCAAGTCATGATGAAGGAACAGGAGTGTCGGACGGCGGTCGGATTGGTCAAGATACTTCCCGAGCCATTCGCGTTGCCTCTGGCCCAGAAGTCCCGGCGTCGGCTCCACCAGCAGGAGCGAATCGAGGATAATGAGACGCACATCGCCGGACTCGATGACTTGCACATGTTTATCTTTGACCGGCGATGGTTTTGCCGCCTGCGGGCCGAGTACCTTAAGAAAATTGGCCCGATGGTCGTGGTTGCCCATCGCCAACGCGACGGTCATCTGCGAGAACGCCGGTTCGAAAAGCCGCTGAAACATGCGATAGTCGTCGAGTTTGCCCTGGAGACGCGCAACATCGCCGGCGATCACAACACCTTCGGGCGATGCCTCGACGATCTGCGCAACGGCGGTCTTGAAGTTATCATTGATGCGGAACCCCCGATATTGCTCATTCTCGTCAAGTGAAACATGAGTGTCGGCGAGCAACGCCCAGCGCGTCACCCGGGGCGGTTTGCGTCCGGGCAGCCGAAACCGCGCGCAGCCGCCGGCGAGCGCCGCTCCCGCCGACAGAGCAAGGGTTCGAAGGAAATCACGCCGATTTGGTGTTGGGCCGAGAACCGCCGGCATTGCTTTGCCTCCACGATTGAGGTCTGTCCGCAAGAATGAGGACAGGGCAACGAGATGCGAGCGACAGAAATGCCGAATCCCTTCACTTCACGCAAGTGAGAAATGATTGGCCCGCGGCGAAAGTAAAAACGAAAACCCACCTCGCCATCGCCTTGGCATTGCGCAGCGAGGTGGGCTTGAACAATTCGCGCAACATATCACAGCCAGGACTTACTTCGCCGGCTTTTCAGCCCTTTTGCCGCCCTTCCTCGGCTTCCCGGAAGCCTTTTCCGGCTGCGATGACATCGAGCAGAGCCTGTTTCCCTTCCGGCGACATCAGCGGCGCCAGTCGCTACTGCATCATTGCGGAGCCGGCATCGGTTTGGCCGGCGCCATAAATTTCTCCGGCTGGGGCGCAACTTCTTTGAGGTTGGTCGGGATTTCGGCCTGCGCATCGCCAACGGCCCACTTGATCCCGCCCATCAGAATCTTCTGAAAGACCGGATTATCCCACACGTCCTCGCGATGGCCCAAGGAGGTATAATAGATTCTTCCCTTGCCGTGCATCCGCGCCCAGGTGCCCGGATACGGCGGCCGATTGTAATCATTGCCCTGCATGTCCTTGGTATCTTGGAGAAGAATCACGTGCATATCGGGATTTAGGTTCCTCGGCGCATACCACTCCTCATTCAATTCAAAATCCTTTACGTCCTCCAAGCCGGGGAATTTCGCGTCCACCACCCGCGACCACGATTTCTGCTGGGCGCCGTGGCCCGCAAACTCGCCGCCCAGCACCTGAATGAAGGGATCGTAGCCGCCGAGACGGAAAGCATCGTTGCCGGCGTGAATTCCGACAAGACCTTTGCCGGCCGCGATAGCCTCGAGCAACGCTTGCTTGCCTTCGGGGGTCATTGGCGGGGCTGGATCGCTCTTGCTCGGCTTGGTCAGATCGCCCGTTGCGTAAAAAAGGAAGCCGTCCCACTGTTTGATCTTGTCGGGGTTGAGCAACGAGCCGTCTTTGCTGGGAACGATCTCATAGCCGTTTTTCGTGCCCAACTCGACCAGGATTTTCTCCGAGTAGGCCAGTTCGTCACCCTTGCGCGCCACGGCGCTGTGTTGAAACCCTTGCGACTTGGTGAAGTAGAGAAGTTTCTTCTTCGGCTTTGCCGCCTCCTGCGCACTCCAGCACGCCGACGCCACGGCAAAAACCACCAGTGCGGCAGCAACACGCATAAATGTCCTTGCTGAAAAACCTGCCATCTCTGTTCTCCTTTCCCCGTAAGATGTGCGCCTTCGTTGGGAAGAACGCTCGTTCGGCCCCCGATACCACGTGGCAGATGGTATCCGCGGCCTGTTGGTCTTTCCATGACCACCGCTCAATCAGGTTCGTCCGTTTCTGTCAATCCCTAAGTGCTCGGATTCAGGCGTTCACGTGTTCGGTGATGGTTTTTGAAGGGAAGGCGCAACTTGCAGTTGAATCTGTGGGCGTTTCAGGGGCAAAAGCCCTGTGTGGCGGCCAAGGTTGCTCCGAGAAACGCCGCTACTATTAACCGATCTTGTCCCGGCGACGAGGACTTGCCATGCCTAACGTTTTCAAATCGTTCATCGTGATCATCGCTATATGCGCGGTGACTATTCATGCCGATAGGCCGCAATGCTGGTCAGCCGGACAGAACGGCAGCCAATACATTGCCGTTGGCTTAATGCGTGAGGCAGGAAGCGCGACCGACCAAGTCGCGGAATCAGCCGCGCGAGCAACCACAGCCGCTCAAACAGGCGATGTGTATCTGTTTACTTCGTTCCGGCGCAATGGAGAAGATGGCCTCCACCTCGCCTTCAGCCGCGACGGCCACAAATGGACCGCGTTGAACAATGACAAACCGTTTCTCACACCACAAATCGGCGAGAAAGAAAAACTGATGAGAGATCCCTGTCTCCTGCAAGGTCCGGACGGGACATTTCACCTGGTCTGGACCACGGGCTGGCAGGACAAAAAAGGCTTCGGCTATGCCAACTCCAAAGACCTGATCCACTGGTCGGATCAAAAGGCGGTCGCGGTGATGGCGCACGAGCCAACGGCGCGGAATGTCTGGGCGCCCGAGCTTTTTTATGACGAAGCGAAGAAGCAATTCCTCCTCTTCTGGTCCACCACCATTCCGGGACGATTCCCTGAAACCGACAAGACAGGCAACAACGGCTTGAACCACCGCATCTACTACGTCACCACAAGGGATTTTCAGACTTTCAGCGAAACGAAACTGCTCTTCGACGGCGGCTTCAATGTCATTGATGCGACCATTCTGAAAGCCAACGGCAAATACTATCTGATCGTGAAGGATGAGACGGCCACACCGGTCAAAAAGAACTTGCGCATCGCCGTCAGCGACGACCCGGAAGGGCCCTACGCCAATGTTTCGGAACCGTTCACGATCAGTTGGGTCGAAGGCCCCTCGGCCATCAGGATCGGCGACGAGTATTTCGTTTATTTCGATCACTACAGAACGCCGCATTACTACGGCGCGGTGAAATCGAAAGACCTCAAAAACTGGCAGGATGTTTCAAACCAGATATCGTTCCCGAAAGATCACCGTCATGGCACCGTGATACGCGTCTCCGAGGATGTTCTCAAACGTCTGCCCGGTCAATAACGCTCATTTCAAACACGCCGGGACGGCGGCGCTACTACTCGCGTGTCTGACCTAGGAGTCATTTCTTTCCGGCGAGACCGACAAAATGGCGCCAGGAGCCGCCGCTGCGGGCGGTTTCGATTAGCGTTCGCAAAACACCCCGGTCGGCCCAGGTGAGAATTCGTTGGGCTTCGGCTTCGGCGAAGCTGGGCATCCGAAGTCGGACACCGTCCAGGCGGCCCAGCAAGGCACCGAGGCGTTTGAGATGTTTTCTGATTTGCGCCGAGGAGGGAGTTTCCCATTCGGCCAGCGGGGTTCCCGGCTTGGGAACAAAGACCGAAACGTTGGCCTCGACGCGGACACTGACCTGAGGATCGCGTCGAGCCGCCATTGCCGTCCGGCGCGTCGCCTCGACCAGCCGCGCAATCGCCTCGATGTCTTCTCTCTGTTCGGTGGGCAATCCGACCATGAAATACATCCTCAGGTTGGCGAGTCCGCGGGCGGCGGCTTCGGCGGCAAAGGCAATCACGTGCGCATTCGTGAGATTCTTGCCCAGCTGTTGCCGCAGACGTTCGGAGCCGGCTTCCGGAGCGATGGTCAGTGATCGCTGGCCGCTTGCGGCAAGTAGATTGAGCATATCACAGGTTACGTCTTCGAGCCGCAGTGACGAAAAAGAGATTTCCAGCCCTTCGCCGAGACACCACTCGCAAATCCGGCCAATGTCGGGATGGCTGCCGACCGCCGGCGCAATCAGGCCAAACCTTGGCGTCAAGCGGCGGCCCCGTTCGATCATCTCGCGCACGGCCTCAAATGGGCGCGGACGATAAGGCAACGAATGGCCGAGGAAACAGAACCGGCAGCCATAGGGACAACCACGCGCGATTTCAACCAGACAGCGTTCGCCCAACTCTGTGTACCGTGTGACGATTGCCGAAAACGCATCCGCGGAATCCAGCGACCTGACGAAATGAGGCCGAACCGATTTTCGATCCTCAATTTTCGATTTACGATTTTCGACTTCCAATTGCTGCTCACTGGCGGCGGATCGCGGATCGCTGATGGCTGCTGCCGGCAAATCGAGGCCGAAGCGGCGACAGGCGCCTTCGGTCACCTCGATGCCCTCGATTGGCGCAATCGTTTGCAGGAAATGTCTGCGATCGCCGCCGCTCACGACCCACTCCCGGACGATTTGTCCCACCGTTCCTTCGCCGTCGCCCACGACCAGAACGTCGGCCAGATCATAAACGGGCAGACGGTTGACCAGCAGACAAATCCCACCTGCAATGATAATCGGCTCGGCCTTGGGATCGCGCTCGGCCGCCAAAAGCCTGACACGGTTTTCCATCAGAAATCGAACGACGTCGAGCAGGTCGAGTTCATAAGCGATGCTGAAGGCCACAAGGTCGAATTGTTCCAGTGGGCGTTGGTTCTCGACGCTCAGCGCGGGTATGCCTTCGCAAAAAAAGCGCTCGGCCAATGCGCCCGGCTGTTCATTGATCCAGCGATAGACCATTTGATAGCCGAGGCTCGACATGCCGACGGCATACGTGTTGGGATAGATGAGAGCGACCTGACAGTTTGCCGGCGGGACGATTCGGGGCGTGCCTTGCTCGTGCTCCAGCACGCGGCGCCAGTGAAGCGCCATTGCGCGTCGCGTGGGTGCGCCGCCGGTCGCGGCACAGGCATCCTGCCCGTGAACGCTCCGGCTGCGGCGCTTCCTATTTGAACGGGGACGATTCACAAACGCTTCACGGGCAAGATGCCCGTGCCACCTCAGATGGGCTTGCGAAGAGGCTCAGGCGCTGGTCGTTGGTCGGCTTCCACCTGCCGCCGCGGCGCAAACATCACGCTCGAACCCAGAAAACTCACGTCGGTCTCGACGGTCTCCCCCGACCGCTTTGGGTCCTCGAAATCAAACCATAGATCATCCAGAGAGACATCGGCAAGCGTGCGGAATTTGATCTTGGCGAACACGCCGCTGGGAAACATGCAGGCCGCGCGCGTTCCGACGTGATAGATGATCTCGCCCCGCTCATTGTCGGCCGCATTGGCGCGAAACACATCGAATGGATAGGTCTCATGCGCAAATCCGTCGTAAATGTTGATCCCCTGGCGGATCCAGTTGCCCTGATGCCAGTCCAAGACCTGCAATTTCTCCGGGTCGAACAGCATCCGCACGCGCAAATTATTGAAAGGCACCGCCGCCTTGTTGCGCAGCATCAGGTTGACAACCCAGTCTTTGCCTTTGGCGACCGATTCCGGGTCGGCGTCGAGGAACAACTCGACACGTTCGTCAATGCTCGCCACGGCGATCTCCGCGAGAGGCGAAACGATCTTGCGCGGCGAATCATCACGCGGGATCACAACGAGGATTCCCGGCAGCGTTCCCCCTTCCTGCTTTCCGGCAGCAACAAATCCCAGAAGATTCCGTTCATCCCTGCCGACACGCGTCCCCTCGTCGCCTTCGATGAAACCAATCTCGGAGTAGTGAACGGGATTGAGCGCCCGCCAATGGATCGTCAGGAGAGTCGTCGTCGTTTTGGCGATGGTTTCGTGCAGTTGGGCCAAATAGTGCAACTCACCTTTCGACCTGTTGATGTGCAATTCCGGTGAGCCGTCCAGAAGTTTGTAAATGGGCGCATCGTTCACCCGTTCGGGTGCCGCCACAAGCGGATCATATTTCAAGCGAAGGGCGATCTCGTCAAACGGACCGCCGGACGAGTTGAACACACGAACCTCGGTTTGGAACGTGTCGCCGACGCGCGCGATCCCCTGGAAGGGGTGAATGTAAACGATCGCCCGCGAAACACGAAAGGACACTTGGCTTTGAGCGCCGGCCACTGGAGGAGAGGGCGCGCCGGGCTGCGGGGGCATTCCGGGGAGCCCGGGCCGCATCGCCATCGTCGGCGAGACGGGCCCCGGCGGCGTTGGCGATGTGGGCGAGGGCGCTGCCGGTGTCGAGCCCGGAGAGGGCGATTGGGGAGGCTGGGAGACTACCAGCTGTTGCCCCGTGAGTGTGTTCTGCTGGTTTTCAGTGGCGGCTTTTCTCTGCGCTTCCTCACGGGCCCTATTTTCGGCCAGGATTTGCTGCATCCGCGCCATGTGCCGCTGGATTCGTACTTCGCGCGGCAGATTGGGATCGTCGCGCAAATCTTCCGGGAACTCCTCGAGCGCGCCGACCCAAAAGCCCACGAGTCCAAATGCGAAGGCAATAATCGCCTTGCCCAAACATCCCTTTCTTCCGACGGTCAACATCACAATGTAACTCTCCTTGCGTGCCGAACATACTTCTTAGCAAAACCCTTGCCCGCTTGTCCACGAAAAACCCGACGCGCTCGAAAAGAGGTAAGAGCGCCTCATAGCGAGTCGCGCCATCCAAAAAGAAATGCGAAGTTCGGTTCGGAGTCCCGGCTTATGGTTATCAACTATTTATCCTGACATACCAGCATTCTTCGATCCCGTAGGGATGGGCGAAAATAGCCCAGGAATTGACTCCTGGGAACGAAATTGCCACCCCCCCACCCGAGAGTCCCGTAGGGACGATTGAAATCGCCGGCATTCTCAGTCGTCCCGACGGGACTTACCGGTTTTTGGCCTCGTCTTCCCAGCGATAAATCACTGGGCTACTATCAACAATCCCTACGGGATTAGAAAGCGCAAATTCGTCCATTCAAATAGTTGATGACCATTAGCCGGTGCTCTTTTCCGTCTGAAGGCGGGACTCCAAACCGATTTTCGGAGGAGACAAGATGCCGAAGGCAAAAAGAAGAAAGGTTGTCGTTGTTTGTTGCCGGCCTCTGACCCCTGATTCCCGACCCCTTCTTTTGGCTGCGGCCAAAGGCTGCCTTGGACTTCCGCCTTCATCTTTCAGCCTTCCGCCTTCCAAACCGTCGAGCCGCAATTGCGAAATCGCCATTACCGAATTGGCATCTTACGTTTTTGCTGGCGGCGCTTGACACGGCACATCGGCCTGTGAAAAGACCAACCAAGCGCGGCGGATAAAAGGAGAATCTGATGCACGTAAATCCGTCAGGGTTCCTGACCCTATCAGCCTCAACGAAAGGAGCAGCAAGATGAGTACGACACGAAGAGAGTTCTTCGCATACGGCGGAGCGGCGACACTGGCTTCGGCCCTGGCGGGCGGCCTGGGCGTCAGCCTGGCGCCCGGCGGCGTCATGGCCGCAGAGGAGGCGCCGAAGAAATTGAAAATCCGCGTCGGCGGACGCACGGGCGGGCTTGGCAGCAGCATCGCGTCGTTGGCGGTCGCCAAGCGTTGCGGCCTCGACGGGATCGAGATCGAGGCGGGCGGCGCCAAAGACCAACTCGAATGCAGCGATGCCGAACTGCAAAAGCAGTTCCTCGCCGAGTCGGAGAAAACCGGCGTCGTTCTGTCTTCGATTTGTATGGGTCTTTGCAACAGCAATCCGATCTTCTCCGATCCGCGCGCCAAGAGTTGGCTCGAACAGACGATTGACGCGAATGCGGCAATGGGCGCCAAGCCGATCCTCGTCGCGTTCTTCGGCAGCGGCAACATGAAGGGCAAGAAAGACGCGCAAGCCAAAACCATCGAGGTCATGAAAAGCGTCGCCGAACGCGCCGAGAAGAAGGGCGTCGTCCTCGGCCTCGAAAACACGCTCAGCGCCGAAGAGAACATCGAGATCGTGGACAAAGTCGGTTCACCGTTTGTCCGCGTCTATTATGACATCGGCAACTCGTATGGCGGGGGCTATGATGTCCCCAAGGAAATCCGAACGTTGGGCACGAAGTATATCTGTGAGATTCATTTCAAGGACGGCAACTCGCTGCTGGGCAAGGGACGCATTGATATGGCCGCCGTCGGCCAGGCCGTGCGCGAGATCGGCTACGAGGGCTGGATCATCCTGGAAACCGGCTCGCCGCTGGGCCACGAAACCAGCTGGGCCTACAACGCCGGCTTCATCCGCGGCCTGCTGTGTGCGTGATAGAACCACCCGCGCGGGATTGCCAGGATTGGGCAAATCGGAGGGGAACCGTCTTGACATTCTCTGGGCGGCGGGTGTTGATATTTGTAGTGATCGTAGTGACAAGCAGACAGAGGGAGCCAAGACAACACAGGAGATGCAATGGCTTGGATTGAACAGACCAAGAAAGGATCGCGCAAGAGCGGTGGACCCCAGTATTATCTTCAGGGTCTCGGTGAAGCCGCGAAAGCGATTCTTGAGCGACGAGGTCAAGTCAACGTAGCCTTGTGGACGCCTTACGGACCGGTCTGTGAGGGTCTGGTAGCGGTCTCGCGCCAAGTTGGGTCTGTCGGTCATGATCGTGTTCAAAACCCAACCAGGGGCGGGTCTATTGCCGACCGAATAGCTTATTGGTTTGGATTGCGTTCCACCAACTTGGAGCGAGTTGAGGCGGACGATTTCTGTCTGGGGCAGGGAAGACACTTATTGCTGCATTTGCGGCCGCGTTCCGCCAAGGCGTTTGGGGGACGGCAGCAAAAACTGGTGCATGATGATCATCCACTGACAATTGTGCGGGGACATTTGTCGAGGCCACTTCATGCGCAGATAGAGCAACTCCAGAGGCAGAGTCGAGCGGAGTTGACTTGAATTCGCGTGCAGATCTGCCGCGTGATCAACGAGCACTCAGCAGGAACGCCTCATCTCGATGAACGTGACATTCTTCGGACAGCAGGAGCGCTTGAGAAGTTGGGTATGACAATTGGTCCTTATGTCGGGAAAGGTCTGGACTGCCCGAAAGCGATATTCACTTTCGTTGGCTACCCTCCTTATGGTTGTCCCGTCGAACTTGAGTCTGTTTCCAGTGGTTTTCTTGCACACCACCACGCCAAAGACCACGGCACCCGACTGGTCGTGCTCTGCGTTATACACGATGCGCCAGAGGTACTAACTCAAATACATGACGTTGTGGAATTGGCTGAGATGTGCCGTGTTTTGGAGCAAGAAACGTGAACTACGCCGGTATAGGTCCAATAACGAGCAGCTACAAGCCCACCAAGCAAAGTGCGAAGCGGCATTATGGAAGCCACCCCTATTTCACCAAACGCGCTTGGAATGTGGTTCAGGAGTATATTAAGCACTTCACTCAACCGGGCGATGTTGTCCTGGATCCCTTTGGAGGTTCGGGGGTTACAGCCGTTGAGTCGCTTGTCCTTCGTCGAAAGGCGATTTATTGCGATATTTCCGAATGGGCGTGTTTTCTGGCGCGCCAGACAGCAATTGCGCCCATCAGCCTCACCGCTCTTGATAGCGCCCTGGCACGAGTCACTGAAAAAGCGAGGGAGTACATTTGCGGTCTCTATTCGTTATCCGATTCACGCATAAGCACGATGAGGCACAGGTACTGGTTTCCACGAAATGTTCGGCTTCCGGCAAATGCTGATGTCCAGCTTGTTGAAGAACTCTTCACCAAGAGAATGCTATTGGGACTGTCGGCTCTCCTTCACACGATTCGGCAGGAGGATGATGAGGTCGTTCGGAATCTCATGCTTGTGGCCTTTTCCGCGACGTTGGCTAAAGTAAACAAGACCTTTCTGTCGGCGCAGAATCGTAAGGAAAGTCGGGGAGGCAGCTCCATATTCAGCATCTATCGCTACAAGGTCGCCGGCTGCCCTGTTGAACTGAATGTCTGGGAACAGTTTGAGCTGCGCATGCGGCGATTGCGCGCCGCCAAGGCGGAGACCAATGAATTGATCGGCGACTTCTTCCGTGAGCCCGACACAGCGCAGTTCATCAAAGGTTCTGCCACACGCCTGTCGGGTTTCGTTGCCCCTGAGAGTGTTGACTACATTTACACAGATCCGCCTTATGGAGGACATATTGCATATCTTGATCTTTCCTGCATGTGGAATGCATGGCTGGGGTTCAGCGTCAGCGATGAGGACCGTCGTGATGAAGTCATTGTAGGCGGAGAGGACAAGAAAACGGAACATGCTTATGCAGACCTGCTGCAAGCGAGCCTTCGTGAAATGAGCAAAGTGCTCCGCCCAGAGCGCTGGCTGAGTCTGGTTTTTGCCCACTGGGATCCGACCTATTGGCGCTTGATTGTCGAGACTTGCCGGGAAGCAGGGTTGGACTATGTGAATATGGTTGCTCAGCCCGTTGGCACAGTCTGGTCCATGCACAAGAAAAAAAACCCGCTCCGGGTGATTTCTGGTGAATGGGTTCTCAACTTCCGCAAGGTCGGATGTGTGCACGTACGTAAACTCCGCAGAAAGGCGAGTCTCGAGACAATTGTCAGGGAGGAAGCGGAATCCTGCATTGTGCGAAACGCCGGGGCTAGCACCGAAATGCTTTATACCGCCCTGCTTCCGCGACTCTTGGAAGCTGGTTTGCTGGGCGGCGGAAACCAAAAACCTTGGGACCTTCGGACTCTGCTCGAACAACTCTTTGTCTTTGTGCCTTCCCATCAAAGATGGCATCTGAGACCCAACGTGACCCCGAACCCGCGTCTTCCGATCGAGATTCGTGTTCGTTACTGTGTGGCCAGCCTGCTCTATGGTCGGAGGAGGTCTCGACGGATGACACTCTCTGACATCCAAGGAATCGTGTGTGACCGCTTAGGAGACGGGGTTGCCGTCCCACAGGAGATGTTGCGTAGCTGTATGCGAGAATTCGCCCACTCGTGCGACGACGTTCATTGGGATGTGCCTGCAAACGGCACTCAACTTGACTTACTCGTGGGATCGTCTGTTTCATGAGGTAAACCGGTTTACTTCGTTCCTGCTACGAACGCGGATAGTGCGCGGTGACGCGGGTGCGGATGCCGCCGCGGGTTGTCACGTTGTTGCCGCCAGTTATCCATTCTGGCCAATGGGCGCCACTAACTACCTCTGCAAAGCCGCCACGAATTCTTCGACTGTCAGACCGGCCCTTGCGATGAGGCTACGCAGTGTACCGCGGGCTACGGTCGGATGGTTTGGCACTGACAACGTGGCGATGTGTCCCTCCTTCGTGAGGATGACATGACTGCCTTTCTGGCGAGCGATCTGCCAGCCAAGTCTCTCAAAGGTTCTTACAACGTCTCGAGGGCGTAACAGGGGAACGGGTGGCATCAGACGTGAATCTCAACCTCATGGGTGGCAACGGTGAGGGGCATACCCCTTTCCGCTCGGACTTCCAGGCATTCCTTGATCGCCTTTCGAATATTCCTTTCCGCCTCTTTCTCGGTCCTGCCTTGACTCACACAGCCGGGAATTGACGGACACTCGGCGATGAACATCCCGTCTTCGTCCCGTAAGATCGTAATCAGGAATCGCACTCTCCATCACCCTCTTTCTTGGATTACCTATAATCAACATCCATCGGATTCATCAACCCCAAACGGCGCCTCTAACGGGGATATTGCGCGGTGACGCGGGTGCGGATGCCGCCGCGGGGGGTGAAATCGCCCGTGACGGTCATGCGTTTGGGCTGGCAGCAGGCCACCAGGTCGTCGAGCACGCGGTTGACAAGATGCTCATAGAAAATGCCGACGTTGCGATAGCTGAGAAGATAATACTTCAATGAGCGCAGTTCGATGCACTTTTGGTTGGGAACATAGGCGATCGTCAGGCGACCGAAATCGGGCAGCCCGGAATAGGGACAGACCGACGTGAACTCGTCGGTCGCAATCTCCACCTCGGCGTCCTTCCCCGTATATTCGTAGTCGAACGTTTCGAGCACCTTCGGATCAATCTTTTCGGGGCCATCGAACGGCATCTTTTTGTCTAGTGGTTCAAACATGGTTTCTGCTGCTCCCGGTCCTTTTTCGGTGACTCACGATTCCGCGGATACTAGACACGCAAACGCTGTCGGTCAATTTGGTTCTGCGCGGCGCTGTTCCAGAATGTGCCAAAAGCCGCCGTCTTCCCCTCGCTCCTCGGTCATCTTGACGACCTCGAAATACCGGCCAAAGAAAACGGCGAGGTCCTTGCGGGTGAAATATCGCCGGTAGGCCCCATACTTGATGTGCCAGGGCCTTCGACTCCCGCGAAACAGCCGAAATCCCGCGCTGAAAACCGAAAGCACGTAAAAGCCTCGCGGCTTCAAAACGCGGAGAATACCGGCTCGGTAAGCGCTCCAATCGGACTTTCTTTGATGATGCAGGCAGCCGTAATCCAAAACAATATCAAAGCGTGAATCGGGGAATGGCAACGAGAGGATATCCGCCTGGCGGAATGTGATTCGCGCCGTCTTCTTCGCCTTGGCAAACCGACGTGCGCGACTCAGCGCCAGCGGTTCGAAATCAATCGCCGTGACCCGGAAGCCCAACCGGGCCGCTGCAATCGAGTGACGTCCCTCTCCGCAACCGATGTCCAGCAGGCTGCCGTGAGGGACGAGGCGTTCGAGCCGTTTGAGAAAATCAACCGCATAAGGCGACGGCTCGTTCGCTGCCCAACCGTGTTTCCCCGTGCGATAGGCCTCCCGGAAATACTGACGGTTTGCCTCTGCGGCTGACTTCATTGCACAAGCCTTTCTCGGCCTTCGGCGCCCCACACAAGAGCCTGCCATTTCCGCCAACTTTTCCTTGACCAATTAACCCGCGATCAGGCCGCGATAGACGCAGGCCGATTCGGGCGACTCGCGAACCACAACCGTGCTGAGATCGTCCACGTCCGCGCTCAGCGCCCGCCAAATCCGG
>Ga0315277_10005836_pt1 | contig 16181 bp, 12 predicted proteins | sample YL17G05_15_MG_FD_203695 | JGI IMG/M metagenome (GOLD analysis project Ga0315277, IMG submission 203695) | Sediment microbial communities from Yellowstone Lake, YNP, Wyoming, USA - YL17G05_15 | ecosystem: Environmental > Aquatic > Freshwater > Lake > Sediment | place: USA: Wyoming | collected... | reverse complement strand
TGGCGGCAGCACTTTCGCTTGCATCACACCGGCGAGACGCCGGTGCCACTGTGTCCAGGCTGCTGTGTCCAGGCTGCTGTGTCCAGGCTGCTGTGTCCAGGCTGCGTCCACCCTTAACTGAACGGTGTTGGCCTTCACGGCCTCATTTTCACCGCCTCACCTGGGCCCTGCAAGGCTGCCTCGCGCCTGTCTGCAACCCACGGTTCGTCGGCCCGGCAAACTCCTCACCACCCGCAGATCCGGATTCTTCCCTACCGCCGCAGGGCACTTGGGACGGATAATCTATACTGAATTAGGGTACGGATTCATTGAACCACTTGGGGAGGTGTGTTCTACGGCGACCTGAACGCAACCCGGCCCAGCCACCACCGCAGACGCCTGCTACGGCGAGACCTCGTCAAAGCGGATTCCCGCATTCCACCACAAACCACTGTTTTCCAGGAGGCTGGCCAGTGCGGCTATTCACGCGAGACAAGACCAGGGCAATACAGACCTTCCTCCTTAAGGTCGTCAACAATAACTGCCCGGAAATAGCAGCGCTCATCGAAGGGCCGCGCCTGGAGAACCGGGTCAACTTGACGGTCGCAGTGCTGGTCGTGCCCCTGGAAGACGGCAGGCTGCTTGCCCAACGGGCATTCACCGCCGTCACCAAGGAGTTCTCCACCACGGGAGTGGCGTTGGTGGTCGACGAGCCCAAGGGATTCGATGAAGCGATCGTGGGCTTTCGTTGGGACGGCCAGATGACCTACATGCGGGCGACTGCCAAGCACCTCAACCCGATCGGCGAGGGTTTTTACCAACTCGGCCTCCAGATGACCGAGTTGGTGTACCCCGGCGACTTTCCCGATCTCGAAGCGATCTTCCTCTGAGGCCCCTGGCGGTCGGCGGTTTGCACTGGCCGGTGCCTGATCCGGCTCCCCGCGGGGCGCAGGCAAGCGGGCGTTTTCCAACTAGCATCCGGCGCTTGGGCATGGCCTGCCGCCGGGCGCGTGTGTGGCAAGTTTTCCTGGCAACTCGGTGCTCGGGTGCCTGGGGTCGAGCGGAGCGAGCCCCCAGATGAGCCTGCTGGGGGCAGCCTCCGGCTGACCACCAGCCACCCATTCGTCCGCCAGGAAGACTTGGCGGACACCCGAACGCCAATCTCTTGCGAACCGATCCACACGCCGGTACACTGCGCCTCGGTATGGTCTGACTCTCTCCCGGGAGGTGGCTATGATCCGCGACTATGCTTCGGGACCAACGCGACCAAAGCTTTGCTTCGGCGACCACTCCGACGATGCTGCGGGACCAACCTTCGGTCAGTGCCCTGCCCGAGCGGTGCCCGGTCGGTGCCGCACCCTGCTTGTCGCCGGTCTGCTGTTGATCGTCTCTGCGCCGGCCGTGGCCGAGGAGGTGGCCGCGCTGCCCGAAAAGATCGACGGCATGGCCCCAAAGGAGATGATGCACGGTTACTTGATGCGGGCCGTCCACGAGGCCTTGGATCGGCGCGACGCCGAATACGAGAAGCTCAAAACGCTCGAGCAGCTCACCGCGCATCAACAGCGGCTGCGAGAGTTCTTCGTCGACTCGCTGGGCGGGTTTCCCGAACGCACCCCGCTGAACCCCAAGGTCGTGGCCCAAGAGGACCGCGACGGCTACCGCCTCCAGAAGATCATCTTCGAGAGCCAGCCGCGGCATTTCGTTACGGCGGTGCTCTACCTGCCGGAGGCCAAGCCATCCTATCCGGGCGTGCTGGTCCCCTGCGGGCACAGCGACAACGGCAAGGCCTCCGAGCCGTACCAGCGGGCCTGTATCCTGCTGGCCCGCAACGGTCTGGCCGCGCTGTGCTACGACCCGATCGACCAGGGCGAACGCTTCCAGTTGCTCGACGCCGACGGCAAGCCGCTGGTCGGCGGCACGACGGCCCACTCTGTGCTAGGCGTAGGGAGCACGCTTCTGGGCCGGAATACGGCCACCTTCCGGATCTGGGACGGGATGCGGGCGATCGACTACCTGCAAAGCCGCCAGGACATCGACCCCCAGCGGATCGGCTGCACCGGCAACTCCGGCGGCGGCACCCTGACCAGCTATCTCATGGCCCTGGACGAGCGGATCGGCTGCGCCGCGCCGAGCTGCTACCTGACCAGCCTCCGCCGGCTCACCGAGACCATCGGGCCGCAAGACGCCGAGCAAAACATCCACGGCCAGATCGCCCGCGGCATGGACCATGCCGACTACGTGATGATGCGTGCCCCCAAGCCCACGCTGATGTGCGTCGCCACCCGCGATTACTTCGACATCGACGGAGCGTGGAGCAGCTTCCGCCAGGCCAAGCGGTTCTACGGGCGGCTGGGCTTCGCCGAGCGGGTGGATTTGATCGAGAACGACGCCCAGCACGGCTTCGCCATGCCGCAACGTGTGGGCATGGTCCGCTGGATGCGGCGGTGGCTGCTGGGCGTCGACGACGCGATCAATGAACCCCCGTCTACCATCGCCGCCGACAAAGACCTGCAATGCACCCCGCGCGGCCAGGTGATGCTGCTGGAGGGCGCCCGCAGCACGTTTGATCTGAACGTCGAGCTGGAGGAGAAGCTGGCCGAGAGGCGAAAGGAGTTCTGGAAACAGACAGACCGAGCCAGGGCCCTCAGCGAGGTCCGGCGGATCAGCGGGATCCGCAAGCTGGGCGACCTGCCGGAGCCGAAGCGCGAGACCGTCGCCACCGTCGAGCATGGAGACTACCGCGTCGACAAGCTGATCCTCCGGCCGGAATCGGGGATCTGGCTGCCGGCCCTGGCCTTCATCCCCAAGCAGCGGAGCGGCGACGCCTATCTCTACCTGAACCCGGACGGCAAACACCTGGCCTTGGCATTGGGCGGCAAGGAACTGCTCGACAAGGGGCACCTGGTCCTGGCGGTCGATCTCCGCGGCCTGGGGGAGACCGCCGGGGGGAAGCCCAGCAAGACGGGCATCCCGCACTACGTCGGCGGCGACTGGGAAGACCTCTACCTGGCGTACCTGTTGGGCAAATCATACTTGGCGATGCGGGCGGAGGACGTGCTGGTGACTGCCCGCTTTCTGGCCGGTTACGAAGCGGGGGAGAGGCCCAGTCGCGTCCACCTGCTGAGCATCGGCCGGACCGGGCCGGCGGCGCTGCACGCGGCCGCCCTGGAGCCGCAGTTGTTCGCCGCGGTCGAGCTGCGCGGCTGCCTGGAGTCCTGGAGCAGCGTGGTCCGCACGCCCTTGAGCATCGGGCAATTCGAGAACGTCATTCACGGTGCACTGAAGACCTACGACCTGCCCGACCTGCTGGGCACGCTCCCCAAAGACAAGGTCACCTGGGGTGATCCGGTCGACCCACTGGGTCAGCCGCTCTGGAAATAGGGCGTCGCTCCAGCCGCTTGCGGCTTGGCAACCCATCGAAGCTACGTCCTTGCCTGCCTGTTGCCGGCGGTTGCGGCATCTGCGCGAGGCAGCGAGAATGGCCACATCGCCAGGGGAAGCCCCCGCGCGAGAACAACACCCAACTCCGTCGAGGCACAAACATGAACCAGAGACTCTCCCGACGCCAGTGGATGGCCGGCTGCGGCGCGTGCCTTGCTTCTGGTGCCGTCACCGCCATGGCCTCCGCCGCCGCGGCCGACGCGTCCCAGGGCAACGCCGCCGGGCGGCCGCTGCGCTACTGCCTGAACACCGCCACCGTGATGGGGCACAAGCTGCCGCTGGATCAAGAGGTCGAGCTGGCCGCCAAGGCCGGCTACAGCGGCATCGAGCCCTGGACCCGCAACATCACGCCGTACGTCCAGGCCGGCAAGGCGCTAAAGGACCTGGCCAAACGCATCGCCGATCTGGGGCTGAGCGTGGAGAGTGCCATCGGATTCGCGTCCTGGGCGGCCGAAGACGAGCGGCAACGGACCGCAGGATTGGAGACCATGAAACGCGAGATGGACCTGGTGGCCCAGCTCGGCGGAAAGCGGATCGCCGCCCCGCCGGCCGGCATCAACCGCACCCTGGGCGTGGACCTGCGGAAGGTCGCTGAGCGTTATCGGGCCGTGCTCGAATTGGGCCGGAAGATGGGGGTCGTGCCGCAGTTGGAGATCTGGGGCTCCGCCCAGACGCTGGGCACGGTCGCCGAGGCGGCCTTCGTGGCCGTGGCCGCCGACCACCCGGATGCCTGCCTGCTGTTGGACGCCTTCCACATGTACAAGGGCGGCTCCGGCTTCAACGGTCTGAAGCTCCTCAGCGGTGCCGCCCTGCACGTCTTCCACCTGAACGACTACCCGGCCGACCCGCCGCGGGAGACCATCACCGACGCCCAACGCGTCTATCCCGGCGACGGCGTGGCCCCGCTGCCGTCGATCCTGCGGGACCTGCACGCGAACGGTTTCCGCGGCGCGCTGTCGCTGGAGTTGTTCAACCCGGAATACTGGAAGCAGGATCCCCTCATAGTCGCCCGAACGGGGCTGGAAAAGATGCGGGCGGTGGCGGAAAAAGCGTTGGCGTGATTCTGAGTGCACGGGCACGCGGCGCACAAAGGGTCCTCCGCGCGGAAAAAAGTTGTCCACATCACCGAGTTGTAGGAGGCGACTCCAGTCGCCGACGAAGGCGGTAATCCGCGGACAAATCGGCGTCTGGAGACGCCTCCTACAGCGCCGCAGTTGACCAAGGTATTTGGGAACAACGCCGAGAATCACCGCCGGGAGAGCGTCTTCTTTTCCGGAAGGACCGCGGGCTTCTGCGCGGGTCTAGCCTCAAGCGTCGGGCGGGGCATCGATCGGCTCGGCGCCGGGGGTCTGGATCTCCCTGAGTAAGTGCTGGATGACGCGGCTGTGGCGCCGGCTGTAGAGAAAATAGATCGCCAGCCCGATCGCCAACCAGACCAGCAACCGCAGCCAGGTGTCGATCGGCAGGAAGAGCATCAACACGAGATTGACGAGGATTCCCAAGGGCGCGACGATCCAAATGGCCGGGCAGACGAAAGGACGCTTGGCGTCGGGGCGTTGGACGCGGAGGATCAGCACGGCGGCGCAGACCATCACAAACGCCAGCAAGGTGCCGATGTTGACCATCTCAGCCAGCTTCCGGATCGGCGTCAGCGCGGCGACCACACAAATCACGGCCCCGGTCAGCATCGTCGCCAGGTGGGGAGTGCGGAAGCGGGGATGGACCTTGCCGAAGGCGGGCGGCAAGAGTCCGTCGCGGGCCATGGCCATGAAGATCCGCGCCTGGCTGAGGAACGTGACCAGCAAGACGCTGGTCATGCCGGCCAGGCCGCCGGCGGCAATCAGCCCAGTGGCCGCTCGTAACAGGGGGCTTTGCTCACTGGCCGCCCGGTCCGCGAACGCCTTGGCAATCGGCGCCCGCGCGTCGATCTGCGGATACGGTACGATGCCGGTGATTACCAAGGCCACGGCCATGTACAACACGGTGCAGAGAATCAAGGAGGTGAGAATCCCGATGGGCACGTCGCGTTGGGGCCGGCGGGCTTCCTCGGCGTGGGTGGAGATCGAATCGAAGCCGATGTAGGCAAAGAAAACGATCGACGCCCCGAGCATGATCCCCGCCAGTCCGTAGGGCGCGAACGGGCCGCGGACCGCGTCGTCGATCGGCACCAGCCAGCGGTTCAGGCCCACGACACCCAGCAAGCCCCACTTGGCAGTGGCCTTCTTTTCTCCCGCCTCCCTGGCCGTGGGGAGGAGCCCCGCGATAATCTGGCGGTCTTCTTCGGTTTGGGGCAGAGCGGGCCGCACCTTCTCGGCAATCTCGCTCACCATGCGGTGTGCCTCTTCCATGGAAACTCGACCGGACTGAAGCAGGCGTCGGCTCTCCTGTTGGACGAAATCCACCCGGTACGCGGCGGCCAACTGGCTGCGTAACAGGATCTCTCGCCGCTCGAGATCGCTAGGCGGCGCCCCCTCTGCTGCCGTCGCAGCCGGGCCGCCCCCCTCGTCGCGGAGATAGTTCTTGACCAGATCGGGAAGCATGCGCTCTTGCGGCAGGACCCGCTGCGAAACCGGGATGCCGTGCCAATTGGCCGAGTCGACGTATGCCGCGCCGACGACAATCACAAACAGCACCACGACCACCTTGATCATCACCAGTGCCGCGTTGGTCCTGGCGCTCTCGCGGATCCCCACCACCAGCACGATGGTCACCAGGATCATGATCAGCACCGAAGGCAGGTTCAACAGCGGGCTGGCGGCCATGCCCTCGATTTCCGTGAATGGGTCGCTGCACAGTTGGGCGGGGACTTCCCAAAGGCCCAGCACCCGCAGGAACTCATTCAAGTAGCCCGACCACGATGAGGCCACCACCGCGCAGCCCATGGAGTACTCGAGAATCAAGTCCCAGCCGATGATCCAGGCGAAGATCTCGCCCAGCGTGGTGTAGGCGTAGGCGTAGACGCTGCCCGCCACAGGGGCCATGGCGGCGAACTCGGCGTAGCACAGCGCGGCAAAGGTACAGCCTACGGCAGCCACCGCGAAGGAGACGACGATGGCGGGGCCTCCGTCGTCGGCCGCGGCCACGCCGGTCAGCACGAAGATGCCCGCCCCAATGATCGCACCAACCCCCAGCGAGGTCAGCGCCACCGGCCCCAACACGCGGCGCAGACGGTTCTCGCCGGCCATCTCGGCCAACAGCACGTCGAAATCCTTCCGGGCGAAGATGTGCTTTAGACTCAAGGGCGGAAACCTCCATAAGCGTCAAGAGGCGTCAACACAGTGGCACCGGCGTCTCGCCGGTGAAACATGAGTGAACGGGTTGCCATGAGTTGCGTCACACCGGCGAGACGCCGGTGCCACTTCATGGTTCTTGATGTCTGCGCCAATTCCACGGTATTGAGGCTTGCCCGCCGTTTGGCTGCGGCCGGCATTCTCCCGGTTCGGACGGCAAAGGGCAGACCCCCGGCCGCTTGGCATTGGGTGGGATTCTAACAAGCTGTGGCCGGGGCGGTCAATCCACCAACGGAAAGCCCAGGCAAAGACCCGGCGGTTCAGGTAGAAGGGCTGTCGGCCAGTTCCGGGGCCTGCTTGGCCCGCCCGTTGAGCAGGGTGTACCAGCGGCGGCCGGCATCGATCACAATCACGGCCGACAGCAGCAGCATGATGGCGGCCAGCGCGGAGGCCAGCCTCGTCAGGAAGAGGTCCAGCGGGCTGGTTTCCGGCTTGTGCCACCACATGTTGATGCTCTGCACGCCTGCCGTGAAGACGGTCACCACCGCGAACAGCAGGGGGAGCAGCGTGCAGAGGGCGTAGATCCGTTTCGGCGCGTGCATCAGCAGATAGGTCGTGCCCACCGCCAGGGCGATCGTCGCCAGCAGTTGGTTGGCGATTCCCAGCATCCGCCACAAGGTCTCCAGGTTGCCGATGCACAGCAGCCCACCCCACAGCCCGCACACCAACACGCTCATCGTGACGTTTAGCCCCCAGCGGGGCTGGTGCCCAATGGCCTGTTCGGGCTTGAACTGGGCCAGCGTCTCCTGGAAGACGAAGCGGGCCACCCGCGTGCCCGTCTCCAGCAGCGTCAGGATGAACAGCGCCTCGAACATAATCACGAAGTGATACCAATAGGCCATCAAGTGCGTCATGCCGGGCAGGCTGGCGAAGACCTTGGCCATGCCGACCGCCAGGGTGACGGCCCCACCCGTCCGCCCCACCAGCTTCTCCCGCACCCCTTCTTCCAGTGCCGGCAAGTCCCGCGGATTCAGATCCCAGTTCTGCTCCTGGCCGGCCCACTGGACCATGGCGGCGTACTTGGCCTGCTCTTGGGCGGTTTTCTGCGGTGTGTTGATGGCGAAGTAGTCGCCCGGGTCCAATGCGCAGGCGGCCACCAGCGCGGTTAGCGCCACAAAACCCTCCAGGATCATCGCCCCGTAGCCGATGACCCGCATGTCCGATTCCTTGTTGATCATCTTGGGCGTCGTGCCCGAGGCGATCAGGGCATGAAAACCAGACAGCGCGCCGCACATGATCACGATGCACACGAACGGCCAGACCGTCCCCGAGACGACCGGGCCGCCGCCGGAGAGGAAAGGCGTGGTGGCGGGCATCTCCAGCCGCGGCTGGGCTACGAAAATCCCCACGGCCAGCACCACGATCACTCCGATCTTCATGTAGGAGCTGAGGTAGTCTCGCGGGCACATCAACACCCAGACGGGCAAGATCGACGCGACCATGGCGTACAAGGGCAACATGATCGAAAGGGCCAGCTCGCTGAAGACCAGATAATGCCCGAAGTCCGAATCGGCAAACGGCTTTCCGAGGATCACCCCCAGCATCACCAGGCTTACGCCGACCACCGAAGCCTCTCCCACCCGCCCCGGCCGGATCTTGTACATCCACAGGCCCGTCAACAGCGCGGCCGGAATGGTCACCAGGATCGTAAACATCCCCCAAGAGCTGTGGCTGAGGGCCTTTACCACGACCATCGCCACGCTGGCCAAGACGGCCACCACGATAAACAGCGTGGCGACTGCCGTCGTGGCTCCGCCGACCGGGCCGATCATATTGCGGGCGAGCTTGGGAAGGGTCAGGCCGTCTTGCCGTACGGACGCTACCAGGGTCACGAAATCGTGGACTCCGCCGGCCAGGCAGGCGCCGATCACAATCCACATGAACCCCGGAAAGTAGCCCCACTGCGAGGCCAAGACCGGGCCGATCAGCGGCCCCGGGCCGGCAATCGCGGCAAAGTGGTGGCCGAAGAGCACAATCCGCTTCGTGGGGTGGTAGTCGACACCGTCCTTGAGGCGGTGAGCGGGCGTGAGGTTGCGGTCGTTGATCACGGCGACTTTGGCGGCCAGAAAGGCGCTATAGAACCGATACGCCACCAAGAACGCCGCGATCGCCGTGATCACCAGCCAAAGCGAATTCACCGCCCTGTTGTCCCTTCCAGCGTTCCTGCGCGGCCTAAGGACCGTGTACCAAACAACTTCCCGATTTCGGGTTTGGAGTTTAGCGGCCGACGGCACGTCGGCCTTGAGTGGCTGCGGGGAAAAACATCGCACCGTGGGTCGCCGTACCGGCGACCGCTGTCGGGAAGTTGTCTAATACGCGATGCTAGAGCCCCGTGGGGGCAATCGTGCCGCCCGCGCTACACCCGAGAAGGAATCGGACTCTCGCAGCACGACGTCCCACCGCCAATAGCATCATACGTCCCGGCCCGGTTCCGAGCAATTCGAGCTATGGACGCTCGCAGGGCGGGCCCTATAATACCCACTCTGACGCCCGGAAACCGTTTGTGCAACCCAAGAAGGAGGAGTCAGCAGCGTGCCGGAAAAGGTGATCGTCATCGGCAGCGGCCCCGCCGCCTGGACGGCCGTTATCTATGCCGCCCGAGCGGCGTTGAGGCCACTGGTGTTCGAGGGGGCCATCACCGAGGAGAACCGGCTGGCCGGTACCCTGCCCCTGGGCCAGTTGGCGCTGACGACCGAGGTGGAAAACTATCCGGGCTTCCCGGCCGGCAATCTGGAGGCCTACCTCGACGACGCCATCGCCGCAGACAAACGCCGCCTGATGCCCCCCCACGAGAAACACGGGGTCAGCGGACCGGAACTCATGGAGCTGATCCGACAACAGGCCGTCAACTTCGGCACCCGGATCGTCACCGAAGACGTCGTCGGGGTGGATTTCGACCGGCATCCCTTCCGGCTGACCGCCTCCGACGGCCGGACCTACGAGGCACTCTCCGTGATCGTGGCCACCGGCGCCCGGGCGAACTACCTGGGCCTGCCCTCGGAAGAGACCTACAAGAACCGCGGCGTCAGCGCCTGTGCCGTTTGCGACGGTGCCCTGCCCCGCTTCCGCAACAAGCCGCTGGTGGTCGTCGGCGGGGGCGACTCGGCCGTGGAAGAGGCCGACTATCTGAGCAGGTTCGCCTCGACCGTCTACATGGTCCATCGCCGCGACCAGTTGCGGGCGTCGAAGATCATGGCCCAGCGGGCGATGGACAATCCCAAGATCGAGATCGTTTGGAACCGCACGCTCAGCGAGGTCTTGGGCAACGATGCCGAGGGCGTAACCGGAGTGCGCCTGGGGAGCACCGTCGGCCAACCGGATTTGGCGCTGGACGCCAGCGGCGTCTTCCTGGCCCTCGGCCATACGCCCAACACGGCCTTCCTGGAAGGCAAGCTGGCGACCGACGAGAAGAAGTATATCAAGTGGACCAGTCCTTGGCGGACCTGTACGAGCGTCGAAGGCGTCTTTGCGGCCGGCGACGTGGCCGACAGCTACTATCGCCAGGCGATTACCGCCGCCGGCACCGGCTGCATGGCCGCCCTGGACGCCGAACGCTGGCTGGCGGCCAAGGGATTCTGATCAAGGCAGAATGCAGAAGGCAGAATGCAGAAGGCAGTTGCAGAACAAGAAGCGAGATTGAGTTGCCCCTATGCCTGAGAAACTCTCCGTCGCCCAAGCCCGCCGCCCCGAGGCAATCGGCCGTGAAGTCGTGCTGCAAGGCTGGGTCCGCACCCGCCGCGACTCCAAGGCCGGTTTCAGCTTCCTGGAACTGAACGACGGCTCCTGCTTCGGCAACGTCCAGGTGATCGCCAGCGCCGAACTGGAGAACTACGAGTCGGAGATCAAGAGGCTCTCGCCCGGGTGCAGCGTGACCGTCGCCGGCCTGGTTCGCGAGTCGCCCGGCCAGGGGCAGGCCACCGAGGTCCAGGCGATCCGCGTCACCGTCCACGGCACGGCCGACGCCGAGACCTATCCGCTGCAGAAGAAGCGGCACTCCTTCGAGTTCCTCCGCACCCTGGCCCACCTGCGACCGCGGACCAACACCTTCGGGGCCGTCGCCCGGGTCCGCAACTGTGTGTGCAACTCGATCCACCAGTTCTTCCAGGAGGAGGGGTTCCTGTACATCCACACGCCGGTGATCACCGCCAGCGACTGCGAAGGGGCCGGGGCGATGTTCCAGGTCACCACCCTCAACTTGGCCAACCCGCCCAGGCAGGGGCCGCAGATCGACTTCACCCAGGACTTCTTCGACCGGCCCACGTTCCTCACCGTCAGCGGCCAGCTCGAAGCCGAGATCTTCGCCTGTAGTCTGGGTAAGGCCTACACGTTTGGCCCCACCTTCCGGGCGGAGAACTCGAACACGCCCCGCCACCTGGCCGAATTCTGGATGGTCGAGCCCGAGATGGCCTTCTACGAGCTGACCGACAACATGGACCTGGCCGAGCGCTTCCTCAAGCGGATCCTCCGCGACGTGCTGGAGAAATGCCCCGAAGACATGGAGTTCTTCAACCTGCGGATCGACACGACCGTGATCGAGACGCTCCGGCGTATCATCGACACCAAGTTCATCCGCCTGAGTTACACCGAGGCGGCCGAGATCCTCAAGAGTTCCGGCCAGCAGTTCGAGTTCCCCGTCGCCTGGGGTGCCGATCTCCAGGCCGAGCACGAGCGGTACCTGGCCGAGAAACACTTCACCGCCCCGGTGATCCTCTACGACTACCCCCGCACGATCAAACCGTTCTACATGCGCGTGAACGACGACGGCCGCACGGTCCGGGCGATGGACGTGCTGGTTCCGCGGGTGGGCGAGATCATCGGCGGCAGCCAGCGCGAAGAGCGGCTCGACGTGCTCGAAGAGCGAATGAAAGAGCAGGGGCTCGATCCGCAAAGCTATTGGTGGTATCTCGATCTGCGGCGCTACGGCACGGTCCCCCACAGCGGCTTCGGGCTGGGGCTGGAGCGGCTGGTCCAGTTCGTCACCGGCATGGCCAACATCCGCGACGTGATCCCCTTCCCCCGCACGCCGGGCAACGCGGAGTTCTGAGTTCGGCGGTCCGGCACTACAGACCGGCAGCGCCGTGACACGGGCGAAGCGCGCTTGCCCGGGTGCCCCCGAACGGCTACAATGAGGAAATGCTCTGCGCCACAGCGGAGGATCTAATGTGAGACTGCGAGTCTACCTGGATACGTCCGTTTTCAGCGCGTGTTGCGACGAGCGAGTTCCGGACAGACAGGCCGGCACGCGGGAGTTTTGGGAACGGTTCGGGGAATTTGAGGTAACCACCTCCGAGCTTGCGGTGGAGGAGTTGCGTCAGGCAGATGACGAGGCGTTGCGGGCAAGGTTCCAAGGACTGTTAGCGAACGTCACGGTTCATCCCATGACGAAGGAGATCAGGGACCTGGCGAGATGTTACGTCGCGGCGGGCGCTTTTAGTCCGGCCATGTTCAATGATGCCTTGCACGTGGCCGCGGCCGTACTCACTCGCCAGGACATTCTGCTTTCCTGGAACTTCAAGCACCTCGTCAACCGCCGCCGTCGCGCCCAAGTGAACGACGTTAATGTCTCCCAAGGATTGCCGACCATAGAGATCATCGCCCCACCGGAAATCTGAGGAGTCTGCCCATGCACTACTTCGACTTCCAGAGCGTCGCCCGCCAGGCCAACATCTCGCTCGGCCATTTGAAGCAGTTGCAGGAGATCATGCGACGCGAGTTCCCCAGCGACGAGATGATGCGCGAGCTCCACGTGCTGCGGGCGTGTATGGCCATTAGAGACGGCCTGATCAGTCTGGAAGATGCCCTGCGGGGCGAGGCAGTTGCCCAGCCAAAGTCTGGCGCTACGGCGGAGGCTTGACTCCGATAGGCGAACAGGCGTACGCGAGGCAGGCTCTGCCCGCGGCAAGAATCATGTACCGCGCCGCTTCCCCCGAAGCTCCTCCAATTCAGCCCGCAGCGGAGTCCAGTAGCTGCGGTCGGCCTCGCGCTGCTGGCGCTGCTCCGCTTCGAGCTGCTCGGCCAGCGCCGCTTCATCAGCCGCCTGCGCGTTGGCCAGCAGGGGCCGCCGCTCGATCGCCGAGGCGAACTCCTCGGGGTATCGCTCTGCCAGCTCATAGAGCATCGCCGGGGTCCGGGACTCGTGCAGCCAGAACAGTACCTGCTCGGGGGTCGGATCGCCGCGATTTTCCACGTAGTTCGCCTCCACCAGCCGCCGAAGCATGGGCCAATCCTTGTCTCGCTGGGTCTTCTTCATCTGAACCAAATCGGGCAGCGATACGATCTCAACCTGCGTGCCCGCGCGGACGTCAATCGTTGTACGTCGCTGCCAGAGCTGGTCAAACGGCGCCACGCCGCGCATCACCGACATCACGTCGATCCGCATCGCGTGAGCCTCCGGATGATGACAGCGGAAGTGGATCGCGTGCCCCCGCACCAGATGCTCGCGCGCAAACGGCGGCACGGCGATGCACTCCGCCTGCAACTCCTCCAAGGCCGAAGAGAGCCGGCCAAGATTGTCGGGTTCGGCCAGCACGGCGATGTCGGTGTCGCGGCTAAACTCGGCTCCGCCGTAGAACACGCAGGCCTGTCCGCCGATCAACAGATAGCGGACGCGGTGTGAGCCCAGGGTCGAAAGGACTTTGAGAATCGGGTTCGGCGTCAAGTGAGCCTCCGACTTCCAGATAGAATTCCCAGAGCTTCTCAGTTTCCTCCCAGCGCTGAAGCGGCGTCATGCGATACCACTCCTCCCACGCCTCTTCGCAGACGTCACGGATTGGCAGGTCGGTGCTCATCGAGGATATTCTGTTGGATTCTGCGGCCCCGGGCAAGGGTGCAGCCGCGGCCCGTTGAGCTTCCGCAGGCGCATTCCGCGGCCGGTCCCCCGATGTGATCCCCGCTTTGGCGGCCGCTGCCTGAGAACGCGACCCGGCGCCCTCCGCGGGCTCTCCGTTGGAGTTCCGTCGAGCACGCCGGGTCGAATCCGGCTCACGTCTCAGGCCAGATCGGCCGATGTTAAAATGTGCCGACCATGGATGATACACAGTGTGCGCAGAAGAGGCAGAGTTGCCCAGACAGACAACCCCTTCCGGTGGTGACGATTCTGCCGGACACAGTTGACGCAGACTGTCGATAGGCCACGGACGGGTTGCACCCCACGCACCCCTTGCCCAAGCACAACCAGAATCTCCGTGGCCCGCCCTGGCGTAAAGCACCTGAAGCTCTACACCGAACGGCCCCCCGAGGTCTTCCGGCACGAGCTCGATTCGTTGGGCAGTCTGTCGGATGTCCTGGAGGCCTTTCGCCGGACGACCGGCTGGTCCTTGCGGTACGTGGCTGGCCCGGCCCCAACCTCAGTGACCGACCTGACGTGGTCCGCCCCGGTCAACCCGGGCGTCGGAGTTCCTCTCGGACACCTCAGGCTCGATCCGGTTGGCTCCGGGCTGGCCGGCGCCGCCTCGTCGGTAGACCAGGAAAGTGCGTGCGAGCTGGCCACCGCCCTTTCGGGCATGTTGGGGGAGTTGGTCGAGACCCGCCACGCCCTCTGGCAGCGCGAGGCCGAACTGGCCGCCGGCGTACCGCTGGTGCCGCACCCCGACGAGCAGCAGCACCTGGCCGCCCGGCTGCAATCCGCGCTCAAGGCGGGTGCCGAGGCCGTCGGTTGCCAGGCCGCCGCACTCTACCTGCTCGACGAGGCCACCACCCAGTTGAAACTCCGGTCCAGTTGGGGCCTGCCGCCGGATCGGATGACCGGCCCGGCACGCCCGCTGCGAGGGGCCGTGGCCGACCTGGAGGCCCTGCTGGGCCACGCGGTGGTGCTCAACGATCCCGATCTGATGCAACACTGGAAGGTGCCGGAGGGCTTTCCCACGGCCCTTTGCGTGCCCGTCTCCACGCCCACCTCTCTGCTGGGCACGTTCTGGGTCTACTGCGCCGAAAGGCGCGACTTCGACGACCGGCAGACCAACGTCCTCGAGGTAGTCGCCGGCCGCCTGGCGGCCGATCTGGAACGCGAGATGCTCCTCCGCGAAGGGCTCGACGCCGCACGATTGAAACGCCAACTCCGCGCCGCCGAACAGCTCCAGCAGAATCAGCTCCCCAGCATCCCCCCGCTGCTGGACGCCTGGGATCTCTCCGGCTGGACCCTCCAGGCGGAGCCCGTCGGCGGCGACTTCTACGACTGGTTCTGCCTGCCCCACGGGCTGCTGGCCGTGGCCGTCGGCGACGCCATGGGCGAGGGGCTCCAGGGGGCCATGGCGGCCAGCGCCCTGAAAGCCGCCCTGCGGGCACACGGCCAATACCACCGGCAGGCCGAACAGGCCCTCAAACAAATCAACCTCACCCTCTGGACCGGCTCGGCCGGCGATCAGAACGCCTCGCTCTTCTACGGCCTGATCGAGACGAGTACCGGCCGGGTGTGCTACTCCTCGGCCGGCCAGGTCGGGATCGTGTCGATCGGCAGCACCGGCTGGAAGTCCCTCAGCCATCCTTCCCCTGCCCTGGGCGAAGGTCCCGAAACCGACTACCAACAATTCGCCCACGAACTGCAACCGGGCGAGGCCCTGCTGGCCTTCAGCGACGGGTTTCGCGACGCCACCGACGCCCAGGGCCGACCGCTGGGCGAGGCGGGAGTAGCCGAGCCGCTGGCGGGCCACCTGAACCTCGCCGCCGACCAGTTGGCCGACCTGGCCCGACAGACCCTCAACGCCCATGCAGCCCTCCCCGACCGCGACGGCCGCACGGTGCTGGTGATCAAGCGGACCCCCACTTGACGCCGGCCACTGCCCACGTACAATCGGGCATATCCCCCCAGCCATGCGGGAATGGCGGAATTGGCAGACGCGCTAGGTTGAGGGCCTAGTGGCCGTAAGGCCGTGCAGGTTCAAGTCCTGTTTCCCGCACTTGCAAGTCCTTAGCACGAAATGGCTTGTGAAAGACGTGTTGGTTGCTCAGGGCTTTTTGGCGCGCTGGGCTCCAGGCCCAGAGATTGTAGAGGCATGGCCGGAGAAGCTGGCGGTCACGTCTTCCGACGATGCAACAGCGTTCGCAGGATTGCATCGAGCACCGCATCGAGGTGCTTGCCCACGTCTTCGGCGAGGAACCGCAGCACGAAGAAGCCGTTTTCCTGCAGCAGAAGGTCTTTGCGTCGGTCGCGACGGTAGCCCAAGTTGCTCAAAGCGGCAAGAAGATGAGTTCTTTCGGCCGTCAGAATGAGAAGCTGTGGAAGCTGGACGTGGCTAGGGTACGGGCGGAGCGGCAGTTTGGGCCCTGATGCGGCGTCCAGGGCGTTGTAGTGTAAACCTTCTCTCCTGCAATGGCTGCCTGAGCCTGCCATTCTTCGTAAGGACACAGCGCGGGATGGCATGTTTCTCAGACGGGTAAGCGTTCACGGGAATTGAAATCTTGCCCAGCTTTTCCAATGGGTTGTGGCACCCGTGTCCGGGAGCCACAAGAATACCGATTGATGCATTGCTAGCA
>Ga0315277_10005834_pt1 | contig 16183 bp, 12 predicted proteins | sample YL17G05_15_MG_FD_203695 | JGI IMG/M metagenome (GOLD analysis project Ga0315277, IMG submission 203695) | Sediment microbial communities from Yellowstone Lake, YNP, Wyoming, USA - YL17G05_15 | ecosystem: Environmental > Aquatic > Freshwater > Lake > Sediment | place: USA: Wyoming | collected... | reverse complement strand
AGAAACAATTGTTGAAAAGCAGATTAATTCTTTCTGGCCGACCGCCCATGTTAAAAAAACCCTTTTTCCGGATATTTTCAGAGCTGAAAATGCCCAAATGGCTGTTGGCAATTTTCGCCTGGCAAAGAAATTTGTTTTACCGATTAAAACCTATAAGTATCTTGAAACTGATCCCTTAAATGCGATTACCAATGCGCTCTCGAAATTATCTCCTGGTTCAGCCACTGCCATTCAGATCATCGTCAAACCAATTAGCGATGATTGGCGCCGGCAGGTAGGACTGGCGGCTTTTAAAGTCCAAGAAGGTAAATCAGTTGAATCGCAAAAGTGGTATATGAAAGTGACTAATTTTATTTTTGAGCTTCTCTCTGGAGTTTTTCATGGGGCTAAAAGTAATAATCCAAACAAAAACCTTGCCGGCGATATTAAGCAGCCAGTGCAGCTAACGCCGATCCAGGAACAGACCATGAAGTTTTTAAATGAGAAAGCTTCCAAAACCGGTTTAGCGACCAACATCAGAATTGTCACGGTGGCGCCAACAGAGCAAGAGGCGACTTTGAACCTGAAAAATATTACGACTGCTTTTGGTCAATATTCCACGCCAGAGCTTAATGGTTTTAAGGTTAAAACAGGTGAAAGCCGAGCGGTCAAGGATTACATTTTGCGACGCTTTATCGGCAAAGGGATGATTTTAAATTCTGAAGAACTAGCCTCAATCTTCCATTTCCCCTCACATTTCGTTGAAACACCCAATATTGACTGGATGATGGCAAAAGAGATGCCACCGCCAACGAATTTGCCCCAGGACGGTACTGTTATTGGGGAAAGTATTTATCGCGGCGAGAAAAAACCAGTCAGAATTCGGCTTGATGATCGCCGTCGCCACGTCTTCATGATTGGTAAAACTGGCGTTGGTAAAACAACCCTTTATACCAATATGATCGAACAAGATATGATCGAAGGTCGTGGCTGTTGTTTTGTCGATCCTTTAGGCGACGCAATTGAAGATTTACTTGGAAAAATACCAGAGAATAGATTAAGCGATGTAATTTTATTCGATCCTTCTGATATGAATTATCCAATGGGGTTGAATTTACTTGAGTGGCGTACCCCAGATGAAAGAGATTTTCTAATTCAAGAAGCAATTCAAATCTTTTATAAATTATTTGACCCGGGCCAAACCGGCATTGTCGGTCCGCAATGGGAACATTGGTTCCGCAACGCTGCTTTAACAATTATGGCACAACCTGACGGCGGTACCCTAATAGACGTGCCCAGAATTTTTACTGATGATGCTTTTCGCAGTCGCCTCATAGCCTATGTCCAAGACCCGATTGTTAAAGCCTTTTGGGAACAACAATTGGCTAAAACCGCTGATTTTCATAAATCGGAAATGTATAATTATTTTATTTCTAAATTTGGTCGTTTTACCACCAATGAATTAATGCGCAATATTATCGGTCAGAAGAAGTCAGCTTTTGATTTACGTCAAGTGATGGATGAAGGTAAAATTCTTTTAATTAATTTAAGCAAGGGGAAAATCGGTGAGGTAAACTCTAATCTTTTAGGAATGATTTTGGTCAGTAAAATTCAGATGGCGGCTTTTTCGAGGGCAGACACGCCGGAAGATATTCGCCAAGATTTTTATTTATATGTCGACGAATTCCAAAACTTTACCACTGATTCATTCGCCACGATTTTATCGGAGGCAAGAAAATATCGTCTCAATTTGGCGGTGGCTAACCAATATATTGCCCAACTGACAGAAAAAATCCGTGATGCCGTTATTGGCAATGTTGGCACCATGATCTGCTATCGTATTGGTGCCGCTGACGCCGAATTCATGGTCAAAGAATTTCCTGGGGTCTCTCTTGATGATTTAACTAATTTAGATAAGTTTAATACCTATACAAAATTGTTAATCGATGGCACACCGTCAAAACCATTCAGTATGAAGAACCTCAAGTCAGAGACACCTTCTTCATCCGAGGATCGCGAGAAGGCAAAGACGACCTCAAGGAAACTAGCTAGACCAAAGACGGACGTTGAAGCCGAAATCAAAGAAACAATGAAGGCTTTCGCCGCACCAGATCAAAATCTGCCCACTGGCGCCAATGAGCCGATTAATAAATTTTAATTGTAAAAACGTTTAAAATGTGGTATAATGCGTTACAATGCGATGTAATGCAATGAGCTTCTGCTAATAAGGGATACTTAAAACAAAGATTAAAAGAAAGGTAACCATGCAACCATCTGATAGAAGCCTAAAAGAACTCAAGAACCTCTTAGATGAGGCAGAAAGTAAAGTCGCGGCTGCAAAAAGAATTTTATTTGAACAAGTCTATAAAGAACAAGCGCAAATTTTAGATCACGATGAAGATCTTGGTCCAAATACGATCGTTGAAGGAGTTTTTGATGGCGAAGAAATGATTGACGGCAGCGGCAAAAAATATCCTGTTCCACCAAATTATGCCTCAAAATCGAAGCTTGTTCCAGGTGACAAATTAAAATTAACCATTGCTTCCGATGGAACTTTTATTTTCAAACAGATTGGCCCAATTGACCGTAAAAGAATTATCGGTACATTGGTTGAACATAGTGGTCGATGGCAAGTTAACTCTGAAGGGAAAAAATATTCTGTTCTACAGGCTTCAGTAACCTATTTTCATGCAAAATCCGGGGATGAGGTTACAATTATCATTCCCAAAGTAGGGGAGTGTGAGTGGGCAGCCTTAGAGAATTGTCTGGCAAGAAAAGATAAAAAGCCAAAAGGATAAAATTTGATCGAAATCTTTTCTGGTTTAATTTATAAAGTTATTTTTTACCTCATCTTAATTGGTGTACCAATTATCATTATTGTCTTGGCCCTTAAGGCACGGCACAAAGCCCAAATGATGAGATGGTTTGCTAATTTGAAATTTGTAACATTAAGAATTTTAGTGCCTAAGAATAATGAAAAAACACCGTTGGCGGCTGAGCAAATGTTCGCCGCTTTACATGGTATTTTCCGCTCCGAAAATAAATTTCAGGATTTTTTATCATTTGAAATTGCCTCGCGGGAAAAATATATCCAGTTTTACGCCCATATACCGGTGCATTTGAAGGAATTTGTCGAAGGTCAAATTTACTCGCAGTATCCAACTGCTGAAATTTCCGAAGTCGATGATTACACCATTGAAGAAAAAGAAAGTATCCAGTCAAGAAGAATAAAATTTGCTGGGACCGAGCTTCAAACAACAAATTTAGACGTTTACCCGCTTAAAACCTTTCTAAATTTTGACGTCGATCCTTTGGCTGGGCTGACAGGCGTCTTTTCAAGTGTTGCCAAAGGCGAGGAAATTTGGGCGCAGATTTTAATCAAACCAGTCGGCGATGATTGGCAATTAAAAAGCCAAAGTCATGTCAGGGGTATGCAAATGGGCATGATAGGAAAAGGGGGAATCTTTAAGGGCGCCATTTCAGCCATCTTTAAATTTCTAAATGATATGTTTTTCTCCATTTTAGTCGAGCCCAGAGATGAGCCAACAAGCCGAGCCATTACTCGAGCGCTTAAAAAAGAAGAAGCCAAACTGCCCGGCACAGTCGAGGAGGGTTTAAAAGGCGTCGAGCTTAAATCAACCAAACTTGGTTTTGAGTCGAAGATAAGAATTCTTGCTTTGGCGCACGATGAGAACGTCGCCAGAACAAAACTCGCCGCGATTGTTGCTGCTTTTAAACAATATAATATTCTTAATTTAAATGGTTTCCAGTCCGGTCCCGTGGAGGCTGGGTTAGATTTCTATGACAAATATCGTTGGCGAGTTTTTCTAGAGCCGGGTTATGTTTTAAATATTGAAGAATTAGCCTCAATTTTTCACCTGCCGAATGTTTCGGTAGAAACACCAAGCATTGTCTGGGCAGGTTCTAAAAAAGGAGAACCACCGGCAGACCTGCCGATTGAAGAAAATGTTGAAGATTATCAATTAACAATTTTTGCCCAAACCGACTTTCGGCATGTGATGCATAAATTTGGTATCAAATTGCCTGACAGACGTTATCACATGTATGCGATTGGGAAAACTGGTACTGGCAAATCAACCATGCTCGAAAATATGATCATTGATGATATGCGCGAGGGCAGGGGCATTGCGGTGGTTGATGCGCATGGCGATTTAATCAAGCATCTTCTAAATTATGTGCCGGATGATCGTGTGGAGGATGTCGTTGTCTTCTCACCAGCCGATCGTCTCTATCCAATCGGATTTAATCTCTTGGAAAATGTTGACCCAGATTTAAAAAATATCGTTGCCTCTGGCGTGGTGGGGATTTTTAAAAAAATCTTTGGTGAATCCTGGGGTCCACGATTAGAATATATTTTAAGAAATACTTTGCTCGCCTTACTCGATTATCCCAATGCGACAATGCTCGGGGTGACCAAGATTTTGGTCGATCAGGATTTTCGTAACCGCGTTGTTGATAAAGTTCAAGACCCAGTTATTAAGGAATTCTTTGTTAGCGAATACGAAAAGTATGATCAAAAATTCCGCACCGAGGCAATCGCGCCAATCCAAAATAAAGTTGGCCAGTTTCTTTCATCATCAACAATCAGAAATATTATCGGTCAGCCGAAATCGACGATCAATATCGAAGATATTATGAATAATGGCAAAATCTTATTTTTAGATTTGTCCATCGGCGAAATCGGCGAAGACGCTTCAGCACTTTTAGGTGCCATGATGATTACCAAAATCCAATTGGCGGCAATGAGAAGAGCAATTTTGCCGGAAGACCAACGCCGCGATTTTTATCTCTATGTTGACGAATTCCAAAACTTTGCCACTGAATCGTTCGCTGTTATTTTATCGGAGGCCCGCAAATACCATCTTAATTTAGTCATGACCAATCAATATATTGAGCAAGTGGCTGAAGAAGTCATGGCTGCGGTTTTTGGCAATGTTGGCACTTTAGTTAGTTTTCGAGTTGGGGCGCCGGACGCGGCAGCCTTAAAACAAGAAGTTGCGCCAGTTTTTGAGGAAGTTGATTTGGTTAATTTAGATAATTATCACATTTATGTTAAGATGTCGATTGATGGTGTCACGTCCCCAGCGTTTTCAGCAACAACCCTGCCGCCAGAGGCAATACCAAATAACAATCGTGAACGAGTTCTTCAACATTCGCGGGAAAATTATTCCCGGCGCCGGGAATATGTCGAAGAAAAAATTTCCACTTTAGCTGGGCTGCCAAAACTGGAAGAAATTTTAACAAAAGCGCAAAAAAATAAAATACCGAAACTACCGCCGAAAATAGGGGAGACCTACTACCGCGAAATTCAATCGCCGGGCGATGAACGATGGTATTTTGGCGGCGGAACCGAAGACCAGCCCTTAACCGAAGAAACAGTCCAGGAAAAAATGAATAAATTTGAAGAAGAATATAAAGAAAGGGGAATACCTGATTGGATGAAGGGACGGCTTGAGGCGTTAGAATTGGAAAAGAATAAGCCTACGAACGCAGAACAAGTTCCGGAAATAAAAAAAGAAAAAGATATTGATTACGATTTAGAAAACGATAAGTCCGCAATTTTAAAGCATTTTGGAAAAGGGAAAAATAATAGTACTCAGGCAGGCGTTCAGCAGCTAAATGACGGCGAAACAATAAAATTAAACCAATAATTATGCCAAAAATCGCTTGCGGCAAATGTTATAAGGTATATGACGACCTAGAACAACGTGTTTGTGAATGCGGGGGGATAATCAGGCCTCTAAGAGGTTCTCCTCAAGACATTTATTGGACAGGCGAGAAAGTCAAAGATGGTTTTATTAGATTCTATAATGAAAATGGTCACTATCCATCAGCTCACCAAGTTGACAGGTGCAGCTATTTGCCTGCAGCTAGATCAATCCAAAGGACATTCGGCGGTTTAAGAGAATTTAGAGAAAAATATAATTTAGGTATTAGAGACTACACGAAAGGTGAATATAGATCTAAGTTTGTAAAAGAACTTAATGATGCATCTAAAAAGCTAGAAGCCGAATTTTGTGAGTATCTGGTAGATATTTTTGGGGAAATGTTTGTTCACAGAGAAAAACCAATCTCAAATGTATATAAATTTAGGTACGATTTTTATGTATATACAAAACCAAATAATTTTGGAATTGATATATTTATGCCAAATAATACAAAAAATCTCATGGGATGTTTAAATATTAAATTAAACAAAATAAGATTATTTAATGACACTAACATAATTACTTATTATGTTAGTTTGAATGAAGAAATAGAACAAAAAGAAATTAATAAATTGATAGCTAATAAAAAAACTAAGATCCCGCAAAATATAAAAGTTGTCAGTAAAAAAGAGTTTAAAACAATTATAAATACAAGTATTAAATCTGGCTCATTTAAGATCTATGAAGCGAAACGATCAAGTTGAAAAGGCCATTTTAACCTTATAATTCGGGTAAGAAATGCTATTCTCCCCGGGGGAGTGGTCAAAAAAATGAAAATTGTGCAATTTTAAAAAATTATTACCAATGAATTTTATCTATACACCGGCCATAGGGCATTGTTAAAAGTAAAAAAAGCACAAATTTGATCTATTTTACTTCTACAATATTTATACTATTCTGATACCCGACTATAAGGATAAATCGAGCAAGCGACGCAAAAGGTACATTTCGCGTCGCAATATTATTTAACGATAGTTCTATGGGAGATAAACCCGATTGTGCAACGCTTTTATTAAATCATCGCACAATCTTGTTTCGGCCCTAATTAATTACTTGAGTGACTCTACAGCCACTATTGTTAATACTATATGTAATTGTATTCACGCTCGCCTATTTCGCAGTGGGCTATGTACTATTTAAAATTATAATTTACCCGAAAAAAGCGGCAAAAGACCGCTATTTTGGCATACTTACTATTATTATATCAAACCTGTTAATTAGGCCTCTAGAAGCCTCTAGGACGCGACTTTCTCTGCCGCACGGCTCAACCTTCGTGTGCTCCAGAGTTGCCAGGACACTAACAAGGGCGAGGCATTAAAAATTGACGAATATGTGCCAATGGCGATGCCCAAAAGTAACGCGAGCATAAATTGTTTGAGTGTCTGGCCGCCGAGCAAATATAATGCCAGTAGCACGATCAAGACGGTAAAAGAAGTATTAAGCGATCGATTCACCGTTTGGAGGATACTATTATTAACATTAGTCTCGAAATCAAGGGAAGGGGAGCGGCGTAAGTTCTCTCTAATTCGGTCAAAGACAACAATCGTATCGTGGACCGAGAAGCCCATAATTGTCAACAAAGCGGTGATAAAAAGAGAATCAATTTCAAAACCGAAGAAATGTCCCAAAATAGCGAAGGCTCCGGTGACAAAAACTAAATCGTGGATTAAAGCTAAAACCGCACAAACACCAAACCGCCACGCCCCCGCCGGTTTTGGCACTTTTCTAAATGCAATTGAAATATAAATTATAATGGCAATTGAGGCTAATACCACGGCGATTATCGCCTTTTTCTTCAAATCATTACTCACGGTCGGACCGACTGTTTCCAAGCGATTTTGCTTGTAATCCCCCACTTTTTTTAAGGCGTCTTGCAGGTTCTGCTGTCCAGTTTGATCAAGACTGCCCGTCCGAATAATAAAATCAGCACCAGATTCTTGAACATTTGTATTTTTAATTCCTGCCTCATCTAAAGCATTTTGGACCTGTTTTTTTGAAGCAGTTTGGCTGTCCTGATTATATTGAATGTCTAAAAGTGTGCCGCCACGAAAATCAATTCCCATTGGCAATTTCCATAAAAATAAAGCAACAATTCCCGGCACAATTAGAATAAGCGAAATCAAATACCAAATTCTACGTCTTCCGATTATATTCATAATGCTTCCTTGCATGTCGCTCGCCAGTATCCATCAAAAGATACCGGACTCGATTTTCCCAGCGAGAAAATCGGTCCTAAGCGCTCGGGCTCGCTTTGACCATGCGCTCGTCCTCCGCGATTTACTTTTGAGGATACATGGCTCGCTTTCATTTTAGATTATTATTTTGACTTTTGACTTTTGAATTTTGAATTTACTTTACCACCAATTTCTTTTCCAGCCTCGTGCTAATTCCTAGTCGCAAAAAGGTTCGGGTGACAGTGATAGCGGTAAACATGGAAACCAAAATACCAATTGCTAGCGTCACGGCAAATCCTCTTACTAGCCCTGTTGTGCCATAATATAGAATTAAGCAAGTAATTAATGATGAAAAATTGGAATCTCTAATCGACGACCACGCGCGACGGAAACCATCCTCAATTGCCAGCCCGATGGTTTTGCCCGCGGCTAACTCTTCTTTTGTTCTCTCGAAAATCAAAATATTGGCGTCAACTGCCATGCCGACGGATAAAATAAAACCAGCAATACCAGCCAAGGTCAAAGTTACGGGAATTAATTTAAATAAAGCTAAAACAATTAGGGCGTAGATAAATAATGCCAAAGTGGCTAGAAGCCCTGGCACTTTATAATAAATAATCATAAAAAGGGCCACCAATAGAAGACCAACAATTCCCGCCATCAAAGATCTTTTAACTGAATCGGAACCTAAAGTCGCGCCAATGGTACGTTGCTCTACCAGATTAATCGGCACTTTTAAGGCCCCGGCATTTAGCTCAATCGCCAATTTTTTTGCCTCATCAATCGTGAATTTTCCCGTAATTACTGCCTGGCCATTTTCAATGACTGTCTGGACTGTTGGGGCGGAAATTATTTCATTATCTAACTCTATGGCAATTGGTTTTTGTAAGTTTCTCTGCGTTAAATCAGCGAAAATCTTTGAACCTTCGGCATCAAATTGAATCGCCACCTGCGGCTCACCGGTATTTTTGTCAAACTGCACGTCCGCGTGTTTTAAATTAGCCCCAGTTAGCCCGGTATCTTTCCATTGATCAGCCGGATTTTGTGATGCTTGCGATTCGGTGTCGGCATTGTACTCCAGAAATTTAAGTTGGGCCGTTTTGCCGATGAGGCTAATTGCTTCATTAACGTCAGTGACGCCCGGCAATTCAACAATCACCGCATCTTTATCACCTACTTTTGCCGACTGGATCACGGGTTCAGCCACGCCCAAGGCATTAATTCGACGATCAATCACATTAATCACCGATTGTTGCGCCGAAGCCTTATCTTTTTGATCAATTTTCGAATCATCAAGCTCATAGACTAGATGCACCCCGCCCTGCAAGTCCAAGCCTTCGTGGATTTTAAGCACCTTTTGCAGGCTGCCGATAGAAAGATCGGGGCCTGTCGGCCAATCAACTAAACCAGCCAAAACAGCGATCAAGATAATTACTCCAAATACTATCCATAAATTGCGTCGCAAAATGCTCTCCTAAAGGTATTTTTCTTTTCCCTGTTCTTTTATTTTTTTGACAATCGTTCTTACTTCTTGTGCCCTATTCTTATTACAGACTAACACAACATCGGGGGTATCGACAACTATTATATCTTTTAGACCAACTGTTGCCACCAGCCTCTCTGTGCCATGGATTAAAGAGCCGGTCGTATCAACGCCATAATGCTCGCAACCAATAACCACATTTTCCTGGTTTTTATTCGCTAAAATTTCTAAAAGTTTACCCCAATTGCCAATATCCGACCAGGCGAAATCTCCTGGGACAACTGCGATGTTGGCAGCCTTTTCCGCAACCGCATAATCAAAGGAAATATTTTCCATTTTCTCATATTCTTCTTTTAGGGCATGAGGATTATCGGAAATTTTTTTTAAATGTGAATAAATTTTCGGGGCGTGTTTTTTAAATAAGTCTAAAATTAGTGCCGCTTTTCCGATAAACATTCCCCCATTCCAAAAATAAATTCCAGAAGCCAGAAATTTCTTTGCATTGGCTAAATCTGGTTTTTCAATAAACTTATCGACTTTATATACACCGCGAGAAATTTCTTTACCACTTTTGATATATCCGAGACCGGTATCGGCATCAGTCGGCCTAGTCCCAATTAAAACCAAATAATCTTTTCGGGCTATCTCAAAAGCCTTTTTTAAAGTTCTTTGAAATTGTTTTGGTCGGCCGATATAATGATCGGATGGTAAAAACGCAACTGGAGCATCTTTTTCTTTCATCATCACGGCCGCGAGACCAATGCACGGAGCGGTATTACGAATATATGGTTCAATAATTAAATTCTTTTTAAATTTTGGTAGCTCGCGACTAATCTCTTTGGCCTGAAGAGTATTGGTAGCAATATAAATATTATTTTTGCTCACAATCGGTAAAAGCCGATCAACGGTATTTTTGATCATTGAATCGGAATTAATGAGAGCGTAGAGTTGTTTGGGTTTTTTAATTCGGGATTTAGGCCAAAGCCGTGTCCCCGATCCCCCGGCCATAATGACGACATAATTTTCTTGCATATATCGATTATATCGCTTTAATAAGGAGTGGTCAAGGCTTGACTGATTGATAATTTCTCCGAATCAGCATATTTTTATAATTGGGAGGTGAATTTGAATGGTACGATGGTTTGTTGCACTCGGCACGGTTCACTATTCGACAAAGTCACCCCGCAATCGTTTCCCAGTTTTTGGCTGGGACCTTGACTTCCAGAGCCGTCTTCTTCTGCCCGGAGTCGACCTATTAGAGCCAAGGGCTGAAGTGACAGTTGATGGAAGCCTGCTCTTTACGACGAAGGACCCGGCTGGGATTGAAGCGCTTTTTCGCCACCTTGATCCCGGGGAACGCCTGCCTCTACCCCAAGGTAACTGCATTCTTCTGAAGAACGCGCCTATCATTGAGATTCCCCCATGCCCACACCTCTGCTTTGAGCCGAATACGACCCTGATTCTCTGCGACAGAGGATGGGGTTATCCATGGTATGAGGGTTTCTCGGTTTGCTATCTTTCGCTGCGGCAGCGGGACTTGAGCTCTCTTTGCCGCGTAGCCGATCGTCTCGAGATCATCGACTTCAAGCTCCGTCGCGGCTCTCTCGTCCACGGCAACCTGCCGACCGTAAGGCACTTCTATTTCGTTCCCCTCCAGCCGGTGAGGGGAAGACGCACATAGGGCCAGTTCTCCAACTGGCCCTAACCCGTTTAAGACCATCTATATAATAGTATGCGATCTTTATAGACAGCGAGGCCGGGTGGGAGCAAGTCCCACCCGGCCGACGGATCGAATGGCTGGTTTATCCTTCCAGTTCGATGCCTAACTCTCCAGCCCAGCGCTGACAAAGCTGGATGGTCTTGGCCACGGAGTTGCCGCGGTAGTGGCTTGGGTCGGCCAGGATCTCCAGTTCCCTCTTGCTGAACTGCTCGAGGTACATCTGGAGTGCCGGATCAGCCCGCACCAGGCTCTCGAGCGAGACGCCCTCATCGCGTGCGCGGAGCGCTAGTGCTTGGACAACTTCATGGGCGCTGGGGTGCCCATGTTCACGCAGGATCTGCTGAAGAGGCTCCGAGGCGATGTAGCCGAGAGAGATCATCATATTCCGAAGCATCTTGTCCCGATGGACAGTGAGACCCTCGAGGATCTCGGTCAGCTTCTTGGCTTGGTAGCAGACGTATGCGGGGGTCTCGGGGTAGGTGCGGGCCGAGGCAGAGTTCGTCAGATCGCGCTCGAAGAGACTGATCTGGTCGAGGAACGGCAGGATCAGACGGCTTACGACGATCTTCCAGATGCTCTTGATGCGCTCGGAAAGCTGGGGATTCCGCTTGTGCGGCGCCGCCGAAGAAGTTGATGTCCCCGGTTCGAGGACCTCATCAACTTCGGTCATCTGGAGCACCCGGAAGTTGTCAGCGAGATTCGCCATGATACCACTTACGAGAGTCAGTTCAGTCAGGAACCTAATGGTCGGTTCGGGCGGTGGGATCTGGGTCGAACAGTCAGCTGGCTTCAATCCGAGCTTTGCGAGCATGCGCCGCTCGAAGTCCTCGGGGTCGTCGAAGAAGAGGCTGGCGGAATGGTTTCCGCCGATCATTCCCGAGAACTTGCCCGGCAGCTCGTCGGCAAGGCTACGGAGCTTGAGAATGCTCGAGCCTAGGCGGCTGGCAAACCAAGCCAGTTGCCGACCGAAGGTGGTCGGCAACGCGTGGACGAGATGAGTCCGTCCGATCTGCGGGGTGCTCGCTTCGCGATGCGCGAGACGAAGCAGTGCGGCCATGAGCTTGACGAGCCTCGGTTCGATCAGCTCCTTGTGCGCCACCCGGTAGAGCAGAGCTTCTCCGGTGCCGCGGATGTCGAAGCTGGTGGCGTTCCAGTGGACCATCGCTTTGGCCTCGGGGCTCACTCGCTTCTGGATGCAGAGGATGACCGCCCGGATATCGTGGCCGCCGGCCTCCGTTTCCTCAACCTCGGCCACCTCGGCGGCGGTAATATCCGTTACCGCCTGGCGGATTTCCTCAGCGACTGAGAGATCGCAACGGCTGAATTCGGCGACGGTGTCGGTCAGAGCCACCTCGCAGGCGAGCATCAGGCGCAGCAGCGCTTCCGGGGCCAGGTACGAAGCGGTTTCCGCATCGTAGTAGCGGTTACCCAGCGGTGAGACGACGCTATACGGCGGGAGCATCACGTTTGGCATCAGAGAATACCTTTCGTGCTAGATTGGCCTTGCTAGGCCACGCTTATCATAGCAAAAAAGAATCGGTCCGCAAGAGATAAAAATAAACACCTCACACCATTGAGCCGTTTAAAACAGAGAGGCCGGGCGGGAACAAGTCCCACCCGGCCGGATGTGTTCTGTCACATATAGTATTAGTCGAGGTCGATCACTGGGAAGTCGCGGGCCAGCTTGGCGACTCGCCGGTAGAGTTGGAGGATCACCGTCTTGTCCTCTTCCGAGAGTGGCCAGGTCATGTCGCGGAACCGCTGCTTGCTCAACTCCTCCTTTTCGCTCTCGACCCTCCAGCTGTCGTTGTCGATCACGTCTGTGACCTTGAGCCCGCCTATCTCCCAGTCGTAGCCGAACTCGATCTTCAGATCCTTGAGGCGGCAGCCCTTCTTCGCCCAGGCCTTCCTCAGGATGATGAACACCTTACGTGCCACAGCAATCATCTTCTCGATGGCGGCGGGGTCAGTAGGGACGTTCTCAAGGACGTCGGTGAGCTCGCCTATGGGACCGTTGGAGACTGGCTGGTGGGCATCGAAGAGCAGCCAGACTCGCCGCTCGGTATCCCAGACCATCAGCGGGTCGTGCCGAGCGTCGTCCTTAAGGTAGAATTCTACGACCGGCTCGTCGAATTCTATCCCCTTGGACACTTCCGGATGGCGCTGGAGGTAGGACCCCTCAGCCTGACCGCGGATGACCACCTCGATCGGAATCTGGCGGGCACGTCGTGCGGAGAATCGCTTGAGACTCTCCCAGTGAAGGTAGTGGGTCGGAACTCCCTCACGGTTGAGCAGTTGGAAGACCGAGCTGGTGGTCTCGTTCGATGCCGCGCCCTTACCAGGCAGTTCCAGCCGGCGGGCGCCATCACCGGCCGTGAGATCATCTTTGCTGGTGATGGTGACGATGGTACTATCTTTATCTTCGACCTCGATGATCTTCGTCTTGCCTTCGGCAAGCTTGATCATCTTCCCTTCCTCCTCTTCTCTAAAAGCGGATTGGTGCGAGCTGTCAACACCTACGAAAATCATATCAAAATAGACTTTCTTGACAAGGGCTTCTAAGAATGAGCCAGTTTTTTTCTTTTAATTTCAGAGAACAAAATATTATAGATATCGATTAAGATCGCGTCGTGGGTCATATGGTCTTTGACATATTCTTCGATATCCTGCTCTTTGACGCCGAATTTTTGCAACGTTTTGCCTTTATTTAAGATGTGTTGTATCATTGGTTGGACTTTGTCAAAAGATTTTGCCACCATTGCCTCTTTTGTTTGAAGCTCTTCATAATCAGTAAACAAATTCCAAAACTCTTTTTCCAAATCTTTTGGCAATTTTTTAAAAAGCCGTTTAGCCGCTTTCTTCTCCCGTATTTTTTGCGTCTTTTTACCAACTTTATCAAAACTAAAAGTATCACCGGCATAAATTTCAACGAGATCGTGGATGAGAACAATTTTTAAAACGCGTTCAATATTTAGTTTGGGGAGATCTTTTTCAAACAAGATCACAAACATTGCCACATGCCATGAATGTTCGGCATCGGTTTCCATCTGTTTTCGACCAGCGATGTGAATTATCCGCTCGATACGCTTCGCTTTATCGATTTCTTTCAAGAATTCGAGCAGCTTTTTAATTCGCGAGTTCTTTTTTGATGATATTTTCAACTTCGGCAATGGCTACCTCTGGATGCCCCTCCGGATTTGTGACTTTGTATTTGTAATTTTTTTCGTACGTTGCTTCGCGCTTTGCCGTGACAATTCTTTCTTGAATATCCGCTTCCGGCACCTCTCCCCTGCCCGGATCATTTTTGATTCGATTGCGGATTAATGCTTCTAAATCACCCTCTTGATAGCTTATAAAAATTGTAACCGGATTATATTTATCCCAAATATTGGTGACACCCTGGACATCCATTTCGATTAAAATATTTTTACCAGCGCCTAAAGCATCATCAATCGGCTTTTTGGGATAGCCAAATAATTGATTATGCACTACCGCATGTTCCATTAGTTCGCCGTTTTTAATCATTTCTTCAAACTTCTCACGGTAGACAAAATAATGATCCTCGCCCGGAATTTCGTTCGGTCGTTGTTCGCGCGTGGTGTAGGAGGCAACCCTAACCAGATCTGGTCGATGCTCGCGGACTTTTTCTAAAATCAGTTTCTTTCCTACTCCGGATTGTCCAGATAGAATGAAAAGTTTTCCTTTCATGTTTTAAGGATAGCACATAGGACTATTTTTTGCCAAAAATCAAGATAATTTTGCCAAAATTGTTTGCAAATCAGCCGACAATGGAATTTCGATATTAATATCTTTGCCGTCAAAAGGATTTTTGAATGACAATTTATAAGCGTGAAGAAATTGTCTAGATATTTCGAGTGATTTGGACAAAATCCGGCTGTGCTTGATGTTGTACAGAGGATCGCCGATTACCGGATGTCCGATTGACTTAAAGTGAACGCGGATTTGATGCATGCGGCCGGTTTCTAAAGTTGCTTCGACCAAGGCCAGATCATAATTTTGATAGCGATATCCCTTTAAGGCTTTATAATAGGTTTTTGCCTCGCGGTGTTTGCCCGGCTGAAAATCGAAATGAATAGTTTTAGCGGTTTGTTGGCGCCGGCGGTCTGGATCACGGCCGATTAAACCAACAATCTCGTCCTGTGCTTTTTCGAGCTTACCAAAAACAAGGGCTTGATAGGATTTCTTAATTTGATGTGATTGAAATAAAGTTTGTAGTTTTTTGAGAGCTTCAGGATTTTTAGCCAAAATAATCAAGCCAGAAGTGTCTTTGTCCAAACGATGAACAACGCCCGCTCTTTCCGGATCAGGCCAGTTTAGATTTTTCGAGTTTGGATAAGTAGATAAAAACCAATCCACGAGCGTTTCATCGTGTTCCCCAGCCCCAGGATGCACGACCAATCCAGCTGGTTTATCAACAACTAGTAAATTTTCATCTTCAAAAACTATTTTTAGATTCATCATTTAATTTCTCAATTAAAATTTTTCCCGAAAAATTTTCCACTCTTATCCTCGGCAGTTCGAAAATATCCGAAGTTTCCCGAGCCAGGCCATATTTTGTCGTCACCGCTGCCAAATAGCCAGCCGCTTTTACTAATTCCAAACTGACTTTATTATACCGACCGGCCGGATAACAAAAAACGCTCGTATCTTCTTTCGAATCAAAAATCTCTTTCTCTTGAGCCTTTCTAGAGAGCTGCGTCAGATCCGGATGAGTTAAAGTGTGTGAACCAATTTCCATTCCTGCTTTCTCCATCTCTTCAATTTGATTTTTCATGAGATAATTACGGCGACCGATAAAACCTCGAACAATAAAAAACGTGCCGATAAATTCGTATTTTTGCAAGACGGGAAAGGCTTGGGTATAGGCATCTCGATAGCCATCATCGAAAGTGAGCACAATCGGTTTTTCGTTAGCCGCCATAATTCGGGAAATTTCTTTTTTCTCGGGATCGGCTAAATCTGCCAATTTCATCGTTCGATAATCATTCTCTTTTAAAATTTTGATTTGATCTTCAAAATTTGTTGGCGTCACCGAAAGTTTCTCTCCTAGTTTATCTTCTCCTCGAGCAATTCGGAT
>Ga0315277_10005831_pt1 | contig 16190 bp, 14 predicted proteins | sample YL17G05_15_MG_FD_203695 | JGI IMG/M metagenome (GOLD analysis project Ga0315277, IMG submission 203695) | Sediment microbial communities from Yellowstone Lake, YNP, Wyoming, USA - YL17G05_15 | ecosystem: Environmental > Aquatic > Freshwater > Lake > Sediment | place: USA: Wyoming | collected... | reverse complement strand
GTCCGAAATATTTTTTGTTCAATCGCCAACATGCAGGAATAACGAGGGGATGAGCCAAGTAATATTCCCGGATTTGGTTTTGCGAGAGCAAGGTTCGTCATGCCAAACATGAACTCATCATGCAATCGTTAAAAGGCAAGCGGAGAAGCGACAGGACTGGAAGGGGGAGTGTGGAAAGTTAAAGTGAACGTGGTTTATTCCCGCGCGCGGGTCAGTAAAATATGTAACCAAGATACGAGGCAACCGCAATTAAGTCAAGGACATCAAGGTTGCCATCAATTCTTACGTCTATTCTCGGCATCCAACAAATCCAACGATCCGGAGGCCATGGAAACTTTCCAAGCCTAGTCGCAATAAGGATTAGGTCGAGAACACTGATTCTGCCATCTCCGTTAGCGTCAGGATATTCAGATACCCAGATTACGTTGCTGGTATAGGTGTTGTTTGCGATGTTTGTCTCGCTATCTTGAGTTTGATCTTTCTCCAAAATCCCAGTATAAACAGAGGAATCGAAATTGAGGCTACAAGATAAGCGCCACTTATGATGGAAAAGAAGGAAATAAGTAAGTTCATAAGGAATGCTTCGTCTACCAAATCCTCTTCTCGGCTTGCCGGTAATCCTCCGCGCACATCCTGTATTTCTTTAACCCCTACGATTCTACCCCTTGGTGTAATCTTGCCATCAAAACCACTAACAAGCACTTCAATAACAAAACTATCTTTGCTATTTAGAAGAGTTGGGTCTACTACAACCTTGCCTACATCACCAGCATCAGGTTTAAGGCTCAACTGAATAGTCTCTGGCTTCTTCTCCAACCCCCTATATGCCAGTACATTGGCACTCTTGCCAAAACTCAGACTCATTGGCTCGTCGTAGTCTTCCTTTTTTATTGGGACATTCCCTGTGTTTGCGAACCTAGCTGTAATAAAATGAGCTTGAGAAATGACCACGCCATCAAAGGTAAACTTCAAACCTACTTTTTGATACCCTCCCAACGTACTTGGGCTAACTGAGCTTAGTGGGCTAATTGAAAGGACTTCATAACCCAGAGATTTGCGCGTACGTTGTTTCCAATAAATAGCGGCAGCAATAACTAATGCCAATACAGCTAGAACAGTCTGAACCGCTGGATCGCGTAGGAATTCTAACATCTGTACCTGTCCAGTTATACCGTTTTCAACCTTAAAAGCATCTCTAAAACATGAGTCTTTCAGAACATTTTATGATCCGCGCGCTATACGCTTAGTTTGGGTTTGGGGGTAAAGTTTTATCTTTCTCTCTCTTACTCTCCTTCATACTCTAAGAGACAGACAGACGCACAGACACACAGACAGGATTAACGCGCACCCGCGATTGGCTTGTGTATCTACTTCGTTATGGTAATGTTGTAGCTGAAGCGGCTATACGCCCAATCAGGAATTTCCTTGCAATAGACACCTACCGTTACCTCGTATTGTGCTGATGTTGAGTTGTGCAATGTCCAAAAATCAGACGATATAGCTGATTTTAATTGGTAGGTTCCGATTGACAAGTAATTATGGCTCACAGCATTCGGCTCTATTTCAGGTATAGTCTCACTCACTACCCATCGAGAGGGAACAAGAGACCAGTTCTCGAAACCGAGAATTATGAGAACGTTATGTGCTGTAGCGTTTCCGTCGTTCTGAAGATGAGCTATTGTATATGTATCTCTCACCCCAAAATCATCAAATCTGAAATGCGGAATTGTTGTCGCCTGATTTCCTGAGATAAGAAAATTGTACGTTGGCTGCGCAAGACTGAGAGCAATCGAGATCAAGCTGAGAACAATCGCAACTGCTGCCAGATTCAACTTCATAGTTGATAGTTGAACGATCGTGATTTAAGACTTTCTAGAGTAGGCAGACAAACAAAAGAGTGTGAGAAGTTGAATCTTGGAATTGAATTTTGTGGAAGTTACTTCTATGCCAACCTCGGCATGATCATAATAGATGAGTGCGCGTGTGCGCGCGCTGTGAGTGTGTGTGAGTGTAAGAGAGTAATTGAGAGAGAGCGTAATTGTTTGGGTTTGGGTTTTTGGATAAAACTTTACCCCAATTAAACCAAGGCTAGGAGAAATCGCGCGCGCTGGTTTGGTTGAAGCAAGCACGGGTGCGTTTGGTCTGACTCTGATAACCATGGGCGTAGTGTTTCCGATAACCCGCTTGTTACAAGAACGCTCTCGTCGACTAAAACGTGCCCAACGAGCACTGCAACGAACCGCTGAAGGGTGAGATTCGGGGGGCACCGCACGTGCGCGGGTTACCTATGAATTGGCTTTGCTCTCGTGGGTGTGTTTGTAATTGCCAGTGGTTCAGCGCTTTATGCTCACAAAAAGGCGGCGATCAAAGAAGAGCAGAATCTGCGCGTCTGCCCCTTCTGTAGGAGGAAGGTCCCAATTACAGCCAAGTCTGTCCACACTGCGGCTTTGACGTCGGTAGCCCTGCAACCCTCAAATTCTCACAGGACCATTGAATAATCTTGGCAGGAAAATGGCCTCTAGAATGCTCGTAGTAACCGAAAGAACATAAAAAAGAGTGGGGTTCTGCGGGAGAAACCCTTTTCGGACGCCAATACCTCATCCCGCCACTTTCGTCTTCATTTGCAGTTTCTCAAGAATATTAACCCTTCCTTTCAACAAACACTGATGCACTAGCCAAGTTGTTGTATACAAAAGCATCAACCAAAGTCACTGTATCGAGTCTCTCTCATCCAGACTTTTCTGGATGTAGTCCTTGTCTTATTGCGAACACGCAAGAATTATATGCAGTTTTACTTAATTTCGACTGGTGACATGCTTGGGCCTGTTGAATTTTGCACTGCTTACGATCAGCTCGATGATTGCGGTGATGGAGCCATTCAGCACAACCGCAATCTATGCAGCTTTGACGAAGAGCATGGATTCTGGGAAGAAAAGCAAAATCATAAGACGGTCGATGACAACATCCTTCCTTGTCCTCGTGGTATTCGCCTTCACCGGTCACCTAATCTTCCGCGTCTTCGGTATAACGATTCCTGCATTCCAAATCGCTGGCGGAATTCTTCTCATCTCAGTCGCGATTGAAATGCTCAACCCCAAACAAAGCGAAGCCGCATCCGGCAGAGAAGACATAGCAATTGTTCCACTTGCTTTTCCGCTCACGTCCGGCCCAGGCTCAATAACCGCCGTGATCCTCCTAGTGTCCAGAGCCGAAAACCTGTTTGAAACCTCCATTGTCCCCGTCGGCATACTCGTCGGCGTCATGCTCTCATACTTGGCGATGACCTTCTCCTCAGGGTTGTTCAAACGCTTCGGAGACGACGGCCTTCGTGTGGTTACAGCGCTTATGGCTATTATTGTTTTGGCGATTGCGGTACAGTTCATAATAGACGGCGCCGCTGGAGCAGTGAGACAAATTACGAGCGGCGCATAAGGCAACTTGCTAGCATAAGGTTTTTATCAGCATTACCGGCTTGAATCGAACGAGAATCTCGGCTGGTGCGAGCATCACAAAAGGCATGATTTTCGATATCAAAAAATGCGCGACTGGCGACGGTCTGGGAATCCGCACCACAATATTCTTCAAAGGTTACCTATGCAATGTTGGTGGTGCCACAACCCGGAAGGCCAAACGTCGATGTTCGAACTGATCTATAGCGCGCGCGATCCATATTCGTGTTTTTCAGCTCCACTGGATGTGAAGGATTATTGGGCCAGTCAAGTTAGGGGTTCCGAGACTTTTAAATTCAGTAAACAGAACCGATTACCAAACAAAACACTGCGACCGTGGACATCATGATTAAAGTCGTGCTATTTGACATGGGCGACACCATAATCAACGTGCCAGTCACGTACAAAACCTATGACAGAATTCTCCAAGCCCACGGCATAACACGCACAGAGAAGGAAATAGCAACTGCGCATAAGCAAACCCTGAAAGAATTAAGCTTAGACCTCCTTCCGAAGCTAACCGACGATTACTGGCCAAGATTCGATACACTTCTTGTCCAAAAACTAGGCATAACCCAGAACCAGGAAGAACTCGGCCACGCTATAAACAGGGAATGGTGGAACTACGCAGAAACCAAACTCTACCCTGACGTTTTACCCACTTTGCGAGAACTTAAGAAACGAAAACTGAAGCTTGCCCTAGTAACCAACGGCCTAGAAAGCGACATAAACGCAGTTCTAGGCAAAATCAATTTGAAAGAGTTTTTCGACGTGAAAGTCGGAACAGACACTTTCAAGGCAATGAAACCTGATAAGACGGTTTTCCTCCAAACCCTGAGAATCCTCAACGCCGAACCGGATGAAGCACTATTCATAGGCGACTCGCTCGAAATTGACTACCATGGCGCCAAAACCGCAGGACTCAAAGCCATCATCATTGACCGAAACTGCAAAAACAAAAACACAACACCCGAAACAATTCACACCCTAACAGAACTTCTGAACTACCTATAACCAAGAAAAACAGTGGCATAATGCTTCTCCATTCCTGTCAAAAGCAAAAACGTCAAGTCTTTATTAGCACAGCAACAATTTCCTATCTTCAAAGATGAGCCAAATGCAACCTCAAAGAAGAAATCGACAACTCGCGCTGCTCGGGGCCTCGCACTCGATAAACCACTCATTAATCCTGATCGCGCCACCACTACTAACATTGATCATGACAGACCTAGGCGTGGACATACTCACAATCGGCACAGTAGCAACAATGGCCTCATTCCTCTATGGCCTCGGCTCCCTTGCAGGCGGACCCCTAGGCGACAAAATCGGCGAAACAAAAACCATCACTTTATTCCTTGCCCTCTCAGGTCTATCTACATTCATAATGCTTGCAGCAGCAACCACGAGAAGCATCTATGTCTATGCGCTTGCGCTGATGTTGATAGCTCTTTGGGCAAGCCTCTACCACCCAACCGCCAACTCGCTCATCTCAAAAGCCTTTAAAGGCAAAGTCGCCGAATCCATGGGTCTGCACGGCACAGGCGGAACAGTAGGCACAGTTTTAACACCCGTAGTCTCAGTTCTCATAGGCGCAACCTTCGGGTGGCAATGGGCCTTCGTTACTTTTGGCCTGTTGTCAATCTTTTTAGCGCTGACATTCACCAAAGGCTTCGGCAAAACACAAGAGCGAAACAGCCAAAAGGGCTCTATACTAGCGGCATTCAAAATCCGCCAACTCTGGACACTTTTAATCTTCAACGTAATGATCGGGTTCTTTATGAAAGGCATAGAACTGTATTTCCCTACATTTCTGAAGCAGAATAGAGGAATAGACCCCTTCTGGGCTTCAGTTGCCTACACCCTACTTCTAACAGCAGGCGTGCCCGGACAGTGGCTCGGCGGAAAAGCATCAGACAAAATAGGCTCAAAGAAAGTTCTGATCGCTACGATGGCAACAATCTGTTTGGCTCTGCTGTCGCTCCTATTCCTGCCCGTCCACATGATAGGCATAGCCGTCTTTGTCATTCTTTACGGCTTCGCATTCTACGCACATCAGCCAGCGCTAAATTCGCTCACAGGCTTCCTGTCCCCGGAAAGCCAGCGCGGAGCAGTCTTCGGCATATTCTTCTTCACATCCTTCGGCATAGGCTCTCTTTGCCAACTTCTAGCAGCCTACTTAGCGCAAGCATATAGCTTTGACGCTGCCTTTTATCTGATAGCAGCTTTCGCTCTGATCGCCCTGTTTCTTTCACTGAAAATCCCTGACAAAAGAGAGCACGATGCGTTAGTTTGATGAAGCCGTATACAAAAGCATCAACCAAGTACAATCTTTACCTTCTAAAACATCACACCCTCGCTGATCTTCCTCAGCCACAAATCCACTAACAAAGCGAAATTTAACGAAGTTTATATAATCAAGCTTCGCACGGGCTAGACCCGAACGTATAACATTAAAGTTCCCATAACCTGGACAGACAAGAGCATCAAAGCATCTGGAAGAGCAAAGTTCTCCTCAATAATCTGTCATAAAATCATAGCTTCCCTGCTTCACAAAACCACGAAAAAGCGTCGAACACGCACATTTTACAATAAAAAGTTAAAAAAAGCAAAAACAGAAATTCCAAAACACATGAAAAGTTAAAACTATCCATTGGCTGTCTCCTTGGCAAACAGAACAGAGGCGAAGTGATGGAGCTTCAGTGTTGCTAGAGCAACCTACTCAATCGAAACTAACCATTTCAAAACGACTCAACTCTCACAAAACTAGCTCCTCTCACATAGGCTGAAAAGAAACTAAAATAGCGACGCAATATCCTGCATTGCTTCCCTTAAGAGTTTCCAATTTCTCACGAAACCGAAAAAGCTAGTAGGCAAAACGAATTCCATCGAACCTTATATACACACAGAGGTCTGTTGCCCAACGGGCTCTCATTGCAGACAGTCATTAGCTTTTTGCTTACCCTTTGACGTTATAAATACAATATATTACACGAATCTGAGATTGGTGACGCTATTACGCAACAAAAAACTGGAAATTTCTCTGCGGACACCACACGTAGGAGGAACGGAAGATACATTATTGCACTAAAAACATCAAAAAATCTCAATGCGCATCTTAACATTGCACTAAAGAAGCAAACTATTCCAAGGCAGCAGATGCCGCAAAGACAAACGAAAAACGAACGCAGAAATAGCGCGTAAAAGAAAGAAACCCGCTCTTGCTAAAGCTGGTTCTTAATAGACTCAAAATATAGTTAGTCAACGAAATCAGCGATTATGCTCTCGACGATTTCTTTGTTTTTCCTTTTTGGCTGAGCCTTGCAAGCCCAAGGTCTCAAATAGCAAACCACTTAAGTGCTTCTACTTTTGATTCGCCACAGCATTCTCATGGTTCACCAATGACCTGTATTATCACGGTTCGCCTTCGCGGATGGATGTCCGTCTCCACAAACATCAAAGACTGCCACGTTCCAAACTCCACGCGGCTATCGACAACGGGCAAGGTTCTATCAGGCGGCAAAAGCATCGATCGCAAATGCGAATGCGCATTAGAAGGATGGCTATAATCCTCATTTCTTGGAATAATCTTCTCCAAGAATTCTCTAATGTCCTCCAGCAAACCATAATCATTTTCCGTCAAAATAAGAACACCAGTAGCGTGAGGCGCAAACACGTGAACCAGACCATTTTTCACACCAGACTTAGCAACCGCCTCCTGAACATTGTCTGTCAAGTCTATGAACTCTATCTCTCCCTTAGTCGAGAAACTGTAACTAGCATTAAAGACTTTGAAGCCTGACATACGCTTCACTCAAGCAACTTCGTCATCAGTATCTCATCCACGTACTTTCCTTCTTTAAAAACGCTTTTCGGAATGACTCCTGTCTGGACAAACCCAACCTTCTCATACACATGAAACGCCCGCTTGTTAGACGCGAAAACCGAAAGCGTCAAAACTTTCAGGCCCCACGCTCGGCCCTGATCGATCAGCGCCTTCATCATCTCAGTGCCAATCCCAACATCTCTGAAACCGTTCCTAATGGCTATACCTATTGCACCAACGTGACTGTGGTAACCATCTTTTTTGCTTACCTCAGAGTTCGCAACAGCCTTGCCGTCGACCTCCGCAACCACGTACAGCGCGTCCTCCTTCTCTACTCTGACAAGAACTCTGGCGAGCCAATTCGCTTCTTCCTCCCGCGAGACCTTCTCAGTCTTAATTATGTCCGCCTTCTCTTCCACAAGCGAGTTTATCATTTCAGTCAAATCGTCCAAGTCCTCCCACTTAGGCGTCCTCAGAACTACTCTGCGGCCGTCATGCGCAACAAATGTCCGAATGACTCTTCCAGATTTCATATTCTAAAAGTACGTTGCTGAACCCTTTAACGCTTTTGAAAACGCTATGCTCAAGCCTAGAGTGTAGACAGTTGGGCGATGCTTTTGTATACGGTAACATTGCGCGGTAAGGCTGGAGAGAACTGGTGAAATGTAAAAAGAGCACTTAATACGCATACCACCAGTATCACCGAGTTGGAAAATGTCAATATCAGATATGCCAAAAAATGCGTTACTTTGCCTACACTAGAAGCATCAATTGTTCCTTCTCAAGGAGAAGGGGCGAGAATATCGCTGTTTTCCGCCAGTAGTTTTGACGCCTTGAAACGCGTGAAAGCAGGTCGACGCGCCTGAACAATGTTCAATCCGTATACGAAAGCATCAACTCAAGTCACAAACATGGGAGCCCAAAGCACATCAGTTTTCAAAGACCACGTTATCGTTATCAAGCTTTTTGCGCGTAAACAAAAAGGCCTAAAACATGCGCGTAGGTTGCTAGAAGTTCCGCCGTGTGTTTTTCTCTTCTCGCCAGTTGTGGCTAGCAAGAAGTCACGTTTTCAATGCTCTTCCCCCTCAAAAGTTCGAAGCAACCCCGAACCAAAGGCCATTAAGCTTCGCTTGGAGATTTTCGGGGGTTTTTATATGAGGCCCCGGCGAAGTCCATGCCAGTGGTAGGAAGGAAAAACGAAGAGGGTACAAATGAGCCTTATTGGCGTTTTGAGGCTTGAATTGGGCTTCTCCATTTTTGGTCTGGAACAAAAACTGCTTATGTTTTTTCAAGATGAAACTTTCGATAATAGACAGGCACAGACTATAGTGTTTATCGGAAAATACGGCTGGAAATGGGTTGTTACTCGATAAGATGCCATTCGTTTTTTCGTTATTTCTGTGTCTGAGCGAAGAGGTTTTTGAGTGAAAATCGAGTTTCTGTTATCGTATCTTTTCATATTTCCGAAACTGAAATAATCGCTTTAATTGTTCCCGTCAAGTGTTTTTCAGGGAAGGTACTGAAGGTGTTATAATTGCCGCAAGACTGCTTTGGAGAAGGCGTAGAAACGATAGAAAAAACAGTCAATGGACGCACGTTGAATGTAAGTTGGGATTGGGGAGGATTTGAAGACACAAGCGGTTTTCCAATTGACGATAACCTCATAAACTGGGTCATAGGCCAAGAGCAAGCGCTGAACGAATGCTTCCTGTGCTTAGACGAATGGGTGCATAAACTCAAATGGCTTGAGAAAGGCAAGTGGTATGAGGGCTGGAGTGATCCAAGCAAATCTAAGCCTTCTGCTAAAACTCTGATAAGTCCCGGGCCTTATCTTCTTCTTCTAGGAGACCCAGGAACGGGCAAATCGTTGATCGGCAGAGCATTGTCCGAGAAACTTACACAGGTGTATAAGGAAAATGGAATAAAGATCTTTGATGTGCTTTGCTGGAAGAATTATTCATTACCGAGCCAACCTAAAATATCGCTTCACAAGGCCGGTGACGCAAAAAAGATTATGCACACCGAACAGCGCAAAGAACTGAAGAGAAAATTTGTAACAAAAGTCGGCCTCAAGGCGTTGCAACTCTTCTTGATATTGATTGGTCTCACTTTAATCACATTGGGCTTCTATTTCATTTATCAAGCTTGGCTAACTTGGGAAGCAAACCCACTTTTCCTAGGAGAACCGCTCAAAGAGTATTACCGCAACAACTTCCTAGACTATCTAATAAGCAAGTTCGTAGGTCTTGTGCCACTGACGTTCATCCCGGGAGGTAGCCTCATCTTCTTCGGCGTGTTCATATGGTGGTTCTCGAAACTCGGCGGCGTAAGCAACCTAAAAGGGATCTCTGGTGCCCAACAGACCGATGCCCCAAAATTGCTCGTGGACAGCAATTCAGGAAGTGCTCCATTCATAGACGCAACGGGACACAAAAGCGCCCAGCTCTTCGGCTCAATAGCTTGGGACCCGTATCAGACAGGTGGCTTGGGCACGCCTGAACATCAAAGAGTCACAGCAGGAGACGTCCAGCGAGCATCCTTAGGCATCCTTTACATCGATGAAATAAAGAACCTCGACCCAGAAGAAGCAGTCACACTTTTGACAGTGCTTGAGGACGGGCAATTGCCGATAGCTTTGAGAGGCAGATGGCATGGTGGAGATACAGCAGCCATGGCGGTTTCCACTGAACCAGCGCCAGCCATAACATTCCTCGTAGGTGCTGGAAACTTTGATAGCATCAGCCAGATCCATCCTGCTCTAATGGACCGCATCTATGGCTACGGCAAAGTAGTAAGGATGAACAACGACATGCCCAATACTTTGGAAAACAGGCGCAGGTATGTCCAGTTCATAGCGCAGGAAGTCAAACGCTTCAATTTCATTCCATTCAGCAGAGAAGCCTGCGAAGAAATAGTTGAAGAAGGAAGGCGCAGAAGCAATAAGAAAGACGCGCTGTCAACAAGATTCAGACCGCTAATTTCAATCGTTAAGACTGCTGCGACGATTGCAATGAACGAGGATTGCAAAGTTGTCGAAAGGAGACACGTTCAAGAAGCCATAGATAGTCACTGCAAAACAATCCAGCGGCAGATTCTGGAGCACGAGATGAGTGAAAGAGGCAAACTGCTAGACATAAAACCAGATGGAGCCAAACTTGGTCAGCTACATGGATTAGCCGTTGTCAGAGATCCATACAGTGGTGAAATGACGGGCAATGTGTTAAGCGTAAAAGCCAGCATGGTCAAGAGAAATGAACTTCCGAGGGACTACTCGTTAAAAGGATACTACAAAGTGACCGGCGTTGCAAAAGGCCAGAGCTTCATTTCAGACAGCATAGCCAAAGTTAGAAGCGTAATCCTGCAGAAGTATGGAGTAGACATAGGACAAGACTACCTAACGCACATCGACTTTGCACAGTCCTACGGGGTTGACGGTCCATCCGCCGGCGTAACCATGACCATACTGATGTGCTCTCTCATAGAAGGAAAACCAATCAGACAAGATGTAGCAGTCACAGGCGAAATAAACTTGGGCGTAGGCGACGCAATACAGATAACAGCCGTGGGCGGAGTCCATGAAAAGATCAAAGCTGCAGAAGCTTGGGGTTTCAAAAAAGTCGTAATTCCTCAAAAGAATTATGATCATTCCATCGACGCTAGAGATTACAAAATAGAAGTGCAACCCGCCTCAACATTGGATGACTATCTGAAAGAATGCTTGGTAGAAAAACCAACGCTCAAGATACCTGTTCAGACATACAGACACAGAAAAAGCTAGTCGCACCCTTCCATTTTTTTAAACCTTTAAAAGCCCAATCTGCCTAACTTCATTTTTCGGGTTTCACAAGAAGCACAGGAAACTATTGATGGTACGGGAAATTGACAAAGACGCGATTCGCCGATGGCGAAAAAGAGGTTTTTACAGCGAAACTGCTCTTGTGAAGCTTCTACAGAAAAATGAATTTCACTCGGTTCGCGTGCCGGTAAGCAACCCTAGTCTAAACCCGTTGCCTGATGTTATTGCCAGAAGGAACTCTGATGTTTATGCTTTCGAAGTAAAAAACGCAAGCTATTACGCCTATTTTCCAAAGCAGCAAATCGAGAAACTCTTCAGGTTTCTTGACGAAATGATTCCTGTAGAAAATCGGTTTAAGCACCCTGTCCTTGCAGCACACTTGGGAAAAAGATGGATCTTCAAAGAGATGAAATGGGAAGAATGGGCGAGAGGAAATGTTCCTGAAAAGGCGAGAATCCTGAAAAGAGATAGAGGAAATTTCAATTTGGAAAAAAAGAAGCTAGGGAGCAATGGAATTGAATAAAACAGCCGTTTCTCTGTCCATGCTGAGCAAAGTCTATACAGTCGGAGATGTTACCATCGAAGTTCTGAATGATTTAAACCTCAAGGTTCAGAAAGGTCAGTTTGCAGTAATTACAGGGGCTTCTGGTTCTGGAAAAACAACCCTTCTAAACATTGTAGCCGCCATTGACAAACCAACAGACGGAAGCGTCGTTGTTTTTGATGAAAACCTGAACGGTAAAGATGAAGATTTTTTGGCGGATTTTCGATGTAGCAATATTGGCTTTGTTTTTCAATCCTATAATCTCGTGTCGACACTTACAGTCGCAGAAAATGTCGCGTTTCCGATGGAATGGGCTCGTAAGCCACAGGCGCAGATAGCGAAACAGGTTGCAGAATTGTTGAGACTTGTAGGTCTGGAGAGAAGAGGCGACCATTTTCCATTTCAACTCAGCGGCGGCGAGCAACAGCGCGTAGCTTTTGCACGAGCATTAGCTAATGATCCACAATTGCTTCTTGTGGATGAGCCCACTGGAAATCTGGATACAAAAACAAGTCAAGTGATCGTCGACATTTTACGAAAATTGCAGGATGATGGAAAGACTGCTATTATCATGACGCACGATGAACAAGTTCTCGATCTAGCTAAGCAAAGGCTGCGTTTGGAAAGCGGAAAGTTGGTAGAACAGAATGGATGAAATCGTTGAAACTTTCTTTTCTGTAAACGATTTGCTCCGCAGGAAATTCCAAACAAGCTTGGTTATCGTTAGCTTGACGTTATCTGTTGCGTCAACGCTTTTTCTCTTAACATTCGCCGATAAGCTTGGTTTTGGAGTTTTGGCAATAGCAGAAGGTAAACTGACTGCGAGCTTTTCAATAATTTTTTCACATTTCATATCGTTCCTCAGTTTTCTGGTTTTCCTTGTTGGAGCAATAATCATTTCTTTCTTGGTCTTTCTAATGACATCGCAGAGAATTAGAGACATTGGTTTGATTCGAGCAGCTGGCTGTCCGAATAATCTGGTTTTCGGCTATTTTATGAACGAGCTCTTTATAGTAAATTTCGCTGGTTGTGCATTGGGGGTCATCTTAGGAGTCATTGCAGACATCGCATCAACGAATCTCTTAAGTAGCTTAGGCTTTCAAATCCCACAAGGATCGACTAGTATTTGGCTTGTTCTGTTCGTTTTTGCCACATTCTTTGTAGTCGGACTGGTACTCGGAGCGAAACCAATTCTTGACGTAACGAAAATCACGCCGATCAAAGCACTTTCGCCAACATATTACCTTGGCCTAGGCAAGGTGGTCAGGTTTAAGGCGGCTTCAAAATCTGGTCTTACGCTGAAACTTGCCTTAAGAAGTCTATCTCGTCGTAAGTCTGCAACTTTCCGAATAGTCTTGTGCTTAACCACTGTCTTTATATTAATAACAGTGGCTGTTGCAGGAGGCATAATCGCAAACCAGACTACAAATAGCTGGATTGAAAAGGCTGTAGGCAAAGACGTGATCCTAATAGCTCATCGAGAGACGTGCGATCAATACAAGCTTCTGTTATCCAAGTTTCATGAATCGATTCCAGACGCACCATTCAATTATACAGACGAAAGATACGTGATATCTGAATACCTTGTTGGCAACCTGACATCCATATCCGGAGTCCGCAAAGTTGATAGGCGTCTGGTTTTGAGTGCACATGTAAAGGAGATAAGGGGTTATAAGATCGATCCAGAAACGTCAGCAACAATCCCTATCGGCGATAATCGCGAAACAGGCTCCTTGGTAATCGGTGTTAATCCTGAAAACATGGTAAACGAATGGTTTCTAGATGGCCGCCTTTTGCGTGATGATGAAAGTTTTGAATCGATTGTAGGAGATTCATTAGCTAGGAAAATATTCACAATGCCCTTGAATCAGAGTATTACATTGTCTAACAGAAGTTTCGACGTTGTTGGTGTCTGTCTAGACCCTATAAATAACGGAAACGTAACCTACGTACCTTTAAAGACTTTACAGAATGCGATAGGAGCCACGGAATCTAACATTGTCCTCGCCAAAATTGACCCGCTAGCCAATTACACAGAAACTTTGAACCAGATAAGGACAAAGGTTATTACTGCAGACGCCAGTTTTGAGGTCTTCGAGCTTAACAAAATCGTAAATGAGAATCTTGGTTTCATCGGATATTTATGGTCGACAATAATGTTCCTGCCGATGTTTTCGCTAACGGCTACCTGCTCATGCTTAACGGGATATGTATCGCTTGTCTTGGCGGAGCAACAACATGAATTTGGGGTTTTAAGAGCCTTGGGAGCGAAGCCTCGTGCGCTAATAGCTATTGTTGCCGTACAGAGTCTTATAGTCTTAGTTTCAAGCTATGCTGCTGGAGTCTCGTTGGGAATAATTACAACTTTGCTGATTTTGGTTCCTGAACCAATAATCACAAGCTACACGGTGATCGAAATCGCTAGCTGGTTGCTTGTTGCCTTGGCTGCAACATTTATCGTCTGTCTTTATCCAGCTGTCAAGCTCTCAAGAAAACCTATCTTGGAAATTATGGCTTAGCTCTGAAGCGAGTGAAGCGAAACAAGTTTAAATAACGCATCTAATTCTTAGGAGAGCACAATGCGGTGAATGTCATGGCACGATCTACTCAAGGTACAATAGTCAACTATCACATAGGCCCAAAGAGTCAAAATGCGAAGGAATGCATAATTCAATTCCGGGATCTGACTTCCGTCTCTAAAGCGTGTATGCTCATTGGACGAAAAGTGGTCTGGAAAGAAGGGACGAACAAGATTGTTGGCAAAATTGTGACTTCACATGGCAAGAACGGCCTTCTTTTAGCTAGGTTCAGACGAGGAGTGCCTGGTCAGGCCTTAGGAACCTCTGTTGAGCTTGTTGGATAAGCTCATGCAACACTGCCCAAGAGAACTAAGGACTGGCTTTTTTGATAAATATGCTGAGCGGCTGTTTTCACATATTGGGAGCAATTTTCAATGAATCAGAGATCGCAGACAGGTCAAGTTTACCGCAGTTGGAGCAAGAACTGTTCAACGTGTATCGTTCTTAGAGGAATGTTTGCTACTTATATGTTAATAAAAGGGTTACCTGACGCAATTAAAGCATGCCAAGTGTGCAAATTTCTGCTTTTCGCTTGTTGAGTTTAAATCTTTGATCCTTTTTTGTTTTTTTCAGCAACGTGGTCAATTCGAGTTGTGAGAGACAATTAGAAGCTGAGCTTTTCGCAAAGATTTAGTCGAAAGAATCTGAGATTGTCGACGTAAGCAGGGAGTTGATGAATGAAATCTTGTAGTTGGAGTATGGGAACAACAGGCACGTTATCATAGAATTTAGACCTTCCTATGACGAGTGAGAGAATGACGGGAATTACAATAGCCTTGTTCCAAGATACACAGCTGATTCTAATGTTTGGGTTGGGTATAGTGTTAGCTAGGGCAGATGCCCTTTCAACTTGGTCCTTTACAATTCCCTTCAGCGCAGACGGGTATAGTCCGTGATGCCAATGCTTGCAGTCTACACATACAACAAGTGGTTTTCGGCAACCAACAACATCTATCTCCCATTTTCGTCCAGCGTGTTTGAATCGCAAATTCTTTGAGACTTGGTAACCATTCTGTTCAAAGGCGACTGTCGCGATGCTTTCAAATTCTTGCCACTGGAGAAAACTACTCACTGCTTCCAGATCAGCACCAAGTTGCACAGCCTTGACGGCTAACTTTAATCGTTGAAGGCTGTCTGCTTCGACAAAACCTCTACGGATATAAATCAATCCTTCACTTTGCAATTTCTCCAGCAATTCTTGAGCAGTTGAAAAAGGCATTTTCGCATCTTTATTGATAAGTTCATGCGAAACTGGTTCATCTTTGGTTAGTTTCAAGACAGATATAATCAAATCCTTTTCAATAATCACTCAGAGAAACCTCAGAATTGTATACTTAAGCGATGAAAAGCACGAAAAGGAAGCACCATTTAAAAGCTTTGCTGTAGTAATAGACGATGGAGGAACAGAAGCATCTCCAAGTAGGTTTTGAAAATTGCAGTTTAAACCGCTCCAACAGAGTATCGCATTATCGGCCGAGTCTCGGAACGGCGAATAACTTCTACAAATCCTGCTTTGCGAAAGGCAGAAGCCAAGCCCATATAGGCAAAGGTGTCAGGTGTTCGGTTTTTCCTAGGTTCCGTCGGATATCCCTCAATGACCTTGCCACCATTTTCTTCAACATGCTTTATTGCGGCCTCTAACAGTTTCACAGTTACTCCTTTATGTCTAAATGCTTTAGCAACAAAAAAGCACACAACGGACCAGACTGGTGTGTTGTCAACCTTTCTGAGAATCCGGGAGTGTTCCAGGCTTTGATATCTTTCTCTTGGTGCCACAGCGCACCACCCTATTGGCTGATTTTCTGAGTAAGCGAGAAGTCCGGGGATTTCGCCGGAGTTCACTATGCTTCTTAGAGCGTTCTGATTTTCTTTGCCTTTCTGCCTGCTAAATTGTGCGCGAGGTATTCTCCACCACATACACCAGCATCCGCCACATGCGCCGTTCTTGCCGAACAGCTTCTGAAGATCAGACCATCGCTCAGGTGTCAATGGGTAGAAG
>Ga0315277_10005830_pt1 | contig 16190 bp, 20 predicted proteins | sample YL17G05_15_MG_FD_203695 | JGI IMG/M metagenome (GOLD analysis project Ga0315277, IMG submission 203695) | Sediment microbial communities from Yellowstone Lake, YNP, Wyoming, USA - YL17G05_15 | ecosystem: Environmental > Aquatic > Freshwater > Lake > Sediment | place: USA: Wyoming | collected... | reverse complement strand
TCTTTTCTAAAGCTTGAAAACCAAACTTGTTGAGTTGCGCCAAGGATCTCTAACTTGCAGCTTGTGGCAGTCTCAACCAAACTTGTCGTCGTACTTGCCTTGATCTATCTCGCTTTGTACTTCTCGTGGGTCTTTGCCTTCAGCGGTTACTCCCATACTGACGCAGACGCCAAGGATCTCCTTTGCTGCAGACTTCAGGGTTCTAGATAACAGTTGTGGCCTCTTCATTTTTGCTATGCGCACTACCTGGTCTATCGTCAAGTTGCCGACTTTTGCAGTGCTTGGGGTTCCAGAGCCTTTTTCAATTTTAAGTTCGCTGACGACAAGCGCGGAGGTTGTTGGGGTTCCGACAGTTACTTCGAACTGTTTGGTTTCCGGGTCTACAAGCACTTTTACAGGAACTTTCATTCCTGAATAGTCTTTTGTCAGTTCGTTTATCTTGTTCACAATTAACATGACGTTTACGCCTAGGGGGCCAAGTGCTGGACCAAGAGGTGGACCGGCGTTGGCTTGTCCTCCGGCGACAAGTAGTTCTACAGTCTTTTTGTCAGCCATCTTATGTTTCACCACTGCTTTCAAGTTTTGCTCTTTCAACCAGTTTAACGTACTCAGAGTTGACTGTTATCGGTAAGGTGAATGTTGCTTCCAGAAGTTCAAGGGTGACTTCTGCTTTGGTTTTGTCGATTCTGGTTATCTTGGCGCGCATGCCTTTGAATGGACCGCCTGTTATTTCAACTATGTCATTTTCGTTTAGTTCTTCGATGATTGGTTTCTTGATAATGTATCTTTCAATCTCCGAGAAGGTCACGATACCTGGGATCCTTGAGCGTACGTGTCTTATGCCTGCTATGGCGTCCTCAACGAAATGTGGGCCTTCAGCTTCTATGAAGACGTATCCCCTGAGGGTTTCGGGGACGAGAATGGCTTTGATGGGCATTTTGTTCATTTCGACTTTGGCAGCGACAAGTCTGGCCACGTTTTTCTCTTGGCCGGTTGTGGTTTTCACGGCAAAAATCTTTGTGGGGAACTCTTCATGCTGTTCCATGTGGTCTTTTCCCTCTAGGGTGTAGTAGCGGTGCCAGGCTGCAATACGGTTGACAGCATTTTGATGACGAAACCGATTAGTCCTATTGCCCCAATGCCTAGGAGGCATATTTTCATTGATAGCCAGAGTTCGCTTCTTCCAGGTTTGACTGCCAGTTTCATTGTTCTTGCGCATTGAGCTAGGAAGTCTCTGAGGCCCATTGTTCTTCGCCTTCTCAACATTTCAATTTGATATAAACGTTACTGTAGGCTCTGATAGATAAACCCGCGCATTCCCATTAACCTTTCCCTCTTTCTTCTGGCGTGGGAATCTGCAGGGAAACTGGGCGCAGCCTGAATTCTAGACTTTCTCGGTCTGAAGGTCTGTCTTTTCAATATTGTCGACGAGTTTTTGTTTGTCTTCTCCCTTTATCCCTTTCCAGTCTAGGACTATAGACTCCACTTTTTCAAATGTTCTTTCGATGCATTGTTTTAGCATTGCTTCATCAGTCTGGGAAACTGCATATTTCGGGATCATATGCCCAAAAGCTATGTCTTTTTCGAGTGCAAGGCGAGTAAACTTGGAGTTGTAGTGGGGTCCACCGATGCCGAGTACGGTTTTTGCGGAAAAGCTGCCGAATGTTGAGATTGCTTCCATAGTGGCGTGTGCAACGATGTCGGCGGCATCCGAGTCTTTCCATTGCTCTGCAGAGCTTCCCAGCTCCACGAACATGGTCGGCACGTTCACAGATGGTCCGTGATGAGTGCCTTCATAGGAGATTTCGTAGTCAAGGTGTCTTTCCTGTTTCAGTTTCATCATTGTCTTCAAAGCTTCCCTCATGGCGTTTGCGGGTGAGACTGAAACCTCTCGTGAAGTTCCGCCGTATTCAGCCTCGCCTAGGTTGCCAGGCGTATGAACTGATAAGGTCGGTTTTCCGCTGACGCTGCTATGTCTTGAAATGAAAACTACAAGCTTCACATCGGGGAATTGGCTTGCCAAATCCTGCGCATGGATTGACTCCCTGTTCAGAGTCACGAGTTTTACCTGTTTGCTGTTGATTTCGGCTTCATAGATGGTTTCTTCTTCGAATTTTGTTGTCTCTTTGAATCTGTAATTTTTCAGGATTTGCTTTTTGATGTTTACGCTTGCAGGGTCCTTGTTTGAGGCGACGGTCAGAATCATTCTTCTTCTTCCTAGGGCATGCTATAGGATTCTCAGTAAAAGGTTTCCATAAAGCTTATAATTGTTGGAGCTGGTTGAAGCCTTGAAAGTCCAATTTAGGGGTGGAAATGTGCACTTGATCAATTTCAAAGGGTTGAACGGTCAGCAGCTTACAGAGATGATTGAGAAAGGGATTGAGATCAAGCATAATCCTGAAAAGTATGAGACGGCTTTGGCGGGCAAGTCTTTGGCTTTGATTTTCCAGAAGACTTCCACTCGGACTAGGGTTTCGTTTGAGGTCGCCATGACGCAGCTCGGGGGTCATGGGCTCTACATTGACTGGAGAACCACGAATTTTGCTTTAGCTGATGTAGGTGATGAAACGCAGTACCTTTCTAGGAATGTTGACTGTATAATGGCTAGACTGCTGCGGAATGTTGACTTGCAGCAGATGGCCAAAGCTTCCCGCGTGCCGGTGATTAATGGTTGTGATGAAAAGTATCATCCGAGCCAGGCGATAGCGGATTTGATTACCGTAAAAGAGAAGAAGGGCAAGCTGAAAGGAGCCAAACTTGTTTACGTTGGCATTCACAACAATACCTGCAACTCGCTTGTTGACGGGTGCACAAAAACTGGTGTGAAGATAGTCACTGTGACTCCCACATTTAATGAGCCGAGTAGGGATGATGAGCTTCTCAAAGAAGCTGAGAAAACTGGGCTGTGGGAGAAAACGTTAGACATGAAGCAGGCAGTCAAGGACGCAGATTTCGTCTATACGGATACTTGGGTTGACATGGAGTTTTTCACTGATTCCAAATTTGCCGGGGAGAGAAAGAAACGCGTCAAATTGATGATGCCTTACCAGATAAACAAGGAATTGCTCAAGGGCAGCAGCGCTTACGTTATGCATGATATGCCGATTCACAGAGGATACGAAATAACTGCAGACGCGATTGAAAGTCCGCGGTCAGTGATATACGAGCAGGGCGAGAACCGGTTGTATTCTGCTAAGACGATCCTTCTGAAACTGTTGGGAAAGTATTAGGTCACTCGATTATTCGTTTGAAACTTATCGAGGCAAGAATGAACATTACGGTGTCGAATACTGCGACCGCTGCTACGTCGATGAGGAGGTTTGTAAGGTCTCCGGTTATCATCAATCCTCTTGTTGCGTCTACGACATAGCTCATCGGGTTGACGGCTGAGAAGTATTGAAGAGCTTGTGGCATCATTTGGACTGGGTACAGCGCGTTGCTCGCGAAGAAGAGCGGCATGATTATGGCTTGGCCTATGCCCATGAATCTTTCTCTGGTCTTCATGAAGGATGCGACGAGTATTGATATTGCCGCGAAGCCTCCTGAAGCGAAGAATATGATGACAAAAGCCGAGATGAAGTAGGCGGCGTTGGGAACGAATCTGACGCCTATGAGTAGGGCGAATGGCACTACTATCAGGCCTTGAAATATTGCTCTGATGCCTGAAGCCATTGACCGGCCGATGACTGTGGCGTATCTGGAGGCGGGCGTGACAAGGAGTTTCTTTAGGATTCCTGAGTCTCTTTCCCAGACCATCATTAGGCCGTAGAAGATGGACAGGAAGGTTGTGGATTGGATGAGCACGCCTGGGGTTATGAAGTCTGTGTAAGGTATGCCACCTGTGGGTATTCCTTTGACGGAACTCATTACTGGGCCGAAGACGATGATCCACAGGATCGGTTGGACGGCTCTGAAGTAGAGTTCTGTTCTATCATGTCTCAGTCTTCTGAGTTCAAGCTCGATCATTACGAACATGTTTCGTATGGCCTCTCTCATTGTTTATCCCTTCCTTATCATGCGTCTAATGCTTGCAACTTCGCTGATGCGGCCGCTTGTTTCAAGTCTGGTTCCCGCGTATTTCAGAAAAACGTCGTCGAGAGTCGGCTTTGTGATGGAGATTTTCTCTGTTTTGATGCCTTCGCTTCTGAGAATGTTAATTATGCATGGCAAGTTTGTCTCGGCGTCTTCGACTAGAATGCTTAGTTCTGAATCGTTCAGAATGACGTCCTTGACCGTGTCTGTGTTCCTTAGTTTTCGGAGGGATTCTTCTGTGAGACCAGCATTTTGCAGGTTGAACAATATGACTTCGCCTCCGAGCGACCGCTTGAGTTCTTCTGCAGTGCCCTGTTTGACTATTCTTCCTCTGTTGATTATTGCTATCCGGTCGGAGTAAAGGTCGGCTTCGTCCATGTAATGAGTACTGAAGAATATGGTTACTCCGCACTGTTTTTTGAAGCTCGTGAGTCTCTCCCATACGACCTTTTTGGCTGAGGGGTCAAGGCCGATAGTCGGCTCGTCTAAGAACATGATTTTGGGTTTGATCAGCATGGCGCAAGCAATTTCAAGTCTCCTGACCATTCCGCCTGAATAGGTGCTTACAAGGTTGTCGGCAACTTCATCTAGCTCCATGTTTTCCAAGGCTTCATGAATGATGCTCTTTCTTTCTTTGGATGAAATGCCGAAGATCTTTGCATATATGAGCAGGTTTTCGTAGCCGCTTATGTCGGTCCAGACACTCATTTCTTGTGGAACATAACTTATTAGTCGTCTTATTCTGCTGCCTTCGCGGGTGACGTTTAAACCGAAAACGTGGGCGTTGCCGGACGTGGGTTTTAGTTGTGTGGTTAAGATTCTGATCAGGGTTGTTTTGCCGGCGCCGTTGGGGCCGAGGATGGCGAATGCGATTCCCGCCTCGGCGGTTAGGTCTATGCCGTCTAGTGCCCTGGTTTTGCCTTTGTAGATTTTGACTAGTTTTTCGGTGCTGACTGCAACGTCAGTTTTTTCCACGTTCTTTTCCAGCTGTTAGCTGGTGATAGTGTTTGTTGGATAAAAGGGTGCTTGCCCGATGGCGGTTTCTATTTTAGGATCATTTGGATGAATTTTTCAGGGTTGAATTCTTGAATGTCGTCGTATCTTTGTCCTGTTCCGATGAATAGTATTGGCTTTTGGGTGACGTATGTGACGCTGAGGGCTGAGCCGCCTTTGACGTCCGCGTCTACTTTGGTCAGTATTGTGGCGTCTATTCCTACGCTTTTGTTGAATTCTTCTGCTTGCATGACTGCGTCGTTTCCGATTAGTGAGTCCACGGTTAGGATGGTTAGGTCTGGGTCTACGACGCGTTTGATTTTTGCGAGTTCGTTCATGAGGTTTTTGTTTGTCTGCATTCTGCCTGCGGTGTCTATGAGGACGACGTTTATTGAGTGTGCTTTGGCATGGCTGATTGTGTCGTATGCTACTGCTGCGGGGTCGGCGCCATAGTTGTGTTTGATCATCTTTATGCCTAATCTTCGAGCGTGTTCTTCCATCTGTTCGATTGAGCCTGCTCTGTAGGTGTCGCTGCATGCGATGACGGCTGAGTATCCTTTCTTGTTGAGCAAGTGGCAGATTTTGGCTATGGTTGTGGTTTTGCCTGTTCCGTTTATGCCCACGAAAGCTATGGTGAAGGGTTCGCCTTTCCTGCGTTTTTCTTCCGCTGTTTTCCAGAAATCTATCTTGTTGTTTGTAAGCATGATTTCTAAGAGTACTTCTCGTAGGTTGTTCTCAACAATTTTTTTTCGGTCTTCAAGCCTTTTGACTTGGACTCTGTCTAAACGTTTTTCCATCTCGTCGCATATTCGCTCTGCAACGGGAAAAGCTACGTCGTTTTCTACGAGGTTCATTTTGAAGTCGGAAAGAATCGGGTGTATGTTCTCGGCTTTAAGCTCGCTTGTGGTGACTTTTGTGACGAGTCCTTTCAGGCCGGACTTTAGCTTTTCAAACATTTTACGATGTTTTCCCTTCTCTCATTGCGGCGGCCATCGTTTCGAATCTTTCTCGGTCCAGGTTGATTCTTTCGGCTATTTGGACAAACTGTTGCTGTGTTGCCTGCTGGTTTTTTCCAAGGTCTTCCAGACGTTTTTTGATTATTTCTTTTGCTTCTTGGCGTGTTTTCTCGGCCGAGACTCCTGCGCCTAGGCCGACGATTATTCTGTCGGGGTTGTCCAATTTTGCTCTAATGTAGGACGTGCCGCCTATCGGGACCAGGAGTTCGGCGTCTTCTTTTTCTTTGTCAAGGTTTTCAAGCGCCATGTTCGCGTAGGTGAGGTCTGTTGCGACGGCGTTTATCATGCTGAGCCTCGATTGTAATGCTTCTGCTGTCTGTTCGAGCATGCGCAGTTCAACGCTCAGTTTTCGCAGTCCATCTTCGCTGTTATTTGCCAACTTTATCTTCTCCGGTGACGAAGTCCTTCAGAATCGGGTTTTCTATTTTGTCAGGGGAGACTTCTTCGACGTTGATGATTTTGATGTGAACACGTTTCACGCGGTGCTTGCTGCCTATTTCAGTGTAGACTTTTTCCACTGCGTGTTCAGGTTTGTCTGCGATGATTTCTTTCCTGAACGACGTTTTCAAGTTAGGCTTCCGAATTTCACCTGTTACTCTGAAGACTTTCAATTTGTTCATCCTCTTGGACAACATCCAGAGCATTCCCTATTATAAATATCTCGGGTCCTGTTGTCAACAACCCAGCGATGGCCGTGTGTCGGTTGGCTATTAGGCCTGTGCCGACATAGGGGATTCCACAGTTGATTGTACCTACGTCCACGGGAACCTTAAGTACGTCTTCTAAGAGTTTGCGTTCGGTGTCTTTGATCAGTGGGTGAGTCAGGACGCCTTTGTTCGTGGCAGTGGCAAGTGAGCCAACGTATGGTAAATCTCCTATTTCTGCGGGCACAACTTCAACGCTTAGGGTTTCAGCTATTTTCTGAACGTCTTGGGTTTTGAGGTGTGGGTCAACAATTGCGCCATGGTCGTTTGCCAGAACGAGGTTCCCGTAGGCGGTCTTTTTGGTTTCCATTATTGTTATGTTTCCTTTGAACCCTTCTTTTATTGTTTCAAGTTCTTCTTCTCGGACAAAGCTTGGGAGCAAGATGCCGTTTGAGTTTGCGCACGCGAGTGCGCCGACGAGGACTGAGCCGCCTACCGAGGTCTGGATCAGGTTGGTTTTTAGCCAAGTGCTGAGTTTTTCAGCTTTTTTGGCCGGTACGGCCTTTGGGAGTATAAGAATTGTATCGGTTACGAGGGAGAATACGCCTAAGCATGGGCTTCCAATGATGCTTGTCAAGTAGATGGCCAAGGGTTACTCTCCTTCGGCCAGGTAAACAGTCACGTTTCCGTCCTTGTCTTTTGCTGCTCTTATTCTGATTTTTCTCGGGGGTTTTTCTATTCCTCTTCCCCAGAGTTTCTCGTTTACTTCGTTGCTGATTGTGAGTTTTGGAGGTTCCTCTTCCTCTTCTCCTTCTTCGGGTTTTTTGGCTTCGAGTTTCATGTGCTTGATTATGAAGGTTCTGAGCATTCTCATGGCTCGGGGTGTTCTTCTTCTAGGTGGCGTGATCAATGCTTTGCCAAGGGGAACTGTGTAGATTCTTTCTTCAACGATTTCTTCTTCCTCTTCCGCCTTTTTTTCTTTTGCAGGTTTTGTCTTCTCTTTTTCCTCGGCGGGTTTTTCCTCTTCTGCGCCTTCAGCCTTTTCGGCTTCTTCAGGAGTTTCCTCTTTTGCTTCTTCTTTTTCAACGGGCTCCTCGGTTTCCTCTTCTTCTTCCAGTGCTTCTTCTAAGTCTTCTTCCGCTGGCTTCTTTGTTTCTTTCTTGTTATGTTTCTCTGCCACTGTTCCTTCCTCCTTAGGCTCTTATCTTTCTGGAGCGCCATTGTCTTCTTTTAGGGTGTGCTCTGAATTTTCCGCCTGTTCTGGCTACTACCCACGTTGGGACTGCTCTTGCCTCTTTTCCTGCTTTTCCAAGTCTTCGTTTTTTTGCTGTGGGCTTGTTTCTGGCCATGTTTACATCCTTCTTATTGTTGTTTCACGCTTCCGTGATTGGAGTTGAGCGAGTATTTTTTTGAGCTGTCCGTCGGCGAGGGGTATGGACAGTTTTCCTGTTTGTGCAAGTTGGATGAGCTGCAGTTCAAGCTGGTCCGTGAATTCTGGTTTGATGATTCTGAGGTTTGTGAGTCTTTGTCTGGCTTCTGGTGCGAGTATGCTTCTCAGCAGTGCTTGTTTTTGTTCCTCCAGCTGTTGTTCTACCTGTGTGCTTCTCTGTTCTTCAGTTCCCTGTTTTCGCAGCGCTGAGAGCTTCCGTCTGCGAAGCTCTTCTAGCTCGCTGTCTGACACGTTAGTCACCTTTTTGGTATTTTGCCATTTCCGGTATTTCTTGAACCAGTTGTTTGTTTACGTCTTCTGCTATTTCTTGGAGGAGTTTTCTTCCTTCACGAGTTACTTTTCTTCCTTGGGGTTTCAACGTTTCAACGTAGCCTGCGGTTTGGAGTTGTTGCAGTGCTTTCCGTATTGTTGAGCCGCCTGCTTTTGCTGCATGTTCGGGTTTTACGCCGTTATCTTTTCTGCCGCCATAATCCGCTCTCAGTTTCTCTATGCCGACTGTGCCATGAACGTAAACTTTTCTCAGCACCGAAGCGCATCGAGTGTACCACCAGTCTGGGTCTTGAGGTGCCTTTTTGGCCTGCACACCTGTTTTCGCATAGGTTGCCCACGCTGGCGGAGTCACTGCGTCGACGTTTTCTTTCAAGTATTTAGCGAGTCTTTGGATGAGTCTCGATGATGGGACATCGTTAGGGGTGATCAAGATTGTATTTCCTCTTGACTTTTTCTGTCAGTAAAGTCATGAGGCCTCATATAAAGCTATTCTGGACGAGAACTTATTCCATGTCCCTCTTTTTACGTGTTTGGTTGATGCTTTCGTATACAAAAGTGTGCGCGTGCCTATGCACGTTGAAACTTAATATTCTGCTTCTTTGTAACTCTTAGTGGGGAGATTGATGAGCACTTTCAGTTTCCTTTTCATTTTTGCGGTTGTGGCTTTTCTGTTGTTCGCGTCATGTTTCCAGCCGACCATAGCGGCGCCACCGCCTATCCAGAGGCAGATGGAGATAATCGAAGCCACCATTGAGGGTGGATCGATTCCGACTGTTGATCCAGCCGCATGCTACGACACTCAAAGCAGCGCATTGATATTCCACGTTTATGACACGCTTGTTTTCTTTGATGGCGAACACTTGGATCGTTATTTGCCACAGTTGGCAACCAGTTGGTCTTCTGTTGAGAATGTTCCGCCGATCCTTGACCCTGACACTGGCCTGACGTTCAAGTGGACGTACTACTTCAAGATCAGGACAGGCGTCCAGTGGCACAACACAGCGTTCGGCAACCTGACTCCTGCCGATGTCGAGTACACGATTGAACGTGGAATGGTCATGGAGGCAGGAGACAATCCGCAATGGATGTTCTATGAGCCATTGTTGAACGGTGCCGCAGCTGACTATGTCGATGGCGTAGAGCTTAATTTGAGCCTGACTTCAGATATTGTGTTCGCTGGAACGGCCATCGACCATGCAGTCGAGTCTAACAGTACGCATGTGTGGTTCAACCTGGTTTTTGACGGTGCATACGCGCCTTTCATGCAGATCCTTTGCCAATCGTGGTCAAGCATCCTCTGCCAAGCATGGTGCAACAGCCTGGGCCGAGTCAGCTGGGATGGAAACTGGGGAGACTACACCGGCTGGGTAGCCTATCATCATCCTGCGACGCCTCCGCTTGATAATCCGACACCCGCCATGATGGGCACGGGTCCGTTTGCATTCGGAAACCTTGACAATGCACTGCACTACTGGGATGTCAACAGATTTGCAGACTATTGGCGTGGCTGGGGCTCTGCGCCAAACTATGGTGTGGGCTGGCCAGCATTCGGAGGCAGCAAACCCGCAGGCTACATCGACCGCTACAAAGTCACATGGGCCTACGACTGGAACGCAAGGAAAACAAAGTTCCTGAACGGAGAAGTTGACTTCTGTTCTGTACCAACGCAGTACAAGAATGACATAATCGGACAGCCAAACATCAGAGTCATATCTCCATTGCCGAGCTTGAGCGTAGGAGTTCTTCACTATCAGTTTGACATTAGGACAACATCGCCATACGGTCCAATCTACGAATACGGCATTATCGGTGAGGCTGGTGTTCCAAGAGACTTCTTCGGCAACGCAAGCTATGGTATCTATATCAGAAAGGCGTTCTCGTACTGCGTCGACTTTCCGGCCTACCTTAGCACAACGTTTCTAGGCGAGGCTATACAGCCACCGACAGCATTGATTTCGACCTTGCCATACTACAACGCGTCAATTCCGAAGTACACTTTCAACACGACCAAGGCCATAGAACTGTTTCATATGTGGCCAGGATTGTGGGACACAGGTTTCACAATAAAGTTACTCCACAACATTGGTAGCCTCGCGCGACCTACTGTGTGCCAGATGCTCGCAGCTGCCGTTAGCTCGTTGAACCCGAAGTTCCACGTTAGCGCGTTGGGACTTGACTGGCAATCCTTTATGCTTGCAAGCAGTGGCAAGCAGCTGCCAGTCTTCGCCGTAGGTTGGTTGGCAGACTACCCGGACGCTCACAACTTCGCATACCCATACTACCACAGTCACGGGACCTATGCAGCCAGACAAGGCTATAGTGACCCAGTGATGGACGATTTGATCGACCAAGGCATCAGAACACCTGATGGCCCAGCGAGAGGCGCAATATATAGCGCTGTCCAGCAAAGAGCCCTTGACATTTGCCCAAGCCTTGGATTGTACTCGGCTATCGGCCGACACTACGAAAAATCATGGATAAATGGCTGGTACTACAACCCGACCCACTTGTACCAGGGAGTGTACGCGGGTAACCTCTGGAAGTGGTACTACACTCCACATGCACAGCTGGACTCGGTCACTAACACGACTGCTAATCTGCTGCCCTACGATGTTAATTATGACGGCAAGACCAACATGGTTGACATCGGCACCGCAGCAGCAAGTTTCGGAGCAATATATGGTCCGCCGATGAGTGCAAAGTGGATCTACAGATGCGACTTCAACAACGACCGCAAGATCGACATGAAAGACATTGGTGAAGTAGCTAAGAACTTCGGCAAAACCAGCACAAAATGGACTCCGCCACCATAGGAATAGGAAAGCAGAAGATCCCTTCTTTGTTTCTCAGCGCGTACCAGTAATTCTTTTTTGCGCGCGCGATACGCAAATATTGAAGGCTCTGAGGTTATGTACTGCGAGGTAATCTGGAAATTGAGTGAATGCCCAAACGCTCAAACCAACCTGAAAGATTGTTCATGCACATATTCATGCGATTTGAAAGGCAGATGCTGTGAATGTCTGAGAAATCATAGAGCTAACAAAGAACTTCCAGCCTGCTACTTTACACGAGAAGTCGAAAAGACTTATGACCGGTCCATAAAGAAGTTTGTGTCTATGCACAGTTAACGTAGCGCGCGTGCGTAATGGGGTTTGAACGGTCTTGCGCAACAATGCGACGCAGTTAAATATTTGAAGTCCCGAGTTTTCTGGTGAGGGAACGTGTTGGTGCATAGGCAGCTTTTCGAGCTGTTCCTGATATTGATAGTCTCTGTTCTGACGCTGTCTGGAGAAGTTCCGACAAAGCCTGCCACTTTTGCAGGCTTGACGACGGTTGAATCTCAGATCGTCGGTTTGGTCAACGGAACGAATGTATACACCTATGACCTGCAGCTTGAACAGATCGCCTACAACCACCCGCTATCAGACTATTCTTTCAGAGCAGCAGGTTCAAGTGGAGCTCTCGCCACGGCGGACTGGCTTCTGGAGCAGTTCAGCTCGCTCGGTCTTGAAGCACACAAGGAATCTTTTCAATTCACCACCTGGGACGTAACAAGCAAACCGACACTGGTTGTTGATGATGATGGCAACACTAACACGACAAGCGACCAAACAGAGATTGCTCCTTTCTCTTGTGAACATTACAGTTGGCCGACCCCGCCCGGCGGAGCGTTCGCAGACCTTGTCGTCTTGCCACTGCCAGCCGCAGCCGGTTATTCGGAAATCGGCGCAAGACAGATCAACACCACAGAATGGAATGCCATCAACACGACAGGCAAGATTCTTCTGATCGGTAGAGAAGTCCGATGGTCGATTTCTTGGCAAACCACTTACAAGAACAAGCTAGCGGCACAACCGCCAGCAGCTGTCGTCTACACGTGGTGGTATGATTGGGCGTCATTTCAACCCGACTTCTTCTCCTCAACAGGAGGACGGCCCCTCACTCCTTGGGGAGCATACTACTGGAATCTGCATATTCCGGTCGGTTTCACTGACTACGCCGCTGGTTTGTGGATCAGAAACAGAGAAAACAGCCAAAACATCTCTGCTCTAGCAAAGATTGACGCCAACATCGGATCTGGATCACACTACAACGTCGTTGCCAGACTCAACGGGGTCACGTATCCTGAGAAATGCGTTATCGTCTCAAGCCACTATGACACGATCATGTCCAGCGGTTTCTGCGACGACGGCGCCGGGACTGCAGGAATCCTGGAACTCGCAAGAGTTTTCACAGAGGCCAATAGAACCGGTCTTTTCCGTCCAAAATACACGATTCTCTTCGTCGCCTTCACGGGCGAGGAGCTTTCCCTTGTGGGTTCGATCAACTATGTCATGCAGCACAAGGCTGAAATGGGCAACATTGTTGCAGTCCTCAACCTGGACTGTATCGGCAGCGACAACCTCTACGTATCTGAAACAAACCCAGGTCCCAACTTCGACCTGGACGCGCTGATCCTGAAAGCCGTACAAGACCTGGGCATACCAGGACAAACCGAAGCACCTGGCGGTTCTGACCAAGAAACCTTCAGGGACCCAATAGGAGCTAACTACCAATACTCGTTATACTGGGGCTTAGCCGCAGACATCTCGGACGCCCAGCCAGTCCAATCCAGCGCCATGATCATCTCATACCCCCTGACTCCCACCGAAAAATTCAGCACAGGCATCCCCGGGTGGATTCACACCTCATATGACAACTCAACTTCTACCACAACACTAGACTGGGTCGAAACAGCCGACCTCGGCAACCATGTCAAAGTAGCGGCACTGTCAATAAGCCGCATCACAGCTCCATTGATCGGAGACATCACGGGTCCGAGTAGTTTACCTGACGGAATTGTTGACATGCGAGACATAGGTCTCGTGGCCAGACACTTCGGCGAAACGGTACCTCCTGCACCTGCAGACTGTGATCTACCAGGCCCGGCGGGCGTGCCGGACGGCAAAATCGACATGCGCGACATAGGCCTTGTTGCCAGACACTTCGGAGACCACGAATAACGCGCTAGTAGCGCGCGCCTTGATGTCGTCTCCTCTGAACTCGCCATCCTTGAATAGGCTCGTTTCAACAGCTCCCGAACCAAATGTCTTGTCAGAACGCATAACCCGCGCTAGTAATCAAGGTGTTTGCCAAAATCTATGGCAATTCTGATCAGGTCTTTTATGTCTATGATCCCATTTCTGTCCTGGTCGGCCATGAAGTTCCAATTCTCATTTCCCGATCTGCTGCCGAAAGCTTTGGCGGCAATTGTGATATCCACCAAGTCAATTGCCTCGTCCATGTTCAAATCAGTTGTTCGCAGAGTCTTGAAAATGAGCGCAAAGAAAGGTAACATTCGATCCTGAATTCTCCCTATAGCATGTCCGTTGGTGGTAGCCACCAGCTGACAGGTGATGTTCAGTTCATCCAGTTTCTGTGCAAAGTATCTGCAACCTTTGGGTATCCATTGGTTCAAGTCGTAGAGACCGTATTCGACACCGATTCCTTTCAGGCCAAGCAGATTGTCTCTGTATTTCTGCACTTTTTCGTCAATACTGCCGGAGCCTTTTTCATATTTCTGCCACAGCGTTTCGTTCTGCACTACTCCAAGAACAGTGTCATTGTAATATGGATAGTCGATGTAAGGAGCGTCTTTTTCTAGGTTGGGCGAGAAGGCTGACCCATAGGCCAGGGCAGACATTTGGGTGAAATCCCAAATGCGCCCGAGAATAGCCAAGTACGAAGCGTGAGCAGCGGTTCGGTTTAGCCCAGCCAGAGTCCTCTCTATCTCAAAGTATAGATTAACGCTAGACTGGGACAATATATGGGAGTCCACAAGACCAGTCTTGTCGAAGAGTGCGGGGGCTATAGCGTAGGTTGCTCCGAAAACGTCAGGGTGCTTCATCCCGATGTTGAGAGCCCCGAGGCCGCCCATCGAAAATCCGGCGATTCCCCTAAAATCTGGACTCTGCAACGTTCTGAAGTTAGATTCAACATAATTTACGAGGTCTGAAACGACAAAATCCTCCCAGTTGCCAAGCACTGGCGAGTTGGCGTAGAAGCTTCCCCAGAAAACATTGTGGAAACCAGAACCCACAACAACTATTGTCTCATAAAAGATGTCTTACGTTCAGGAACAAGCTTCGATAACCATATGTTGACTCACAGTATCCAGGTAGAAAGTATATTACGGGATATCGCTTCGCTGAGGAATTGTATGATGGAGGCAGAAATATCATGCACGGCTGCGTCGTGAAAGGCCTGATAAGGCCGTTGCTCAATGAAGGAGCTGGGACTGTTGCCTCGATTGCCTCGATCCCATTACTGCCGACAGATGTTTGAACCGAAAAAACCAGGAATGGACTGGTTGATAAGATGAGTACTAGCAGGGGGAAGGCAGATTTTGCTATCCAAAAACTCGCCATTGCCGGTCCGAACACACCTTTCTATTGTCGTGATATCTTGATAGAGAAACAGCCAGCATATTAGCTTGGCGCAAGTTGATCAAGGGTTTTTTCGCGCGCGTGGGCCGGTTAAATGCCCTAGGTTTGCAGTAGGCTACATCTTACAGTTTGCTGTCTCAGGGAGCCTAATGGTTCCGACAGAATGAGATCGAGTTCTAGCGCGCGCCAGGGTCATGGAGAGAGATGACGTTGACTTTCTGGTTGAAGCGCGCGCGAACGCCCAAAATCAACGAAGGAAGACCCACGAATAACACAATTCGCTTACAAATGCAAACTGAAAAACCTGAAACCCAACACGATTGAACGGCGCCGCTACATTCTGCAAAGACTTGTCAACGACGGCGCCGACCTAAACGACCCCGCGACTGTTGAAACAATCTTCCCTAAACAACTATCCGACGCCGACAAAATGGCTTGCTGTACAAATCTACCGCCGATACTGCAAGGCTTACCACATCGAATGGGAAGACCCGCCACGGGTCAAGTATCAACCTAAAAAGCCGTACATTCCATCCAGACAGGACTACACAGCATTTCTTGCCGCCTTGCCCAAGAAACTTATGATATTCTGCCGCGTACTGTTTGAAGCAGGATGCAGAAGCGGCGAAGCCATGCAGATAGAATGGCAAGACGTAAACATGGAAACCTTGACCGTCAATATCGCGCATCCCGAAAAAGGAAGCAACGAACGCACCGTTAAAGTCAGCAGGGAACTATGCCAACTGATTGACAGTATGCCCCGCAAATACGGCTCACATGTGTTCAACCCGAAACTTAGGACATGGGACAGCACCTTCAATGCGCAACGCAGAAAAATCGTGGCCAAATTCGGCAAACCCGAATGGATGAAACTACACTTTCACAGTTTCAGGCACATCCGCGCAACATACGATATTCGCGACGGCATAGACCCCTACGAAGTCAAGGACAAACTTGGTCACAAATGCATAAGCAACACGGACAAGTATGTGCATTGGGTTAAAGAAGAAAATCCTGAAGTCAACGACAAATACTACACGCAGACCACGGCAACAGACTTGGAAGCACAGCGACTTGAAGAAGCGGGTTGGCAATTCATATATGTGAACCCGAACACGCAACGCGCACATTGGAAGAAACCAAAGTGAAACCGTGACCCCAAAAATGGTAAGGTTAAATGAAGACTATGGGAAAACATAGCAAGATTAAAGTAAACACCACGGTAATAGTCAGAGAACGAGATAGCCATGTCTGAAGGGGAAAAAAAGGAACAGAAACGAATCCTCATTCTATGTGTAGACAGAGACGGCGATCTTGAGGTGAAAGCTGGAGTAAAGACTCCTGTCGTCGGGAGGACTGA
>Ga0315277_10005828_pt1 | contig 16193 bp, 23 predicted proteins | sample YL17G05_15_MG_FD_203695 | JGI IMG/M metagenome (GOLD analysis project Ga0315277, IMG submission 203695) | Sediment microbial communities from Yellowstone Lake, YNP, Wyoming, USA - YL17G05_15 | ecosystem: Environmental > Aquatic > Freshwater > Lake > Sediment | place: USA: Wyoming | collected... | reverse complement strand
TGCTACCGCGTCACGCGAGCCCCCGCTTGAGGACATTCCGCGCGTGCGCTTGCGCCTCGCGCATCGTCCGGGCGAACGAACGCGCCACGCGCACGGACTGGGTTGCCCATGCGCCCGTCTTGCAGAGCCGGCCGCGTATCACTTGGGTACGCGGTCCCAATACCAGCGTGCGGAACGATCCCGGCCGGAACAGCTTGGGGTCCGCGTGGCGCACGCGCCACCACTTGACGCCGGCGGTATCGTGCGGATTCTCCTCCACGGTCCACAGTCCCCAATCGGCGTTCTCGTTGCGGCCCCAATAGGCGCCTTCAACCGGGAATCGGTCGTTCATGTACGCCGTGGCCTCATCCTCCGCCTCATCGTAGAACTCAGAGTTGGAATCTAGGCGCTCGCCTTTCCAACCATGATCCGCCGCGATACCCTGTATCGCCTCGCCGGAATGGATTCCCCGGGCCGAATCAACATAGCAACCGACATCCTTGAGCGTGTAGCGCACGGCCTCCCACTTGGGCCGGGGTCCACGCGCGACCAAACGCAAAGGCTTCTTGCCGCGCGGGTTCCCCGCCGCCTTCTCCCAGCCCATTTCATCGAGGGGATGGATCAGGAAATCCTTGTCAATATCCGGACGCAATCCTTTTGTGATGTAGTTGTAGAGACCGGCGCCCAATCGGCGGACCTCCACAACGCGAACGCGATACTTGCCGGCCGGGTATTCCTTTCCCATGGCGCGACTGTGGAGAATGTCCCCCACGCGGAAAGCGGCACGCGATCCCGGGTTCCCATGCGGCTCTAGGTACATCTCCCAAGTCGCGCCGTGGCCCGGATCGCCGGACCGAATCACGGCGTCCTCCACGATTTCATGCTCGCCGTTGATCCGGACGGCCAGCTTCAACCCATGCGGCGAATGGGCCAAGACCTCGATGATGGGCCAAGTACCGTTGCCGAATAGGAAACGGTCATGCGCTACGACATCATCGAAATCGTAGGGGGCGCCGATCATCTTGGCGCCCGGATTCCCCGCCGCCTGCTTCCGGGGAAGCTCGTCCGGAAGATGCACATGCTGAATGTTGACCAGATAGTTGACCAGCCCAACTGGATCGTTGAATATCTCGCGCTCCGCCGGAGTGTGAGGCCGCCACACGGGCCATTTCCTTCCGCGCTTCTCCCTCACGCCCTGCTTGCCCGGGCCGTCATCGTATACCTCATATAGCGCGTGGAACTTCTTCATGCGCTCCGCCGTGTAGTACGCGGCATTGGTCCCCTCGTAGCCCCGGGCGTCCACGGGATTTCCCTTCCGTATCTCCGCCGCGTCCGCCCTCGCGTGCTTGAGGCTCCGGCTTTCTTTCGCCAGACCCATCCCGTAATCACGGGCCGCCGCCTGAGTTTTGAATACATGAATGGTTGCGGGAATCACTCCCCGGCGAATCGCAAGGGAGAGGTTCCCCCAAGGAAAAACGAAAACCTTCCGGCCGCCTTTGGTCGTTCCAACCCCGTACATCATTTCCGTTTCCTCCCCTTCCCGTTCATGATCCCGCAATCCTTCAACGCCTGCCCGATCTTCCCAACCTGTACCCTCAACTCCACCACGGCGCCCGATATCGCCACGATCCATGCGAGCCCGATAGCCTCCATCATGCTCACCGGCTCCTCGCCCACGCCCAGCCGGCGCCCAGCACGATCAACAGGACCGCGATCCCGGCGCCGGCGGCCACGGGATGATATGAATGCTTCTTGATGTCCGCCGCCACGGCCGCCGCAGTCTCCGCGCGGCCGGCGAGCTTGGCCCGGAAATACTCCGCGTATGTGAGGACGCGCCGGACATACGGCTCATTGGCGTAGTGCCAATCAGCCGGCGGCTTGTTCTTGTAATCCGGGTACGGATACGCGAACAGCTTGGCGATGTACGCGGTAGTGAACCGGATGGACCGGGGAAACCCGGCGTTGTACGCGGCAACGGCGTCCGCCGTCCCGTTCACATGCACGGCCATGGGCCGGGTGACGGCGGTTAGGTTCTGGTCCGGGTTGGCGAGGTAACGCTGTATCTCCCGGGCGCCGTATGTGATGGAAAGCTCCGGCTCAAGCAGGCGGGAGAACGGCCAGCCTTTCGGCCATCCGCCGGCCACGGCCGCCTCTTGCGTGGACTGCATGAGGCCCCACGAGGCCACATGCTCCCCGGGCGAGGCCCCGGATCCGGTGTAGAGGGCCGGCTCCTGCCTGAAGGATCGCGGGTCGAATGCTGATTCGGCGCCCGTGATCCCCATGAGGAGCGCGGCCTCTACCCCCGTTTCGGCCGCCGCCTTCTCGTAGAGCGGCCTCCACCTGTCTTCGTTGGACCAGAGAGCCATCGTCAAACCGGGCGATTCCCCGGATTGGCGGGAGGCATCGGCGGCCGGAGGAGCGGGACATTGGGCACGGACGCCGGCGTGTCCAAGTGGTAGCTAGTGAGCGCGGCCATGCCGGCAACGGCGGTTTCCACGAGCGTTTCCGCGTCCGTGTATGTGAGGCCGGCGTGCGTCACCTTGTTGAGCGCGAGGACCAGCGGGTAGACAACCGTGAGGACCAGCGCCCGGGCGATCCAAGGATTCAGGGGAATCCCGATCCGCGCGAGAATGTCCTTGATCCGCGCCATGAGCCATTGGCCGGCCGGTCCCAACAGGACCGCCGCCCCAATCTGTGTTACGCTGTCATGCGACATCGTTCCTCCTCTTGTTATGGCGCCCTGAGTACGGCGCTCTGAAGCTGGAAGCTGTCCGGCAAGTCGCCGGCGAACAACGAGCCTTCAAGAACATAGTCCGCCTCGCCGGCCGGAGGCTTCACCGTGGGAGTCTCGTACACCGTGGCGCCGGTCCCGTTCGCCGCATCACTGTACACGCTCGCCGTCACGATCCCCGTGGCGGCGGACCGGAGAACGAACTCCGCCTGCACGGTTTTCCGGCTGTTCGCGCCGGCGATCTGCAAGCGCACGCCGGCCGGGAACAGTTTCAACAGGTCCACGCGGAGGACAACGATCTTCTGCCGGGCGAGGACCACGGGGAACGGGAGGCCGCCGCCGTACACGGACACCACGGCCTGCGATCCCGCCGGCGCCGGCGGTCCGTAGCTCATCCCCGATCCCAGCGCGAGCCGGGCAACCGCGCAACCAACCGCGAGCGCGGCGAGGATGTAGAGCGTCCGCCGGGCTACCATCTCATCACCGCCACGGTCTGCGTCTGCACGCCGGTTTTCACGGCGTACACCTTGGTCCGGCGGTTCACGCCGTCCATGGTGTATGTGGCGTTTTGCGCCAGCAACACGCCGTTGGTTGTCGAAACATCCGTGCCCCCGATATAGAAACTTTGGTTTCCCAAGTTGGTAATCGCAATGTGGGACGCCCCGACCAGCGCGGCCGGCACGAGGTCAGTGGGAGTGACGGCGAGCGCAACCGTGTAGCAGGAAACGGTGTCAAGCACCCCGATAGGGAGGACATGCGCGGCAACGAAATCGCCGGCGGCGTTGCTCATCCCGGTCTGCGTCCGCGAGACTCCCAAGAGGTCCAACGCCGCCCGGAGGAAATCGAGCGCGAGCGGGTTGAGTATGCTGGCGCCCTGATTGGTCTTGGAGAAATCCAACGCGCCCGGGTTGAGTACGCTGGCGCCCTGATTGGTCTTGGAGAAGTTGAGCGTCCCCGGGTTGAGAACGCTAACGCCCTGATTGGTCCGCGAGAACGGCATCCCGGGCGGAGGCGTCACTCCCAAGGTGTCCCCCGGCTCGTTTGTCGGATGGGTCAGGAGCCGGCCCTTGGAATCGTTGGTTGCCAGCGCCAGCGCCGGCGCGGCGAGCAGGCATAGAAGCGGAAGCAGTTTCCTCATATCATTACCTCCAAGACGCTCAAGGCAACGCCCATGAAATCGTAGTCATCGGGGAGCGATCCCACGATCCAATGCGCGGCGTATCCCCCGATTGCGACATTGACCTGTTGCCCGTACCCGCCGGCCGCGCCCTCGATGTCCGGCCCGGCGCTGGCGAAATGCACGAGGTCAAGGCTGGTCTGGAATGACACCTTGTCCGCGTTGGTGAGGAACCCGGACCCGTACGCGCCGTAGCTCAAGCTCGCCACGCCGGCGGCGCTCACGGGGTTGGTTGTTTCGTCACCCTGAAAGCTGTTGGTCGCAACCGTGACCGGGACGGCGGCGAGCGGCTCAAGCACGATCCCGTCCACGCTCCCGATAGGCTTGTTCGCCGCCGGATCCGTGATCCCGTAGTTTGTCACGGTCACATAGTCCACTGTCAAGGGGGTGCATACGCCGGCGCCGGAGAAAAGCACGGTCCAACCCGCGCCTAGATCAATGTACACGATCAGGTCCAGCGTGGCGTTCTGCTCCGCCTTGATCCGGACGCGGTTCCCCGGCCCCGGAACGAAAGCGTTGAGGAATGTCTGGTGTCCCGCGTTGTACCAGACCTCAATCGTCCCGGCGCAATCGAAAGAGATGTAGAACGGGCCGTTGGAGTTGACGCTACTAGTCGTTGCCGGGAATACGCCAATCTGCTGGGTTCCCGTGGCCGGCAAAGTCGGGTCCCATATCTCAAACGAGAACCTCAACCGCTTCCCCTCCACGGCGCCCAACTGCCTTGTGGTTGCCTTGGTCGCTCCGGTGTCCGCGAACGGCGCCGGATAGGTGAACAGGGACATTTCGTTGAAGCCGCCCAGCCGCGAGCCGCTTGACCAGCATATCAGCGTGGTCGCGTCAAGGCTCCCGTCCGGACAGTTGATCCAGCCCGGTACGAGCGGGTTCCCGATCAGGGGATCGGACGCCGGGAACGGGGGCGGGTTTGCTCCCAAGGTCGTTTCGAATGTCTCGCGGAAAACCTCCGGCGTCCATGTCCGCGTGACGCCAAGCGCGGCCTGCATGGACGGGTTCACCGCGAATGTACCCCCGCCGGCCGGCGAGATGTACGAGGGGTACAGCGGAGTGAAGTTGAGCGGGATCGGCAACGGGGGAGCCATGTTATACCGCCTGCCTTTCCGTAATCTGGTAGTAGAGTGAGGCGTTGCCGCCAATGAACGCCCCCGGAGGAGCGCCGGAGACCGTCCCGGCCACGAGGAAATAGATTCCCTCGCCCACATTGAGGTAGAAGTTTTGCGGGGAATCCTGTCCGCGCGGGAGGAACCACTCGCCGGACAGGTCGCTCGTGAATATGTTCCACCGCTCAAGGATCGCAGTATCCCCGCCGGTCCCGGCCGCGAGCGCGACCACATTCGGGACCTTGGAAAGAGCCGCAGCGAGCGTGAGGCAAACCCCGTTGTGAATCTTTACATGGAGGTACGCGCCCGTGATTATCTGCGAGGTCGCGGCCACATAGGACGCCATCACGGCGTTGAACGGGACATTGATCCCCGGCGCAACCAATCCAAAGAACCGGAGCGGGACGCAATGCATCTGCGCCCGGCGCATGCGCTCGTCCCGGGCGGATTCCAGCCGGGCCGATTCGCGGACCTCCGGCGCGTACGCGGGAGCCGGCGGAACCCAAGTCTCAAAAGGGAGCCGCGTCCCGTGGAATGTCGGGGAGTGGTACTCGTTCGCGGCGAGTAGCATGCTCAACCCGGGCGTTGGCCCAACCGGCGGAGGCGCCACGTTACACCGCCTTGGGGAACCGGACCCCCATTAGCCCAAGCTCCACGGCGTTGGGCGCTCCGCTCGTGTCCTGAATGTCGAATATCGCCGTGGACGATCCCGGCATGAACCAGCCCTGCCGGAATCCCGGGTACTCCGCCGTCCCGAATCTCCCAAGGTTGGGGATCAGGTTGTCATCGAAATGGACATCCCCGCTCGTGGAGAACTGCGAATCGAATGCGCCAGTGGAGAAGGCCATTAGCTCCCACAGGAGGAAATCGAAATCCCCGGTGAGCTTCTGCGTCATCTTCTCGCGCTCGTTGGCCGTGTACGGCCGGGTCATGCCGTACCCGTAGAACTCCGCGAACCCGTTCGCCGTGGCGAGCGGCCCGGAGCCGGCTTTGACCGTTTCCTTGTTCCCGTCAACCATGATCCCGTGGAACTGTACCCGGACCGTGGACGCGGCGCCGAATGCGTTGCTCATGTCGAGCCCAAACTCCGCGCTTGGGCCGCAGAAGATCGGCGCCGGGAAATAGTACGGCCGGAGGTTGGTTCCAAACAGGAGGGAGGAATGTATCGCTTGGTTGCTGAAGCTATCCGTGTTCCTCCGGATCAGCGCCCGGATCGCCCCGCCCACGAGCGTTGCATGGGTGCAGACGAACCAAGTCGTTGCATCGAGCGTCACGCGCGGGGACAGGATCGCCGGCGTGGCCGCGCCCGTGAAGGTCTGCACGGGGATCGAATAGGTCCACGGCTTCCACTTGGCGTCAATCGGGAAGTTTACATTCTTCATTCTCTACCTCCGGTGTCGGTTATAAGGCCGGACCGGAGGGGGCCGGGAAAGGAGGGAAAGCCGGCGCCCCTCGCGGTCATGGAACTACTGCGTCAGTTGCGGAACTCCGCCCCCGGTTGCGAGCATCCGGATTCCGTTGAAGCGAATCTGAATGCGGCACGCGAGGGGAATCGTCATGGTCGTGAGAGCCGCCGCGCTGTTGAGAACCAACTGCACAACGCTCGCGGTCTCTTTCTCGAATGGGAAGTAGAACGGATAGGCGTCCTGCTGGCCGTATCCGCTGCTCGTCACCACGCCGCCCGTGGAGATCATCCCCGTGGGCTCAGGCCCGGCCGGGAGCGCCTCGCACGGGACATCGAGGACCGTCTGGCCCTGCGATGCCTGAACCGCCAGCTTGAGGTTACCCCGGATGATCCGGTTTGCGTTCGCCATGTTGGCGACATCGGCCGCCGTGGCGTTGGAAGGCGTGTCCGTGGGGAACTTGACGAGCATGTTGATGCTCGCAAGGATGAACTTCTCCGGCGAGGGCGCGAAAGTGTTCGAACGCTGAATGTTCGAAACGCCGATTGCCGCCGTATTGAAGAAATCGTACGGCGGCGCCAGATCGGCCGCCGCGACGGCGACCTCCGCGAAATACACCCAGTTGTTGAGCTTGGTGTAACCCGGCATGGCGAGCCACCGCCCGATTGCGCTGTCTACCTTACCTCTCATCTTCTAGTACCTCCTGCGTTTGGATTCGGAACTAGTTGTTACAGACCCCCGGTGATGCTATCGGCTCCGACAGTCGCCGGCATTCCTTCAGGTTCACCAGCATCCGCGCCCAACTCAGGGAGCGCGGAGAGATCGGGAAGAGCGCCCATGACCTCATCCGTGTAGGCGTTGAGGCCCGGGTTTTCGGCGCCGTCAGCGAGGCCGACAACGCCGCCAGAAACATGGTACGCGAGGCGAGCGCCAGCGCGGCCCGTGTTCAGGATCATTACAACCTTGCCGGCCACGGGGCCGGCGAACTTGTTCGCCACGCCGGCGGCAACGGATCCGCCGACGAATCCCAGCGCGACATTGGGGATACCCGCCTGCAGGATCGGGAGGAACCCGCCCAACAGGTTGGTCGAGACCTTTTCAACGAACGGGAGACCGATCCCGCCGATCAGGGACCAGAGCCCCTCTTGCATCGAGGGGAGGACGATCCATCCGCCCATCATGGAACCGGGCGCGTTGTGACGCGCACGCCGGCGCGGACGGTACGCGGCCTTGGTCGTGTGCTTCTTGTGGTGCTTCTTGCCCGGGGCGTTCTTGTGCCGGTGCTTGGCCCAATACGCCTTGAGCGCGGCCGGCATCTTGCCCTTCTTCTTCTTCCCTGCCATTTTAGACCTCCGTGATTTCCGTGATTTTGGACGGTTGCCCAGCACGATCAACTCCGCCGGATTCTCCCGGGGGTCGTTCCTGAACCAAGGGGCCTCAGTCATCGTGTTAGCCTCCGTCTTTCGGCGTTGCGTTGCTTGAAGTCGTTGTACATACGAGGCCGTGCGTTGTTGATAAAGCCTCTCCGTCCGTCATCGGGAGGAAGGTTGTCAGGTCCCCGGGGGCCTGTCAAGCGCGTGAGGAGGTCAAGGGAATCGGCCACGGCCGCCCGGGCGAGGAGGACATTCCCCTCCTCAAGAAAACGCCTTGCCGTGGAAAGGTTTAGGAGGACAGCCGCGAGGGGGTCGAGCGTCACCCCCATATGTCCCGGGCTCCTATCAGGATAACGGTCCGCCGGGCGAGCTTCCGCCCCGCGATCCGTGCGCCGGCCGGGACCGCCCACGCCTGCACCTTATCCTTGAAATCATGGTAGAACCGCTGGCCCTTGTACTCGCCCGTGGTCCGGGTCCCCTCGATCCGGGTGATCCGGCCGTACATGAGCCGGAGCCGCTCACGAGACATGCTTACGCCTTCCCTCCGCCCAGCCCTTGACCGCGCTTCCCAGCAGTTGCGGCCCGGCGAAATACATGACGGCGAACGCCATGGCGAGGTAAGGCCACCACTTTGCAATTGCGAGCGTGGACTGCCCGGCCTCGATGACGCCCCGCCCCACGGCCGCCGCGCCCTTGGCGATGTCCGCAGTGACCTCGCCCATGACCCGGATGGACCCGCGCACGGCGTACCCCAGCGCGGACGGGCTCGCGGATTTCGCGGCGGACTGCATGGCGGCCAACTCCCTCCGGAGCTTGGCGCCGGCGGCGAGCAACGCCGTGACGGCCTCCGGCCGGTATCCATCGGTTACGGTCTTGCGGTACGCGGCACGCCACGCGATGATCGTTCCCTGAATCACGAGCGAGGCCGGCTTGAGGTCGGAGTACGCGGCTGGGTTCAAGTCCGCAAGCGCCCCGATCCGTCGCGCGGTTACGCCAACGAACGACAGCATAGCCGCGTTGACCTTGGACGCCTCCGCGTCGAGTTGGGTCGGAAGATCGGCCGCCACTCTACCGCTTCTTCCTGAATACCATGTAGAGGACGCCGCCCACCACGATGACCCCGATTGCCACGGGGAGAACCGGGAAGCCGCCCACGCCGGGAGCGCCGCCGGCCTGCGTCACCACGGTTGCGCCCTCCGGCTCCGTGCCGCCGGTTGCAGGCGCGGGGACCTCCACGGTCTGCGTTGCCACATACGAGGTAGCGGGGACAGTGGCGACAACGGCGCCGGACTGGTCCACGGCCTGCACGGGCTCAAGCGGAGGCTTCTGGTCCGCCGGGAGCGCGTCGTATTGCGCGGCGGCCTGCGTGATCTGCTCCGGTGTCGCGTCCGATCCAAGCACCTCGCCGGCCTTCTTCTTCAGCGCGGCGGCTTTGGCGGCGGCCGAAAGCGCCTTGCCTCCCAGCTTGGCGACTATCCCGGGGCCAAGCAGGACCCCGCCAACGACAACGCCGGCCACGGCCGCAACCACGCCGGCGATTTTAAGATTCTTCAAAAGGTTCTTGGGTTTGAAGGCGGCCTTGACCGCCTTGGACGGCTTCAACCTCGCCACGGTACGCTTGACGGCCTGCTTCAGAACCTTGGGCGCCTTGAATACCTTCTTGAGCCGGAGCTTTCCCAGCCCGTCATCGGAATAGGCGTCCATTTCGGAATAGGCGCCCAATCCCCGCCGACCACGGCGTACCTTGGAAAGCATGAGCTTCCGGCGAGTGGCCGCGTACGCCTTGCCCGGAGGCGGCGGACCCGCCGGCTTCATGCGAATAACCCGCGCCGTCCGGCGCCTCCCCAACCCAACCCCGTCATCCGTGTATGCCATGCTAGACCTCCCTCAACATTGGCGGCCGGGAATCCTTGGCCGCCGGAAAAGCGACATCGAGACTATGCCAACCACGGAGCGAAAGCGACTCCGCCCGTACATGCCGGAACGGGGCGAGCGGCCCGTCTATCACCATGGCCCGGAGCCGGGCGCGCATCCCAACCGCCAAGGCCATGGCCGCGCCCAGCATGGCCGAATCGTCACAGTCGTTCCCCAACTGCTCGCCCCGGATAATCTCCGCCGCGATCCGCGCCGGCCGGGTCAACTCCTCCGTTCCGCGCGGATCGCGCTGGTACGGAAACCACTCCTGAAGGCCGGCCCGGAGCGCGTCAGCATACTGCTCGTTGTTGTTAGGCGTACAGTCCTTGACCGCCCAACGGGCCAACCATCTGACGCCGGGATCGGCGGCGTCCTTCCTTATGTACTCGCGCATGATCCCCAAGGTCTGCGCGGTCCCAAGGGCGCCGGGCCAGAGAATGACCCGGCGCTCTACCTTGGCGACTCCCAGCGTCCCGCCCATCAAGGGGTTGCGACCTCCTCCGGCTCCGCCGCGCCCTCGCCCTCGTCCTTGTATGTGGCGAGGATCGCGTCACGGAGCGCCGTGAACCACGGAACATGCGACCTAACGCCGGCGTCGAACCCGGCGAGGTAATCGAACAGGTCCGCGCGGGTGACAAGCTCGTACAGCGCGGCCTCGCCCTCCGGGCCGTCAAAGCGTTCCATCAACTCGTTGGCGATGTCCGCCGCCTGCTTGCCGGCCGCCGCCGCACGGACGAGTTGCGGAACCACGGCCTTGTATATCCATTCGAATATCTTCCCGCTCCCGTTACCCTTGCCCACTTGGTTCCCTCCCGCCGGCGGATTGGCCGGCGCGTTGCCCGGGCCGGCGAGCGCCCGGCCGGCGGCCGGCTTCTCGCGCCCGGCCATCTCCGTTAGCATCTTGATTCCCTCGCGTACGGCCATGGAAAGAGTGTCCTCATCCCCGGCGCCCTTCACCTTGTCAACGATGTCGCCCACGATTGCCGCGACCCCGGCCGCGTCCATGCCAGTGGACTGGCGGCCGGCGATCTGCTGGGCAAGCGCGAGGATTTCGGCGGGACTGGCGGAAGCCGGTTGTTTCGATGATCGGATCATCTCAAGCATAAGCTCGTGCTGGCGTTGGGCATGCTCCCGGTCCCGCGCGGCGGCCTCAGTCCGGACCGCCTCCAACTGAACGAGCATGCGCTCCGCCATTCCATCGGCGGAGGGCGCGGAAGAACCGGACTGCCCGGCCGGCTTGGTAAGATCCTTCTCCGGGCCGTATGTGAGCGGGTCGAAGTTGAACGGTACGGACCGCTGGCAGTCTGAAAACAGGGCGCCCGTGGGATCGCGGAAGTCCACGATGTACGATCCGCCGCCGTATTTCTTCCCGATCAGGTCCGGATCGTCCAACAGGGTCCGGAGGCTCAACTTGCCGCGCCGGAACGGCTCCTCGCCCCGGAGTATATAGACCACGGCCGTACCGTCCCCGCTCAGGTCCGCGATCCTCGCCCGGAGGTTCTCCAACGCCTTTTCCTGCGGCGTCAACTCAACAAGCTGTAGCTCCTGCTCCTCGTCTTTCTTCCTTCCCATGGTTGTGAGGTTGTCAGCCTTCCCGCCCGGCGTCAAGTCAGGGCATGATCGCCCTGACCCCGGGCTCCTGTACGGCGTTGAGGAAATATCCCACTTGTTCGATGTCCAACGGAAGGCGCCTGTCCGCCTTCCGGATGAGGGTCTCGCGGATCGTCCAACAGTGTTGAGCGAAATACTTGAACCGCTTCCCCCGGAACACGGGACCCGGATCGGCCCGGGTCCCCACGGCCTCCATGAGCGCCTTGAGGTCCCCGTGGAAACCGTGTAGCGCGTACTTGACCTTGCCGCCGGCGGCGGAAGGCTCGTGTATGTACAGCTTGGGCCGGAGGAGAAGCAACGAGGACGGGCCGATTTCGACACTCCACTTGCCCAATCCCTCGCCAATGAACTCGCGGACCTCGCGGGGATTGATCTGGGTTTTCACTGCGTCCGTGGAGGAGTGGAGCGAGCGCGTGAGATGCTCCATGGCGTGCAGTTGGGCGCGCACAAAGCCGGTGATGAGGCACGCGAGGAACGGATGGTACATCCCGCCGGCCCTCCATGTCTCCACTATCTCCGCCTCCCCGGTGTCCGGGTCGAGATCAACCTCGCAGACCTCGCGGACGGTCTGCATGAACTTGCCGTACAGGCTGTTGGCGAGGAGCTTGGTCGTGTAGTACGACAGGCTCCCCTTGCCGGCCTTCCGTAACTCCAACTGCTTGAGCTTAAAGAAGCGTTCCGCGTAGAGCCGGAGCGGCGTGGGGGCGCCGCGCTTGGGGCGCCAGACCCATCCCCAACAGCGGGTAAGATCAAGCTCTTTCTGGCGGAGAGCCTCTTCAACCTCGTACACCGTCACCCAAACATCGTTGAAATCCTCGCGCAACGGTTGGAAGGAATGAGAGAACACAACGCCGTACGGGCAAGAGGACCGCCGGCCGGAAATGCAGAGGACGCCATGGGCGCCGTGCGGAACCTCAGTGACCCGTACATACTCGCCGGCTACGAATGAGGGAAGGCTCCTCATGGCGTTGGTGTACGCGGAGTTGATATCAAGCTCCCACGCGCGGTTGTACCAGCCGGCCGGGACGCTCATCTGGTTCTTGCCGCCGTGGTAGGCAAGCTCCGCCGCCCGGGCGATGTCCGGCGGCGGAAACGGCATGTTGTGGGGGTTGAGGTAGTGGCGCTTGAATACGCGGGACGCGAAATGGGGAGCGCTCAGGGAAAACGGGACATCGTAATCCTTGTGCATGGCCTCTATCGCCCGTCCGACATGGTAGCCGGCGAGGACATCGTTCCGGATGTACGCCTCAAACTCCGGGCCGTGGAGCCGGCGGCGACCAAGGCCCTCCGGATGCTTGAGCTTGGCGAACGGGGAGCCGGTCATCTCCGCCGCCTTGGCGAGCGAGCCAAGGAACACGGCGCGGGAGTCCACGAGCCAGACCATGCGATGCTCGCCGAAATCCAGCTTGGCGAACCACAGTTTGTCAACATAGGCGTGCATGACGGCCTCGCCGCAATCGAGATCGAACTCCCGGGCCGGCGTCCCGAATAGCTCGCGGCGGTTGTAGAGGAGCGCGGACAGGTCGAATTTGAGGTTATGCGCGTACACGGCGCAAAGGCGGCGGGTTCGGACCCATTCCCCCAGCGCGGAAACGAAAATCCCAAGGATGGTATCCGGGGTCACATCCCACACGCGGACATCCTTGGGGTCCGGACCAAGGGCAAGCTGTAGCTTGAAGGGCTCGCCCCGGACGGTTTCGGTGTCGAAAGCGGCGAGGAGCCACGGCCCGTTGAATCCGCGCCGGGCTCCCGTGATCCCGTTGGCGATCAGGTAGGGCGGGTATGCGACCTCTTTTAGCAACCCGTGAACGGCCTCTCAACCGCGTCCATATGTTTCATCGTTTCCTCCCTTTGCGCCCCTCCACGGGTTTCCGCTTGGCGGATTCCGTGGGCAAGTAACCGATCAGGTCAACAGGCCGGCCAAGAATGTTCTTGGCCTTCAGATACCCCATCACCGCGTTGGACCAGACGGGATAGTGCGTCCCCGTCCGGCGGTTCAGGAACCCGCTCCACTCCTCCATGTTGAGCGGCTTACGGCCAAGCTCGCTCAACCGTCCGCGCGTGACCGGGAGCCCGATCATGGTGAGGACGGGGCGCTGGCCCTTGCGCGGCTTCTCGTCCGCGCCCAGCAGGCCGCGCGGCGGCGGTGAGACCACGAGCCGGGCCGGGACCTTGTATCCCTCGCCGGAGGGCCAGACCTCCACGGACGCCCATATGTACGCGCGGGTGAACCGCGTAGCCCGCATTTCCTTGTCATCCATCTCGCGCTCGTAGAACAGCTTGAGGTCCGGGCGGTATACATCGGGGAGGCGCGGGAAATACTTGACCTCGCCGGCCACGCGCGGACGGCGGACCTTGCTCGCGGCGAGAACATGCTCCCGCTCCTCGTTCCAATCCGCCTTGATGCCGGCGGCCTTGAAGGCCGGCCCCATGGCGCCGGCGGCCGGGAGCCAATCCGTGACCGGCGCGATCTTGAACCGGCCCGGCTTGGGCGGCGCCTTCCCGGGGCGCTTGACCCGGACAACGGGGACATGCGCGGTGACGCGCCGGGCGATTTCGATGGTAGACAGGCCGGCGTGCCGCGCCCGGGTTACGGTTGCCTTGGGGACCGCCGCCACGATCCGCGCGGCCTTGGAGCGGCGGACCACAACGGAGCGGTAGTCCCGGGAGACCTCCCATAGATAGGAGGCCCGGGGCGCGGTGATGAACCGGCCCCGGGTGTCGCGGAAGCGGCGAGTCATGATCGGGGCGCCCTAGTCAAACGAACCTTGCGTATCGCGTTGTTGCTCCTCAAGGCCTCCGCCGCGTACCGTGCGACCTCAAGGCGGTAATAATCCGAAAACAGCACGGGGCCATCCTTGTACCAAAATGTCACGCGCCAACGCGGACGGGTCATCCGCCGATCCCCCAATATTTCTCACACGGCCAGCGGTAGCCCGGGCGATACTGCACATGCCGGCGCTTGGGTTCTATGACCTGAATGCAGGGACGCCGGCGCCAACCCGTACGCCGGCGCTCGTGAAGCCATTCCTTGTAATAGAGGCGATTGGACCAGTGGCGGAATACGGCGCACACGGGCTCACCACAAACCGGGCAGGATTTCGGGAACAACTCGCGTGATTCAAGAAAGCGCGGCGCCCGGGTCGAGGGAGGGACATCCCCCGGAGCCCGGGCCTTTCGTGACGCTCGCCGGCCCCCGCCGGCCGCCTGATTAGCGCCAACCGCAAGTTTCATAAGCTAGCTTACCTCGTCCCTCTCAGGCTCACTTCTCCCTTCTACCGTATCTTCCCCTTGGCATCAATCCGGATGTCGAAGAGCCACGAGAGCGTACCCGCCCAGTCGCCCTTCTTGATCTTCTGCTTCCCAAGGCACAGAACCGCGAACGGCGTTCCGTCCTTGTACTTGGGCGTCACGGATTCCACGCGGGATTGCTTGCCCTTCCCCACGCGAACCACATTCCCAAACGCCTTCTGAAGCTGGCCGCCGGCGTAGAAGTCGTAGGTCTCGCCCGGAACGAGCGCGGCCCCGCCGCTACCGGCCACTCCCTTGTTGCCCAGCGTCACAGCGGAGCCGTCCACGGCTTCACATGTGATGATCGGGGAGGCGACCCCGGCCTTCAGCGCGATCCCCATGAACTTGCCTTTGAGCCAATCGCCCTCCTCGTTCACGGCGAGCATCGTGTTATACGAGCCGCCGCCGGATGCAACCGTCATCCCGTCCGCCGCCTTTTCGAAAGCCGGATCAACCGCCCGGCCCGTGTTTCCCTTTTTCGCTTTCGGCATTTTGTCTGTCCCTTTCCTTTAGGCGCTCGATGATCGCAAACTGAGCGCGTGATTGTGTTTCAGCCCTCTCCCTGCAACCGCATTCCTCGCCCCATCTCAGGAGCGGATTCCTGTACCCCTTTCCCCGTGCAGGCTTCTGTAGTATGAGGCCGCAACCCCGGCAAACCACGGCCCGGCCAACCGGGAACCTTGGCTCAACCAACGCGCGGCCTTGTCCCATCCCTACGCCTTCCCGCCGTTTCCGGAGGACAGCTTGGCGGCGGCCATCCGGCTGGCGCGTTCCGCCAGCAGGACATCGGCCAAGGCGTACGCGCTCGCGGCCAAGGTCTCCGCCGTGGCGCCGCCGTCTATCTTCCGGTTGTACAGCGTCATGTCCGCGAACAGGCGCATGGCGATGTCATCGGACAGCAGGCGCGGGTAAACTTGGATCGTCTGGCCCAAAGGCCCGTCAGTCGGGACCAGCAGGCCGCCGATCATGCAATCGTGTTTCGGGTTGTAGCTCATCGGTCTAGTCCTCCTCTCCAAACAGGATCGCAAGAGCCACGATCCCCAGCAGAACGAGTAGAAGCGTGAACAACATGGAGCGGTCCTCCCTCCTAAAAAAGAAACCGGCCGTTGGGGTCAGGGCACCAACGGCCGGGCGGTAGCTACTTGGAAGCGGGAACGCCGCCGTGTTCGATCCAGAGCGCCCGGAGCGACTTGGCGTCCTCGCTCGTCAGGCCTGTACCAAGGCCCTCGCCCTCGCGGACCAGCCCCACGCGGCGGCCCCATGAAAGCATCCCCTCGTTCTCGTTCACCAGAGCGGTCTTGTCCTGTCCCATTGTGCGTCCCTCCTCAGGTTGCGGAATGTGAAACTTGGATCGCCTGCACACGCTCCCACGCCTCGCGCTTGTCGTTCTCGCGTCGTATGTGGTCGAACAGGAGCCGGATCGCCGGCGTGCTTAGGTCGTTGTCGTTGTTCGCGTCCACGGTCAGACGCGAGGTCATCTCGATGAGCGGCCAGCCCTTCATTGGTCCCTCCTAGTCAGGCTAACTTTATCCCTGATCTCAGTCTAGCACGGGTGTCAAGGGCGCCGGCGGCGAGGGAGGCCGGCGGAGTGTACGGCCG
>Ga0315277_10005827_pt1 | contig 16194 bp, 11 predicted proteins | sample YL17G05_15_MG_FD_203695 | JGI IMG/M metagenome (GOLD analysis project Ga0315277, IMG submission 203695) | Sediment microbial communities from Yellowstone Lake, YNP, Wyoming, USA - YL17G05_15 | ecosystem: Environmental > Aquatic > Freshwater > Lake > Sediment | place: USA: Wyoming | collected... | reverse complement strand
TTTGCGTTTAAAACCGACATGAGGCGATCATAAAAACGCATCTTTCCATCTCCCGTTTTCTCAGTGAGTACCGAGCCAAAGGTGACGTGAAGAATCTCGCGTGCATCGAACTGGTCAAATAAACCAGGCCAATCCATGATTTCACCGGGTTTTGGTGCTTTGTCGATTTGAGCAGAAATGTGATAGCTTAACTTGTCAGTACCGAAATGCTCTAATGCATAAATATATATTTCCTTGAACAAATCTCTATCCAAAGATGCAATGGTCCGTAAAGCTTCTAAATACGAGGTGCCGGCTGTCTTAAGGTGTGCCAGTCCATTTGTTTTTTCCATAAACATTCGGTAAATACTAAACTTGTCAGATCCAGAATGCAGGCTAAGTTTATACGGTCCAAATTGCCTGGCTATCGCAGCATGCACTGCCAGATCAGCCCCAAATGCTGGTAAATCACCGATATAATCCACCCCTTTTTCAAATCTCCCTACAAACCTGGGTGCAAAACTGACCCACTTAACCCCCAAGCGCCTTAATTCACTGGCAATATAAACATGTTCAACAGGTGAGGTAGGCAGCTCAGTCTCATCCATTGAGACTTCCACTTCGAATGGATGTCCCCCAGCTATTTGTAACAGGTATTCGTACATATTTGCCACGTGAGCTACCGCTTTACCATATTTCACGATTGCTTTAAGCAGAGCTGCTTCATCTACAAAAAGTTTAAATCCTTCGATATCGAATGATTTCCCAAGTAGTCCTGTAGCCTTAGCCCTAAGATATTCGGGGAAGAGCTCAAGCTGCTCTATTAGCTGGTTATTATTTATTTTCTGCCCATGATTATCGACATATTCCCCTGGATCAATTGTAAATAACGTAAATCCGGCAGCCATACAAGCATCGATATCTGCTTTGTTTTTTAAATGATCAGCATCAGAGCCAACCCCACTCTTCCAACCTTCCTCGAAAATTCCCCACGTCGCATCATCCATTACCTGTTGTGGACTACGACCAGTGCGCCTCATCTCGCGGATGGATTGTTGAGCGAAAATCGGTGCAACCTTTCCTTGAGTGTCACGCACGGCGCGCACGTGCCCAGGTGTGGCTATCCCTAACCTATCTCCCATTCCAGCGGATGTACTCAATCCTAATAGCCGTGGTTTCAGCCAGGTTAAATGGTTTCGCAGTGATGATGCGTTGCGTGAGCTAAGAGGACAAAGCACCAGGACAAGATCCTCAAATTCTGATGCCTCGCCTTCAAATGCTCCGAGCGCTTTTGAGCCCGCTCGAGCCAAAACTGCCAATAATGGTCCGGTCTGAGTCTGAGCCAATCCAAATTCCATATCGGTGGAAATCGCCAGCGACAGCTGATAGAAGTTAAGCCTGGTGGAGGTTAATCGCATTTCCATTGGGATTCAATCTTTCGCTGGGGGTGCAGTAGATTGACGGATTAATAACATGCCTTTTAATCGCTTAATTCTTGCTCCATTTTGAATGGAAGCGTTCGTCGACCTAAGCTGTTCAAGCATCATCCGCGCTGCTTCCGCACCAATAAAACGCTTGGGTTGGTCAATGGTTGTGAGTGGTGGTTGGGTATAATCCGAATAGAGGATATTGTCAAATCCAGTCACAGATATATCTGTTGGTACCTGCAAGCCTGCCAGACGAAGCCCCTTCACAACTCCCACCGCCAGCATATCGTTATAACAAATTATTGCCGTCGGTCTGATTGGTAAATTTATAAAATATTCCACCGCTTCCAATCCCTGAGCAGGGCTGTTCCCTGGTATCTGGTGAATATATTCAGGCTTAATTGATAAGCCAGCTTCTTCCATCACTTGTCGAACACCTGAAAGCCTTTCATGCGTTGTGCGACCTGATGAAGCATCACCCAGATATGCGATCCTTATGTGTCCCTGGTTGACCAGGTACTTGCAGGCTTGTCTGCCTCCATCGACATCATCATGGTAGATCGAATATTGGTAATCTACAGCTGCCTGGTTGTTTATGGCAACGATCGGAATATTGTAGGATTGGAGCTGGTAACTCTGTTCAGGTGTGAACCGGGGCGAGCATAAAATCACCCCATCCACGCGGTGCTCACGCATGGTCTGGATAATTGCCTGCTCACGTTCCGGATCATACTGAGCAGCTGCAATGAATAGGCTGTACCCATTGGATTGAGCAACATCATCGATCCCCTGTAGGATCTCGCTAAAAAATGGATCTGCAATGTGACTGACGATCACACCCAAAGCCTGTGATCGATTGGTTTTCAAGCTCCGTGCAGCAAAGCTTGGATGATATCCTAAATGTGTGGCGATATCTAAGATTCGGTGAGTAGTCTTTTCAGAGATGAGTGGACTATTGTGAATTGCGCGCGAAACAGTTGTGTGAGACACACCGGCTTGCTTGGCGATATCTTTGATCGTAGTAGGCATGGTCTTAATATGGATGCACACGTGTGCATTAATGATAGTTTACACATTTCAGAGGAAAAAGTCAATACTATTTTGAAAGAACATTTGCATTTTAATAAATAATGTTGTATGATATACAAATGAAAGTATAATTTCATAAAATATTATTTTGTAAGCAAGCCTTTCGTAACCAACCAATGAGGAGAAATAATGACTGCCGATATCGAAGCAATTTTTCTGGATGTTGGTAATACATTACGGATTGTGATCCCAGACGAATTATTCCAGGCTCAAGCCAGGCTGGATCTCATGGCATTAGTCGGTACCCAAGACTCAACCGAGATATTTTTTTCCAAATTGGATGAAAGGTGGAAAGCCTACCGCAAGTGGTCATTTGAGAATTTGACGGAAGCATCCGAAAAAGAGTTATGGACGCGCTTCCTACTGCCTGATTTTCCTGCTGATAAGATTGGGCCGCATTCGGGAAGATTGACCCGTCTTTGGCGCGACAAAGATGGACGGCGGGTCCCCCGTCATGATGTAATAAAAGTGGTCTTGGAATTGGATAAGCGCGGATATATCTTGGGGATTATCGCCAATACGATCACTGAGACTGAGATTCCCGATTGGATAGAGCACGACCAGCTGACGGATTATTTTAAAGCAGTAGTTCTCTCTTCGAAAGTACACTATCGTAAACCTGGACCTGAAATTTATTGGGAGGCTGCCCACCGGGTGGGAGTCGATCCAAAGCACTGTGTATATGTAGGAGATAACCCTATTCGTGATGTTGTTGGAACACGGAAAGCTGGGTTTGGTATGGTCATCATCCTGATGGATCCCAATGGGACCAAAGAATCCTCTGAAGGTGAAACCATGCCTGATCACATCATTCATGAAGTCAGTGATCTATTGGAAATTTTTCCTCAGCGTAAATCTTAGCGAGATTATCCAATATCAATTCGTTACAAATCGACATAAATCAACCAGTAAAAATGTGCTACTTTATCCCTGGTGAAAGGTGAATCCAATGAAACCAGAAATCGAAGCGATATTTATTGACGTCGGGAATACACTTCGGATTCTCAAAAAAGATGAACAACACCAATTCGCTGCCAGACAGAAAATCGCGATACTTATAGGCTCAGCCGAGTCACCAGAAATCCTGTGTCAGCGTATCGATGAACGGTATAAAATTTATCGAAAATGGGCCTTCGAAACTTGGATAGAAGCCTCTGAAAGTGAATTATGGACACGTTGGTTATTACCAGACTATCCAGCTGAGGTAATCTCACCCATCGCAGGGGAATTAACTTACCAATATCGCCAATCCATGGGTCGGAGGATACTACAGCTGGATGCCAAACAAGTCGTATCTGAGCTAGACAAACGTGGTTACCATTTAGGGATAATTAGCAACGTTATCACCTCTCAAGAGATTCCCGACTGGCTGGAGGCAGACGGTCTCAGTAAATATTTTAAAGCTGTGGTTCTTTCTTCTCTGTTTAGGCATCGCAAGCCTGACCCGCAAATATATTGGGAAGCTGCCCACAGAATTGGGATCCCTCCGGAAAAATGTGTCTACGTTGGTGATAACCCAGCTCGCGATGTCGTTGGAACTCGCAAGGCGGGGTTCGGAATGGTCATTATCCTGATGGATCATGATGAGCTTCAAAAAGACCCTCCAAGTGGTGAAAATATCCCTGATGTTATCATCCATGAGTTCAAGCAGTTGTTGGAAATATTTCCTGCCAATCAATAAAAAGGTCGTGTGATGGGAGTCGCTTATGTGCGCTGATCATACATCTCATGGCGGTACAGATCTCGCAGATGCGGTCCAGGAATTGTATCGCGATGGTCAAACTGATTACTCCTTCGAGCCGGTGCTCCTAGTAGATTCACAAGGCAAACCCATTGGTCGCATACAAGATGGTGATTCAGTAATTTTTTGTTGCCGGCGTGGCGAGCGGGAAATTCAATTAACCGAAGCATTCGTTGATCAAGAGCTGGACTATTTTCCAAAGGTTAAATTTAATCACCTACCATTTGTGATCCTTACGCTGTATCATGAGAAATTCAAAGACCTGCCGGTTGCTTTCGCTCCTTCCAAAGTCATTGACACTCTCGGAGAAACCCTAAGCCACTTTAACTTCCGCCAGCTACATATCTCTGAATCGGAAAAATTTTCGCATGTGACATTCTTTTTTAACGGTGGGAATAATAAGCCGTTTCCAGATGAAAAAGATATCCGCATCCCCTCCCCCAAGGGTATACCGTTTGACCAGATTCCTGAGCTTAGCTTAGGACAGGTCGTTGAACAGCTTAACCAAGCCATTCATGAAGGTTACGATTTTATCGTAACCAACTTTGCCAATGGAGACGTGATTGGTCACACCCAAAACCGGGAGGCTAAGATTAACTGTGCAAAGCACTCGGATGTCTACCTTGGGCGTGTCATAAAAGCTGCTTCCTCAACTGGATATACGATTATGGTTACTGCTGACCATGGTAATTTGGAACAGTTGTTTACCCCTGACGGGAAACCCCATGTGTCTCATACGGATAACCCAGTTCCATTCTTGATCATCTCACCTGTTCCTGATCCATCCATTCAGCTATCTCCAGGCAAGCTAGCTGATATTGCCCCGACGATTCTCTCCGTTTTCGGAATATCACAACCCGGAGCAATGACCGGTACCAGCCTTATATCCGGCAGCCAATTGATTAGGTCGAAACGAGTGCTGCTTATAATCCTTGATGGATGGGGAATCGGCAATGACGACGGATCAAATCCTATATATCTCGCTAACACGCCTGTCTGGGATAACCTGGTCAAGCAGTATCCATATACCCAATTGGATGCTTCTGGAGAAGCTGTTGGCCTACAGGCAGGCAAAGCTGGCAATAGCGAAGCCGGACATATGAACATCGGAGCAGGTAGAGTGGTTTTACAGGATGATGTCCGCCTCGATTCAGCCATGCAGGATGGCTCATTTTATACCAACGCTATCTTTCTCCAATTAATCGAGGATGTAAAACAACATCATTCCAGGCTCCACTTGATCAGTTTATTGAGTGAAAAAAGTTCCCATGGTTCTATTGATTATCCGCTGGCATTACTGCAAATGGCTAAAGCTCATGATTTAAATGACGTATATATCCATATCATATTCGATGGTCGCAGCACCGAGCCAGGCAGCGCCCCTAAACTTTTAGCAAAATTGGAACAAAAAGTAGATGCTATCGGCATCGGGAAAATTGTCACTGGCATGGGTAGAGGTGTTGCCCTCGACCGTGATGGTAATTATAAGAAAACCAAAATGGCCTATGATTCATTGGTGTATGGAATTGGAAAGAATCACTGCGTGAATTGGAGATGACGTGCATTCAACAGACACAACATCACTGGAGTGCTGATTTTGCATCATATATTGATATCTTTCCGACATCAGGAAGGATGGACAGTGAAAATTGAAGCCCGATTCGATGAATTCCAACCTAATAAATAGCCTGATTATTCGTGCACAAACCAAGATCGTCATGCTGATCATGGACGGTCTCGGTGGTTTACCACGCGCACCAGGTGGGAAAACCGAATTAGAGACCGCCAATACCCCCAACCTGGATGCGTTAGCTGAACGGTCTTCCTTGGGATTAACTATCCCTGTTGCACCAGGCATAACTCCCGGTAGTGGACCAGGGCATCTTGCCATATTTGGATATGACCCCCTTCAGAATGAGATTGGGCGAGGTGCAATGGAGGCTCTCGGAGTTGACTTTGAGTTGGGTCCGGATGATCTTGCTGCTCGAGGTAATTTTTGTACCATAGATACTGATGGGATGATTACCGACCGGCGTGCCGGGCGCATCGGAACGAATGTAAATCAGGAATTAACCAGGTTGTTGTTAACCATCAAGATGGATGGCGCTGAGGTTTTTATCGAACCTATCAAAGAGCATCGATTTGTTTTTATATTGCGCGCTCCTGGTCTGCACGATTCACTCTCTGAAACTGATCCTCAAAAAACTGGCGTACCTCCGCAACCAGTGTGTGCCCTTGATCCTCAATCAGAAAAGGCAGCCATACTCGTCAATCTTTTTATCAATTCTGCCCAAAAAACATTAGCAAATAGACATCCAGCCAATATGATCTTGCTGCGGGGATTTGCCAAACTTCCGATCCTGCCCACGGTTCAAGAAAAATATGGCTTAAAAGCAGCCGCCATTGCGATAAATGGGATGTATCGCGGGGTTGCCCGGCTTGTTGGTATGCAAGTGTTGGATGTAAATGGTCAAACTCTGAATGATGAGTTTATGACCCTGGAGAAATATTGGGACGATTACGATTTCTTCTACTTGCATGTCAAAAAAACTGACACGTTTGGAGAGCTGGGAGATTTTGACGGAAAAGTCAAAGCGATCGAAGAGGTGGACGGCTTACTTCCACACCTTACTGCTCTCAAACCGGATGTGATCATCGTTGGTGGTGACCATTCCTCTCCTGCAGTGCTGAAATCTCACTCATGGCATCCGGTACCCGTTCTGATTTACTCCCCCTTTGTATGTCCTGATGGACTAGCAGAATTTGGGGAGCGCGCCTGTAGTCGCGGCAGCCTTGGTACGATCCCCGCAATCCACATTATGCCCATAGCCCTCGCAAACGCTCTGCGAATCACAAAATATGGCGCCTAGATTACGGTTGCCAGTTATTAATACTGAATCCCGGCTGGGAACAGCATTTCGGGCTCTCAGGCATCGCAACTATCAGCTTTGGTTTTTCGGGCAGGGAGTGTCACTGATCGGTACCTGGATGCAATCCATGGCTCAACAAGTACTCGTCTACCGGCTGACTGATTCAGCCATTTCCCTCGGTATCGTCAATTTTATGACCGTGATCCCACTCCTGCCATTTTCTTTCTGGGGTGGCTCGCTTGCTGACCGTGTCTCCAAGCGTAAGATATTGCTCATTACCCAAACACTCATGTTAGTGCAAGCTGTTGTTTTGGCAATTCTCACCTGGACTGGACTTGTCCGTGTCTGGCATGTGTACTTAATGGCATTTATTTTGGGTATGATCAAAGCCGTGGATATGCCCCCCCGCCAATCGTTCGTGGTCGAGATGGTTGAAGGAAAAGAAGATTTGACCAGTGCGATTGGCCTTAATTCAGCCATCCACAACACTGCCCGTACATTGGGTCCAGCGATTGCTGGTGTGGTGATTGCTGCGATGGGAGAAGCAGTCGCATTCTTCGTAAACAGCTTAAGTTTTTTGGCAGTCATCGCTAGCTTGCTTTTTATGCGCAATCTTCCCCAATCGAACCAACCAAAGCAGCAGTTACCGCAAGTAATTTCTCATACGATGGAAGGGATTCGTTATGTATTAGGTCAGCAAATGCTTCTCGTTCTCATGAGTTTGGTAGCGGTAACATCTTTTCTATCTAGACCCTACCAGACCTTGCTACCCGTTTTTGCTGACCGAATGCTCAAAGGAAGTGCTCAGCCTGTCATTGCTTTCTTGTGCAATAGTGAACATCATATTATGACTTGCCAGCAACCCGAAGCCCTACCTCTCGGGTTGCTTCTATCTGCTGTCGGGGTCGGAGCTGTTACCGGTGCGTTCCTGGTCGCATCTCTCCCGGAACGTGCCCGACGAGGGCGCTGGTTAACCCTGGGAAATCTTGGACTTCCAGTATTGTTGCTCGCGTTTGTGAATTCTCAGTTCTTCGCCCTGTCGTTATTCCTAATGGTATTGGTAGGATTGGGACAGGTATTTCAAAACACCCTGGCAAATACATTATTGCAGATCACTGCACCTGATAATTTGCGCGGCCGTGTGATGAGCCAATACTCATTAGTGACCCAAGGTATGCACCAATTGGGAGGCTTGCAGGCAGGATTCGTCGCAGATTGGATTGGAGCCCCTCTATCGGTAGGGGTTGGTGCAGGGGTGTCTTTGGCGTACGGGATTTTTGTTTTCTTCCGTTATCCAAGAGTTCGAGAAATGGCATGACCAAAAGATGCCAGGTAGTCGTTCTCATTCAGATCATAGTTCATATCTGATTATTATGCGAAAGGATCGATGATGTCTCTCGACGAAATATTATCCAAACCAGAAACTTTCTCTGAGATTCTATTTGAGAAGATGAAACAGTTCAGTCCAGGAATAGCTGAGCTGGAACTATATGAATTTCGTTATGCTTTAAATAATCTGGAGCCTGAGAATGGAAATTGGTCTGCGGTCAAACTCGAGGATGAGATAAGTATCGAACGACGAGTTAATGATATCGATTTTTATCGTGGCATTCAGATAAAACCTTCGGCTGGTAACAGGATCATATTCGACCCTGCCATCGTATCCCTGACCAACACGCTGTTTGTGGGATTAGTTTTAGGTGAATATTCACTTGAATGGCTGAGAGAGCATTTTTATTTCGATATTCGAGGGTTTTATTTTCTTCATCGCACAAAATATTTTACCGACCAGGTAGTATCACATCTGGGTGGTCAACCCTATTTGAAATTTGAAAAAAGACAGAAAAAATTCGTAACCAAGCAAGATATTGGATATAAAGAATTTAAAGACGCCAATGCTGAAGTGGATGAAGCCTTTATCCAAAGTGCGAAAAAGCTCATCGCAGTCAGGGGAACCCCAATCATGCTTGCCATAGCTGGTCCCACCGCCGCAGGCAAGACTGAGATTGTTGAACGCCTGCGCATCTCATTCGAGGCAGATGGCCAAAAAACAACCTCCATTGAGATGGATAACTTCTTAACTGATCGTGATTATCGGGAGGAGAAAGGGATCCATACACAGGGCCAGCAGGCTCTCCATTTCGAACGGTTGAAAACGAGCCTTGAACAGATATGTCGAGGTCAGAAGATAACCATTCCAAGATATGATTTTGTGTATGCTACCTCAAGTCATGATTTGGATGGTAATCTCAAACCAGATGGTGTACCCATTGAGATTGAGCCTGCGGATATTATCTTCATCGAAGGTAATTTTCCTTTTCTACTCAAAGAAGTGACGTATCTAATCGGTATCAAAGTAGTCTATCTGACGGATGATCCAATCAGGATCAAAAGAAAATGGAAACGTGATATTGATTATCGTAAAAAATACGAACCCACCTACTTCCGCAACCGGTATTTTAAGGACCAATATATTATGGCCCAGATTGCATATATCCCCCAGATGGAAGTCTGTGATATGGTCGTAGACACGACTGGTGCAGCGCTATGGGTAACACCCGAAGTCGCCGAGATTCTCAATTATTGAAAAAGATTAATATATCGTTAATTATGAAAGATTACTTGCAAATTCTATAAAAATGATGTATCATCTTCAAATGTAACTTTTCTTTCATAATATAATAAAATGCATGATTGGTTCTGCTAGTTGTCAAAAGAGATGAAAAATGGAAACACAAATGCAAGCCATCATTGACTTCAGCCAGATCATTAGTGAACATTTTAATCAACTCACCAAGAGCGAGAAACGCATCGCCAATTACCTGCGTAAAAATCAAGAGGAATCAGCTTTCTTAGCCGCAGGAGAGATAGCGGACCGATTAGGTTTGAGTGAAGCTACCCTGGTACGATTCGCACGCACACTCGGTTTTACCAACTATCCGTCTATGAGAACGGTGCTGCAGGAGAATTTCCGCCGCCGTGTTACCCATTCAGCCAGGCTCCGCAGCCGGTTGGACGATCTGCGTGAAGCTGGGGACATCTTTGACCGTCTTGTAGTCTCCGAAATCGATTACATGACTCAATCTCTCGAGACAGTTGATCGACAGGCTTTACATCAAGCAGTCGATATGCTGCGCTCACGTAAGCGAATATTTATTTTCGGGGTTGGTCCTTCTATCTCATTGGTAAACCTGATGGAAATCCGATTGGGTCGTTTTGGATGGCAGGTTATTCCCCTCACCTCCGCGGGTCGAGAAATGTTAGAGCCATTGATTAGAATGACTGACCAAGATCTATTGTTCGTTATTTGTTTTTTTGACATCTCCGGAGCATTGAAATTGATCTTAGATTATGCTAATGAAATTCATTGTCCAGTGATTATGCTCACTGACACACTTGGTTCAATTATAGGTGATCAAGCAGACGTCGTGTTGTCCGCCAAACGCGGCCCAGTTTCTGAATTTCATTCTTTGGTTGTACCCATGACAATTATTAATACCCTTCTGTTAGCAGTCGCCCAGCAGGAACAGCCACAGGTGATGGCAAACCTGGATAAGCTGGATCAAATGCGCGAACGACTGAAGAAAACAGATGAGTCGATTATTTAGTTAGAATGGATAACTAGGAGAATATTCATGCAAAACCCTGCAATCTCCTCTCAACCCTTCTCCTTTCGGATGCTCGCCTCGTTCAGGAGATTCCTCCATTGGTTGACGAGCACAAGGGTGGTCCTGTCGTTGATCATGCTGGCGGTAATGTTCGTCATGGTCGTCATCCCCTTGTTTCGCCTTGTTGAGGATACGGTGACCTGGTCGGCTCATGATCTCACCCGCGTCCCGGATGCCGTGGTGGGCGAATTGACCAGTTTCCACTGGGTCAGGATGTTGACAGGCGTAATTGGTAAAATTTATACGTATACCCCGCTGACACATTCGATGACCATTGCAGTTGGAGCCACCCTGCTGGCGCTGTTGATCGGTGGCTCGTTGGCCTGGCTGGTGATCCGCACCGATATGCCGGGTAGAAAGCTCGTCAATCAACTGGCGGTGCTGCCCTACATCATGCCGTCCTGGACCCTGGCCCAAGCCTGGCTCGTATTTTTCAAGAACAGGCTCACTGGTGGAACGCCGGGAGTTTTCGAGTTCCTGGTGGGACAGGCACCACCGAACTGGCTGTCGTACGGACCGGTGCCGATCATCATCTGCAGCGCCTTACATTACTACACTTTCTTTTTTCTGTTTGTGTCGGCGGCACTGATGTCGATCGATTCCAACCTGGAAGAAGCCGGGGACCTGATGGGCGCCAGCCGTTGGCGCATCCTGCGCAAGATCACCTTGCCACTCGTCCTTCCGGCGATCCTTTCGGGTGTCATCATGACCTTTTCCAAGGTGATGGGTACCTTCGGCGGACCGAATCTATTAGGCTCGCCGATCAGGTACTATGTCGCTGCCACCATGATCCGCGGCAGTTTGGCGGCTGGAGAGGGGGGGGATGCCTTTGTGCTAGCGATCGTGTTGATCTTGTTTGCCATCATCACCATTTACATCAATCAGAGGCTGGTCGGCACGCGGCGCAGTTATGAAACAATCGGCGGGCGCGGTTTTGTAGCGCAGCTGAGCAAGCTGGGGAAAATGAAACGTGCCTTTCAAATTGCGGTGGTCGTTTTCCAGATCCTGGTCATCGCCGTTCCGCTGGGCCTTCTGCTTCTCAACACATTGATGTTGATCGATGGGAATTACAGCTTCAGCAATCTCACCTTGCAGCACTGGATTGGAGCGGCTAATACACATTATAACAGTGGAGAGCCGGGGGTTTTGCTCAACCCGAAGATCTGGCAAACCGCCTGGAACTCCATCAGGTTAGCCCTCTCTACAGCTTTTTTCACGGCCGCCCTGGGCGTCATACTCGGCTACGCCATCGTCAAGGGCAGGGGCACCCGGCTTTCTAAGCTGGTGGAGCAACTGGCCTACATTCCGTATGTCATTCCGGGCATCGCCTTTGGCGCAGTGTACATTGCCATGTTCGCCAGGAAGTTAGGACCGTTCCCGCCTTTGTATGGGACCTTCGCCCTGCTGGTGATCGTCTCGGTGTCTAAACACCTTCCCTACTCTTCCCGTTCGGGAGTATCGGCCATGATGCAGGTTGGCCGGGAATTGGAAGAAGCCGGCATGGTGGCAGGAGCCAATACTTGGCAGCGTTTCAGGCGCATCATCTTCCCACTCACCAGAAGCGGCTTTATGTCCGGTTTTCTGATGACGTTCATCACCACCATGCGCGAACTATCCCTGATCATCCTGCTGGTCACGCCTGCCACCCAGCTGCTGGCTAGCCAGACCATGTTCTATACCGAAAATGGAGACGCCCAGATGGCGAATGTGGTCATTCTGATCCTGGTCGCCATCGTCGTGATTGGCAATTTCATCATCGGAAAGTTCAGCCGGGGCGGCAGTCTTCAAAAAGGTCTAGGAATGTAGCGAGAGGAAATCATGAGCACAACCATCACAATTAAGAATCTCAGCAAGCATTTTGGTAAAGTGGTTGCACTTGACAACGTCAGCCTGGTCATCGAACCTGAAAAATTCGTGACCCTGTTGGGTCCTTCCGGGTGCGGCAAGACCACCCTACTGCGCTGCGTAGCCGGTCTCGAAGACCCGGATGGCGGTGAGATCTACATTGGCAATAAACTGGTATTCTCCCACCCGAAGGGCATATCACTGCCCCCGGGCCAGCGCGAGCTGGGACTGGTCTTCCAGAATTATGCCTTGTGGCCGCATATGAAGGTGGACAAGAACATCACCTTCGCCCTGGAGATCCAAAAAATGCCCAAGGCCGAAATGGAAAAGCGGGTAAAAGAATCGCTCAAAGAAGTACAAATGGAAGGCTACGAAGACCGCTATCCCCGTGAAATGAGCGGCGGGCAGCAGCAGCGCATTGCCCTGGCGCGCATGCTGGCCTATCGCCCAAAGGTATTCCTGATGGATGAACCGCTCTCCAATTTGGATGCCCGTTTACGCATGGACATGCGTGCCGAACTCAAACGCCTACACCATATTTCCGGGGCTACCACCATCTACGTCACCCATGACCAGGTGGAAGCACTGACCATGTCATCGAATATCGCAGTGATGAAACTGGGTGTGATTCAACAGTTCGATACCCCCGATAAGATCTACCATTACCCGGCCAATCTTTTTGTGGCGGATTTTATTGGCAACCCAAAAGTAAACCTGCTGGATGGCGTGGTAAGCGGTAAAAACTCCGTCGACTTTGGAAATTTCAAGATCTCAGTTGAAACTGGTAACGCTACCGGAAAAGTGGTGGTTGGTATTCGACCGGAAGATATTGCCATATCAGCCCAGCCTGTCCCGGAAGCAGCAGAGTTCAGCGCCTATTCCGTTCTGCCCTCCGGAGCAGACTCGACCATAATCGCCCGCCAGGGTGAGGAGGAACTTACCATCAAAGTCATGGGGATCACCAAGATCAAAATGGATGAAAAGATCTGGCTCTCATTTGATCCTCAAACATTAAACCTATACGATAAAGCGAGCGGAAATTTGATCGTTTCCAATAATTGATAAACAATCATACTTATATTAATAATAAGAGAACAAAGGAGGCTATGGGAATCAAAAATTGGAATTTTTTACGAATGTGCTTAATGAAATGGGAGAAAAGACCATTGAAAGGAGGAGTAGTAGACAGAATAAGGAATATAGTTAGTATTTTAATCTTTATCACTCGTTTTCAATCTAACAACCAGTAAGGAGGATGTAATGAAGATTTTCGTAAGACTTTTAACTATTTGTGTGGTATTTAGCTTTATCGCTAGCTGTGCAGGCACGGCTACACCAACGACAGCACCTGCAACCGAGCCACCTGTTGTACAACCCACAGCTGTATCTGAGCCCACACTCTCCGCGAATGAGCAATGGGCCAAGGACAATGGTCTCGGCCCATACCAACCGGCTACCGATGACTGGGCAGCCATCGAAGCCGCGGCAAAGCTGGAAGGTTCAGTGTGTGTTTATGCCAATTCATCCAAAATTACAAAATTAGAGGAACCATGGAACGCGTTATACCCGGACATCAAGTTTGATTGTGGCGATACCGATAGTATCGACACCAAAATGCGCGCAGAGCAGGAAGCTGGGAATGTCGTCGGGGACGTCTGGTTCAACAGCGATGGACACATCCTGTACGGGGAATTTGTGCCCAATCAGTGGCTTTGGTCGTTCGTACCCAGGGATGTGGTGGAACCAGAATTGACTGCAGAGCAGCCGATGGCGGTTGCGCGCCACGCCGTCGATGTGTGGGGTTACAACAAGGAGATTAACCCGAACGGCTGCCCAATCACCAGCTGGTGGAATTTGACCGAGCCAGCGTTGTCGGGGAAAGTCTATATAGAGGACCCCATGACCGATGTCAGCACGATGGCCAAATGGGCCACAGTTGCTGAACACGGAGACGAAATGGCTGCAGCTTATTTGGCACTGTACGGCAAAGAGTGGACCACTGATCCAGCTGCTCAGACGGATGCCTTTGGGCAGACAGTTCCAAATGCGGGCTGGTTGTGGATCAAAAAGATGGCTCAGAACCATCCCACTGTTGTCGATGAGATCGACATAGCTTATGCGTCGGTAGGCATGGACCCCACTGTAGAACCGGGGATTGGCTGGACCGGTTGGAATAGCGTTGAGGATACCGCGGCTGGAGATATAGTCATGGACGCCTGCCTGGATATGGCACCGGCCCTTGGTATCGTGAAAACCAGCTTTCTGGCCGTTGCCAATATGGCTCCGCACCCCAATGCAGCCAAGCTGTTCATCAAGCTTGCTCTCTCGCCGGAAGGCTACGCGCCATGGGACACGTATGGCACTTACCCTGCCCAACCCTCTTTCGCGCTTCCCGAAGGCATGCCGACCCTTGAAGAAATGATGGCGAAGTCCTGGCTAATGAATCCTATTTACGACTGGGAGTGGGCTGCCAAGGTCCGCGACTTCTGGGCAATTAGTCTGCTTACTCCTCCACCAGAAGATTAAAACACATTTTGTAGGAACTGAATTAGTTTCATTGGACACGGATGAAGCCTGTCCGTGTCCAATGATTATAAAAATATTTATTGCACTATTATTGCTTTAGTACTAAGCGATTTAATCAACCTCCGGACAAATTGAGAATTTGTCGTGGGTAATGATTAATATGTATTGGAACGCGGAGATAGCGGTATGACCATAAAGACAGTTTTTTTAGATATGGGAGGTACGATTGACACATTCTGGTTTTCTCCAGAGATGCGCTTGCAGGCGACCCCCGGACTACAACAACTCCTGTCATCGGCGGGGATTAATCTACATCTAACCGATAAACAATTATACGAATTGGTCATCAATGGTCTGGATCATTATCACCAATGGAGGTTGCAGACCTTAGAAGAACTACCGCCAAAACAAGTATGGCGCCAATATATCCTGGCTGGCTATCAAGATAATTTCTTCCAGCTTGATTCAGTTGCCGAAGATTTAATGGTATGGATTGAAACACGTTATTACCAACGCAAAATGCGCCCGGAAATACCCACCGTATTGGATTCTATCCAAAAAATGGGTTACAAAATCGGATTGATCAGTAATGTCAATAGCCGAGGGCAAGTGCCTTTAAACTTAAGTCAATATCGGATCCAAGGATATTTCAACCCCATCGTCTTATCCAGTGAGTATGGACGTCGTAAACCAGATCCTTCAATTTTCCATTACGCAGCCCGATTATCAAACACCCCTACTAGTGAATGCATCTACATAGGCGATCGTATCTCAAGAGATATCCTGGGTGCAAAGCGGGCTGGTTTCAAACTGGCGATTCAGATTCAGCATGATTTTAAGCACGGTGAAAATGACGATGGAGCCACACCTGATCTGATCTTCGAAAATATGACTGAGCTCTTGGAAATCCTGCACACTGAACGTGATCATGCCGATCATAAGCATGTTGACAAAAAATCAACAGATAATCAAACCCGGGCAGTTTTATTCGATGCAGCTGGAGTTCTTTACGGTCGCGAGGATAATGGTGAAGAGCTGACATCATTCTT
>Ga0315277_10005826_pt1 | contig 16194 bp, 17 predicted proteins | sample YL17G05_15_MG_FD_203695 | JGI IMG/M metagenome (GOLD analysis project Ga0315277, IMG submission 203695) | Sediment microbial communities from Yellowstone Lake, YNP, Wyoming, USA - YL17G05_15 | ecosystem: Environmental > Aquatic > Freshwater > Lake > Sediment | place: USA: Wyoming | collected... | reverse complement strand
TGCCGGGGAGGCACTGCCCCATGGAGAAGTCGGCGAGCTCTTGGTCAGTGGTCCGGGCGTGATGAAGGGCTACTGGAACAACCCCGAGGAGACCTCGCAGGCCATTGAGGGTGCATGGCTGCATACAGGAGACATGGCCCGAAAGGACAGGTGGGGCAGGATCTTTTTCGTGGACCGCAAGAAGGACGTCATCAAGTGCGGGGGCTACTCGGTGTTCTCGGTAGAGGTAGAGCAGGATATCCTGGCCCATCCCGATGTGCTGGAGGCGGCTGTGGTCGGAGTGCCCCACCCCGGCAAGGGGCAGGCCCCGGTGGCCGTGGTCTGTCTAGAGGAGGGAAGCGGACTCTCAGAGGACGCACTGTTGGAATGGTGCCGGGAGAACATCGCCCCTTACAAGGTACCGCGCCGGGTGCACATCGTTCCCCCGGGAGAGATGCCTTACGGCGTTACCCTCAAGGTCCTCAAGCGGGAGTTGCGACAGCGCTACATCGACGATTTCGATGCGGTTGCAGAGGAAACACCGGGGACAGCGACCCCCGTTCTTTAGTAGTCACCCGTCAAGACGAGAAGCCGCTTTCATCCATCCTGAGCCAGCAACGCCTCGATGCTGCGCCGCAGCCTCTCGTAGGTATCCGCGATGGTCTCCGGCATCACCTTGGACTCGCCCACTACGGGCATGAAGTTGGTATCACCTTGCCAGCGCGGTACGATGTGCATGTGGATGTGCTCGTCGAAACCGGCCCCGGCAGCCTTGCCCAGGTTTACACCCAGGTTGAAGCCCTGGGGCTGCATCTCTTTCTTGATGGCCTTTACCGCCAGGGTGGTGAGGTCCATGATCTCCCTCGTCTCCGCTTCTGAGAGCTCCTCCAGGTCGCCGATATGGCGGTAGGGCGTCACCATGACATGACCCGTGTTGTAGGGATAGAGGTTCATGATGATGAAAGCGACCTCGCCACGGTGCAGGATAAGCGCTCCCCGGTCGTCGTCGCCGCCGGGCTTGGTGCAGAATATGCACCCCTCTTTGCGGATGTCCTCGATGTTGCGCACGTAACCTATCCTCCAGGGCCTCCAGAGCCTCTCCATCAATCCTCCCAGCCGCCCGTTCTCCTCTCCCTCACCATGGCCTGCGTCCTGGCGAGGAACTCCTCCAGGGGCACTCCTCTTAAGTCCTTGCCGCTGCGGTCGCGCACGGAGATGGCGTTGTCCTCGATCTCTCTGTCCCCCACCACGAGCGAGAAAGGCACCTTCTGCATCTGGGCCCGGCGGATCTTCATGTTCACCGTCTGGCGGTCATCGTCCACCTCCGCCCGCAGCCCGCCTTCACGCATGATGCGCTCCACATCGCGGGCATAGTCCAGGTGCCGGTCGGCCACGGGAATGATCACCGCCTGCACCGGGGCGAGCCAGAGGGGGAACTCTCCCGCGTAATGCTCTATCAGCACGCCATAGAAACGCTCGATGCCCGCCAGTACCACGCGGTGGATCATGACCGGGCGGTGGGGTTGGTTGTCCGGCCCCGTATAGGTGAGGTCGAAGCGTTCCGGTAGATTGAAATCGGCCTGTACCGTGGGGCCCTGCCATGACCGGCCGATGGCATCCTTGAGCTTGATGTCTATCTTGGGGCCGTAGAACACCCCCTCCCCGGGGTCCACGGTGTAAGTGATGCCCGTATCCTCCAGCGAGTCTCGCAAGGCCGCCGTGGCCTTATCCCAAAGCGCGTCGCTGCCCACGGATCTCTCCGGACGGGTGCTCAGATAGACCTCGAACTCCTCGAACCCGAAGGCGCGCAAGCAATAGAAGGCGAAATCCAGGCACTCCCCGACCTGTTCCTCCAGCTGCTCCTCGGTGCAGATTATGTGGGCATCGTCCTGCGTGAAGCCGCGCACCCGCATCAGTCCGTGCAGCACCCCAGAGCGCTCATAGCGGTATACCGTGCCCAGCTCGAAATACTTCAAGGGCAGGTCGCGGTAACTGCGGGGGTGTGTCTTGTAGATGAGCAGATGTCCGGGGCAGTTCATGGGCTTCACCACGTATTCCATCCCGTCCTTTTCGAAGAAATACATGTTCTCCTTGTAATAATCCATGTGCCCCGAGGTATGCCAGAGCTGTCCCTTGAAAAGGTGCGGGGTGATGACCATCTGGTACCCCCGCCGCCTGTGTTCAGTCTTCAGGAAATCCTCGATTACCTCGCGCAGGACTGCTCCCTTGGGGTGGTAGAAGACCACGCCGGGGCCAGCCTCCTCGTGGAAGCTGAAGAGGTCCAGCTCCTTTCCCAGCCGGCGGTGGTCTCGCCGCTCCGCCTCCTCCAGGAAATGCAGATAGGCGTCGAGTTCGCCCGCATCGTCGAAGGCGGTGCCATAGATGCGCTGCAGCATGGGACGCTTCTCGTCCCCCCTCCAGTAGGCGCCGGCCAGGTTGAGCAGCTTGAAATAGCGCAGCCTCCCCGTCGAGGCGAGGTGCGGGCCGCGGCAAAGGTCCACGAAGTCGCCCTGCCTGTAGAGTGTGACCTGGTCATCATCTATCTCATCCAGCATCTCGACCTTATATTCCTGCCCCTGGTCGCGGAAGAAGCGCACCGCTTCATCGCGGTCCCACACCTCCCTGAGCACGGGCAATCCTCGGCTCACTATCTCGGCCATGCGTTCCTCGATGCGCGGGAGGTCCTCGGGCGAAAGGCTTCCTGTGAGGTCGAAGTCATAGTAGAAGCCCTCGGCGATGGCCGGTCCGATCGCGAGCCTGGTGCCGGGGAAGAGCTCCATCACCGCCTGGGCCATGACGTGCGAAGCGGTATGGCGATATACCTCCGCCGCTCCTTCGTCACCCCAGGTGACCACCGCGAGCTCCCCCTCCTCCAGGGGTGCCGTAAGATCGACCAGGCGCCCGTTCAGACGCGCCGCGAGCGCCGCCTCGGCTTTGCGCGGGTCCAGGTCCAGCAACAGCTCGCCGACGGTCATATGGGGAGATGCTACGACCTCGGCCGAACCGTCGACCACTATCTTCAAGGGATCCTCCTAGATATTCTCCAGTACGATCTCCAACTCCACGTCCTCGAGGTGGGTTATAGTCCCCTCGGTTATCAACTTCACTCTGCAACGCACGTCGCCACCCCTTGTCCTCATGTCTTGTCCTAGGAGGGCCACGATCTTCATTGCATAGGTGATGTCGTTGCGGCCACGTGCATGGATGCGGGGGTGCAGTCCCTTGGCAAGATGGTCGGTCAGGTTGCGCATGATCTCCACACCATCAGAGTCAGCGGATATCACAACCGGCTCGGAGAGTAGTGTTTCCTCTTCCTTGGTCTTGAGGTCCTCCTTTTCTCGCCTTATCCTTTCGACCTCTTCCTCGGAAACCATCAAAGCCTCCAGGTCTTCGAAGACGAATCCGCATTTCAGGCAGAACTGGGTGTCCAGGGGGCTCATCTCCCGGCAACTGGGGCAGCATAGTCTCGAGCCCTGGTGCTTCTCTCGCATGCGCTTAGCGGCGTCGTCTATCTCCTGCGACCTCAGCTGTACGTAGAAACGCGTATAACATAGGGAGCAGAACTCGGCATCGTCGGGATTTTCAGCCTGACACTTGGGACATTTCATAGTTTACCTCCGGGCAATACCCTCTCCAGCACCGGCCACTCAAGTTTCCTTCCGGGACAGATCCCGAAAAACTCTGTGCGTCCTCGCGGCGGAGCAACTGCCCCTGCGTCGCCGCGCCTATCGCCTGAGATCGAGGGAAATCTCCAGCATATATGGTCTATGGCCACCCGGCCTTTATGCATGGTGGGCGCGGAGGGGATTGAACCCACGACCTCTTCCGCGTCAAGGAAGCGCTCTCCCACTGAGCTACGCGCCCGTACCGCTAATATTTTGTGCGATTTCCGGCCTTTTAGCAACCGGGTCGTAGCTGTATCCCGTCGCTCAAAGCGGCGTCCTCAAATGCCGATTGAAATCAATATGAAGGGCCATGAGGACATGGATATATATGCGAGGCTGTCTCGCAACCGCCTGCGACTGGCGTCTGCGGTCGCCGTTTTCACGGTGATCATCATGGCTCTATCGGGAGTGGGACTTTACCTGTTGCATGCTGCCCTGGATTTCAATATCGATTTCTGGCTTTTTTTACTCCTTTTCTGGCTCTTATGCCTGCTCTACGTGGTCCTGCGTTATGCACTGGGCGGCAGGTGGGTCTCGAAGGGCGTGACCACTATGCCCGAGTGGCAGACCAATCGTCTCCTGGAAAGCGCCCTGATGGCTGCTTCCCTGGCATCCGGTATGGCCGACCGTATCCGCCTGTTCGAGATCCCCGATGATGATATCAATTCTTTCTCTTTATCCCTACCCGATGGTACGTTCGCCCTCTTCGCTACCAGAGGTATCGCCCGCAAGCTGCCGGAGAACGAACGCGTGGCGGTCATGGCGCACGAAATTGCCCACATGCAGGCCGGTGACACGACCATCTACACCGTTATGATTCGCCTGGCCGGCCACCGGCATCTTAACAAAATGGTAAAAGGTCTGCCGGGTTCGGGTTTCGATCCACTCAGATTCTTTTTCACACTCGTCATCTTCGCCACCTTTGCCTTGATAACTGTGTTTATCGTGCTAAGGTCAATAAGCGTTTGGGGTGAAAACCTGTCTCCTGGTACCAGTTTCTGGATTCTTATTTTCGTTCTTCTCATTGCTTTCGCCGCCTTCCTTCCCCTCATCCTGAACGCCCTCCTTAAAACCATCCTGGATAAAGAGAGAGAGTTCTATGCCGATCTGCAGGCCGTTTTCCTCACCCGGGACCCGGGCGCGGTCTACGGGGCGATCAAATCCGCGGTGGAGGATGTGCGCGACGTATTGATCCTGCCCGCCTGCTTAGATGCACTGTTGTTCTGCCCGGTGATCGACTACTCCTCCTACCAGCCCTTCCGTACCCAGCCGACCATGGCGGACCGCATGAAGCGCCTTAAGGAAGCTTTTCCCATCATCGATATCTGACGAACTGTAAGGATGGTCCTCTTTGGAGATGTCGATACCTACAGGCGCTCTGTCTACAGCCTAGGGTAGCTTCCTTCAGCAGTCTCTCCATCCTTCATATCCGCCGCATAAACGACAAACCGGCAGCCACAAACCAGAAGCCCTCCGAAGAGGGCTTTTCATGTGCTGGAGGCGGCGACCGGATTTGAACCGGTGATCAAGGTTTTGCAGACCTTTGCCTTACCACTTGGCCACGCCGCCGCTCTTCTTTGCCGCTGCCACGGCTTTTGCGGAAAAAAGGTAGGCGCATATTCGCCTACCTGTATGGCTGGAGCGGAAGACGGGATTCGAACCCGCGACCCTCACCTTGGCAAGGTGATGCTCTACCAACTGAGCCACTTCCGCCCGTTTCTCAACTCAAGATTTTAACATTGCCCGACATGTTGCTCAAGCGGGCCCGACTACCTGCGGGCTTCTTTCTGCAGCACCTTGCTCACAATGATCAGCCTGCTCGCCCGGTCCTTCAATGCCCGCTTGAACTCTATGACCATTTTCTCGAACTCCGACTCCGGCTTGTATGCGTAGATGGTCTCGGCGCCGTCTCCAGCCCTGAACTCATGCGAGAGGATCCCTTTATCGGCCATCCTCTCGAGGAAAGGCTCGATATCGGAGCCCAGCCTCCCGATGCTCATAGCGATGCTGGAAGGTGAGCCCACGGTGTAGGGGTTCTCGTGGAAGAATAGGATCAGGTCCCAGGTTATGAAGGAGTCCACGAACTCTTCGACGAAGATGCCTACTTGTTGGTCAAGGTTCTCGAAATCAAGCATCGCAGCATCACACCTCGTTACATCTGCCTCTTATTTAAAGAACTCCTCGGCCTTTTTCAGGCGACGCGTGACATAGGGATTGCCGCTCAATATCCCTTCCCTACCCTCGAAAGCGGCTTTGACCTCGATCCCCGATGAGGTTATCAACATGCGCCGGATACTCTTGTCGTGATCGGAGGCGCGGTGTTTGAGTACGAATAGGGCGCGATCGATACTAGAGCTGATCTCCACGTAGCGCAGTTGTATTATGGTGTCTACGATGTAAGACAGCCCCGCTTCGGCCACCGACATGTTGCCGGTGATGAAAGCGTCCTCCTGGGTGACCAGAGCGGTGATCTCGTAACGCAGCAGTCCGTTGAGGAAGGTGTACATTATCTCCCGCAGCTGTACGGGCTCCTGGGTTATTCGCTCCAACTGGGTCATGGAATCGACGAAGACTCTTTTCGCCGATATCTCCTCTATGGTGCGGTCGAAGGTCCCACCGGGCTGCTGGATCTCTCGCAGGAAAACCGCGGGGGTCGTGAATATGGTGCGCAGCTTGTTCTCCCGCTCATAAGCACGCAGGTCGAACCCTATGGATATGGCGTCGCGGTAGAGCTGGCGGGGGAATTCCTCGAAGGTGATGATCAGTCCGGGTTCGCTCTGCTCCAGTATGCCCCGTGCTATGAATTCCATGCCTATGCAGCTCTTACCGGTGCCCGGCGCGCCCTTGACCACGGCTACCGAGTTATAGAGCAGTCCTCCGCTCAGCATCTCATCCAGGCCCGCGATACCGGTGGGCACCCTTTGCGAGTTGCTCTTCGCCCCGGGTGAATCTCCCATACCCGCACTGTCTCCCCTCGTTTATCGATGTATTTGTACTTATTCTACAACATTACTGCCGCTAAGATGTAGAAACTGCGGTCCTTTGTCTCCTCAAAGGTGTCGGGGCGGCTTAGCGCCGCCCCGACCGGTTGAAGGACGAGATGCGATGAGGCTTTATTAATGCAGAAAACAACGATGGCAGAAGGAATCGTCTATGTCCTTCCCCATCCTGTTGCAGTATGCTTTGAACCCTCTGAGCTCCAAGGTCTCGCCGTCTCTTATCTCGCGCAGGACATGCAGTTGGTCGCACCAGAAGAAATCATCCAGATGCAACCTCGCCCTCTCTTTCATCGCGATCACCTCGTTCCCATTGTTGAACAATTATATAATATTTTAACATATTCAACATTAATATAACCTAAACACAAGAATTGTCAACCCCCACAGAAGATTACTTTAATTATCGCCCTTTGAGGCCATGATCTCTTCGCTTGTACACCGTTTTTCCTTGGCATATAATCAGCACGGCCCGAGGCAAGGAGGGAGCTTCATAGCCGTGGACCTCGAAAAGATCTTCAAGCCCGCATCTATCGCCATGATAGGGGCATCTAACGTGCCTGCGAAGTGGGGCTCGTTCCTGCTCATCAACTTGATGGCCGGAGGATACCCGCGGGAGTGTATCTACCCGGTAAACCCCAAGGAGAAAGAGATCCACGGCTTGACCGCTTACGCCACGCTCTCGGACCTGCCCCTTACACCGGACCTGGCATTCATCACCACTCCCGCCGGGACGGTAGCGGGCATCCTCGAGGAATGCGCTCGGAAGGGCATCAAGCACATCATCGTCATCTCCTCCAATTTCTCCGAGGTGGGTGAAGAGGGTGCGCGCCTGGAGCGCGAGCTCGTCGAGATCGGCCACAGGCATGACCTGACCATAGTAGGGCCGAACACCATGGGCATCGTCAGCACCCGGCAGAAGATATTCGCGGTGGGGGCTCCCGTGCAGTTGCACCCCGGCAATATCTCCTTTGTTTCCCAGAGCGGCAACGTCGGAGCCAATATGCTCGGTTGGACTATGAACCAGGGCATAGGCTTCGGCAAGTTCGTGGGGAGTGGCAATGAGGCCTTGATCCACGCGGAGGACTATATCGGTTACTTCGGGGAGGACGACGAGACCGGTCTCATCCTGGCTTACCTGGAAGGGGTGGATGATGGACGCAGTTTTATCGACATCGTCTCCCGCATCAGCCTCAAGAAGCCGGTCATAGTCCTCAAGTCCGGCCGCACCGAGGAAGGCGGCAAAGCCGCGATGTCCCATACAGGCTCCCTGGCCGGTTCCGACCACATCTATGACGCAGCCTTCCGCCAGAGCGGCGCCATCCGCGCGGAGACATCCCAGGACATGCTGGACCTGGCCAAGGCGTTCGAGAGGTTGCCACTGCCGCTGGGTGACCGCTTGGGCATCATCACCCTTGGCGGTGGATGGGGGGTCCTCGCCACCGACGCCACGGCCATGGCCGGCCTCCGGCTCGCCGTGCTCGACGAGGGTGTGATGCAGGTATGCGACGAACTCCTCCCTCCCTTCTGGAGCCACGCCAATCCCGTGGACCTGGTAGGCAATATCTACATGGACACCCACCTGGCAGTCCTCGAAGCTATGGCCAGTTCGCCCGAGATCGATGCCATGGTCGTCCTTGGTTCTCTGGGAACGGGGACCATCATCGGCCTCAACGTCCTGGTTTCCCAGAACCTGATCTTAGAGATGAGCGAGGATGCTCTGAAGAGCTTTTTCACCGAGTTGAAGGGCCGTAATATCCGCCTCCTCACCAGGGCCAAGGAGCTGATGAGGACCTATAAGAAGCCCATCGTATTCGTGGAGATGCAGTTCATCGGAGAAGAGAGCCTGCGCGAACTCGAGGCGGGCGAGACGGTGATCTTCACCGCCCCCGAAAAGGCGGCGGTCATCCTCTCCAGGATGCTTTCGTACCGACGTTACCTGGAAAGAAAAGGCGTTGTGAATAAATAACAACGCCCCGAGGGGCGTTGTTCGTTTACCCTGATCTCTTAACGTCTCGTCTACATGTTCTCCACGAAACGAGGCTTCATCTTGGTCGGGTTCCAGACAGTATAGATGCCCTCATCCGGGCAGTTCGGGAGGGTTTCGTTTTCGTCTTTGTGCTCGTACTCGTACCCGCACTTATCGCAATAGTACTTTCCGGCCGGCGCTTTTTCTCCCGTTGTCAAGACCTCGTCCGCCATCTGGTTCACCTCCGTGTTTCAATATGACGGGAGGCGTATATATCCGCCCCTGGTACAGGCCAGTATTCATTTTGTTCTGTGGGCCAACATTAGTCAACCCCGCCGGCAACAGGGTGTCGGGCGGAAATATCGGGTCTTCATGCGCTCCCGATTATGCGGTTGACGGTATCGAGCAGTTCGCCGATGGTGAAGGGTTTTACCAGGCAGGCCTCGACCTTTAGCTTTCCCTCCCTCTCGATCTCCTCCACGGCTCTCTTCATGGCCGAGATTATGATGACCGGTATCTCCCCCATCCCCTCCTGGCTCTTGATCTCCTTGTACACCTCGAGGCCATCGACATGGGGCATCATCAGGTCGAGCAGGATGAGTTCGGGTTTGACCGATTCCAGGCGCGGCAGTATCTCCCGACTTTCGGTGAAACCGGCCACTCGATAGCCGTGCTTCTGGAGGATGATGGACACGAGGTCGATCATGTCCGGGTCGTCCTCGATATAGGCTATCGTCTTCATCTTTGCGAGCTCCTTTTGCCTGCAGTGACCTCAATATATTTATCGTTTTGCAGGCTCATTACCTTGAGCTGGGCTTCTATAAACGGCAACATCTGGTAATAAGGTCCCCCCCGCTTGTGATGGTGCCCTCACAGGCCTCGCATATACTCGGGCCTCAAGAGCTCAGGCCGCTGTATGGCGTTATCTATGGTATGCAAAAGGTCCTGCTTGTCCCTGGAAAGTACACCCATCAGTGGCAGATAATTGGAGGCGTGGTTGGTCCTGAAGACGCAGTCCGAGAGCTCGCACCCCTCCAGGAACAGCCTCAGTTCCTCGAGCAGGCCGCGTTGGCTGGGCAGGACGAAATCCCCCGCCTCCTGCTCCCGGTACAGGGGTGTGCCGGGCACTACCATCAGGGTCAGCGCGCTCAAGTAGTCCGGGTCCATCCTCGTGACCGCCTGCGCGCTCTTCATCGCGTGGTCTCGAGAGCCTTCCCTGCCCCCCAGGCCGAGGAGTACGATGACCGAAGCCGACATGCCGCACTCCTTCGCCTTGAGCACCGCCTTTATCATGTCTTCGCACCTGTCCCTCTTGCGCACCCTCTCGAGCACCCGGTCGTCGCCGCTCTCCAGCCCGAGGTATACGATGCCCAGTCCAAGCCCTGCCAGCTCCCTCAGCTCATCCTCGCTCTTTTCGTTGATATCCCTGCCGTTGGCATATATCCCCACCCGCTCCAGGTCCGGGAACGCCGCGCGCAGGGCGCTCAGGATCTCTTTCAGGCTGGCGTTTGAAAGGCAGAGAGCATTGCCGTCGGCAAGGAAAACACGGCAGGTACGGGGTATCAAGCGTGAAGCTTCATCCACGTCCTCCAAGATCTCCGCGAGGTCCCGAGGCGTGAAGCGAATACCCTCGTAGGTCGGGCAGAACGTGCAGGTGTTATGGGAGCAGCCATAGGCCACCTGCAGGATGTAGCTTCCGGCCTCGCTGGGGGGCCGGATGACCAATCCCCTGTATCGCATCCTTCTCCTTCAACCGATAGCGCATCTAACCTGCGCTTTGATTAGTATAGCATGTAGGGATCCGTCAAGCCTGCCGTGGCGGCTGCGGGGCGCTACTCTTCCTTCCGCCCTTTCCAGGTCACCGCGCCTCTGCCCAGTACCTCGCTTATGGTGCGCGGGCGGCCATGGAAGTCCGCCCAGGCCTGGTCCTTGAAGAGGAGCTGCTCAAAGTGGTCATAGAGGTCTGCGGTCACCTTGGGTCCTATGCGGGCCGAGAAGAAATTGCACGAGTCCAGGTTGACGTTGGGCTCGTCCGTCTCGTAGTACATGAACCCCGCCTTCTCCAGGTACTCGAGGAGCATACGGCGGTAGTCCTCCTTGCTCAAGCCGCTGGTCTCCAGGTCCCAATGCCAGGTGTAGCCGGTGCAGATGACGATCTTGTCATCGAAGAAAGGGTCACGCAGCCCTACCTCCATCATCTTGTCCGCGATCCCCATGCCGCGCCATGGCTGGCTCACCTCGATAGCCATGGCCTCGATCAGGCCTTGTCCGGAGAGCTTTCCCCATCTCTCGGCGGAGCTGGGAGGGGCTATAGCCACGAAACCCACTATCCTGCGTTCATCGTTGTGGGCCAGGATAACATTGCTATCGCCTCCCCTGGCGATACGTTCCAGGGCTTTCTTCTCCCGTGAGGCCGGATAGTTGGGCGCCGCGAACACCCCCATACCCTCGTCCAACTGCATGGAGGCTATGAGCGTGGGGTCAGCCTTGGCCACTATCCGGACCTTGCCCCCGGGAGTATCTATATAGTCGCCATCCATGTGGACCTCGCTTGATTTCTCCTACCCTTCCGGTACCATATACACGCCTAGCGACCCTGCCGGGAGAGGCTTCACAGGCGAGCATGTCCCTGCTGGCGGCCTCTTCCCGCCGGGTCGATGCGTACGTGCCCCGCTCCCTTGCGCCGTGCGTCCCCGGCATACGTCCTAGAGCATCCGCCGTGGTTAATCTATAATATACCCGTCTTGTTGACATATGACCTGCGGGACGGAAACGGAGTATCATGCGCAGCATAAAGACTCGTGGGGTCGGTGAGGAACTGAAGAATCTGGCAGGAGGATCCCCCCACCACAATATCCACGCCATCAACCAGTTGGAGATCGACATAAAGGAGAAGGTCTACTCGCTGCTCATTCCCGACAAGGTCTTCGAGCTCTTCAACATCGACCGTACAACCTTCCTCAGCGCAGAGGGGGAACGGGCCCTCAAGACCATAACCCCGCGCCAGGCCGGCTTTGCCATCATCGAGGTAAGGGAACATCCCGATGACCGCGATTGCATCTACTTCCTGGAGATCGCCGACACCCCGTTTTTCAAGGTGGAGATAACGTTTCTCATCATCAACGATCCCAGGTCGCCCCGGTTCAACACCGACATAGACGACTCGGGGCGCAGGACCAAGTTCGGGACCGCCCGGCGCAATAAGCCGGAGGAGCTCAAAGCCATGCAGGCGGGTCTGGCCCCTGGGCAGGTACGCAGTGGCCTCCACCTCCTCAAGGACTTCATGCCCTTGGTCCTGCAGTTCCTGTCCGCCATGGGCCAGGATATGCTGGTCGCGGAACCCCTAGCCTACCACGACGCGATCATCTTCGAACGACACGGCTTCAACTACGTGCGTGGCAAGAAGAAGGTGGAGACGATCGACCGGGGTTTCCAGCCCGGCGGAGAGCTGTTCGCCGCACTGGACGACAGCAATCCCTTCCGCCAGCCGGGTGCGGAGAAGACGGTGCGGGGCAGGAGCTGGGCCATCCACGACGGCATCCTGGGAGAGCCATGGAAGGACGTCGATATGTACCGTCCCGTCGACACTCCGGCGCGCATCTGCACCTTCCCGGGCTGGGTCTACTGAGAACACCTGGAGGTAAGTCCCCTCAAAGGCGTCCAGTTGCGTGAAGCGCTTCCTCCGGGAGTGCGGTAACCTCACCGCATATCCGCCCCGCAAAGCCCACACGCCCGCGTAGATAATCGCCGGCACCGGCACCGGGATAGCCGTTACCTGGTTTATCTTCTGGTGCATGGGCATCAGCGTCTAACCGCTGTCAGGCCACATCCGTTGTCTCTCATAACCTTTTTCGTCGACCGCTGCTGCTTCACTTCAAACGATGATGTCTAAGCCCTCCGACGCGTCTTGCGATCATTCCACTTCTCGCGTTCTTACAGATCCTCTATTTGACACCCAAATACCCTGGTGGTAATTTTTTCTTTACCGAAGAAATGAGGTAAGAAATGATCGTCGTCATGTCCCAGGGCGCCAGCCGCGAACAGATCGAGGTGGTGCTGCGTAAGATCGAGGAGTTCGGCCTCCAGACCCACCCGATCTATGGCGTGCAGAAGACGGTCATAGGAGTCATCGGAGACGACAAGACCAAGGTCGTCGAGACCATGGCCGGGTATCCGGGCGTGGAGCAGATAATCCCCATCCTCAAGCCTTACAAGTTCGCCTCGCGCGAGACCCACCCCCAGGACACGGTGATCGACGTATCGGGCGTGTGCATCGGCGGCGACAAGATCGTGGTGATGGCGGGTCCCTGCGCCGTCGAGAGCCGCGAGCAGATCCTGAACTCTGCCCGCTTGGTCAAGCTGGCTGGAGGGTCCATCCTACGAGGGGGAGCCTACAAACCGCGCACCTCACCCTACAGCTTCCAGGGTCTGGGAGAAGAGGGACTGCGCTTCCTGGCGGAAGCGCGTGAGGATACGGGTCTGCCGGTTGTCACCGAGCTCACCGACCCGCGCATGATCGACCTCTTCTGCGAATATACTGACATCATCCAGGTGGGAGCGCGCAATATGCAGAACTTCGTTCTCCTCACCGAGATCGGTCGCAGCGGTCATCCCGTGCTGCTGAAGAGAGGTCCGAGTTCGAAGATCGAGGACCTGCTGCTCGCGGCGGAATATATCATCAAGGAGGGCAACCGCAGCATCATCCTGTGCGAGCGGGGGATCAGCACCTTCGAGACCTATACCCGCAATACCCTCGACCTCTCTGCCGTGGCCGCACTGAAGAGACTCTCCCATCTACCGGTGGTCGTCGACCCCAGCCACTCCGTGGGTGTAGCAAACCTCGTCCCCGCCATGTCCCTGGCGGCGATCGCCGCCGGCGCAGACGGCCTTATCATCGAGATCCACCCCAACCCCAATGCCGCCCTCTGCGACGGCCCCCAATCGCTCGACTTCGAGACCTTTTCCAGCCTGATGGGCAAGGTGCGCAAGGTGGCCGAGGCTATCGGCAGAGAAGCCTGACCGACATAGTGCGCGCATCCCCCAGGGCTGTCTTGCCAGCATGCAGAACTCTCACGCTGATATCGCGTTGTTGATATGATCGGCCCGAGCCGGGCGCGCTGGACATCTATCTATGCAGGTTTCAACCGCTATAAAAGGCCAGCGCCGGGGTCTTCATGATGGCCTGCACGAAATCGGCCTGCAGTTCCTCTTTGACGGGGTGCCGGATCATGAACATGTTCACCTCCACGCGCTGGTCCCTCTCGTCGGTGCGCAAGGGGTTGGGTATGGTCATATATTCGTTGAGCCCGGCGAGATCCGCATACAGCTCGCCTACCAGGTTGCGATCCTGGTCACGATACACCCCCACCAGCGACATCTGGGTTGCGTATTCGAAGAAAACCACCCGGGATATGCCGATGACCTTCTTGCTGTAGGTGAAGCAATTGACGTCCAGGGGCGATATGGATCCCACCACGGCCATCTCACGCGGGTCCACCGTGCGAAAGCCGGAGACCCTCTTCTCGAAGGCCCCCATAAGGCGCCCGGCTTCGCTCCCCTCGCCGACCAGACAGGTGAGGCCCTTGAACACCACTCCTCCCGCGATGATCACCCTCGATTGAGCGGGCCTTGCAGCCAGCAGGCCTTCTTTCAACAGGTCGGCTTCGCAGCCTTCCTCCAGGCCTTTCTGGAAGTTGTCCATATCCACCCCGAAACTGTAGAAGTTGGCCCTCTCCCAACCCTCCTGTTCGTGGTGGGCAAGGATCCCCAGGCCGGGAGCGTTTTTATAGTAGTAGAAGAATGCTCTCTGCTTGACCAACAGCTGACTCTCCCTTCGACCAGCCCTTATGCGGGTGTGACCCTGCAAACTGCAAACCGCTCCGAGAAGCTGGAACTGCTTCCTTGCGTCGACTAATATTTCTGTGGTCCTGCCCCCGATACCTTGATATTATCATTAAAAAGCCCCGGCGTTCAGGAGGTGAGGACGTTGGTGAGATTCTTGATCGGTTGGCCCATATTCCGGGTGGTTGCCACCATCTATCACTTTCGCAGCAGCGGTTACGAGAACGTCCCGCGCAAGGAGCCACTGCTGGTGGTAGCCAACCACAACAGTCGCAAGGATCCCGTGGCGATAAACCTTGCCTTGAGGCGCCCCGTGCGCTACATGGCCAAGAAAGAGGCCTTTGACCCTCGCAACAGCCTTTTCGAGTGCCTCATGGTGCGCATCTTCTTCGCCTACCCCGTTGACCGTGAGAGGCCGGGTCCGGAGGCCATACGCCGTACCATCGGTTTTCTGGACCAGGGGGACTGCGTGGGAATCTTCCCCGAGGGCACCCGCCACGAAGACCGTGTCCTCCATCCCTTCACCCATGGAGCCGCCTATTTTTCCTGGAAGACCGGGGTACGGGTACTTCCGGTCGGGGTGACCGAGATCAAGGGCGAGGACTACCACATGAACATCGGCAAGCCCTTCGAGGTCCCGCAGTTGCAAGGCAGGCCCCACAAGGTGCTGCCCCAGATAAGCGCCATCATCCGGGAGCGCATACTCGAGCTCCTGCCCGACGACTGGGAAGACCGCCCCGAAGAAGAGGAAGAAAGCCCTGAGCCCCCCGACTAGACGGAGTTACGCGTATATTGAGGGCCAGGAAAACGCAGGACGCACGCGTATCGCCAATATTTCTAACACACTCGCCCTTTTACCGTGCTGTAAGACCGAGGGAACCGAAAAAGAGCCATTGGACATAAGATAATCCAGCCCGGGGAACTACTGGGTCGGTCGCAGCGGAGCGTGTCAGCGTAGCGAGACCGTTACCCAGAGGCCCCGGGCCAGAAGAACATTCCCAGGCTGGTTCTTCTACTCTTCCAGCCCGCAGTAGGGCGCGTCGCATCCCTGCAGCCAGAGGTCGACGATCATCCCGAAGAGGACAGGCACGTCCAGGTTGGCCTCCCGGTCCACGGCCGCGTCGATGACCGTGATACGGTCCGATGCCGCGGCCTCCTCCAGAGCGGGGCGGATCTCGTCTGGGCTCTCTACCCTGATGCCCCTCGCCCCCATGGACTCGGCCAGGAGGTCTATACGGGTCTCGCAGAAATCCACCCCGCAGTACCTCCGGTCGAAGGCGGCGTGCTGGGCGCCCTTGATCATCCCCCAGGCGCTGTCGTTGGAGACGATGTCTATGACCGGCAGCTTTAACCGCACTGCCGTCTCCACCTCCTGGCAGTTGAGCATGAAGGAACCGTCGCCGTGCAGGATATATACCGGCCGGTCTGGATTGGCGATCTTGGCCCCCAAGGCGTACGGTAACCCCACCCCGAGCTGGCCGGTGCCCTTGGCGAAGAGAAAGGAGCGTGGCTGGTAGACCCTGCCGGCGATGTTCGTCCACAGAGCGGTGTTGCCACCGTCCATGACCATGATGCCGTCGCGGCTCAGGAACTCCACCGCCTCGGAGATCAGCCGCATTGGATGTATGGGCTTGGCGTCGGATGTGGCCATCTCCGCATAGCTGTTCAACGTCTGTTCCTCGAGTTCCCGGTAATCGGCGATGAAATCGCGCTGCGTCACCGGTCCGGTCTTCTGTTTTACCGC
>Ga0315277_10005825_pt1 | contig 16194 bp, 12 predicted proteins | sample YL17G05_15_MG_FD_203695 | JGI IMG/M metagenome (GOLD analysis project Ga0315277, IMG submission 203695) | Sediment microbial communities from Yellowstone Lake, YNP, Wyoming, USA - YL17G05_15 | ecosystem: Environmental > Aquatic > Freshwater > Lake > Sediment | place: USA: Wyoming | collected... | reverse complement strand
GATTGACACGGTGATGAAGCTGGGGATGAACCACCCCATGGGGCCTCTCACGTTAGCAGACCTGGTTGGGCTGGATGTGGTGCTGTTCGTAATGGAAGTGTTACAACGCGACCTGGGAGATGATAAATACCGCCCGTGCCCATTACTGCGCAAGATGGTGGATGCTGGATATCTGGGCCGGAAATCTGGCAGAGGCTTCTATCAATATTAATCTATTTAGCAGACATGTCCGAAGAGTAATTCCGGACGTGTTCAGTTGAGGGAAGTATGACCACACCTGATACCCAAATATACGACTTTGTGATCATTGGCTCCGGCTTTGGGGGCAGCGTCTCAGCCATGCGCCTGGCTGAGAAGGGAAATTCCGTGCTGGTGCTGGAGCGTGGGAAACGCTTTGAGGACAAGGATTTCCCCAAGACCAATTGGAATATCTGGAAATATCTATGGCTGCCTCCGTTACGCTGTTTTGGGATCATGCAGTTTTCATTCTTCCGTAACATTCTGGCGCTGCATGGAGATGGGGTAGGTGGAGGCAGCCTGATGTATGCGAATGTGCTCATGCGCCCGGATGATGAGATCTTCAAAAACCCCACCTGGAAGCATTTGCAGGATTGGAAGAGCATCCTGCAGCCCCATTATGACATGGCTGAGCACATGTTGGGGGTTACAACAAACCCACGCCAATGGCCAGCTGACGGTATCCTGAAGGAAATAGCCACCGGGTTGGGGGTTCGTTCCACCTTCCAACCGACCAAAGTGGGGGTGTTTTTTGGCGGCGACCAGGATGCTGAAGGGCAAGAGATCCTTGACCCTTATTTTGATGGAAAGGGACCTTCAAGGAACACTTGCATCCATTGCGGGGGCTGCATGGTGGGTTGCCGCTACAATGCCAAAAACACCCTGGTGAAGAACTACCTGTATTTTGCCGAGAAGCTGGGGGCAAGGATCTTGCCAGAGGCAAATGTTCACAACATCATACCCCTGGCACAAAAGCAGGCGGATGGGGCGCGCTACGAGGTGGCATACCACCGCACGACGGCCTGGCTTTATGGGCAGGAGCGACGGGTACGAGCACGCAACGTCATTTTTTCCGGGGGCACATTGGGAACGTTGGGATTGTTGTTCAAGTGCCGCGAAGTCACTCACACGCTGCCGCGGATTTCCAATCGACTTGGCGAAATCGTGCGCTCGAACAGTGAAGCTCTACTCGGGATGATGAGCCCTAATAAGCAGATTGATTATTCGAAAGGTGTAGCGATTACTTCGATCTTCCGGGCAGATGAAAAAACCGCGGTCGAGCCAGTCCGTTATTCGGCAGGTTCATCATTAATTCGTTTGATCTCCGCACCTCTGATCGATCCACAAAGAAGTTTCCTAAAACGATTGTTTTCACTGCTCTGGAAAATGATCACCCATCCGATGGTTTTCCTACGCACCTACATCTTACCTGGCTGGGCTGAGACCACCACCATCCTGTTAGCCATGCAAACGGAGGATAACCGCTTGCATATGCGCCTCGGGCGCAGCTGGCTTACATTGTTCAGGCGCGGCTTGGTATCGCAGTCAGCTGAAGAGAACCCTGTCCCCACCCGGATTGAGATGGGTCATTATATTACTGGGGAATTCACTCGTCGGATCCATGGGGATGCGGCGGGATCCATCGTTGAGGTGCTGTTCGATACCCCCATCACAGCCCACATCCTGGGAGGGGTGACCTTCGGAAGGGATGATCAAGAGGGTGTGATCGGTCTGGATTGTCAGATCCATAACTACCCTGGGTTGTATGTTGTGGATGGATCGATCATGCCGGCCAACCCGGGTGTCAATCCCTCGTTGACGATCACTGCCCTGGCGGAATACGCCATGAGCATGATCCCACCCAAACCTGGATAACCCAGATTTGCCTTACCATTAAACTAATTTCTCCTCATCACCAACAGACGATCTGATTGGTGAAAGAGTTTATTGATCAGGACGACGATTCGGCTCAGACGTTGGAAATAAGGGGGCATATCGACTCTTTGAATGGTCTGGAACCCGAATTTCTGATACATGGACCCCAATTGTGAGCGACAGGTAAGGTAGAGCGTGCCGGGGTACTGCTCCAACAGGTGCTCAATGAGCCTCCGGGCAATTCCCTTACCGCGCCAATCTGGCAGGACGGCAATCGAGGCCAGCTCCAGCAAGCCATCTGCATGCGGCTTCACCTGACCGCATCCGATGATATTGCCCTCCCGATCAGTGGCTAACACGAAGCGTTGCCAGTTCAAGCTCATCGGGTTAATTTGCACCAAGGCGATGATCTGGCGAATCCTCATAGCATCAGCGGCGGTGGCAGGGCGGAGGGTATATTGCGGGGGTGTTGGGGGGATTTCCATACCAACCAATTTTTACCCATGCTTATCTGTTCGTCAAGAGGCTTGTCTTCATTAAAAGGTTCCATTTACGGAATTTTGGATAAAACTAGTGTATAATGAGAATTCACATTTCAATCTAACCGGAGTAAACATATGGATCAGACGAATGCCCAGGTTGGGCAGGAGGAAGTACCAGAAGGAACGATAAACGAAAAGAACACAGAAGAACGCCCAATAGCAAACACAGGCTCAATGGAAACGCTCCTGCAGGAAGAAGGTTTGAACCTTGATTTTCCGAAGCAGGGTGAGATACGCACTGGTGTGATTGCCAGCATCGGCGACAACGAAATTCTGGTGAGCGTGGGAACCAAATCAGAGGGGGTGATATCGGGGAAAGAGAAAGAGCAAATCCCCCCTGAAACGCTAGCAAGCTTCCAGATTGGCCAGGAAATACCCGTATATGTCCTCAACCCGGAGGATCCAAGTGGAAATTTAGTCCTCTCCTATATGCGTGCGCGTGAAGAAAACGATTGGCTTGAAGCCGAAACGATGAAAGCTTCAGGCGCGTCGTATGATGGCAAAGTGATTGGATATAACAAGGGTGGGTTGATCGTACCAATTGGTATGCTGCGTGGGTTTGTCCCTGCATCACAGGTGAGCGTGATGCGCCGCGCCGAAACTGAAGAAACACCAGATGTGCGCTGGAGCAAGATGGTCGGTGAACCGATCAAAGTGGTAGTTATTGAAGTGGACCGCGCCCGTCATCGTTTGATCCTTTCGGAGCGTTCAGCACTGCAAGAGACGCGTGAAACGATCAAGGACCGCCTGCTAGATGAGCTTCAGGAAGGCGTGATCAAGACCGGGCGTGTGACCAGCCTGGCAGATTTTGGTGCCTTCGTCAATATCGATGGTGCTGATGGTCTTGTACACCTATCGGAAATCAGCTGGGAGCGCATTGAGCACCCAGGTGAAGTGCTGAAAGTTGGACAGGAAGTCAAGGTCAAAGTGATTGCAGTTGACCAGGAACGTAAGCGCATCGGGCTGTCCATCCGCCAGCTTCTGCTTGATCCATGGGTTGTAAAAGTATCAAACCTGAAGGAAGGCCAACTTGTAGAAGGTACGATCACCCATCTGACCAAGTTTGGGGCGTTTGCAAGGCTAGACGAAGATCTTGAAGGTCTGATTCATATCTCTGAGCTGAGTGACCAGCGCATTAACCACCCCAAGGAAGTGGTAAAAGAGGGTGATGTGGTCACCTTGCGTGTGATCAAAGTGGATACTGAACGACGGCGCATTGGGTTATCCCTACGTAAAGTCGATTCGATGGCTTATGCCAATATGGATTATGAGATGATGCTCTCTGGAGAGGCGAAAACTGAAACAACCCTGCCAGAGGAACCACCAGCAGAGGAAGAGATGCCAGCGCCAGAAGAAAGAGTTGCTGAAGAGCTTGGACCTCTTCCTGAGGAAGAACCCATCAGTAAACCGGAAGATGAAGAAGGATCTAATTGATCCGGGAATCTCCAGGCTAAGCTGAGTGAACGGAAAAACCTGATAAAACAATTGAGCGGGGTGGGGGAAACCCCGCTCAATTTTATCCGTTGCTTAAAGGACTCTAACACAATACATACATTCAGGGGGAGTAAACTCTGGTAGAATACCCAATCGGACAAACTATATCCTGATAGAAAAGTCAATGAGGAAATTGTGATGGCTGGAATGGAACGTTTTACACAACGAGCCAGACGGGTTTTGAGCCTGGCACACCAGGAAGCAGAACGGATGCGTCAGAATTATATCGGCACTGAGCATCTCTTGTTGGGCCTGATGAAGGAAGAGGGGGGCGTGGCTGGCAGAGTATTGCGCGAGCTGGGTTTGGATGCCGTGCGGATGGAGGAAGTGATTATCCGCATCACCGGCACTGGTCAGGTCACAACCGCAAAGTTGGACCTTTCACCAGGTGTGCAACGAGCACTGGAAAATGCTGTAGAAGAAGCCCGCAAGATGGGGCATCATTATATCGGTACTGAACACCTGCTACTCGGGTTGGTGCAGCTTGGAGAGGGTGTTGCATTGGATGTGCTGCGCAAGATGGGTGTTTCAGCTGAGCAGATCCGGCGCCAGACTCGCCGAGTGTTGGATGAGAGCAGCCACACCTCGTCTGGAGAGTCAACTCCCCGCCGGTCTACTGCGGGAGCTGGTGAGCAAGTATCGAAGGAACTTGGTAAATCCAAAACACCCATGGTGGACCAATTGGCTACCGACCTGACAAGCCTAGCAGAAGAGAACAAGCTAGACCCGGTAATCGGCCGACAGATGGAGATCGAACGAGTGATCCAGATTCTGGCACGCCGCAACAAGAACAACCCTGCGCTGATCGGTGAGCCCGGTGTAGGCAAGACCGCCATCGTGGAAGGCTTAGCCCAACGTATCGTTGAGAATGATGTGCCAGCTCCGTTGATGAACAAGCGGGTCATGCAGCTGGATGTAGGTTCGCTGGTGGCTGGGACGATGTACCGGGGGCAGTTCGAAGAGCGCCTAAAGCGTGTGATCGACGAGCTAAAATCATCCGGTGCCATCTTGTTCATTGACGAGGTGCATATGCTGGTGGGGGCAGGTGCAGCCGGTTCTTCGGTGGATGCAGCCAATATTTTGAAACCTGCTCTATCGCGTGGGGAACTGCAGGTGATTGGCGCCACCACCCTGGACGAATATCGTAAGTATATCGAGAGTGATGCCGCCCTGGAGCGACGCTTCCAACCTATCATGGTGGATGAGCCTACGATCGACGAGACGATTGAAATACTGCGCGGGGTACGCACTGCATACGAAGAGCACCACCGCCTGACCATATCTGACGAAGCGTTGGATGCTGCCGCTCACCTTTCAGCTCGATACGTTACCGAACGCTTCCTACCGGATAAAGCCATCGATTTGATCGACGAATCATCTTCCCGCGTACGCATGTACAAAAGCCAGGCTGCCAAGACAGCCAAGGATTTGATGACCCAACTTAAGGGTCTGCGCCAGGACCACGCGCTGGCACTTGAAGATGGACGTGCAGATGATGCACAAGACCTGCAGGAGCGCATGGATGAGTTGGAAAACCAGCTCGAGTTCCTACGCACAGGTTGGGATCGTGCAACCAGCCCAACCGTAACCTCGGAGGATATTGCCGAAGTGGTAGCCATGTGGACGGGTGTGCCCGTTATGCAGATCGCCCAGGCAGAATCGGAACGATTATTGCAAATGGAGGACGACCTGCGGAAGCACATCATCGGGCAGGATGAAGCCATCCAGGCGATTTCCAAAGCCGTCCGGCGGGCGCGTGCCGGGTTAAAGGACCCACGCCGCCCAATTGGTTCTTTTATGTTTCTTGGTCCAACCGGGGTGGGCAAAACTGAGCTTACCAAAGCCCTGGCACGCTTCATGTTTGGGAGCGAGGATGCCCTCATCCAATTGGATATGTCAGAGTTCATGGAGCGCCATACCGTCAGTCGGTTGGTGGGTGCGCCTCCCGGGTATGTAGGCTATGAGGAAGCAGGACAATTGACTGAAGCCTTACGCCGGCGCCCCTATTCAATCGTGGTCTTCGACGAGGTGGAGAAAGCCCATCCTGAAGCCCACAACATGCTGCTGCAGATCATGGAAGAGGGACATCTCTCTGATGCACGTGGACGCAAGGTGGACTTCCGCAACGCCATCGTGGTGATGACCTCCAACATTGGCGCGGAGATGATCAAACGACAAACCTCCCTTGGCTTCTCCCTGAAACAGGACGAGCTAACGGAGGAAAAACTGGCTTACGAGGAAATGCGTAAGAAGCTGATGGAATCGCTTAAACGGGTCTTCCGCCCCGAGTTCATCAACCGCTTGGATTCAGTCATTGTGTTCCGGGCACTGAGCAAGGAAGATATCCAGGAGATTGTCAAATTGGAGCTGGACAAGGTGGCTGAACGCCTTAAAGACCATGACATCTCCCTGGTGGCAACCCCAGTGGCGCTGGAAAAGCTGGCGGAACTGGGTTATGATCCCGAGATGGGAGCCAGGCCCTTGAAGCGCGTGATCCAACAAAAGGTGGAGGATATGCTTTCGGATGCTCTCCTCTCGGGCACATTCGCTGATGGGGATGCCGTCATCGTGGATTACCGCGAAGATGAGGTCGTTCTGCGGAGGGCGGAGGAAGCCCCGGCACAGGAACTGCCCGAACCCGAAAGCGCCTGACCTGAAGTGGGGTTAAAGTCCTTTAGAAACCAATCATTTATTCTTTTCGACAAATCTATCGGGGCACGAGTTTTCGTGCCCCGATTTTTAATCTTTTTCTTCAGCAAAGGTATAATCTCTTCTATGCCAAAGACTCATACCCAATACGTTTGCCAACAATGCGGGCGGACGGCTGCCCGCCCCATGGGGCGCTGCCCACAATGCGGTGCCTGGAACAGCATGGTTGAAGAGATTATCGCTGCGCCAGCCAAAGCCGTGCACGCTGCCGGACGCGGGTTGACAAGTGCTTCCACTCCCCGGCGCATAACCGAAATCGAGGGGGATGTCGATGAGCGCTGGGCGCTCTCTATAGGTGAGTTTGCGCGGGTGCTGGGTGGCGGCATCGTACCAGGCTCGATTGTCCTGGTCGGTGGTAACCCCGGCATCGGCAAGTCCACATTGCTACTGCAGGTGGCACTCGAGATGGCGCAGACCGGAGAAGTATTATACGTATCCGGCGAAGAATCAGAGCGGCAGATCAAGATGCGCGCCTTGCGCTTGCTGAAAGATGAAAAAGGCGAGATGCCAGAGGGTTTGCTACTCGTTACGGAGACAAACCTTTCTGTAATCCTGGAGCATATCGCTGCAGTCAGGCCGGCAATGGTCATCGTCGATTCGATCCAGACCACCTATATGCCTGAGCTTGAGTCATCCGCAGGCAGTGTGACCCAGGTGCGTGAGTGCGCCTCCCGCCTGCGTGAGTTAGCCAAAAGTACGGGTGTGGCGGTTTTCCTGATTGGTCATGTCACCAAAGAAGGTGCGATTGCGGGTCCACGGGTGCTCGAGCATATCGTAGATACGGTGCTTTATCTAGAAGGAGACCGCTTTCAATCCTATCGCTTGCTACGCTCGGTCAAGAACCGCTTTGGCGCAACTTCGGAAGTGGGAGTGTTCGAGATGCGTGAGCGCGGCATGGTGGAGATCACCAATCCCTCTGAAGCATTCCTGGCGGAACGCATGGTGAATGCACCCGGCAGCGCCATCGCTGTCACCATGGAAGGTACACGTCCAATCCTGGTGGAGGTGCAGGGGCTATCCAGCCCCACCGCGTTTGGCAACCCGCGCCGCACCCCCAACGGGGTGGACTTCAACCGCTTGCTGCTGGTGACGGCTGTTCTGGCGCGCCGATTGGGCATCCGGCTGGGCGACCAGGACGTGTTCGTCAATGTGGTTGGGGGCATTCAGGTAGAGGAACCGGCTGCTGACTTGGCTGTGGCGGCTGCCATTGCTTCTTCGATGCGCGACCAACCGGTGAAGGCCGATACGGTCCTGATCGGTGAGGTGGGGCTTTCTGGCGAGCTGCGCATGGTGGGGCAGATGCCCGCCAGATTGCGTGAGGCTGCCAAGCTGGGCTTCAAGACCGCCATTGTGCCCAAGAGGATACGCAAAGGGGAGCCCTGGCCCAAAGGGATCGAGGTGGTGGAGGCTCGTTCAGTGCGGGAGGCGTTGGAGAGGGCGATGGTGAAAGGGGAGTAGCTTCTAGCAGTTGGCTTTTAGCAATTAGCGATTAATAGGTAAGGTCTTGTACTATTGTTTAAACCCCTTCCCATTCCACCCCATCTTCCCTAAACCCTCGAATAAATCCCTTTCCTGCATCCCCTTCTCCGGAGCAGGGACGGCACGAATGAAGGTTTCCGTACTCCCAAAGTAACGCCGTAAAAATGCCATCGGTCCTTTCCGCCCAATCGCCCCGCCCAGCTGGCTGGTATGGCAGGCGGTAGCCTCGTCTCTTATCTGGCTCACACTTTGGCAATTGATTCTTGCGTGAGTGGGGAAATCTCCCTCCTTTACCAACGTAGCCAGGTCAATATCCCGGTTGCGGCCGAAGTGGTGCGGATCCATGCGCAGCACCGGGGCTATCCTCACCGCCCAACGCAGCAGGTTTTTTGGTATCGTTTGGTAATACAGTTTATCGGGCTTGTAGGGCGGCAATTCATCTATGATATTGGGGTCAGAAGCCAGCTCGAAGGCAAGCACTGTGGCGCGGTGCATGGCGATGTGGTCAGGATGTTTATACCCGCCGATGGGGTCATGGGTGACCATTACCTGCGGTTTGAGCAGGCGGATATAATGCACAATCTTTATCGCCACCTCATCCACAGGCTGAGCCGCCAGGGCATTGGGGTGGTTATTATCAGGGGTGCCAGGCATACCCGAATCGCGGTAGCCTAAAAAGTAAACTCCATTAAGACCCAGAATGCCAGCTGCACAGCGCAGCTCCGATTCGCGCCGCTCAGCGATGGAGTTGAAACCCTGCATGAGCTCGGAGTCTACATCCCCCACGTCTCCACGGGTGGCGCACACAAGGTGCACCTGCACTCCACGCTGTGCGTAGAGAGCCAGCGTGCCACCCATGCCGAAGGTCTCATCGTCAGGGTGAGCCAGGCAAACCAACATGGTGGGCGGTTGGGAATGATCGATGGTCATCAATAAACCGGCTGGCTCGGGTCGACTTCTTTTGCCCAGGCGTTCAGCCCACCCCGTAGGTTCTTGAGCTTGCGGAAGCCTGCTCCGAGCAGGATGTGCAGAGCACGCGTCGAGCGCACCCCGGCTTTGCAGATCAGAACGATCTCATCCTGAGGGTCCAGCTCAGTGCTTCGCATCGCCAATTGCCCCAGGGGGATACTGCGTGTGCCATCGATATGTGAGATCTCCAGCTCGTGGGGTTCGCGCACATCCACCAGGCACAGGGAGGCGCCTGATTTCAGCTGAGTCTCCAGTTCATTCGGGGTGATATCCCACGCCTCACCCGCCGACCCAGTCTCCACCTCACGCCCGGGGACACCGCAGAAGGCTTCATAGTCAATCAGCTCCGTCACGCTTGGGTTCTCACTGCAGACTTTACAGCCCGGGTTCTTGCGTAGCTTGACGAACTCAAAGCTCATATCCTGGGCGTTGTAGAGCAGCAGCCTGCCAATCAACGGCTCGCCAGTGCCAAGGATCAGCTTGAGGGCTTCGGTAGCCTGCAATGTGCCGATCGTTCCAGGCAGGATGCCCAGCACTCCGCTCTCCGCACAGGATGGTACAAGGCCTGGTGGGGGCGGGTCGGGGAACAGGCAGCGGTAGCAGGGACCTCGGCGGGCGTCGAACACGCTCACCTGCCCATCGAAGCGGTAGACTGACCCATACACGTTGGGTTTGCCGGTCAGCACGCACAGGTCATTGGTCAGGTAGCGAGTGGGGAAGTTATCGCTCCCGTCGATAATCAGGTCATAGGGTTCAGCGATCCCCATGGCATTCTCGGAGGTAAACACCTGGTTATAGATATCCACCTGGATGTCGGGGTTCAGGTCGAGTAAGCGCTCTCGGGCTGATTCAACCTTGAGCCTGCCGACGGTGGAGGTACTGTGGATGACCTGGCGCTGCAGGTTGGTGCGGTCGACAACATCGTAATCCACCAGCCCAATCCGCCCGATACCAGCTGCCGCCAGGTATAGGGCAACGGGGGATCCCAATCCACCGGTCCCGATGATCAGTACCGAGGCAGCCTTGAGCTTGCGCTGCCCGTCCATGCCAACATCCGGGATGAGCAGGTGGCGCGAGTAGCGCAGGATTTCTTCATGCGATAAATTGGGTAGCATGGATATTTCCGTTTACGTGATGGTTTTGGGTTAAGTTCGAGGAAATAGTATAATCCAATTTCGACGGTAAAAGGGGTCAATGCACTACAAAATCTAGCACTTTTACAGCTTTAAGCGATTTCAACCTGTAAGGAGGAGATCGCTTCGGCAGAAAATCTCTGCCTCGCAGTAACAAAACAAGATTGCTTCCCCTCGCTTCGCTCGGGGCTGGCGGGCATAGTAAACCGAAGCACTCGCATATCTATTTGGATACCAGAGGATATTTTTTATATGGAAAAATCCTCCCCATTCCAGGTGCCGTCGGTGGGGGCGTGGACGTGGGGCTTGCCATTCTTCTGCCCATTCGCTTGCGCTTCGAGCGTTTCCACGCGCTGGATCAGGTCTATAAGTGATACACCTACCAGGTCAGGCAGGGAAGTGTGGTTCAGGTCGGGAGCATCGCTGGCGTGGTGAGGTATGCTGCGGGCGATGTTCTGCCCCGGTACGCCCACCACCACCGAGTTGGCCGGCACCGACCTTACCACCACCGCGTTGGCACCAATACGGGTGTCAGACCCGATGGTGATGGCCCCCAGGATTTTAGCACCCGCGCCCACCACCACCCGGTCACCCAGGGTAGGATGGCGTTTACCCTTCTCCAGGCTGGTGCCGCCCAGGGTCACCCCATGGTAAAGGGTGACTTCCTCACCGATCTCCGCCGTCTCTCCGATCACCACGCCCATGCCATGGTCGATGAATAACCCTTGACCAATCTTGGCTCCCGGGTGAATCTCGATGCCCGTCAGGTTGCGTACGAGCTGCGAAAACAGGCGGGCGATTAGTTTAAGGTTGTGAAGCCACAACCAATGAGCGATGCGGTGACCCCACAGGGCATGTAGCCCCGGATAGCCCAGCACGATCTCCAGCCTGGTGCGTGCTGCGGGGTCCCGCTCGATGGCAGAATGAATGTCGCGGCGCATAGTAGCGAGCAGACTTACGTGCCTGACCGCGGTTGTGGGTGATGTAGTTGAAATAGTCTTAGCTTCCATGATCTATAAATCCTGATGAATAGTTAATCTTTAGAGAATCACACAAAATCTTCATAGTGTTTATTGAGATAAATAACCTTTTTCTTATGCCAGGTCCGCAAACAAGGCTGTACTCAGGTAACGCTCGCCGAAATCGGGGGCAATGACCACCAGCAGCTTACCGGCATTCTCATCCCGCTTTGCCACCTGCAGGGCAGCCCAAACCGCTGCCCCAGAGGAGATCCCCACCAGCAGGCCTTCTTCCTTTGCCATCCGGCGGGCAGTATCCAGTGCCACATCGTTCTTCACCAGCACGACCTCATCATAGATGCGGGTGTTTAAAACATCCGGGATGAAACCTGCACCTATTCCCTGTAGTAAATGCGGGCCTTTCTGCCCGCCCGAAAGCACCGGCGAGCCTTCCGGCTCAACCGCCACCACCTTGAATTCAGGCTTGCGGGCTTTGATCACCTCTCCCACACCCGTGATGGTGCCTCCCGTGCCCACTCCCCCCACCAGGATGTCCACCTTGCCATCGGTATCCTGCCAGATTTCCTCGGCGGTGGTGCGGCGGTGGATCTCAGGGTTGGCGGGGTTCTTGAACTGCTGTGGGATGAAGTATCGCCGGTCAGCTTCCGCCATCTCCTCCGCTTTACGGATGGCACCCGCCATGCCATCACTGCCCGGGGTGAGCACCAGCTCGGCGCCATAGGCGCGCAGCAGGACTCGGCGTTCCTTACTGAATGTATCGGGCATGGTCAGCACGCACTTATAACCGCGGGCAGCGCAAACCATCGCCAGGGCGATGCCGGTGTTTCCACTGGTGGGCTCGAGGATGAGCGTGTCGGGTTTGATCATCCCGGCCTTTTCGGCGGCATCGATCATGGATACCCCAATGCGGTCCTTGACGCTGTGGGCCGGGTTGAATGACTCCAGCTTGACCACCACCTCGGCCTGCGTGCCATTCGTCAGGCGGTGCAGGCGCACCAGGGGGGTGTTGCCGATCAGCTGGGTGACGTCGTTTGCAATTCTCATGTTTAAGGGTTGCCTCTCTAACTATAAAATGCGACCAACATACAAACAAAAAAGGTGGCCTTTCCAGCCACGCGACAGGGTATCGCATGCGGGGTGCTACCACCTTTCGTCAGATTGTTGGTCGCCCGGTAAGGGATTTACTTTGACGGAGAGGCGGTTATGTACCCCGCCTCAGACATAAGCAAGTGAACAAGGATTATGCTCCGGTTAGACGATTTATAAGATAAAGATAGTAATAATTATAGTTCTTATTTGAGGACTGTCAAGAGTTGAGCCAAACTTTCCTTCGTTATTCCCCCTGCCGCTTGAAGGGCAGGTTGGGGATGAGCCAGGAGATGAAGGCTCCGTCGGTGGTTGGAAACCATCCGGTATAAAAAGCAAACCGGACATTGCCGGCTGGGTGTAGGAAACCCGCAGAGCGGGTTTGAATAAGTTGGTCAATCGGTATTGCGTTTGAAGGGCAGGTTGGGTATGAGCGATAAGAGGAAGGCTCCGCCAGTGGTTGGAAACCATACGGTATAAAAAGCAAACCGGACATTGCCGGCTGGATGTAGGAAACCCGCAGAGCGGGTTTGAATAAGTTGGTCAATCGGTATTGCGTTTGAAGGGCAGGTTGGGGATGAGCCATGAGACGGAGGCTCCGCCGGTGGTTGGAAACCATCCGGTATAAAAAGCAAACCGGACATTGCCGGCTGGGTGTAGGAAACCCGCAGAGCGGGTTTGAATAAGTTGGTCAATCGGTATTACGTTTGAAGGGCAGGTTGGGGATGAGCCAGGAAAGGAAGGCATGCGGGCTGCGGGTTTGCATGAGCAGCCGCCCGGGTCCGGTGAGCTCCACCACCAGGCCCTCGCCGGAGAGCAGGGTGGACTTCAAGCCGCCCACGGTCTTGCGCTCGACGGGCATGCTGGCGGGGAATGCCACCAGGTGGGTGGTATCGACAATGTATTTCTCACCGGCGGCGAGCACCTTTTCGTGGATGGCACCGTAGGAGGAGAGCAGCAGCTTGCCTGTGCCCTCGGCTTCCAGCATGGAGAAGCCCTCGGCGGCCACAAAGGCTTTGATACTGACTTTGGTGTTCAGGTCGATGGTGGTTTCACACGCCATGAAGGAGCCGGATTGGATCATCAACTTTTCGCCACTCATGTCGTAGGTGAACACGTCGCCCGGCAGCTCGGGGGCGACGGTGATCTCACCGCCCTCGGGGGGCGCTTTGAAGAAGTTCTGGAAGAAGCTCTCGCCCCCCAGCATCGAACGACCGAGTGACTTGAAGAAGCCACCGGCAGCTTTGGTCTCGATGATCACCCCCTGCGACATGCTGACCATCGACCCAGCCTCGATGCGGATCTCCTCGCTGGGGGAGAGCTTGATGACTGCCAGGGAATAGGACGGTTTGTAAAGCACTTCGATCTGCATATGTTCATCCTTTCGAACCTGCCCGGGGTTTGCGGCGCTGGCGTAACGTCGGGAGGTTTAATGGGTAGTAGTTGTGAGCAAACCAGAACCACGGACGAGAGACTGACCGTGTTAATAATTATAAAAAATATAATTTTTAAGAATTATCCGGCTTCTCGGACTGCTGATCCTGCTCGCCAGAACCGATACCGAGGGGCTGCCACTTCTTGGGGTCCTTCAAGCGGTGCTGGATGCCACCACGCGCGTGGAGCTTATCGAAGCCTTCGGGCTTGATGAACATCTGATCACCGTCCAGCAGGGCGGTGAGACCCTCCTGACCCGGCTCGGGGCGCTTCTCGCCATGGAACTTGGCGGCTTTCTCGGGCAGGTAATCGGTGGGCTCCTCGTAGGTGGTGATGTAGCCCTCGAAGTTGCGCAGGATGATCTTGTGATCAGACATGCTGAGCAGGTAATTGGGCATGACGGGGATCTTGCCACCCCCGCCAGGCGCATCAATCATATAGGTGGGCACGGCAAAGCCAGAAGTGTGGCCGCGCAAGCCCTCCATGACCTCGATGCCCTTGGCGACGGGGGTGCGGAAGTGACCAGCACCGTGCACCAGGTCACACTGGTAGATGTAATAGGGGCGCACGCGGATGCGTACCAGATCCTGAACCAGCTGGCGCATGATGTGGACGTTATCGTTGACACCCGCCAGCAGCACGGACTGGTTTCCGAGCGGGATGCCGGCGCGGGTGAGCCTGTCGGTGGCCTGGGCCAGCTCGGAGGAGATCTCATTGGAATGGTTGACGTGGATGTTGAGCCACAGGGGGTGGAACCTCTGCAGCATATCACACAGCTCGTCAGTGACGCGCATGGGCAGGAAGACCGGGACGCGTGAGCCGATGCGTACGATCTCGATATGGGGGATCTCACGCAGACGGGTGAGGATCTCCTCCAGGATCTTGGGCGCTAAAACGAGCGGGTCGCCACCTGAAAGGAGCACATCGCGCACCTGGGGGGTGTGGCGCAGGTACTCGAGCTGGAGCTCGAACTCGGCGCGGGAGAAGGTGGCGGCCGGGTCTCCCACGATGCGCGAGCGGGTGCAGTAACGGCAGTACGAAGCGCATTGGGTGGTGACCATCATCAGCACCCGATCGGGGTAGCGATGGACCAGCCCGGGGACGGGCGAATGAGCATCCTCCGATAATGAATCGGCCATCTCGGCGGTGAAGGGCACCATCTCGCAGTCGTTGGGGACGACCTGCTTGCGGACGGGGTCTTCGGGGTCGTCAGGGTCAATCAGCGAGATAAAGTAGGGGGTGATATCCACGCGGAAGAGGTGGGGAGCAGAGAGGGCATTCTTCTCATCTTCGGTGAGGGTGAGCACCTTACTGATCTCTTCCACGGTATTGAGGCGGTTGCTAAGCTGCCAGCGCCAGTTGTTCCAGTTTTCGTCTGGGACGTCTTTATAGATGGGCGCTCGCTTCGATTTGAATGAAAGGTTGGACATGGGTGTTTGCTCCTGAAGAGGGGAGTATATCCTGTTTTAGAGGAAATGACAATTAGGAGGGAGTTAAGAACATTTTAAACGCCCCCTCCAAGTGCAGTGGGGGGCAGGCAGCATCCGCAAAAACAGCGGATATCCAAAAACCGGAATGGACGCAGATATACGCAAAGAACGCGCCCTCCAACGCAGATAAAAACCGATATATATTTTTAACAAATTGCTGATACTAGAAATTCTCACTCAACGTATAGATGAAGGAATTGAATTGTATAATAAAACCAATAGCATTCAAATCGCTCATAAAGATCATTCGCGATACTGCGTCGCAAAACAGCGGGAATATAGTGAAACCATAGTGAAACCATAGTGAAACCATAGTGAAACCATAGTGAATATACTAGACACTATCCGTGAAGGCACTGCCACAGCACAAAGGATATTTTTAATATATATTTTTTCGTAGCCGTTGACCCTTGATCCCGGCTTATCTTGAAGGGCGGGAATCCATTCCCGCCATTTTTTATGCGCTCTCCACCGGGGGTTGAAACCCCCGGCTACGAAGTGCACCAAACCCGCTTTGCGGGTTTCCTACCAGCAGCCGGTGGATTCCATCCACCGGCGTTGGCTGGAGGGAATATTTAGGCAGGGAAAAAATATTCGTTCACTCAAAATAACGAAACGGAACGAAGCCTTTTTGGGCGGAGGAAGAGGCATTTGAGGAACATGAATTGTACCTGTAATAATTAAATTCCATTCAATTATTACCTTCTGGTATGTATGGTATTCAACAGCGCTCCCAAAGCCGCATGCTTCGCGGCGCCTGCAAGGGACGGTCGCGACACTGCGGGCAAAACACGCCCTGGATCGCTCCCAAAGCCGCATGCTTCGCGGCGCCTGCAAGGGACGGTCGCGACACTGCGGGCAAAACACGCCCTGGATCGCTCCCAAAGCCGCATGCTTCGCGGCGCCTGCAAGGGACGGTCGCGACACTGCGGGCAAAACATGCCCTGGATCGCTCCCAAAGCCGCCATCGCTCGGAAAGAGCCCT
>Ga0315277_10005823_pt1 | contig 16196 bp, 10 predicted proteins | sample YL17G05_15_MG_FD_203695 | JGI IMG/M metagenome (GOLD analysis project Ga0315277, IMG submission 203695) | Sediment microbial communities from Yellowstone Lake, YNP, Wyoming, USA - YL17G05_15 | ecosystem: Environmental > Aquatic > Freshwater > Lake > Sediment | place: USA: Wyoming | collected... | reverse complement strand
CTCCCCGACCTTCGCAGACCAAGATCGTCGCCACCGTCGGGCCGGCCTGCGCCGAGGAAGACCAACTGGCCGAGCTGGTCGCCGCCGGGGTCGACGTGTTTCGCCTGAACATGGCCCACGGCGACCGCCGCGAGCACCAGGCACGGCTGGCCGCCGTCCGCAAGGTGGCTGCCCGACTCAGCCACCCGGTGGCCGTCCTGGCCGACCTGGCCGGACCGAAGATCCGGCTGGGAGAGCTACCCGAGGGGCAACTGACCTGCGACGCCGGCGACCGCCTCCGCTTCGTCCGCCATCTCCCTCTCCCGCCGCGAGAGGGCCGGGGTGAGGGGGAAGATGGCGGGGATTTGGGATTGGGGATTGGGGATTTGGGATTGGAGAAAGCAGAGGGTCATGGCCTCACCGAGCTGACCACCACCTACCAGCCGCTGGTCGATGAATTGGCCCCCGGCGACCGCGTCATGCTGGCCGACGGCACCGTGTCGTTGGTCGTGGAAGAAAAGGGCGACAATTTCGCCCAATGCCGGGTGGTCCAGCCCGGGCTGATCCGCAGCCGGCAGGGCGTGAACCTGCCGGGCGTGAAGCTCAGCGTCCCCACACTCGGCCCGGCCGACCTGGACAACGCCGCCTGGGCCGCCCAGAGCGGTGTCGATTTCGTCGGCCTGAGCTTCGTCCGCTCCCCGGACGAGGTTCACCAGCTCAAGACACTGCTTCGCTCCCACGACTCTCCAGCCCAGGTGATCGCCAAGATCGAAAAGCCCGAGGCGCTCGATCACCTCGAGGAGATCGTCGACGCCGCCGACGGCGTAATGGTCGCCCGGGGCGACTTGGGCGTCGAGATCGACATCGCCCGAGTGGCCGTGGTGCAGAAGGAGATCATCGCCGCCTGCAACCGCTGCCGCAAACCGGTGATCATCGCCACCCAGATGCTCGACAGCATGCAGCACTCCAGGCTCCCCACCCGCGCCGAAGTCGCCGACGTCTCCAACGCCATCCTCGACGGGGCCGACGCCTGCATGCTCTCGGGCGAGACGGCGATTGGCCAGTACCCGCGCGAGGCGGTGGAGATGATGCACCGCATCGCCCTGGCCACCGAGCCCGTCTGCCGCGACCAACCTTCGGTTGGTGCCCGACCTTCGGTTGGTGCCCGTCCTCGGCCGGCGCCACTGGGGGCGGGTCCGGACGTGACCGCCCCAGGAGTCAACCAGATCACGGAGGCCACGGTGGACGCGGCCGGCCGAATCGCCGAACAGCTCGACGCCAAACTGATCGTCGTGGCCAGCGCCAGCGGTGCCACCGCGCTCTGCTTGGCCAAGAGCCGCCTTTACGTCCCCACCATCGGCGTGAGCGACTCCGAGGCCACCCTGCGGCGGATGTGCCTCTACTGGGGCGTAATCCCCCTGGCCGGCGCACCCACCGCGGATAGCGCCGCGCTGTTGCGCTTCGTCATCGAGCGGGGCCGCTCTGCCGGGCTGCTGGGCCCCGGCGACCGCATCGTCCTGATCGCCGGCACCGGCCTGGCCGTCACCGCCCACAACATGATCGTGGTGCACGAGTTGGACTAACATTGGGGGGATTGCCGAATGCAGAATGCAGATTGAAGACTGCAAATTGCAGATTGAACAATGCAAATTGAAGAGCGGGGATTGGTGAGCCACGCAGGAACCAATCCAAACGCCCGCCGACTGCGGTCGGCGAGGGCTGCCTCCCAAACGCCCGCCCCCAAGCGCGAACATCACGATCTCCACACCCGCGGAACAAGCCGCCCTGTGCGGGCGACGTACGCGCGGTACTCCACTGCGAAGTGGCCGAGCAGCATCTGTTCCTCGCGGGGAACACGCCGCAGGTACAGGAGAGTGAAACTCGCCAGGAACGCGGGCCCGGCGATCCAGTTGTTAAGCAGCAGCAGTTGTGCAATTGCCCAGAGGAAGCAGGCCGCGTACATCGGGTGCCGGATGTGGCGGTAGACACCCTCGGTGATCAAGGCGTGCCCCTCTTGGATCTCCAGTCTCACCGACCACTGCCGCCCCAGGTCGGCGTGCGACCTCCAGAACAGCCACAGTGCAAGGACAAATACCACCGCACCGACCACGCCCACCCAATCCGGCAGGTGGTAGACCGCGAAGTCGAGCCACCCGGTAAACAGCTCGATCAGTGGCAGGCCCAACATGCCCACCGCAGTCAGCCTCAGCAGCAGCCAATCTGCGGGCACACGGCGAACTTCCACCGGTCCGCCCGGCTGTTCCGGCCGCCGCCAAAGCCCCCCGGCCGCAAACCAGAGGCGGATCGCGCACCCGGCGATCAGACCGGCCAGGAAGACGAGGTTGAAGGTGCTCTTGGGCATCGGGAATGGATTGGGCCGTCGACTACTGTTGGCGCAGGGTCACGATGTCCGCTTTCGGCCGCGGGCTTCGAGATGCTCGAAATTGGGGAACCGTGCAATGGGTGCGTCACATTCGCCGCCCAGGGCATCCTTCAGCCGCCCCACGAATCCCGCGATCAGCTCGTTCCACTGGGCGATCTCCTGGTCGAGATTCTCCAGGTCGCGGCGGGTGGCGAAACCGCTCTCATCCGTGACCTCCGTCCTCAGTCCGACGTCCGCCGCCTCGTCGAGCAATGCAATCAGCGCCAGGTGACAGCGGCGGAAGTTCTCCAGTCCGCCATAGCGCGGATTGGACGCGTACTGCGTCTTGCAGAAATCGCGCCACAACCAGCCCGACTTTCTGGTTGCCACGCGCCTCCCGCTGGGTAGCTTGATTGTACGAGGATATCGCAGTAATCCAAACGACGCAGTCTCTGCTCCTCGACCCGGATGGACCTCAAAGGCGTAGGCACGCTCAGGGGAGACGATGTAGTCGCTCCTCTCGAGACTAAGGAGGTCGAGGATGGCGCGGAACCACTCGGGCTGGCCGTCACTTCCATGGAGACCGCCGCAGGCGTAGACCATGATCGGACCCACGCGGTGCAGCGGCAACTTCACGGCGCGGCGACGCAGCTCCTCGACGAGCGCACGCGCCGTCCGCGCGGGCGCCTCTCCGTAGCGAAGGCGGTAGTGCACCGTAAGTCCCATGCTGGCTGCTCCTGGATGATTCGCGGCGTCATGCCTCGCCCTCAGCGCTTGGCCGCTTCCTCGACCAACGCGATCTCCTCCGCCGTCAGACCGTACAGGTCATACACCAGCCGGTCAATCTCGCGGTCGGTGGCGTCGATTTGCCGTTGGATCACCTCGTTGTGCGCGGCCGACCTTGCGGCGGCAAGCTGCTTGTGCAACGCTAGCATGGCATCGACGAGCGATACCATACGCTCAACGCTACGGCCTTCAGCTTTAGGCACGATGAGCTTGTCATGCGTCCCCGGTGTGGCGTGCAGGAGCCCCCCGCCGAGCGCCTCGTCAACTATATATGAATGGAAATAGAAGCTCTCCAGCGTGGAATTCAGGACACCGAGTATGAACTTCAACGGCAAGTCCGCAGTTGCTTTCGCTTCGGTGAGAACGCCGTGAGGCACGATGCAGGCTAGGCTTTGCTCCACATAGAACCCGTGATCGTCGTATGTGGCCACCAAACGCGGTCTCGAGAGCATGGTCTGCGAGAGCAGTTTCATTGTCTCAAACAACTGCGGCGAACGTGGACTGTACATTTCCCGAGGTAAATAGCGGATATAGAGGCCCGTCGGAAACGTGGCGTATCGCTTGACATCTCTCCCCTCCAGATAGGGCTTGGCGCATCTGGCTCTCGGATTGGCCGTCACGAGACGATCTTTCCCTCCCTTCCCCTTCCCCTTGGCGCACGAGCGAAGCCCAAAAGTTGAATAGCACAAGTCCTTGAGAAGCCAACTTCGAACACGAAGTCTCTCGCACAAGTCACGAACAGGGGAGAGCAATTCAGCCTTGAGACTCTGGCCGGGATTGCGCCGGACTTTTGATTGCGCCCACTTTCGCACTGCACCGCTGGTGAGTTCTTCAGCGGTCTTCGGGATCCGCACTTGGATCGTCCCGCCGTTACCGACACCCTTATCGCATGTGAGAATGCAATTCTTGACAATGGCGCCCTGAAAAACCTTCAGGGCGGAGAGGTGGGCGACTTCCCTGATCTGCGTGTTCGCGAGTAGGTATCTGCGCATGCTTTGGCAGTTCGGCTGATGCAGCGTCTGAATGGGCACTATCAATGAAATCGACCCACGTGCTTTCCCTAATCGCACAGCACGCTCAAAGAAGAGGAGGTAAATGTCCCACACGTGCGTAGCGCACTCGTAATTGGCCTCCAGGTACTCAGCCTGCCCGGGCCATAAGTCCTTGAAGATCCTCACTCGCACATAGGGCGGGTTGCCGATGATGCAGTCGAATCCGCCGGCCTTCATGGCCTCCGGAAAGCCTTGGGTCCAGTCGAACGCGTTGACCCGCCTCATCTCGTCGGGGTCGGGAAGCAGTCTGCCCGTGAAGTAGTCCGGCCCGATCAGGGAATTGCCGCACTTGATGTTCTCCGCCAGGTTGGGCAAGGCGCGGTCGTTGAACTGCAGCAGCCCAAGATGGAGGCTCTGCTCGGTCTCGCCTTCAAGCACCTTCAGCAGCAAAGACAGCTTCGACACCTCCGCGGCCTGCAGGTCAATATCCACGCCAAAAATGTGCGTGGTCAAGATCCGTTTCTTCTCCTCGATCGTCAGCCGCCAGTGATCGTTGCGGGGGTCCTTGTAGACGGCCTTGTTGTACCTCTGCGGCCTGTGCTCGACGTACCACCTCAGGCAGTGATCCAGAAGGCACTGGTAGGCCCCCAACAGGAACGACCCGCTCCCGCAGGCCATGTCCAGCACCCGCAGCGGCGGCTTGCCCTTGCCGCCGGCCAGTTGGGCGGGACTTCGCCCTTCGATCTTCCGGCCAACCGTGTGCCGAACAATGTAGTCGACGATGTAGGCCGGCGTGTAGTAGACGCCGCCGGCCTTGCGGACCTCGGGCTTGTTCTCGACCTTGGCCTGGTGGCCGGCCGTCAGCCGGATGACCTTGCCCAGGAACCGCTCGTAGACGGTGCCCAGGATTTCGACGGGCATAACGCCGAAGTGATAGGGCGAACCGTGGGCGAAGTAGAGGCTCTGCAGGATCGACTTGAAAACCTTGTCGTCGACCGCCAGCTTCGGAGTGATCTGGTCGGGCGCTTCCGCCACGTCGGGTTCCTTCTGGAAGTGAAACAGGCCGGAGTTGTACTTCTGGTCCGCCCGGCGGCACAGCTCGCGCATAAACCGCGCGTAGACGTCGGGCCGCTCACAGAGCTTCAGCAGTTGCTCGTAAGGCTCCAGCCCGCGGTCTTCGGCCATGCGAAGAAACACCACGCGGTCAATGGTGAGCTGCACGGCCGCGTTGAGGTCGTCGGGAGGGAGGTCCTGGTTGCGCAGGGCGATGTTGCGGGCCAAGGCGTCGCGCCAGCCCTCGATCTCCCTGAGAAACTCCACGTCCACTTCCGACGTGCCACGCTTCCGCTTGGACGCCGCGTACTGGTCGAAGGCCCCGGACCAGACCGCCTCGCGCGAGAACACGTCCCACAGTTCCCGCCAGCGGTCGGGGTACTCTTCGAAGCGGAAACACTGGATGCGGGCGCGGCTGGCCTTGTCGCTTTCGCGCGGCCGTAAGGTACAGTCGTAGACGGCCAGTTCCTCGAAGTTAGTGAGAATGGAAAGTACGACCTTGGCATTCCACCCGTAGCGGCGAAGCTGGTACGCCGGCGCCGGGTCGGCACCGAGGTTCACCTCGCACTTCTTGGCTTCGGCGTAGAACTTCCGTTGGGGGCCCACCCGGAAGGTGTAATCCGGGGCCTTCTGGTGGCCCTCTACGTCAAGGCTGTCTTCGGGGATGACCTCGCGATACTGGGGCGCGACCATCGCCGCATTCCGCACGTCCCAGCCCAGCGCTTCAAAGAGGGGGTCTATCAGACTCTGCCTGACGTGGGCCTCCTTGACGCCTGGGGCGGAAAAAGCCTCGCGGTTCTTGCGGAAGTACTCGCAGAGTCTGGCGATTTCATCCCTGCCTTCCTCGAACGTCTTGCTCATGGCCAGTCTCCCTCAGCGGCCCCGCGGAACGCCGGCTTCCGGTGCCGGTTCCCCTCCTGAGCCTTCAGGCGCCGGCTTTGTTTCCGTCTCGTTCGTTACTTTAGCGACTTGAGTGGGCTTGTACCAGTGTCGGTAGCTGCAACTGGATCGCGTCCTCATTCGCGGAACAGCCGGGCGGTGATCTCGGCCACGTGCCTCCCCTGGAACTCGGCGATCGCCAACTCGTTCTGCGTCGGCCGGCGCGAACCGTCGGCGCCCGCCAGCGTCGATGCCCCGTAGGGCGTCCCGCCGGAAATCTCCTCCATGCTCAGCAGCCGCCGTTCGCTGTACGGCACTCCCACGATAATCATCCCGTGGTGCAGCAGCGTCGTGTGGAAACTCTGGATGGTCGTCTCCTGCCCGCCGTGCTGGCTGGCGGTGCTGGTGAACACGCTGCCCACCTTGCCCACCAGAGCCCCCTGCATCCACAGCCCGCCGGTCTGGTCGAGAAAGTTCCGCATCTGGGCGCACATGTTCCCAAAACGGGTCGGTGTGCCGAAGAGGATGGCCTGCGGGTCGGCCAACTGTTTCGGCTCGGCGATCGGGACGTGGGCAAAGGCCTCCCTGGCCGCCTTCGCGCCGCTCTTCTTCAGCGCCTCCTCGGGCACGAGTTCCGGGACCTGGTACAGAGTCACCTCGGTCTGCGGGACCCCGCGTGCGCCTCGGGCCACGGCCTCCGCCAGTTGATACACGTGACCGTACATGCTGTAGAACACAACCTGGACCTTGACCATCGTTATCTCCTCATCGCTTTGGGCTTTTCGTCGTCGAACGCATGACCGGGTGGCTCCCGGCCTGCAAAGGACTTTGCGGGCATCTTCGTGACGATCATGCTGAATGGTCTGCCTGGCGGTTACAGGCGTCAAGCCCCCACTTTCTGGGGGATGCGCCGTGGCCCCGAACCTCGCCCGCCGGACGCGCCTCTTGCCAAATGTCGGCGCTCCTTCGAGAATTGCCGTCTTCTGTCGGAAACACCGTTTGAGCCATTGCCATTCCTCAAGAACGGAACCCCTTGCCATGCCAAGCTGTGTTCTGGCCTACTCGGGCGGATTGGATACGTCGGTCATCCTGGGCTGGCTGATCGACGAAGGCTTCGACGTGCACGCCGTCTACGTCGACCTCGGACAGCCCTGCGAAGACCGCCAGGCGATTCTCCGCAAGGCCGAGGATATCGGCGCCAAGTCCGCCCGGATCGTCGACGCCCAGGAAGAACTCTGCCGCGATTTTGCCTTCCCCGTCTTGCAGTGGCAGGCCAAGTACGAGGGCGTCTACCTGATGGGCACCTCCATCGCCCGGCCGCTGATCTCGAAGGTCTGTCTCCAGGCCGCCCGAGAGGTCAAGGCTGACGCCTTCGCCCACGGCGCCACGGGCAAGGGGAACGACCAGTGCCGCTTCCAGTTGGCCGCCGAGGCCCTGGAACCGGCAGTGAAGGTGATCGCCCCGTGGCGAATAGAAAAATTCCGCCGGCAGTTTCCCGGCCGCAGCGAGCTGATCGCCTACTGCCGGCAGAAGCAGATCCCGGTCAAGGCCTCGGCCGAAAAGCCCTACAGCTCCGACGAGAACTGCCTGCACATCAGTTACGAGGCCGGCCGGCTGGAGGATCTTGCGGTCAACGGCGTTGAGCTGGTCGAGTTTGGCATGACCGTCTCGCCGCAGCAGGCGCCCGACAGGGTCGAGCAGGTCACGATCGGCTTCGAGTCCGGTGTGCCTGTGTCGGTCAACGATGAGCGGCTCACGCCCTTCCAGATCGTCGGCCGGCTGAACCAGATCAGCGGCCGCCACGGCATCGGCCGGCTGGACATGGTCGAAAACCGCTTCGTGGGCATGAAGAGCCGCGGCGTCTACGAGGCCCCCGGCATGACCGTCCTCTATGAGGCCCATCGGCTGGTCGAGCAGTTGACCCTGGACCGCGACCTGGTGCACCTGCGCGACCGGCTCGCGCCGGAAGTCGCCGAGATGGTCTACTACGGCCATTGGTACTCGGCCAAAATGGACGCCCTGATGGCCTTCATCCGCCGGGCCCAGCAGCCGGTCACCGGCCGGGTGACCCTGAACCTCTACAAGGGCAACGTCATGGTGGCCGCCCGCTCCAGCCCCAACAGCCTCTACGACGAGGGGATCGCCACCATGGAAGGCGGCGGCTCCTACAACCAGACCGACGCCGAAGGCTTCCTGCGGATTCAGGGCCTGCCGAGCCGCGTGCAGGCGCGGGTCCGGCCGCGGCAGTACTGAAAACGCCCGGCGACTCCTACGCGGCACATCGTTGCCGCTTCCATCGGATTGCGGTAGAATCGCCGCTGCGCTGGCCGCGATCAGTCCACCGTTTAGCGGCCGGGCTTGCCCCAATAGCGTTCATTGGGTGGCATTCCAAGAAGGATCAAGTGGCACCGGCGTCTCGCCGGTGTGACACGAGGGAAGGCGCTGCCACGAGTTCCGTCACACCGGCGAGACGCCGGTGCCACTATGCTGCCGCCAACCTAACAACACAAGTTCGCATCACACCCGCAAGGAGACACGTCATGCCTCACCGCCTCCTCGTTGCCGTATTACTCCTGCTCTCGTCGCTCCCCTGCACGCTTGCCCAGCCGCCAAAGCCCACCGTCGAGCCGCTCGTGCGGGCAGTCGACCTGAAGCTCGGCGAGTCGCGCGAAGTCGAACTCTGCAACGGAGAAAAGGTCAGCGTCAAGCTGCTCGATCTGAAGGAGACCGCCGACTCGGTCCGCGACGCCGTCCGAGAGGCCCGCGTCCAGGTCGAGATCGACGGTCAGTCGATTTGGCTCACCTCGGCCAACTACCGCCTCCCGGTCACCATCGGCAAGGTTCGCATCGACTGCCCGATCACCAAGGGATACGTCAAGAACAGCAAGTCGGACGCCTGGGGACTGGAGACCGACGTCCGGCTGCGGCTCTGGCCCGCCGGTTCGCCGCTGCTGCGGCCCGGCACCTTTGTCTATCCCGCCCGGCAGCGGTGGTTCGCCAGTGCCACACAGATGGCCAACGAGCCCTGCTACGTCGACGCCGGTGAGCGGCCCAACGACCGCAGCATCTACTACCACTACGGCCTCGATTTCGGCGGGGCCGAGGGCCTGGTCGAGGTGGTGGCCGCCACCGACGGGCTGGTCGTCTCGGCCAGGGAAGAGAGCCTGCCCGGCTACAAAGACACGCCGGTGCAGCCCCGCTACGACGTGGTCTACGTGCTCGACAATCAGGGCTGGTACTATCGCTACAGCCACTTTTTCTCCATCGACTCTGGCGTCCGTCCCGGCAAGCAGGTCCGCGCCGGTGAGCGCCTCGGCCTGCTGGGCAAGGAGGGCGGCAGCGGCGGCTGGTCCCACCTGCACTTCGACGTCTTCTGCCGCCAGCCCTCGGGCAAGTGGGGCTGCCAGGAGGCCTACGCCTTCGCCTGGGAGGCCTATCAGCGACAGCACAGCCCCAAGCTGATCGCGGTGGCCCGGCCGCATCACGTCATCTGGTCGGGCGAGACCGTCACGCTCGATGCCAGCCGCTCCTGGAGCGCCGACGGCAAGATCGCCGCCTACCACTGGACCTTCACCGACGACACGACCGCCGACGGGCCAACACTCAAGCGGACCTACGCCAGGCCGGGCTACTACAGCGAGGTCCTCAAAGTCACCGACTCCGCAGGGCGGGTCGACCACGATTTCGCCATCGTCCACGTGCTGGACCGCGAGCACCCCGACCAGTTCCCCCCCACGATCCACGCGGTCTACTACCCGACGTTCGGGATCAAGCCGGGCGACGAGGTGACCTTCAAGGTCCGCACCTTCGCCACCACCGACGGCCAAGAAACCTGGGATTTCGGCGACGGCAGCCCGCCGGCCAAGACCAAATCCGACGGCAACGTCAATGAGCACGCCAAAGACGGCTACGCGGTGGTGACCCACCGCTACGAAAAGCCGGGCCACTACGTGGTCCGCGCGGAGCGGACCGACCGCAACGGCTACCGGGCGGTAGCGTACGTCCACGTCCGAGTCGGCAGCGATGGCGAATGATCATGTCGGTAATGTTCGCGTGCCAACAGGCGCTGGGTTAACCCCTCCGAGGACCAAATGGTGGCCAACCTCCTCGCGCGGATCCTGCACGGCGCAAGCCACTAGGAGCGTGGGCTCCGGCCAGGCCCGTGCATTGGACGAACGGTCGACTGCTCTGCGGACGCCACCCTACGCGACTACGAAGCTTGGCCAGACTGAGGATAACAGGTACCTTCGCGAAACAACGCTGCACAGCAGTTGGCCCTTTCCGTGCGCGCCCTATCGCTCTGCTGTAATCCCAAGCGCCCTCCAATAAGTCTTGTGAACCGCGCATACGCAGTCATCGTGAATTTCCGACGAAGACACACTTCGTGTCTCGTCATCAGCCCAGTGGAGACTCGCGAAACCTTCGGTCTTTATTCCCAGCAGTCCTGTACGGTAGAACGTGGCAGCCAACAGTTGCCGGAAAGTTGCCTCGTCGAAGACATCGTTGAAGTAGCTCGAAGCAGCCTCAACCAGCGGACCCTCTGCATCTGGATGCTTCACCATGAAGTCCAAGCAGAAGTGGTCGAGGTCGTCCTTTGTCACGGCGCCCAGACGAAACTGCGGTGTGCGCCTCTTAAAGATCCCGGCGAAATCGACGAGGTAGGGGAAATCCGATTGCCATTCGTCCGCTAGTGAGCGCAGTCGGTCTCGGGAGTACTCGCCCTCGGCGTCAAACAGCATCTGTTGTGTTATCCTCGGGTTCCCAACGGCCTGCTGTATGCAGGCATTAAAGAAGCTGATAATGTCTCGAGGTCTGTAGAAAGTGCGATCTAGTATGTACTCAATAGCCCCTTGGTGGCCTTTGCGAGGTGCTGGCAAGAGATCCTTGTGGGTAAGCTTCACCGTAGTGTAACTATCCTTAGCAAGTTGGTCGATGCGCTTGTCCAAAAGTTCGACCAGCTCACTACGTGCCCAAGTCAGCTTCAAGTACAAAGACTTCATCTTTTCTTCTTGGTATCCGGCACTTCTGGTCTGCCGAAACACGCGTTCAATCAAGTCCGTTCTAAGACAGGCGATGATCTTCACGCTCCTGACCTTTTGGAACTCTCTTACGGTGTCAATTAGTGCCTTGATCAACTGATAGCGAATCTGGTCATCTGCCCATGACTCGTCCAGTCCGTCGATGATAATGTAATACCGTTTCTGCGCATCGTCACGAAGTTCCTCCTTCAGCAGGTCGAACATTTCGTTAAGATCGCGGATCTTCACTTTCTTTACCACTTCTTGACCTCTTTCGCGTACTTCGACCTTCTGCTCATGTGTTAGCGTCTTTGTCGCACCAATCCCAAGCGAGACGTTGGGGAACACTCCTTTGATGGATGCCTGCAATTCGTTTTCGGTCCTGTACGTAGCCTCCTTAATGCGCTCATCCGTTTCCTTCCAAAATGATCCGGCATGTTGGAGGAGCAAATCTATTTGCCTCTTTTTCCTCTTGTCTCGCAACAACATGTCATGAATGCGGGTGAGGAACCCGGTCTGCGCACTGGCATCATGAATCGAGTGGACTTCTCGGATGAGTTCGACAGTAAAAACGTGCCGCCAAAGAAGCTTATAGAAGAGATCAATTCACACCAACCTCGGTGAAGAATTGCAGCACTTGGGAATTCGAGATGTGCTCCAGAGACAAGCTTACCGGGCTGACCTCAATTACGTGCTCTTCCGTTTCCTGTAGCCGTTTGAGGAGCGCCGTCTTCCCAGAACCGGTCCGCCCGACCACGATTCTCTTCGGGTTTTCGCAGTCGCGCAGTATTTCGAGATCTCCAGTATCAACAAAACAGTGCTGCAGGAAATGAGCGTCTTCCTCTGCGGCCGCAGCACCGACGGACGCGTGTCTTCTGAGCCTGAATCGGCCGCTCTTCTTGGCCACGGCAATTCCTCTCTCGGGTGGCTGGCAATGCTAGAGCGGTACGCCCGCCCTTCGTCAAGTCTGGAGATCTTCCCAAACGTCTCCCAACGGTCGCCCGGAGCGCTGCTGCCGGCGGCGCTCGATTTCCTGGTCCGTGAAAGGGGACAACGCCTTGGCGTTCCCGGAATGGACCAGTGGATGAAAGTAGCCCAGGGTCCGCCCCGATTCGTCGCAGACCTCCAGCAGTTCACTGAGATCGTGCAACCTGGCCCGCGTTGCCGCATCGACAATCACCTTCGTCATGGCAGGGCCTCTTTGAAAGCGAGAATCCGCACAAACCGCATTGGTCAAACCTGATCTATTATACCAGTCCTGGCCGTCCTGTGCGAGGCACCGCCCCTGGGGCGAAAGAGGAAACACGTCCGGTGGTCGGCATCTGCTTGTACCCGCAGGCGATGTGCAGCGGAGTCCACGCACCGACAGCCGGCGGCGAATAGTCACCGGGGCGGCCCGGCGGGCGTTGCCCGCCGTTGCGATTGCGGAGCGAACCGGCGTCTCCACGGGGAGCGCGGGGCAAGCCCCGCCGCCAGACCTGGTCCTCAACGGCAGCGCGGGGCAAGCCCCAATACCGTTCATTTAGCGGCGAACGCGGCATCAACACAGTGGCACCGGCGTCTCGCCGGTGTGACGCAACACACGGCAACGCGTTCACTTACGTCACACCGGCGAGACGCCGGTGCCACTTGGTCCCCCTTGATACCGGACCTAAGTCAACGGTATTGGGGCAAGCCCCGCCGCTAAACGTCGTACGGCACCCCGCCGCTAAACGTGCAGCACAAGAATATCCCTTACTTCACCACAAAATTCACCAGCCGCCCCGGCACCACGATCACTCGCACTTCTTCTCTTTGTTCCAAGTAATCGGCTATTCTCTGGTCCAAGCGGGCCGTTCGTTCCAACACGTCGCGGTCGGCGCCGGCCGGGACTCGGATCCGGCTGCGGAGCTTGCCGTTGATCTGCACCGGGACCTCGATCGTATCCTCCTTGATCAACGATTCGTCGAACTGCGGCCACGGCTCGTAGGCCAGCGTCTGCCCATGGCCTAGCACCTGCCAGAGTTCTTCGCTCAGGTGCGGGGCAAACGGCGAGAGGAGCAGCAAGAACGTCTCCATCAGCTCTCTGGGCCGCCGCTCCTCTTTGAGGAAGAAGTTCGTGAATTCCATCATCCGCGCGATGGCCGTGTTGAACGCCATCTGATCGAGGTCCTCGGTGACCGCCTTGATTGTCTTGTGCAACGTGCGGTTCTGCTCGGCCGTCGGCTCGACGGCCTGCACCGCCGCGGCCGGTCGCGCCGTTTCGGCCCGCTCGTCGACGATCATCCGCCAGACGCGGTCGAGGAAACCGCGGACCCCGCTCACGCCGTCCATGCTCCAGGGCTTCACCGCTTCCAGGGGGCCCAGGAACATCTCGTACAGCCGCAGCGAATCGGCGCCGTATTCGGCCACCACCTCGTCGGGATTGACCACATTGCCGCGGCTCTTGGACATCTTGTAGGCCCGGCTGTCGACCCTGATCTTCGCATCGGATTTCAGCACGAACAGGTCGCCTTGCTTCTCGACGTCCTTCGGCTCGACCTTGACGGTCTTCAGCGGCTCGCCCGACCGCCGGAGCACCGTCTGACCGGCCGCGTCGCTGCCCACGTCTGAAGCACTCACCCAGTTTCCTGCCGCGGTGCGATAGCCGGTGAATTCCAGCTCACCCAGGATCATTCCCTGGTTGACGAGCCTCTGGAACGGTTCGGGCGTGCTGACGTAGCCGCGGTCGTAGAGCACCTTGTGCCAGAACCGGGCGTAGAGCAGGTGCAGCACCGCGTGCTCCGCCCCGCCCACGTAGAGATCGACGGGCATCCACGCCTTCTCGACTTGCGGATCGACCAGGGCCTGGTTGTTTTTCGGGTCGAGGAAACGCAGGTAGTACCAGCACGACCCCGCCCACTGCGGCATGGTGTTCGTCTCGCGCTTGTATCGCTTGCCGTCGCGGGTCACGTAGAGCCAGTCCTCGGGCGCCTTGTCCAGCGGCGGCTCGGGGGTGTCGTGGTGTGCGTCGAACTGCATCTTCTCCGGCAAGTCGAACGGCAGCTCGTCCGGCGTGAGAGCGCGCACGAGGCCGGTCGGCTTCCCGGAGTCGTCCAGTTCGTGGAGGATCGGAAACGGCTCACCCCAAGAATGCTGCCGGCTGAAGAGCCAATCGCGGAGGCGGTAGTTCACGGCCGCCCGGCCAAGCCCCTTGTTTGCCAGGTCTTCGGCAATCTCGGCCTTGAACTCGGCGGTCGAGAGCCCGGTGAAGCGGCCGGAGTTGATGGCCGTGCCGTCGCCGGTAAAAACCTCCTTTCCCGCGAGAATATCGCCTCGTCGCTTGATCGTCATTTCAGTCGCATGGAGACCTTTGATGGTTAGTTGCCCGCGGGACTCACCTGCAACGACGCTCTGCGCAGTGCCCTTCACCATTTGCACGTCTCCACCTGGATCGACGACGGCTTTAATCGGGATATCGAACTCCTGGGCGAACTCGAAGTCGCGGGTGTCGTGGGCCGGCACGGCCATGATCGCCCCGGTGCCGTAACTTATCAGCACGTAGTCGGCCACCCAGATCGGGATCGCCTCGTCGTTGACCGGATTGATCGCGCAGGAGCCGGTGAACACGCCGGTCTTCTGCTTGGCCAGGTCGGTCCGGTCCAGGTCGCTCTTGCGGGCGGACTGTTCACAGTAGGCCCTGACGGCGGCGGCCTGCTCTGGCCGGGTGAGCCGCTCGACGAACGGATGTTCCGGGGCGATCACCATGTAGGTGGCACCGAACAGGGTATCGGGCCGGGTGGTGTAGACCCGCAGCACCTCTTCGCTGGGTTTCTTCGGCAGGCCGACACCGGCCCGACCGTCCCGCCAACGTTCGTATTCCCTCTGCAAGGGTCTGCCATCGGGGGTGGCGATGGTGCCGATGAAGAAGTCGACGTCCGCCCCCACGCTGCGGCCGATCCAGTTCCGCTGCAGCGTCTTGATGTTCTCCGGCCAGTCGAGCCCGGCTAGGTCGTTCTCCAGCCGGTCGGCGTAGGCGGTGATCCGCAGCATCCATTGCCGCAGGGGAATCCGCACCACGGGGTGCCCGCCCCGCTCGCTCACCCCGCCTACGACCTCCTCATTGGCCAATACCGTGCCCAGGGCCGGGCACCAGTTGACCGGGGCCTCGAGCTGATAGGCCAGCCGGTGCTCGTCCTGGTAGCGGAGGACCGCCTCGTCGCCCGCCGCCGCGATCGCCTCGGGGATGGGCAGCTCGGCGATCGACCGGCCCTTCTGCTGCAAGGGATCGAACCAGGTGTCGAAGAGCACCAGGAAGATGAGCTGCGTCCAGCGGAAGTAGTCGATGTCGGTCGTGGCCAGTTCCCGGTCCCAGTCGTAGCTGAAGCCGATCATCTTCAACTGGCGGCGGAAGTTGGCGATGTTCTGCTCCGTGGTCGTGCGGGGATGCGTGCCGGTCTTCTTGGCATGTTGCTCGGCGGGCAGGCCGAAGGCGTCCCAGCCCATTGGGTGCATCACGCTGGTGCCCCGCATCCGCTGATAGCGGCAGACGATGTCGGTGGCCGTGTATCCCTCAGGGTGCCCGACGTGCAACCCGTCGCCGCTGGGGTACGGAAACATGTCCAGTACGTATAGTTTGCGTCCTTTGGGGAATCTGGGCGAAGCGAAGGTCCGCTGTTCACCCCAATGTTTCTGCCATTTTGGCTCGATGACCGCGGGGTTGTAACGAGGCATGAGACTATGCGGAGGCCAAGGGTCAGGCGGGCTGGAGGATCGACAAGGGCCCGATTCTACAGGTTCACGGCCGCGGGGGCAAAGCCAGCAAGTCTGCTTGGCGGGGGGCCGTGGACTGCGGCGGGACGCGGCAAAGCGGCAGAGCAGCCAGGCGGCAGCAGGGCGGGGTAGCCCCGCGCGAACTTGACGCTCCCCGCCGTGTCTGCTAGAGTAGACGTGTTTGGTGGGTGCTTTGTGTGGATTCTCAACCAGCGCGAAGGGACTTGCAGGTGAGTCGGCTGTCGAACCTGTTGCCGTTGTTGTTACCGGCGCTTGCCGGGCGTCGGCCGTAGGGTTCGCGCGTAGCTGCTGAGAATTGCAGGACTAAACCGAACCCCAGGGCCGAAAACGCCTTGGGGTTTTTTTGTTTGATGGATCATTCCCATGCTGTGCGTT